>Ga0326597_10004155_pt1 | contig 20470 bp, 18 predicted proteins | sample RVTome_12_FD_203789 | JGI IMG/M metagenome (GOLD analysis project Ga0326597, IMG submission 203789) | Soil microbial communities from uranium-contaminated site in the Upper Colorado River Basin, Wyoming, United States - RVT100D185 | ecosystem: Environmental > Terrestrial > Soil > Contaminated >...
AAGATAGACCATCTCGTCTTCCATCCGAAGGAAATCTGGGTCTGGGAAGAAGAGGATGGGTTTTTGCACAGTATCGAGATCGTCCGCGACGATGCCACGAAGGAGATCCTGACCATCCGCCGTGTTGGATGAGGAGTGCCGGTAGGAACTCGAGCGTTGCCACCAAGGAGACCAGGTCGAAGCTTCGATCGGCGAAGGGGAGAGCGGAAGCGTCCGCCGCGACGCAGGGCTCGTTCCGCGGCGCCGCGTCTCGGCAAGCATCGTCCTCGAAACGTCCACACCGACGGCCGCAAGTCCCTGGTCTTCGAACCTTCGGACGAAATGCCCAGTGCCGCATCCCACCTCGAGGAGGGTCTTTCGCTCTGGGAACGTGTCGAGGGCCTTGGAGAGAAGCTCTTTCTCCAGGCGATCCGCCCGGGCGCCGGGACCCAGGTACCAGTCCTCGTAGCGGGCGGCGACTTCCGGGTCGTCGAACGGGTTGGCGCTGGACGAAGATCGTTGGAACGGCACTAGCCGAGAACGAGCCGAATCGCCCAGAGCAGCGCGAGGCCGGCCGCGAAGGAACAGAAATTCGCGAGGTTGACCGAGACGCTGTGATGTTTGTTGACCTCGGGAACCAGGTCCGAGGCGCCGATATAGATGAAGTTCCCCGCGGCGAAGGGAACGAGTGCTTCGACGTCGATCGTCGCGGAGGCGGCGTAGGCGACGAGGCTTCCGACGAGGAACGTCAGACCCGAGAGAAGATTGAACAACAACGCCTGGCCCTTCTTCCAACCGCCGTGGACCAGGACGCCGAAGTCGCCGAGCTCCTGCGGCACTTCGTGCGCGGCGGCCGCGAGCCAGGCTCCGACCCCCAGCTGCACGTCGAGCAGGAACACTCCCGCGACGCCCAGACCGCCGAGAAAGTTGTGGAGGCCATCCCCGAGCAAGATCAGATAGGTGAGCGGCTTCTTGCATTCCGCTGTGGCGCGGTGGCAATGGTGCCAGTGAAGGAATTGCTCCAGCGCGAGAAATAGGGTGAATCCCACCATCATCCACAGGCTGGCGTCCGCCGTGGAAAGCCCTTCTTCCGTAGCCGCCGGAAGCATGTGGAAGAAGGCGCCGCCGAGAAGGGAGCCCGCGGCGAAGGCAACCAGCGGTTTCAGAATCCGCTCGAGCGTCTCCGGTCGAAGCAGAAGCGTCGCGCTGCCGACGAGCGCGACGAGGCTCATGAGGATTCCGCTCGCGACGATGAAGCCCAGCGTCGACAATTACACCTGCTGTCGTTTCGAGGAGTCCGCCGTCATGACGAGGTCAGTCGCGTTTCACCGGACGATCGATCAGGTTCGCATTGTACAGCATGTGGGAATTATCCAGGCCCGCAACGCGCGGGAAGACACTCATCGTTTTGACCGTGACCACCTCGCAGTGTATGTTTGCTCTCGCACGCCTCGATGCTTCGCTGAGGTGAACTGGGTAGACCGGGACAACGTAGCGCTGCTGACGGACCTTTACGAGCTCACCATGCTCCACGCCTACTGGCGCGAGGGCATGAACGACGAGGCCGGATCGCCTCCCAGGTGAGGCGTTCGTAAGAAGCTACTTCACGACCACCACGGGAACCTCACAGAAGCGCGCCACGGTCTCCGCGACGCTCCCCACGAGGAGTCTCTCGAGACCGGTTAGCCCGCGGCTTCCCATCACCACGAGCCGGGCGCCGAGCTGCTCCCGCCACCAGAGAATCCCCCCGGCCGCCGAGCCGTCCGCGACGGTGACGTCGCCGGGCGTCTCACCGAGCATGTCGCGAAGGGCCTCGAGGTATTTCTCGCGCAGGCCGGGAGTCTCCTCCAATTGGCTCGAAAGCCCTCCGGGCTTGAGCGGAGTATGGAGAAGCTCGACGACGTGGAGAACGTGGAGGGAGGCGCTGTGGCGGGACGAGAGGTATCGGGCGAGAGCCAGGGCGCGATGAGAGTGATCGCTGAAATCGACGGGAACGAGAATCGAGCCGGGATCCTTCCCCGAGGCGAACAGGATCGAGTCGGACCGAAGGAGCATCAGGTGGCGGTCGGAGCGGTGAAGGACTTTCGCTGCGACGCTTCCTATCAGGAGCTTTTCGAGTCCCCCCCGGCCGTGAGTTCCCATCGCGATGAGGTCCGCGTTCCAGCTCCGAGCTTTGCGCAGGATGGCTTCGTGGGGCTCGAGGTTCTCCTCGACGGCGGTCTCGACCTTGACCTCCTTCGGGGCTTTCGCTCTCAGGTCTTCGAGCTTCCGCGAGGCGTCTACCCGGAGATCTCGAGTGTAGTCGTCCAGTAAGCGTCCCATCTCGACCAGACCCGCGAAACCCGTCTCTCCCATCGGCGAGAGCGTTGGAATCACTGGCGGAAGACTGTGGAGAAGGAAGATTTCGACACCTCCCGGACGGGCGAGAGCAAGGGCCTGCTCCAACGCGCGGCCGGCGGCATCCGAGAAATCGGTGGGCACCAGGATTCTGGCAAGCTGCATCGTGGCCATTCTCCATCATTCGGCTCGACGGAAGAAGCGATTCTTTGTGACCGTTCCTCCACTCCGTCTGGTTGAAACCACCCACTGTGGAGACACCGCTGGGCGGGATGCCGCAGCCCCCCGGGACGCGTCGATTCGCTCGTATCGAAACCCGTGGCAATTCTTCAAACGGATTGCTGGCACATTTCTTGTTTACAAAAGTCGTTCTCGGGAGGGCGAAATCCGGGAGGAGGATCGATGAGCCTTGATTCTTGTCACTTGTGGTCGATCGTGCTTGCTGGCGGCGATGGAGAGCGAACCCGGGTTTTTGTCGAGGAGTGGCTCGGTTATCACAAGCCGAAGCAGTACTGTGTGTTCGTGGGGACCCGTTCGCTATTCCAGCACACCGTCGATCGGGCGGACGCGCTCTCGAGCCCGGAGCGCCGAGTGGTGGTCGCTGCGCCCGAGCACCGAGGACACCTTCTCGAGCAACTCGCGGGGAGGGGCGAGGGTCGAGTCATCCTCCAGCCCAAGAACCGCGGGACCGCCCCGGGTGTGTTTCTCGGCGTGACGTACGTCCTCGCGCGCGACCCGAACGCGACGGTCGTGATTTACCCCTCGGATCATTTCGTCTACCCGGAGAGCGCCTTCTTGAACGTGGTTGCAAACGCGGTGCGGGCGGCGGAGCGGTACCCGGACCGTCCGGTGTTGCTCGGAGTGCGACCGAGCACCTTGGAGCTGGACTACGGTTGGATCGTGCCGTCGCCGGGTGAACCGAACGGACCCACGCGGCAGGTCGATGCGTTCCTGGAAAAGCCTTCCCGGCGTCTCGCCGAGAAGGCGCTGCGCAAGGGCGCTCTCTGGAACACTATGATCGTGGCCAGCAAGTTGGACGCGCTCTGGGCGCTCGGCTGGCGCTCGGTCTCCGAGATCATGCCCTCGTTCGTGCGGCTCTGGGAGGCTCTGCGAGCCGGTCGCGACGACACCGTGCTCGAAGAGATCTACCAGGATCTTCCTTCGCGGGATTTTTCCTCCGACCTGCTCCAACGGGCGGCGGACCGGCTGGGAGTCCTCGAGATGAGCGGCGTCTGGTGGAGCGATTGGGGCAGGCCGGAGCGGATTCTCGAAACCTTGAGAGCGCTGGAACGGCCCGTGGCAATTCCCGAGGCGCTCGTGCTCGAGCTCAAAGAGATCGACTCCCTGAGGAGCGCCCCCATGGAGAAGAACAAGCGGCTCCTGTCGGGAGCGTGAACCGTTCGGGGGGTTGACCCCGGACGTGACAGGAGGTGAGCGATGTACCGTAAAGCGATTCCCGTGTTGTGGTTCGCGGCGTTCTTTCTTTCGTCCTGTGCCGCGCCGGAGAGGTCTCCGAGCGGCTTCCGACTACCCGAGGGCGACGTGGAAGCGGGCCAGGCAGCGTTCCTCGCGCTTCAGTGCAATGCCTGCCACCAGGTCAGGGGGCTGGATCTGCCGGGGCCGGTGGCGGAACCCCCGGTACCGGTGGCTCTCGGAGGAACCGTAGACTATCAACCCACGGACGGAAGGTTCGTGACCTCCATCATCAACCCGTCTCACAAGCTGGCGCGGGGCTACCCCAAAGAGCGCATCGAGAGCGGTGGTATCTCGCGAATGGCGGACTACAGTGACGTGATGACGGTGCGCCAGCTCGTCGATCTGGTCGCGTTTCTGCATTCGCGCTACGAATTCGTGCCGCCTATGACGCACTGACCGGCAACCTGCGACCGGAGTGGGATAACGGGGAAATGTCTGCGCTGCGCCTCACGGAGAACGCGCGGCACGTACTCGAAGCGCGCTACCTCAGGCGCGGAGACCATCGCGAGATCGTCGAGTCGCCCGAGGACCTCTTTGCCCGGGTTGCGCGCGGCGTCGCCGAGGCCGAGCTCGCCTTCGGCACTGCCGCGGACGCGGCTCTGTGGGAGGAACGATTTCACGCTCTGCTGACCGCCCTCGACTTTCTGCCCAATAGTCCCACGCTGATGAATGCCGGGACCGGGCTCGGCCAGTTGAGCGCCTGCTTCGTCCTTCCGGTGGAAGACGACATGGCGGGCATCTTCGAGACACTGAAACAGATGGCCCTGGTGCAGCGCACCGGCGGCGGGACCGGGTTTTCGTTCTCCAAGCTCCGGCCCAAGAGCGACCTCGTCCATTCGACCGGCGGCGAGGCCTCGGGACCGGTATCCTTCATGCGCATCTTCGACTGCGCCACCGAGAACATCAAACAGGGCGGACGGCGCCGCGGGGCGAACCTCGGAGTTCTCCGTATCGATCACCCGGATATTCTCGAGTTCGTTCGCGCCAAGCTCGACTCCGTGAGCTTGCGGAATTTCAACATCTCGGTGGGCGTCACCGACCGGTTCTTCGAGGCGGTGCGGGACGACGGGCCCCACGACCTCATTCATCCCGGAACCGGCGAGGTCTCGGCGCAACTTCGGGCGCGTGAGCTCTTCGACGACATCGTCGATGCCGCCTTCGATTGCGGAGACCCAGGGCTTCTGTTTCTCGATGCCATCGAGCGGGCGAATCCCGTCCCCCACCTGGGGCGCATCGAATCCGCCAACCCCTGCGGCGAGGTGCCTCTCCTTCCGTACGAATCGTGCAACCTCGGCTCGGTGAACCTGACTCACATGCTCCAGGGGCGCGAGATCGACTGGGAGCGTCTCGGCCGCACCGTGGAGCATGCAGTGCGGTTCCTCGACGACGTGATCGAAGTGAATCGCTATCCCGTGGGAGCGATCGAGCGGGCCACGAGGGCGACGAGGAAGATCGGCCTCGGGGTGATGGGGTTCGCGGAGATGCTCATCCAGCTCGGAATTTCCTACGACTCCGATGAGGCCTCTCGAACCGCCTCCGATCTCATGAAGTTCACCGCGGAGAGAGCCCATCGAGCCTCCTCGGGGCTCGCCGATTCGCGCGGTACGTTTCCCGCGTGGGAGGGGAGCCTCCTCGCGGCGCGCGGACTTCGCTTACGAAACGCCACCTGCACTGCGATCGCTCCCACAGGAACCCTCAGTATCCTCGCGGGTACCAGCCCCGGAATCGAGCCATTGTTCGCGCTCGCCTTTCGGAGGCATGGAGTTCTTTCGGGGGAGACCATAGTGGAGACGACTCCGGTCCTGGAGGGGGTGCTAGCCGAGAGCGGCCTCCCAGCGGGACCGGTGATTGCCGAGGTTCTGGAGAAAGGAAACTTGAAACAGGTGGAGGGAGTGCCGGAGAGCCTCAAGCACCTTCTCGTCACCGCGCTCGAAATCCCGCCCGCCCGCCACCTCGAGGTCCAGGCTGCGTTCCAGCGCCACGTGGACAACTCGGTCTCGAAGACGGTGAACCTGCCCTACGATGCGACTCGGGAGGACGTCGCCCGGATCTACCGGCGCGCGTGGGAGCTCCACCTCAAAGGGGTCACCGTTTACCGTTTCGGCAGCAAGTCGACGCAGGTCATCGAGCTCGGCGCGACGGAGAGATCCGACCGCTACCTCCATGGCTCCAAATGCGACCCCGAAGAGTGCCGTCTCTGAAGGCCGGCTAGATCAGGCTCACCGTGCTCGCCTGCGGACCTTTCTCACCCGGCTCTTCGGCGAAGCGGACTTCACTTCCCACCTCGAGCCGAGGGAACGCGCCGTCGAGAACACTGTTGCGGTGGAAATAGATCTCTCGTCCCTCGTCGTCTTCCAGGAAGCCGTATTCCTCGTCCGGGAAGATCTTGACCACGCGGCCCTGGGGAGGGCCGAGATGCTCCTTCACCCGACCTCGACGACGGCGCACGTAGTCCTCGAGCCGTCTTACCGTCTCCTTGAAGGCGTCGTTGATGGCGAGGTACATGTCCTCGTTCTGGGCATGCTCCGCGGGATCTCGCGAAACCACGATCTCCTCTCCGGGTACCGTCAGGCGCACGCGAACGTGGTAGAGGTTTCCCTGGCGATGGCTCCGATGCGCCGATTCGACCATGACCTTGCAGGTTTGGATCTTGTTGAAGTATTGCTCTAGCTCGTAGGCTCGATCCTCGACGGCCTTGTTGAGCGCGTCGGTGGGCTCGAGACCGCGAAAGGTTACCTGTACTGGATGTTCCATGAAGCACCTCGCGAGAATGGCATGGTTTCGGGTGACCTGACTTGACGCGAGACGATTTCTCTCTCGCCGACAAGGTCGCCTTCCTTGGCCGCCGAGAGAGCTTCCCCGAGTCCACGACGCGAGTCGAAGCGATCGAGACCCATATGTCGTGGGTGTTCCTGACCGACGACTACGCCTACAAGCTGAAGAAGCCGGTTCGCTTCAAGCTTCTGAATCTCGCGACTCTCGAGGACCGGAGACGGAACTGTGAAGCGGAGGTCGTGTGGAACCGGCGTCTCGCCCCCGACGTGTACCTTGGCGTCGTGCCCCTCGGCCTCGATGAGAACGGTCGGCTCGCGCTCGGGAGCGGGACCAGGGTCGTGGACTGGCTCGTCAAGATGCGCCGGCTTCCCTCCGAGAAGATGCTCGATCGCGTAATCGCCAGCGGCAAGGTCGAGCCCGCCGACCTCCGCCGAGTAGCCGAGACGCTCGCTGCCTTTTATCGGCGCGCGCCCAGAGCCAACGTCTCTGAGGAGGAGTACCGCCTGCGTTTCGTCCGTGACGTAGAAGAAATCGGCCGCGAGCTCGAAGAGATTTCCCCGATTCCGAAGAACCGCATCGACGCGACGTCGACCGAGCTTCTGGGCTTCGCTCGACATCGGGCCGATTTGCTGGACGCTCGGGTGCGTGAGGGGAGGATCGTCGAGGCCCACGGCGATTTGCGGCCCGAGCACGTGTGCCTTCTTTCGGAGCCGGTGATCATCGACTGTCTCGAGTTCGACCCGGAGCTCCGGCTCCTCGATCCGGCGGATGAGCTGAGCTTCCTTACCGTCGAGTGCGAGCTCGCGGGCGGCCCGCGCCTCATCGAGCAAGTTCTGTTTGGAACCTACAGCGAGCTCACCTCCGACCAGCCCCCCCGACCCCTGGTCCGGTTCTACAAGACGTTCCGGGCTTTCCTCCGGGCCAAGATCAGCATCTGGCACTTGAAAGATCGGCACGTGAAGGACTCCGACAAGTGGGTCTCGAGGACGAACCGATACCTCGAAGCGGCCGAGCGTCTCGTCCATGAAGGGCGCGAATCGCACGAGTCGTCCTGAATCACTCCGGCTGTTCTTCATGAACGCGAGCTTCCAGCGCCGCGAGGTCGCTGGCGAGACGGTCCAGCCGTTCCTCGATGTGCTGGATCCGATGGTCCATGGACGCCGAAGGCTCAGACGACTCCGCGATGGACTTCGAACGCGTCTCCGAAGGCCGCCAGGGCCTCCTCAACAAGTCCTGATCCGGACCTTCCCCGACCCAGATCTCGCCCGCGGGTACCGATTTCTCGATCCACATGGCGGCGAGCATTTCAATACCCTCGAGAGACCGGGTTAGCCGCTCCGACAGCAAATCCTGTTTCGATAGATTCATAATCCACCTGCCTTCACCCAAGCAAAATCGGTACCAGCGCCAAAGGCCTCGGAGTCGAGAGAGCTAGCCCCCAGGTCAAGAACGAGTCAGGGGGTCTCGCCCAGCTTCTGGGGGATTTTACGCTGCACCCTCAGCCGAGGAAGCCCAACGAGGCGTCGTCGATCTCGGAGATCTCGGCACCGGTTAACCCTCGAGGAAGTTGGACAAGCGCTCCACCTCACGCGAGAGCGGGTGCGCCTGAAGCTGCCAGCGCAAGGCTTCCGTCGACGAGCGCCGGTGCATCGAGTGAATCGACCGGATCGCCAGTTTGCCGGGCCGAGCCCGTCTCGACCAAGTCACCGCTGGACCGCTGGCGGCGGAGAAGTAGTGGTCTCGGCCGCGACCGATTCGAGATTGAGGAAGATCTGGAACCACCAACTAGGCTGGTACACGACGCGAACGGGAACCCCACGCCATGGCCCGGAAGTTCCCACGAGCAGCGTGAAGGAGTCTTCTCACCGGTCTCATGGTTCAAAACTTGAGATGCTTCGTACTTGCTGACCCCGGGGCTCTCGCGATCTGAGCGGGAGTGCGCACCGGGGTGGGTGAGAAGCCGTAGCTCTCGAAAGAACCCACGAATTCCTTCGGCTGGGTGACGATCTCGAATGGCACCGAGATTGCTTGTCAGGGCTTTAGGAGGTGCCCCATGAGCAACGGCGATGGAGCCAGGAGCTTTGCCTTCGGATTGCTCGCCGGGGCTGTGCTCGGCGCGATAGGCGCTCTGATTATGGCGCCGATGTCCGGGAGGAGACTAAGAGGGGAACTTTCCCGCGGAGGTCGGCGACTGTCGAACCGTATCTCGGAGACCGCGGAAGAGCTGACAGACAAGAGCTCCGACGTCTACGAGTCGGCGGCCGAAGTCGTGTCCGATGCCGCGCGGGCGGCCCACTCCCTGGCCCGCTGAGCTCTCCCTCGAGGAGGTGAGGCATGCCTCGCGCCGTCGTGATGGTCGTGAGCCTGGGAATGTCGGCTTTCGTCATCTGCGGTTGCCGTCAGCCGAGTCTCCGGAGTGAGGAGAAGTCGCCGCGCGGCTTCGAGCTTCCCGACGGCGACCCCGATCGTGGCCGAGAGGCGTTCGTCGCGCTTCGCTGCTCGAGCTGCCATGAAGTTGCCGGGCTCGAGGACGAGCTCCCGCGCCCGGTCGCGACGCCAGACCCCGGGGTCGAGGTGGGCGGGCTCGGGATGAGAGAGCCCTCGGACGGAGAGCTCGTGACCTCGATCGTCAATCCGTCCCGACATTTGTACCCCGCGGGCGAGGCAGAGCGGATTACCAGCGGCAGCGGCTCGCGGATGGGCAATTTGAACGAGGCCATGAGCGTTCAGAACCTCATCGATATCGTCGCCTTCCTGCACGAACGCTACGAGACGGCGAAGTCGAAGACGGAGTGAAATCCGGGAGGACGCGAGAGGAGGTGCCTGATGGTGCTCGCACAGGATTCGAGGAATGGGCCGACGGAAGGCGAGGCGGGAGCCCTCGAACCGACGTCGAGGAAGAAGAAAAAGAAGGCGAGAGTGGCCGTCTCCATTCGTAAAGGGAATCTCCTTTTCTTTCCGACCGTGCTGACCGACGCGCACGACGAGCCCGAAGAGCCCGAGTTGGACCGCGCGAAGGCCCGCGAATCCAAAGAAGACTGAGGCCCTGCCTCGGGAATGAGTGCGGGGTTTCTGTTCTGAGAGGAAGTCTCAGCGCCCTTCGATCTCTTCCTGGGGAAGACGGAGCGCCACGAGTTCCGCCGGGTGATCCGAGGCCCCGACGGCGACGACGACGTACTGGACGCCACCCAGCATGTACGTCATCGGAACCCCCGTCTGGTTCGCGGGAAGCTCGATCTCGGCGAGGATGTCGCCGGTCTTCTTGTCGTGCGCCCGCAGCATCCTGCCTCCTCCTCCATACATTCCGAAGAGCCCGCCGCCCTCCCCCGCGAAGAGAAGCGTTTTGGTCACGAGGAGGCCCGCGCGCTCCGGTCTTCCGGTGCGCGGAAGCGTCACTCCCGCGAGCGCGGGATGGTTCATGACGTAGTCGGGGGGATCGCCGTTCGGGATCATGAAGACGTGCTCACCTTTGTTCAGATCGATGGCGGTGATCCGTCCCCACGGCGGCTTGAAGAGCGGAAGGCCCTGAGGTCCTCCCCCCTCGGGGAGCTTGAGGCGCCGGCCCTGGATGTAATCCATGTTCGAGGTCTTGGGGTCATGGACCAGGCCTAGAACCTGAGAGTCGGTGGAAGAACCGACGTAGAGGATGCCCGTCTCGGGGTCGAAAGCTGCGCCCGGCCAGTTCGCGCCGCCTTGAGAGCCGGGAAGGCCCAGAGTCCCTTTCTTCGTCTCCGTCACCAGGGACGGCGGATTGAAGAGGGGGCCCAGACGGTACGTCGATGCGATCTCGAGCGCCTCTTTCTTCAGCTCGGGCGTGAAGTCGATGAGGTCGTCCTCCGAGACTCCCTGCCTTTCGAACGGCGCGGGCTTCGACGGAAACGGTTGGGTGGGTGCCGTCTTTTCTCCCGGCACGTCGGTCGGAAGCACCGGTCGCTCTTCGATGGGCCAGACGGGCTCTCCCGTCCTCCTGTCGAATACGAAAGTGAATCCCTGCTTGGTGACGGCGGCGACCGCGGGGATCTCCCGGCCGTCGACGCGCAGGTTCGCGAGGACGGGCGCCGCCGGCAGATCGTAGTCCCAGATGTCGTGGTGCACCGTCTGGTAATGCCAGATTCGCTTCCCGGTTTTCGCGTCGAGGCAGACGAGGCTCTGCGAGAACAGGTTGTCTCCGTGGCGATGGCCGCCGTAGTAGTCCCCGGTTGGCGCTTCGGTCGGAAGGTAGACGTAGCCCAGATGGGGATCGGCGGAGAACGTGGTCCAGACGCCGGCGTTTCCCGTGTAGCGCCAGGAGTCGTTCTCCCAGGTCTCGTTTCCGAGCTCGCCGGGCTCCGGAATGGTATGGAAGATCCAGAGTCTCTTTCCCGTGCGGACGTCGTAGCCGCGGACGTGGGCCGCGGGCATCTCCTTCGTCGGCGGCTGTCCCCCCGCGGGAAGAGCGGCTCCCACGACGATCACGTCGCCGACGATGATCGCAGGCGAGCTCGAGCCGATCGGGTCTTTCACCAGATCGACGGGACGATCGAGGTCTTCCTTGAGATCGACGACCCCGTCGCGGCCGAAGTCGGGGAACGGGCGGCCGGTTCTGGCGTCGAGCGCGATCATGAAATACGCGGGGGTGAGGAAGATGACTCGCTCCTCCGTTCCGTCGGTCCAGTAGGAGACGCCTCGCCCCGAGGTCTGCCGCGGCGCCGTCTTTCCGCGCTCGCCCTCGCCGAACCGGTAGATCCAGAGGGTCTCCCCCGTCGCGGCGTCGATGGCCACGGCGCTCCGGCGCGAGCCCGCGGTGGTGAAGAGGACGCCTTTCACCATGAGGGGAGTGGCGCGGAAGTTGTAATCAGGGCGAGGACCGAGATTTCGGGCCTCCCACCGCCAGGCGATCTCGAGCTTCTTCACGTTCGCCCGGGCGATCTGATCGAGGGGCGCGTAGCGGGTGCTCCCGAGATCCCCGCCGTAGTAGGGCCACTCGCCGTCCCTCGTTCCCTGCTGCCCGCGCGAGCTCGCCGCGAGGGAGAGGAAGAGCAAAAGCATCATGTCCCGAAAACACATGGCGAGATTCTATGTGAGGAGCTTGAAGGCTGTACAATGGGCCGCTCAATGCTAAGCCACTTCATCGCTCTATCGTTTCTGGCGGCGCGCCAGGTGGACCTGCCGGCGATCGAAAAAACGCTCGTGGCGGAGCTCGCGGAAACCCGGACTCCGGGGGTGGCGCTCGTCATCGTTCGCGGCGAGGAGATCCTGTTGTCGAAGGGTTTCGGTGTCGCGAGCGTCGAGACTCGAGAGCCGGTGACGCCGGATCACCTGTTTCGAGTCGGCTCAACCACCAAGCTCTTCACGGCGATGGCTCTCGCGACCCTGGCCGAGAAGGGCAAGATCGATCTGAAGCGTCCGTTGGGAACGACAGCACCGGGACTCCCCGGGTTCGTCGCCCGAGTGAGCGCGCACCAGCTGCTCAGCCACACCGCGGGAATCAAGGACCAGCCCGCCGACTTCGGCCCTCACGATGAGTCGGCCCTCGCCGCGTTTCCCCGCGGATGGGGAGATGACTATCGCCTGGCGCCTCCCGGCGTTGCCTTCTCGTACTCGAACCCCGGCTTCGCCCTCGCCGGTCTCCTCGTGGAGGTGACGTTTGGAAAACCTTACGCGGACGCGATGAAAGATCTGCTGCTCGTGCCGCTCGGGATGGAGCGCGCCACGTTTCGTCCGACCGAGGCGATGACCCGTCCGATATCCCAGGGTCACGAAGTCCCGCCGGAGGGACAGGTGGCGGTGGTGCGGCCCTTTTCCGACGACTCCCGCCAATGGCCAAACGGGTTCCTGATGGCGAGCGCCTCCGAGGTGGGTCGCTTCGCCCGCGCCTTTCTGAACGACGGCCGTCTGGACGGGAGAGAAGTCCTTTCTCCCTGCGCCATCGCGCGCGTTTCGACGCCTCATGCGGAAATCTCGTACGACCTTCCTGATATGAAGAAGCCGAAGTACGGTTACGGCCTCTTCCTTCACACCTGGGACGGTGTCGCGATTGCCGAGCACGTGGGCACGATGCCCGGGTACACCTCGATTCTGAAGATGGCTCCCGACGAGCGTTTCGCCGTCATCCTTCTCGCGAATCAAGAGGGGGTGACGTTCGAGAAAACGCTCTTCGCCGCGTTCTCTTCGTTCCGGAAAAACGAGGCGGCGTCGCCTCCAGAAATGAAGCCGGTCACGATGACGAAATCCGAAATGGAAGCCTGCGTGGGCGTCTATCGCAACCGCTGGCCGGTGGCGATCGCTCACCAGGAGGGCGCCCTCTTTCTCCAGCAGTTCGGGGCCCGCGTGCCGGTGACGAAGCTCGGACCGGATCTCTTCTCGGCGCAGCCGCCGGGCGGCCGCCCCGCGATCCCCTTTCGCATCATCGCCGGACCCGACGGAAGGGGAGAGCTCCTACAGATGTTTCTCTGGGTCTTCAAGAAGGAAGAGGTCGTTCCATGATTCCTCTGTCCCGCGAGGTATTCGAAGCCGCTCACGAGCGCGTCCGGCGTCATGCCTACCACACGCCTCTTCTGACCTCGCGCCTTTTGAGCGAGCGGAGCGGGTTCGACGTCCGTCTCAAGGCGGAGATGTTCCAGAGAACGGGCTCGTACAAGATCCGCGGACCCCTCAACAAGTTCAGCTACCTGACCGAGGAGCAGAAACGCCGGGGTGTCATCTGCTCCTCCGCCGGAAACCATGCCCAGGGTGTCGCGCTCGCGGCCCGGATCCACGGAATCCGGGCGGTGGTGGTGATGGCGAAGAACGCCACGCCCTCCAAGATCGCCGCCACGAAGGCTTACGGCGCCGAGGTCGTTCTTCACGGAACGATCTGGGACGAAGCGAACGAGAAAGCCAAAGAGCTGGTAGAAAGCGAAGGCCTCACCTACGTACATCCGTTCGATGACGAAGAGCTCATCGCCGGCCAGGGAACGCTCGGCCTCGAAATCTACCAGGACTGGCCCGAGGTCGAAATCGCGGTCGTCCCCATCGGGGGGGGCGGGCTCATCTCCGGGGTCACGATGGCTCTGAAAAGCCTGAACCCGAAGATCCGGGTCATCGGCGTCGAGTCCTCGGGGGCACCGGCCATGAAGCGGAGCGTCGAGGAGGGGCGCCTCGTCACTCTCGACCGGGTCGACTGCATCATCGACGGCCTTCGGGTGAAACGCGTGGGCGCGACCACCTTCGAAGTGGTGCGCCGGTTCGTCGACGAGCTGGTGGCTCTCCCCGACGAGCAGATCTTCGAGGGAGTCGTTTGGACGATGTCCCACGCGAAGCTCGTGGTCGAGGGGGCGGCCGCGGCTCCGGTCGCGGCGCTCCTTCAGGGAATCGTAAAAGTGCCCGCAGGCTCCAAGGTGGCCCTAGTCCTGAGCGGCGGGAACGTGAACCTGGACCAGATCCGCGGCATGAAATGGAATTAGCAGGCTGCCGCAAAAAAGCATCTGCAGCCTGCGCGAGCGGAGCGAGCACTACTCTAAGGATGGCCGCTAACGCTCCTTCGAGTAGACGATGCCCTTGACTCTCCCCATGTCCAGGGCGAAGCCGTCCACTTTCCCGGCGCCGTCGCGGGTGAAGCTCAGACTCAAGCCGTCCAGGTAGAACGAGTCGCTGCGGGTCGGCTTCAGGGGCTTGCGCGGAATCGTGCGGTGGCGGATCACGAGAGCTTCAGCTTCCACTTCGACCTCGATAGAGCCCGCGAGCTCCTCGCTGCGATAGGCGCCTCGGAACTCCTCGAGCCGTGTCGGTCGGAAGGGCTCGATCCGCTGAAAACTCTGCACCTCCCCCCGCCGATTCAAGGCCAGGATCTCGTTCTCGAAGGAGATCTCGACCCCGGGAGAGGAATCGGCGACGAAGCGCGAGGGGGAGAGCGGCTGGAACGGCGCGGAAGAGCGCCCGCTTTCGAGCAAGAGCTTTCCGTCCTTCAGGGAGAGGAAAACGTACTCGCCGGAAGCTCGATCGCAGTAAGTCCCAGCCCGGGATTGGAGCTCGGAAGCCGAGAGCGCGACACCGGCTGCGGGCGGCGGGGTCTCATCCGGCGTCATCAGGCTCGACAGGTAGACTTCGGCCACGTCCCTCGCCAGCTCCGAAGGGTTGGTGCCACCGAGGTTGCAGAGGCAGGCCACCGAGAGCTTCTGCGCGGGAAAACGCAGGAGCTCGGCGCGATAGCCTGCCCAGGAGCCACCGTGGCTCACGCTCGCGAGCCCGCGATAGTCCCGCATCACGAGACCGAGCCCGTAGGTCATGGGCTTGCCGGTCGAAAGCGTCCCCGGGGTCTGCATGCGCTCGAGCATCTCCTCGGTCCCGACGCGAGGGCGGTAGAAGTTCTGATCCCAGAGGAAGAGATCCTCGATGGTGGTGTAGACGGCGCCGTCCCCCGTCTGCTCGAAGTCCGACATCTCGATCTCGAGCTCTCCTTCATCCGTGCGGTCGTAGCCGGTCGATCGGTTGGGAACGATGTCCTGCGGGTCGTCGAGGTAGCGCGTGTGCCGCATGCCCAGGGGCTCGAAGATCCGCTCTCGCGCGAATTCCGGAAGGGTCTTCCCCGAAACCCGTTTCACGATCTCCGAGAGGAGGAAGAACCCCGAGTTGCTGTAGAGGTACTCGTCTCCGGGCTCGAAGTTCAGCGCCTTCTGGCGGACGATCGCATCGAGCGCGTCCTGTTCGGTGGTGACGTCCTTCCAGTGGACACCGCCGAGCCAGAAGAGCTCGAGGTAGTCGCGGATCCCGCTCGTGTGCTGCATCAAATGGCGCAGGCTGATGGTGGGGCCGTAATGAGGAAGCTCGGGAACGAATTTCCGCGCTTCATCGTCGATATCGAGCTTTCCGTCCTGCTCCAGCAGCAGGACCGCGAACGCCGTGAACTGCTTCGAGGTCGAGCCGATATCGAAGACCGTCGAAGGCGTGATCGCCGCTCCCAGCTCGAGGTTGGCCATCCCGTACCCGCGGGCGTACTCGATTTCGCCCTGGTGAAAGACTCCGAGGGCGCAGCCCGGCGAATCGGTTCGCTGGTACTCGGCGAAGAGAGCGTCCACTTGCGCGCGTCGATCCGCGTCCGCGCCGCGCGAGACCACGGGAACGACCGACGCGAGAACCACGAGCCAACCGACGACCCTGAATCCCATAACCCTCCTAACTGGCTCCGTTCGAAAGGAGCTCATGCTAGTCTCGCAAGAGCGAGGGGTCAATTCTTTCGTGTATTCGAGCGGGTTTGACAGGCCGAAAGCTCACACCTATCATCCGCCCGCGCGATCGAAATGAGCGAGGACCCTCTTCTAAAGATGAGCCGGAGCCCGGACGGGCTCTTCCAGCTCCGCTCTGAAGAGGGGCTCGATCCAAAGCTCTTCAATCGGGACCTCGCGCCCACCCGCATCGGCGAACGGACCTGGACGACGTACAACATCGCGGCCCTCTGGGTCGGGCTCGCGGTGAACATCCCAACGTACATGCTCGCCGCCGGCCTCATCGAGGGCGGCATGAACTGGTGGCAGGCGCTCCTCACCATAACCCTCGGAAACCTGATCGTGCTCGTTCCCATGGTGCTGAACGCCCACGCGGGAACCAGGTTCGGGATTCCGTTTCCGGTGCTGGCGCGCGTTTCCTTCGGCGTCCGCGGTTCCAACATCGCGTCCCTGCTGCGCTCGGCGGTCGCCTGCGGCTGGTTCGGGATCCAGACCTGGATCGGAGGCTCGGCGATACAGGCCCTCCTCTCCAGCCTGTACCCGCCGTGGGCGGATTTCTCCCTCGGTCCGGCTCTGTGCTTCGCCGCCTTCTGGCTCGTCAACATCTACATCATCGTGAGGGGCTCGGAGAGCATCCGCTTTCTCGAGGACTGGGCGGCGCCGTTTCTCATCGTCTCCGGGCTCGCGCTTCTCGCCTGGGCGCTCTATCGCGCAGGCGGCCTCGGTCCCATCCTCTCGCGGCCTTCCCGCTTCGAAAGCTTCGGCGAGTTCTTCCGCTTTTTCGTCCCCTCCCTCACCGCGATGGTCGGGTTCTGGGCGACCCTCGCCCTGAACATCCCCGACCTCATGCGCTACGCCCGCGGTCAGAGGGAGCAGATGCTGGGCCAGCTCCTGGGCCTCCCCACCACGATGGTGCTCTATGCGTTCATCGGGGTCGCCGTCACCTCGGCGACGATGATCGTCTTCGGAGAAGCGATCTGGGATCCGGTTCAGCTGCTGTCGCGCTTCGAGAGCCCGCTGCTCATTGCGGTCGCGCTCTTCGCGGTCGCGGTCGCGACGCTCACCACGAACGTGGCCGCCAACGTGGTGGCGCCCGCGAACGGCTTCGCCAACCTCTGGCCGGAGAAAATGACCTTCGCCCGTGGAGGGATCCTGACGGGCGTCATCGGCATCGCCATGATGCCCTGGAAGCTCCTCGAGGACTACGGGACCTACATTTTCGGCTGGCTCATCGGCTACTCCGGTTTCCTCGGCCCCATCGCGGGAATCTTCGTCGTCGATTACTTCTTGATCCGCAAGCGAAACCTCTCGCTCTACGACCTCTATCGTCGAGGCGGCATCTACGAGTATTCGAGCGGAGTGAACTGGAGCGCGGTGGGAGCGCTCTTCGCCGGCGCCGCTACGGCATTCATCGGTCTTCTGGTCCCGAGCCTTCGAGCGCTGTACGACTACGCCTGGTTCGTCGGCTTCGGGGTGGCCTCGGTGTTGTACTATTACCTGATGGCGGCGGAGCCAGGCCTCGATCTCGACGCAGTACCTGTCGAGGGAACGGAAGCATGAGCCTCCTGAGCGATTTTCGCTTCGCTTTCCGTGCGCTCGCGCGGGCGCCGCTTCTCTCCCTGGTCGCCATCGCGACTCTCGTCCTCGGGATCGGCGCCAATACCGCCATCTTCAGCGTGGTGAAAGCCGTACTCCTCAACTCGCTTCCCTACGCCGACCCCGAGGAGCTCGTGGTGCTCCGGGAGCGGAAGCCGGAGGGAACGAGCGACCTGGTGTCGCCGCCGACCTATCTCGACTGGCGCGAGGAGGCGACGACGCTCGAGGCCCTCGCAGCCTACAGGCCCGTCCGCTACGCATTTCGCGCGGATGCGGAGCCCCTGGATCTCCCCTCGGTTCGCGCAACCCCCGAGCTCTTCGGACTTCTCGGTGTCGAGGCCGCGCTCGGTCGCACGTTCACGGCCGAGGAGGGAGTCCCGGGGCACGACCAGGTGGTTCTGCTGAGCCATGGGTTCTGGAATCGCCAGTTCGGCCGGAGTCCGGGCGTGATCGGCCGGCAGATCGCGCTCGATACGCAGATCTACACCGTAGTCGGCGTCATGGGAGAGGACTTCGCCTTCCCTCCGGGCAACGAGATCCATCTCTGGACGCCCCTCTCGTTCGATCCGAACGACGCCCACGGCCGATCGCGCCGCGCCCGCGCCCTGAGCGTGGTGGGGAGGCTCGGGGACGGGACCCCCCGCGAGCGCGCGCAGGAGGAGATGTCGGCGATCGCCTCCCGCATCGCGGCCGAGTTCCCCGATACCAACTCGGGGTGGGGCGTTGCCGTCGAATCGGTTCACGAAGAGCTGGTGGCGACGGCGCGGCCGGCGATTCTTCTCCTGTTCGCGACCGTTTCCTTCCTTCTCCTCATCGTTTGCGCCAACGTGGCGAGCCTGATGCTGGCGCGCCTCGAAACCCGGAGGCGCGAGATCGCCGTTCGCGCCGCCCTCGGTGCCGGCCGCCGCGCGCTCGTCCGGCAGGTGCTCGCGGAGAGCCTGCTGCTCTCGGGAGCGGGAGGTGCTCTCGGAATCCTGGCGGCGTTCCTACTCGTCCGAATGGCGAGACACCTGCCTCTCGGCCAGGTGCCGCGGCTCGACGACGTGGGAATCGACGGCGGAGTCCTCGCGTTCACCGCGATGGTCTCCGTTCTGGTCGCCCTCGCCTTCGGCCTTCTTCCAGCGCTCCATGCGTCGCGTCCCGCCCTCGCCGCGACTCTGGCGGAGAACGCCCGAGGCGGGAGTATCCGCACCCGGCGGGTCCTCGGAACCATCGCCGGTCTCGAGGTGGCGCTCGCGCTCGTACTGCTCGTGGGGGCGGGACTCTTCCTCCGCTCCTTCGACGAGATGATGCGTGTCGACCCGGGCTTTCGACCCGACTCGCTCGTCGCGGCCCAGATCTACCTTCCGCAGGCGAAGTATCCCGATTCCGAGAGCCGGCTCCGCTTCTTCACCGAAGCCCTGGAGCGAATCCGCGCGCTTCCCGGCGTGCAGTCGGCGGGTGCTTCCAGCGCGCTTCCCATGCACCCGGTCGGCGTCGATTTCGCTCTCCCGTTCTCGATCGAGGGCCGCAACCCGCCGGCCTCCGGGCCCGCGATAGAAGAGCCGCGAGCCGACATTCGCGCGGCCACGGAGCGTTATTTCCAGACCATGAAGATTCCCCTGGTCCGCGGACGCCTCCTCGACGAGCGCGATCGCGAGGACTCTCCCCACGTGATTCTGATCAACGAGACTCTGGCGCGGCGCTACTTCGCCGGTGAAGAACCTCTCGGCAAGGTGATCGTCAACCCCCACGGGAAGGCGGAAATCGTGGGTGTCGTGGGCGACGTTCATCATTACGGGCTCGACGCTGAGCCCAGGCCCGAGCTCTACGCTCCGCTACGCCAGGGTGTGTTCAACGGGATGACTCTCGTCGCGCGCACCACTCTCGACCCCGAGCGTTTCGCGTCGGACCTCAGGCGGACCATTCGACAGCTCGACTCCGATCAGGCCATCTACGATATGAGCACCATGGAGCAGGCGATGGCCCGATGGGTATTCCTTCCGCGGTTCAGCATGACGCTTCTCACCGCTTTCGCCTCCTCGGCGCTCGCGCTCGCGGCCGTCGGGATCTACGGTGTCATCGCGTATTCGGTTTCTCAGCGCTCGAAAGAGATGGGACTCCGTATGGCGCTCGGCGCTGGGAGGCAAGACCTGCTGGGCCTCGTGGTCGGCGGCAGCCTGCGGTTCGTCGTTCCGGGAATGGCTCTCGGCCTTCTGTTGTCGGCCGCGCTCGCTCGGCTTCTCTCGGGACAGCTCTTCGGCGTGAGCCCGTTCGATCCTGCGGTTTATCTGGGAGTGGCGGTGGTCCTCGGTACCACCGCTCTCGCGGCGAGCTATCTTCCCGCGAGGCGCGCCGCGAGGATCGATCCCACCGAAGCGCTGCGCGTGGAGTGAGCCCGGAGCGCCGGGCTCGTTTCCTCTGGCCGCTGGTCGCGGTCCTGGGGGTGTTCGTCTACCTCTTCTCGCTCGACGGTCTCTACATCCCCCACATCGGCGACGAGGCTCCTTACATCGAGATCGCGCGCCTGACGGCGGAGAGCGGCTCGTGGCTTCCGCTGAAAACCGGCTCGGGTCTCGAGAACACCAAGCCCCCGCTGCTCTACTGGCTGGGAATCGTCGCGACCGATTGGGGATCGAATTGGACGCTCTTCCGCCTGAGAGTTCCCGTCGTTCTGTTCACGTTCGCGACCGCGGTCCTTACGTTCTGGCTCTCCCGCAAGCTCGGCTACGAGAGGGAGACCGCCTGGATCTCCGCCCTGACGTTTCTCGGCTTCTACTCCAGCTTCCAGTACGGGCGGCCGTTCCTCATCAACTCTCCCGAGACGTTTTTCGTCTTCCTGAGCTTCGCCCTGCCGCTGGGGTTTCGCGAGTCGTGGTTCGCGGCGGGGATCGCCCTCGGAATCGCCTGCCTCTTCAAGTCCTTCGCCCTCATCGCTCCGGTGGGGCTCGCTCTCATCTGGGTCGGCGGGCGCCGGCGCCTCTTCCACGCGGGTCTGACGGTTGCGATCGCGCTCGCGGTCTTCGGACTCTGGCCGCTTCTCGATCCAGACCCCGGTGCCGTCCTTCGACACTTCGTCCTCGAGGAAAACCTGGGAAAGCTTCAGGGAGAGGGCTACTTTCGAGGGCTGGTCTCCGGCCCTTACG
>Ga0326597_10004156_pt1 | contig 20469 bp, 22 predicted proteins | sample RVTome_12_FD_203789 | JGI IMG/M metagenome (GOLD analysis project Ga0326597, IMG submission 203789) | Soil microbial communities from uranium-contaminated site in the Upper Colorado River Basin, Wyoming, United States - RVT100D185 | ecosystem: Environmental > Terrestrial > Soil > Contaminated >...
ATTGGTAAAATCAGTTTTTTCACACAGCTTGGCTACTCGGGAGCAAAGGTTACCCAAGCCATTAGCCAGTTTTGCCGTGTAAATAGTATCCAATTTTTCCCAGGTCACATCCCTGTCCGCGCCAAAAGGTCCCAGATTCATGAGTAAATAACGGGTGGAGTCCATGCCGTAGCGGGCGATCATTTCAGTCGGAGCGATAACGTTGCCCAGAGATTTGCTCATTTTTTGTCCCGCCACGCTAATGAAACCATTGATTAGAATTTGTTTGGAGGTGGGCAAGCCAGCGGCCATCAGCATTGCTTGCCACATGGCGGCCTGTTGGCGCAAGTTATCTTTGCCGGCCAATTGGATCCCTGGCCAAAATTGAGTGTACTGCCCAGCGTCACTCTCGTCGGGCCAACCCAACGTGGAAATATAATTGACCAACGCGTCAAACCAAACGTACATCACATGCTCGTCATCGTTTGGTATGGCAACACCCCAAGGCATTTTGGCTTTTAGCCGTGAGATACTAAAGTCCTGGAGGCCGCCCTCAACAAAAGCAGTAATTTCTCTCATCTTGCTATTTGGTTTCACAAATTGCGGATTTTCCTGATAAAGCTTTAACAGCCGGTCCTGAAACTTGGAAAATTTAAAAAAGTAATTTTCTTCTTGACGAATTTCCAACTCCTGATTGGGATGCAAAGGACAGCGATCATCAACCAGTTCAGACTCGGTTTTTTCCAGCTCACAACCGACGCAGTATTTAATTTCATAATCCTTTTTGTAAATGTAGCCGTTTTTATCACAGCGGCGCCAAAATTCTTGGGCCGCCGCTTTGTGGTCCGGGTTGGTAGTGCGAATAAAGTGGGTATAGCTCAAATTTAGTTGGTTTTTTAAGTCCTCAAACTTGGCTACGTACTCATCGGTGTAAATCTGAGGATCTTTGCCAGCTTTCAGCGCTTCTTGATAAATTTTTTGGCCGTGTTCATCTGTGCCGGTGTTGAAAATGACGTTTTTACCCAAATCGCGCTGGTAGCGCGCGATCACATCTGCCGCCACAATCTCTAGTGCAAAGCCAATGTGCGGAACGGCGTTGACGTAAGGGAGGGTGGTGGTGAGGTAAAATTTTTGATCAGTCACATCCAGATTATACCCTAGTTTTTTTGACCCACATTACTCTCAAAGTGTAACCACTCACGCCAATAATCACAGCGCTACCCCAAGCCCACATGTCCAGGGTAAAGTTTTGCAATTTAAGAAACAGCAACCATTGAATGGCCAGCGCTACCAGCAGTCCCCAGCGCTTACTTAGAGTTAAAAAAGTGAAGAAGAAAAAGTTGGCCGGGAGCAGGAAGGCGTGGAAAGGCAAAAAGCTGTTGGATAATACGATGTTGCGAACTTGATTGGGTGAAACTTGGGTGACCAGCAGGTAAACACCGCCGTAAAAGAGGCTGGCTAAGAGCAATAGTGGCAAGAACTGTAAGCGGCTGGTGACCAATTGCCGCCAGCTTCTAGCATTTTTTCTCAGCGCTCTTTTCTGTTGGCCCAAAACTGGCCGAACTTGTTGCTGGGACGGGTGTTGGAGACGGGAGCGGGCTTTGGGTTTTGTCATAGCGTTAATTTATACTGTTGAGTATACTTGATCCATCTATGTCAGTGGGCATAATTTTATTAATTTTGGTAGTCATTGCTGGTTTTACTTGGCTTTATTTTGGTTTACGCCAGCTTTTGAGTCAAAAGCAAGACGACGAAGATTTGGAAGGATTGGTCAATAAAGTTTTTGGCATGAGTGTGCCCAAAATCGCCGCTCAGAGCAAAGAAATTTTGAGTGGTGAGAAAGAGGCCATCAAGGTTGATTTGGAAAATAAACAAAAGGTAATCGAGAAGTTGGTCAATAATTTGCAGACGGATTTGGCGGAGCGACAAAAAGAGATCCGTAGTTTAGAGCAGGATCGAGTCAAAAAATTTTCCGAGATAACGACTACTCTGACTGAGCACCGACGTTTGACCGAAGATTTGAAAACTTCCACCCAGCAATTGTCCAGAGTTTTATCCGACAACCAAAAACGAGGGGCTTGGGGTGAGCGAATCATCGAAGATTTACTTCAATCAGGTGGCTTGGTAGAGGGTGTACATTACTCTCGGCAGACCAAGCAGGCCGGCTCAACGCTCAAGCCTGATATTACTCTGCTCCTGCCGGAAAACCGCAATATTCCCGTGGACGTTAAATTTCCTTATCAGGCTATTCAGAAAATCAGTGCCGCACAGACACCCAAAGAAAAGCAGGAATACGCCAAAGAGTTTAAGACAGAAGTAAAGTTCAAGATTGACAAAGTAGCCGAATATATCAATCCCGCCTCAGATACGCTGGACTACGCCATTCTCTTTGTGCCCAACGAAATGATTTTTTCATTTATTAATCAAAGCTATCCAGCCCTGATTGACTACGCCATAGAGAAACGGGTGATTATTGTTTCACCGTTTACGTTTCTGATTGTAGCCAGCACGGTGCGGGAAAGTTACCGCAACTTTATGATCGGCGGCAAGCTCAAAAAAGTAGTCAAATACATCGATGAATTTGTCGGTGAGTGGGGCAAGTTCCGTGATGAGTTTGACAAGTTTGGCCGCTCGATTGATACTTTGCGCACTGGCTACGAAAAAATTACTACCACCAGAACCAAACAACTAGAGCGCAAGATTGAAAAAATTGACAATTATCGGCAGGGTTCCGGCAATCTCCTGGAAGGTAAGACCGTTAAATAACTATTCTGCTAAATGAGTGTTAAAGAAAGTAATGTCGCGGGCGATGACGCTATTCCAGTCTGGCTGAAGGTTGTGGTCGGCATTAGGGTAAGTAAAATAGGTTAGCTCAATTTCTGACAACTCAATATTCTCTGAAGTTTCACGGCGCTTATTTTCTACTGACACTTTGGTCGCAAACTCGTCCGACCAGGTTTTTAGGGCCGCTTCATCAGCCGCTCCATGGTGAATTTGTATCGGTCCGGTTAGGCGATTTAAGTGTTGGGTCAAGCTAAATTCTTGTGCATCATAATCTCGCTCAAACAAATTTACCCAAGCTCGCGCTTCACGACCCTCATCTTCATTCTCATCGCTAAAAAACAACACCGAGTAAGGAAAGGGAGTGGTAACGGGCGCCCAGAGGGTGGTGGGAATCGGCTCGCTCAAAATTTCCAGCACTGTTAGCGCTATTTGGCCGCCATTACTGTGCGCCCAAATGCCAAGATTGGTGGCGTCCAACAAAACAGTTTGTTGGTTGAGAGGTGATAGAGACAAGCTAGGATTAGCCTTGATGGAGTTAATAAGCTCGATGACGTTGATTGGTTTGATAAACCGCGCCTCCCAGACATCAGCAGGCTCTGAGTCGCTTTCACCAAAACCCAGGAAATCTGGCGCGAGGGTGATGTAGCCATTTTGCGCCAGCTTTATCGCCGCACTGCGCGTGCCCACCCCAGTGGTATAAATTTCCTCAGGCACGAAACCGCGCAACATAATAATGACGGGGGTAGGAGTGGTTTGATCGGTGGTTGGCTCTAGTAGAAAATGGGGTACATAAAGCTGGCCGGTGATTTTGCGGCCAGTTGATTCGTAAGAGAATAACCAGCTGGTAACCTGCGGAGTTTCTTCCAGCACTTTGTCTATGGCAATACTGCTGGGTGTGTAACGGCGTTTGGCTAGGTTATTGATCGTGTATTGCAGAAGCGGCCGGTTTGACTTCGGCTCAACACCGCTAAAAGGAGATAATAGCGGCGCGTTTTCACCCAGGTCCAAAAAATGACCCAAGTAAAAACCAGTCAAGAAAATGGCCGCGGCGACAAAGCCAATGAGTAAGTATTTGCCAAAGTTCACAAGGTTATTGTAGCTGATTGGAAAATTTTTTTATTTTCCGTGAATTATTCGGTATAAAGCCGCTTCTCTTTCGTCGTATTCTTTTTGGTCGATCTCTCCAGTGTGAAGGAGATAGTTTAATTCAATCATGCCGCGCTGGTAAATAAGATCCTTCTCAGTAGTGTTTGGATTATCAGTTTTTTCCATTTTTTTCTTTCTTAAAGCAAAAACCCCGCCTATTTTGGTGTGGTTCTAGATTTTATCACGAGGGGGCATTTTTACACAGTCGGTTGAGATGTCAATCCAGAAAATTGGCTGATTTGGTCTATAATACAAATTATGATTGCTCGCACGCTTATAAAAGAAACTCTAAATAAAATTGGTAAATCAGTTATTTTACAAGGCTGGGTTGATACCAAGCGTGATCATGGCAAGCTGACTTTTATTGACTTGCGAGACCGCACTGGCAAAATTCAATGTGTTGGAGTAGGACAGATGGGTGAGTTGACAGCGGAATCAGTGGTGCAGATTGAAGGTTTGGTCAAAAATCGGCCGGAAAAACTAGTTAACTCTGATCAACTAACTGGCTTGATTGAAATTGAAGTGAAGAGTTACGAGGTTTTGAACAAAGCGGCTGACTTGCCCATCCTGATTGACTCAGATGGATATGAAATTGGTGAGGAACCACGGCTGAAATACCGCTACTTGGATCTTCGTCGTCCCAGAATGCAGAGAATCATGCGTTTGCGCTCTCGCTTTGCCAGAGCCGTGCGCGAATACCTTTATGGCAAGGACTTTGTGGAGATTGAAACACCGCTACTTATCAAATCCACTAAAGAAGGGGCCCGTGACTTTCTAGTTCCTTCCCGTTTTCAACCAGGTAAGTTTTATGCTTTACCGCAAAGTCCTCAGCAGTACAAACAATTACTCATGACGGCCGGTTTTGAACGCTATTTTCAGCTCGCTCGTTGTGTTCGTGATGAGGATTTACGAGCCGATCGCGGGTTTGAACACACTCAAGTGGATCTGGAAATGAGTTTTGCGGACCGCGACTCAGTAATGAAATTAGTAGAGGACTTAGTCAAGACCACTGTTAAAGCAGTGGGCGGCCAGCTTCAACAGGAACAGTTTCCAATTATTAATTATGATGACGCTATTGCCCAATATGGCGCTGACAAGTTCGACTTGCGCACTGAGGAAGAGAAAAAAGCTGGTACATTAGCCTTTGCTTGGGTGATTAATTTTCCTTTTTTCAAAAAAGTTGACACCAAAGATGTCGCGGAAGTGCGAGACGGCAAAAGTGGTTGGACTTTTACTCACAACCCTTTCAGCTTACCCCTGGAGGAAGATTTAGAAAAGCATTTGGCGATGAAAGACATTGGCGATATTAAAACCACTCAGTACGACTTGGTCTGCAATGGCCATGAAGTGGGGGGCGGCAGTATTCGAGCTCACCGCACTGATATTTTGGAGACCACTTTCAAAATCATGGGTTATACCGATGAGGAAATTGAGGCTGGGGTGGGTCACATGCTCAAAGCCTTCTCAGTGGGCACACCACCTCATGGCGGCATTGCTTTAGGCTTGGATCGCTTAGTGATGTTACTGGCAGGTGAAGAATCTCTGAAAGAAGCGATTGCCTTTCCCATGAGTTCTACTGGTAGGACAGCCGTGATGGATGCACCCAATAAAGTGTCAGCCGAACAGTTGAAGGAGTTGGGGTTGAGTATAAGTAAAGGCTAATCAGTTGCCCTTGGGCTGGATCAATAATCCAAAACCCCCTACAATAAGCCTTGTGAAAAATCTTGGTGCCAAACTTTATCTTAGTATAGTTCTAATCGGTATTGTTATCCTCATCTGGCAAGTTATTGACACCAAGCTTATTCTTCACCCGGCCGAGTACCAAACTATTGCTCTTTTACCACCAGTGACCGCACCGGCATGGTCAGTTAGCTCCTCGACTGATCTGGTCACGCAAAAAGCCGAGCTGAATCAACAATTAACAGCCCAGGCCTATCTAGTAGTTGATCCAGAAACGCAAACTATTATTTTACAAAAAAATATGGATCAACGCTTGCCGCCAGCATCCACAACCAAGCTCATGACGGCACTAGTAGCTTTGAATCAATATGACCTTAATGAGATAGTGACGGTTTCCAGCGCGGCGGCGAATGATAATAACGGTGGCGGGCTGTTTGTGGGTGAACAATTAACGGTTCGAGACTTATTGATTGGCGCGCTAGTAAGTAGCGCTAATGATTCAGCTTTGGCCTTGGCAGAGCATCACCCAGCTGGCGCAGAGCAGTTTATAAAGCTGATGAATGAGCAGGCCCAGAAATGGCATTTGACAGACACCACTTTTGCTAATCCAACAGGTTATGACAATCCACCCAATTGGATGACAGCCCGTGACTTGTGGTTGCTGACCTGGCAAGCAGTGCAAAAACCACAACTTTTGGAATGGTTGGGGGAGGAAACCAGGGTGGTTTATAACACGACAGGTAATATCAGACACGTTCTATTTACCACCAATCAACTTTTGGGTCAGGATCAGAGAATTTTGGCAGGCAAAACCGGCACCACCGAACTGGCTCGAGAAGTATTGGTCAGTTTAGTAGAGCTCAAGGGTCATTTGTTGGTAATCGTGGTGATGGGCAGTAGCGACCGTTATACCGATGTCCAAACGATTTTGGATTGGTTGGATCAAAACTTACATTATCCTGATACTGCACAGGTGCTAAGAAAACCGCTAGAATAAACTGATGGCTACTAGATCATCTCATGCTAGCAATTCCGGTTCTTTGACTAGAGCTACCAGAGTGGGTAGGCAGGCGGTCAAGTATGGCTTAATTGCTTTGGCGGTGATGATTGTGGGACGGATGCTTTTGAGTGCGGCCATTGGGTTTTGGCGGGCAATTAATCCACCACCACCACCTCCCCCCACAGTTGGTTTTGGGACCTTACCCGGGATCACTTTTCCAGAACAGAATCAAAACGACCAGCCCAAAAACTATCGCTTGGAAACGGGTTTGGGCAATCGCTTACCAGAGTTGGATGTTGATCGAGCCAAAGTCTTTTTGATGCCCCAAAATCCACCAAACTTATTGGCTGACCAGGAGGCCAGACAAATCGCGGCCACTTATGGTTTTATTTTTGAGCCAGAGTTGCTGGGCAGTCGAGTCTACCGTTGGACTAAGACGGGGTCTTTAAATTCCAGCTTGGAAATTAATCTAGATAATAAAAACTTCAACTTAGAAACCAATTACTTGTCAAAACCAGAGCTAATTACCAACACTAATCGCTTGCCAGAGGAGTTTGAGGCAGTACGGCGAATTAAAACTTTTTTGGATCGGGCGGATTTATTGCCCACCGATATTGCCACCAGCGCGGGCGAGGTGATCTTTTTGAAATCTTTGGGTGGTCAGCTGGAAGAAGCTTTTTCTTTGTCTGATGCTGATTTCTTACAAATTAATTTAAACCGAAGCGCTGTGAATGGGATGTATAAGATGTATAGTCCGGAGCCAGAAAAAGGAGTAATTACGGCCATTATTTCTGGAGTATTATCTGGTCAAGACAGCATCGTGGCTTTGGAATATCATTACCGACCAGTGGATTATATTCAGGTGGAAACTTACCCCCTCCGATCTGTCAAATCTGCATGGCAAATTTTACAAGCTGGAGAAGGCTTTATTGCTCAGCCAAACAGTGGAGATGAAGCCGTCGTACGGGAAGTAGTTTTGGGTTATTATGAAGACTGGTTTAACAACCAAGACTACTTACAGCCAATTTATATTTTTAGGGGTGATAATAATTTTGTCGGTTATGTTCCAGCCATTGATCCCAGCTGGATTAACCAAAATTAATAATGAAACAAACCAATTATAAGGTGATTCGCACCAGAATGGCACCCAGTCCCACTGGCGCAATGCACGTGGGTAGTCTGGCTATGCTTTTGAAAAATTACGCTTGGGCCAAGCGGCACGGTGGTCAATTTATCTTGCGCATTGAAGACACCGACAAAGAGCGGGAAGTAGCTGGGGCTATTGATGATATTTTGCGAGTGATTCGTGATTATGGTTTGGATTGGGATGAGGGTCCGGGCAAGGGTGGCCCGCATGAACCCTATATTCAGTCACAGCGACTGACAATTTATAAAGAGCACGCCAAACAATTGATTAATAGTGGTCAAGCGTATTATTGTTTTTGCTCCAAACAGCGGCTGGCAAAAGTACGAGCAGAGCAGATGGCCAACCACCAACCACCTCATTATGACCAGCATTGCCGCAATTTAAGCCAAGCCGAGGTGGACGAGAAACTTCAAAACAAGGCAGAGCATGTTATTCGCCTTAAAGTGCCGAAAAACAAAACCGTGGCTTTTGATGATCTTCTGCGAGGAGAGATTGCCATTCAAACCAGCGAAATTGATGATCAAATATTACTTAAATCAGACGGTTTTCCCACTTATCACTTGGGTGTAGTAGTTGATGACTACTTAATGGGAATTACTCATATTTTACGCGGAGAGGAATGGATTAGTTCTGCTCCCAAACACGTACTACTCTACGAGGCTTTTGGTTGGGAAAAGCCTGTTTTTGCCCACATTCCAGTTTTCTTAAACCCAGATGGTCGAGGCAAAATGAGTAAGCGCAAAGGCACAGTCTCAGCCCGCTCTTTTTTGGATAAAGGTTATTTGCCGGAGGCTTTGCTCAATTTTTTCATGATTTTGGGTTGGGCGCGAGCTGACCAAAAACAGCCTGAAGTGATGACTCTAGCGGAGTATGTGCAAGAGTTTGATCCTCAAGATGTCAGTGTCAAATCAGTAGTTTTTGATCTCAAAAAACTTGATTGGCTCAATGGCGTTTACATTCGTCAACTGCCACAGGCAGAGCTCAAGGAACGTCTGAGTCAATTTCTGCCCCAAGATTTTCCGCTAAACAAACTAGACCAAATTTTACCACTGGTGGTGGAGCGATTGGTGACGCTAGCTGACATTGAAGAGTTGACCGAGTTCTTTTACCGACCGATTGAGTTGAGTGAAGAGCTTGGCCCAAAAATTGACGCACCTACCACGCGCCAACAGTTTACAGACACTGGCGAAAGGTTGGCGGCACTAACAGAGTGGAGCACTGAGCAGATTGAGCAAGTGGTGCGCAGTTTGCAAGAAAATAATAGTTGGTCACGCGGGCAGTATTTTATGCTCTTGCGCCGAGCGGTCACCGGCAAAAAAGCCACTCCACCCTTATTTGAAACCATGAAAGTGTTGGGGCAAAAATTGACTGTTCAAAGATTGGCAGACGCGCTGTCTCATGGAGAAGTAAACTGATGGTAAAAACTAAAACTTTAGCTCAGCAAACTTTTTTGGCTGAAGTGCACAAATTAAATTTGCGCACTACCTTCCAAGAGTTGCTGGCGGCCATCTCACTTGCTGGCCAAATTGCTATGCACCAGCCCAATGTTGAAGGAATAGCTCCACAAGCAATGGCCGCACAGCAAGATCCAGACGATGCCCAAGTGATCTCAAAAATTACTCAAGAAGAATACCAAGAGGTGGTGGCCAAAATGACGGGTTTTGCTAATCGAGTACCCGGACATTTAGCCAAGGAGGAAGAGTTGTATTTAGAGCAACAGTTGGCCGATCTATTAAAATTCGAAGTAACGGCAGAACTTGACGGTCAAAGACTCAATCACAGCATCGGGGTAATGGGGGGAGAACAACACCTCATGCGTTTTCCCAATGATACCATCGATCAGCATACTGCCTATCAAGAAGCAGGCATTGCTCCCAATCGAGGTGCTTTTGGTTGGTTCACTGAAGGCGGTCAACTGACTGATGAGGCAATCTTGCGAGAAAAATATTATTTTGCTGTTCAACTGATGTACTTACCCGGCTGGAGTCAGCAGTACCAAACTCTCAAGCCATGGTATAAGTTTCGTAAAATGATTGTCATCAATCCGGCCGAAGAAGTAGCAGTAGTTGGAGTAGTAGGCGACGCCGGTCCGGCTATGTGGGTTAAAAAACAATTTGGCGGCTCTCCGGAAGTGATTCGCGAGGGTAAAATCTGGAGTCCTAAAACTCATGGCAAAGTGTTATTATTTTTTGTGGCTGATCCAGAAAATAAAGTTCCACTAGGTCCGTTTAATTTGAAATGGAGTGACGATGATCAAAGTTAGTCTTTTTATCGGTTCACGTTATCCGGTTGATCGCCGCGCTTTGCGAAATTGTGCTAAAAAGGTTCTGCAATCCAGAGGTATTACTCACACTCAGCTTGATATTTCAGTTGTCGGCCAGCGCAAAATTCAGACTCTCAATGAGCAGAAACTCCAGCATCATGGTCCCACTGACGTTTTATCATTTCCTCATCATGACAAAGGTAAACTGAATGAATTACCATTACCCGAAGAAGTGCCGCCGCACTTGGGTGACATTATCATTAGTTTTCCAGAGGCAGTTAAGACTGCTCGTCGCTTTGGCAAACGCGTGGATGATCAATTGTGTTTCTATCTTGAGCATGGACTGATGCATTTGTTAGGGTATCATCATGAATAGGAACTAATTATGACTTGGCAAAGAAAGCACCGCCCCAAAACTATTGGCCAACTGCACCTGACTCACGTAAGAGAGATGTTTCAGCAAATGATGGAGCGGGGCAAATTCCCACAAGTGCTACTATTTGCTGGCCCTAAGGGCACTGGTAAAACTTCAGCCTCGCGTATTATCGGCAACCTGCTCAACGATCCCAAGAATGAAAAACTGGTGGACGCGCTTTTTTTTGGTAAAGCCAGCCCTAAACAAAACAAGTTTGTCGAGCCAGCCACCGACACTGATTTTGCTCGACGCATTTATGCCGGCAATTCTTTTGTGGTTCAGGAAATGGATGCCGCTTCCTATCGAGGTATTGATGACATTCGCGCTCTTAAAGAGCGAGTAATGCTACCACCCCAGGAGGGAAAAATTGCGGTTTATATCTTGGACGAAGCTCATATGCTCACTACTGAGGCTTTTAACGCTCTGTTGAAACTATTGGAAGAACCGCCCGCTCATGCGGTTTTTATTCTTGCCACCACCGAACTGCATAAAATCCCAGCGACCATTGTTTCCCGAAGTACCCAGCTTAATTTTCTCAAAGCCACCAGCGACGAATTGGTGGCGGCGCTGGAATTTGTAGCCGAGGCTGAAAAACTTAAAGCAGAGCCTGAAGCTCTACAGGAGTTAGCCAAGCGGGCTGATGGCAGTTTTCGAGATGCGGTTAAGCTCTTGGAGTTAGTGGCTCACCAGGGTGAAGTGACATTGGACACCGTGGCTGAGGCCTTGGGAAATAGTGCTCAACAGAGTGTGACTGAACTTTTTGAGGCGATTTTACAAAAAGACGCGGTGGCAATCACTACCATCATTGGTAATCTGCGCGATCAAAATATACAGGAAAATTACTTCTACAAAATGCTATTTAGTGCTTTACATCAAGTAATTATTCAAGAAACAACTGGCAATAAATCAACTGGCGTCATTTCTGCCAAAGTAGCCCGTTTTTTAACGACAAACTTACTCAAAGCCAATCTTCAACAATACTCGCCAATCCCTTTTCTACCCTTGGAGATATGTCTTTTAGATCTAGTAGAGAAAGCTATTCGACAAAGTTCACCACCCTCTGTCAAAAAAAAAATCATTAATTCTGACCAAAACCCTGAGCAAAACAATCCCGCCAAAACCCTGACCGAGTCACCTCTACGAGAGCTAGTGATCCAAGAAGAAGTGGTATCCGCCGCCATCACTCAAACCACTACTACTGATCACAACCTGCGAGATTTGGGCAAAGTATTAGTGGAGCAGTGGGAGCAGTTTTTGCAACTGGTTCAACAACGCAATGCCACACTGGCCGCACTTTTACGCTCTTCCAAACCCAGCTTGACTGATGACGGCACCCCGCAAGTAGGCGTGTTTTACAAATTTCACCAAGAGCAGTTGCAACAGCAGAAATATATGAGTCTCATTCAAGATTGCGCCAAAGATGTGGTTGGTGCTTCACTGCCTATGAGAGTGGCTTTGCGTCATACTCCCCAAAGGGCGACTTTAGTTGAAATTGAGAAAACACCAGGTAATTTGTCGCAATTGGCAGAAGAAGTTTTGCTCTAAGACTTTATGTAGTACAATAAAAACGTTATTAAGAAAGGAAGAGATATTATGGCCAATCCATTAAAAGCGTTAGGAGACCTTAACAAACTCAGGGCTCAAGCCAAAAAAATGCAGCAAGATCTGGCTGGCGAGGAGATTCGGATAGAGGAAGGTGACATTGTGGTTGTAATTACCGGTGATCAAAAAATCAAGCAGTTTTCTGTCCAAGGCGTCAGCAGTGCTGAGGCTGTGGCAGTTTTAAATCAGGCGATTAAAAAATCCCAAGAACTTGCGGCCAAAAAACTCCAGTCCATGACTGGTGGTTTGGGCGGCATGTTGGGCGGCGGGGGACAGTAAACTGGCCCAAATTAGCAATAAAGGCCCCCGTTAAGGCGGGGGTTTTTGGTTAAAAATGTCAAAAATTCTGTTTGCGACCAGCAATGAGCATAAGCTCAAAGAAGCTCGAGCGATACTGCCCGAAATCAAGCTACTTTCTTTAGTTGAATTTCCCCAAGCTCAACAACTCAATCCTCAGGAAATAGGTGGGACCTTTGAAGAAAATGCCAAAATCAAGGCACTAGCATACGGCCAAGCCAGCCAAGTGCTGACTCTAGCTGAGGATGCTGGTTTGGAAGTTATGGCTTTGGATAATGAACCAGGAGTACGTTCCAACCGGTGGCTTGGGGGCACCAACGAGGATCATTATCGGGAAGTATTGAGAAGACTTAAGGGCAAGATGGATCGAAGAGCAAGATTTGTGGCAGTAATTTGTTTACATGATCCGCAAACCGGGCAGGCTCACTGTTTTGAAGGGGAAATAAAAGGCACAATCGCGCGCTCGCCACGGGGTAGTAGTGGTTTTGGTTACGATCCGATTTTTATTCCAGAGGGCCACGATCAAACTTTTGGTGAACTTGATCCGACTGTCAAACATCAGCTTAGCCACCGCAGAAGAGCCTTGGGGGCTTTTTATGACTGGTGGCGGGCTAATCAGCCAACCCCTTGATGTTTTTAGTTTTTTGGTCGGAAACTTTAAAATCCTTGAGCGTTTTTTCCACCACATGACGGGTAACGGTTTTTTCAACCAAATCCTTGGTTTTAACCACGTTTAAGGCCTGGAAGAAAAAGGAAAAACGGTCTTTGAGTGAGGCTCGGATTGCCCGGCGATTGGTCGCTGGCAATTCCCAGAGTCTTTGTTTAAATGGTCCCAGCGCTTTTTTGCGCAGTTCATAGTGAAATTGGGCTTTAGTTTTGTTTTTCGGGCGCTCATCGGCGTGATGTTTGTCGATGTAGCCGTACATTTCTTGGCGCAGACCATCAGGTAGCTGTGGATGGTCCAACAGCAAGTTTTGGAAACCGGTCGCCAAATGCACTTCAAGCGCGCCAAATTTTACAAATTGATTGAAATACTGATCGGGTAGGGTAGAAGCGCCATGTTGAACAGCGCCGCCGACTTGATATTTTTCCTGACAGGCCTGGGTAATATCTTGGAGGATTTGAAAATCTACATCGATATCTGCTAGCGTACCGTCAGCCAAGACTTTGCCCCCATGACTAGTGCCGGTTTGAACGCTGATTTTACTAATGCTTGTTAAATCAGTCGGCAGTTTTTTTACAAAGCCTGCCATAAAAGCAGCTAAGTCTGCCACGGTACTATTTTTGCCGCCAACGTGACCGATTTCTGTGCCCAGCGAAACAGTAATGCCCTTGGGTTCCAGTAAGCGCACAAGCTGGGCAAGCTGGGCTGAGAATTGGTAATTGGGAATTTGTTGCTCGGCTTCTGTCGGTTTATCCAGATCGACTAGGGTGGACATATCAATATCAATGTTATAAAAACCGGCGCCAATGGCTTCTTTGATTAATTGTTCAATAATCTCGATCTCACCCTCTTTGGGTTGGCCGGGAGCCGCCGCTTTGGCTTGAAAGTGATCGCCCTGGATAAAAAGCGGGCCGGACCAGTTTTCACGTAAGGCCGCCGCCGTGATGACGGCCACGTATTCACCGGGAGCTTGCTGGGTATAGCTCATTTCGGATCTGGCAATTTCAAAGATTAGCGCCCCAACCTGATTTTCGTGGGCAGCTTGAAAAGCCGCGCGCGCCGTATCATAAGCCATGGCCCTAATATTCATGGCTGGCACCGTAAAATCATTAGGCACTTTTTCTCGACCCCTAGCAATATATAAGTCATGGATGGAGCTTGGAATAATACCAGCGGCCACTCCCTGTTGCCAGATGGCAAACCGAGCGGCTTGTTTTTCGCTACCGCTACCAAAAACGGCTTGATGGGCGAGTTGGTCAACTTGATGCATAACTTCCTCCTTTAAAGGCGATAGTTAATAGTTTTTTTATCAAAGACATGAGTGGTGTCGACAAAGCGAATTTTGTTGCTTTGATTGGCCATCACCACACTATGAGTGCGTGCTCCACCGCCAAAAAATCTGACACCGGTGAGAATATCTCCAGAAGTTACTCCAGTAGCACAAAAGACAATATTTTTGCCGCTAGCTAGCTCCTCGTGAGTATAAATTTTGGTTGGATCACCGCCCATTTTTTTCAAGCGTTTTTCTTCGGCTTTGTCTTTAGGCCAGAATCGCGCTTGCATTTCACCTTTAACACAGCGCAGTGCGGCGGCAGTCATCACTCCCTCTGGAGCCGCACCAATACCCATCAGAGCATGGACGGCAGTACCTCGCATTACTGAGGCAATACCCGGCATTAAGTCGCCGTCTGGGATGAGCTTAACCCGAGCGCCAACCTCGCGAATGTGGGCAATCAGTTCTTCATGGCGCGAGCGATCAAGGACGGTAATAGTTAGATCCCGGATTTCCCGATCAAGCGCTTTGGCTAAGGTTTTAAGTGTTTTCCCGACCGGGTCATCGAGTGAAACTTTACCTGCCGCTTCAGCCGGGACAACCAGTTTTTCCATGTACATATCTGGAGCGTGGAATAAGCCGTTTTTTTCACTTGCCGCCAGCACCGAGATAGCTCGTGGACCAAGCGTGGCCGTGGCGTTGGTGTTCTCCAAGGGATCGACAGCAATGTCCAGCTCTTGCCCATTGCCTTTGCCCAATTTTTCGCCAATATAGAGCATCGGTGCTTCGTCTCGCTCACCCTCACCAATGACCACTCGGCCGCTAAACTTAACGGAATTGAGGTGCGCGCGCATCGCCTCAACTGAGGCCAAATCCGCGCCCTCCTTGTTGCCGAAACCGGCCGCTCTGGCCGCGGCAATGGCGCCAACTTCTGTGGCGTGTGAGAGAGTGAGGGCGTGAGCTTCTTCCATAAAAATTAATGTTTGTTACTGTCAGACGTCATGGCTTGCCAGCTGGCTTGGGCAGCCTGGTAATCTTTGGTGTCACTAATTTCATACCAGATGCCTTGGAAAAATGAAGCACTGAGTTGTTTTTTTTCGGCCAAATAAGGAAAAACATCTTTTTCCAAAGTAAAGTTATTTTTGCTGGGAAAAACATCAAAGACTTTTGAATCAAAGACGTAAACTCCGGTGTTGATAATGCTAATTCCCGACTCGGTGCTATTGTCCAAAAACTTAATAATTTTATTGCCTTGCAAAAAAACTTGGCCGTATTTCGGTTCGGCCATGCGTGGTTTGACTGCCATAGTTGCCAGCGAACCTTCGTTAAAGTGGAAGTCAAATAAATTGGACAAATCGAGAGTTGTGAGTACATCGCCATAAATAACTAGAAATGGTTGCTTGCCCAACTGCTCTCTGATTTTTTTGACCGCGCCACCAGTACCCAATGGTCTTTCCTCATAGCTATAGCTGATAGTTAGTCCCAAATTCTCACCTTGGCCAAATAATTGTTTAATTTTAGTGTTGCCTTTACTCAGGCAAATAATGACTTTATTTAGATGATGTTTTTTGAGCATGTTAAGCGTTTGGGTCAGCAAGTAGTTGTTGCCGATTTTTTGCAAAGCCTCACTACCCTTATGTTTGCCGCCCAAAAGAATGACGGCCGTTTTTACACTGGGGGAAAGTGAGTTTTGGATTAAGGTTTCAATAGCGTGAGAGCGGTTTTTCACGGCTATGCCATCGACATGATTGTCGATTTGTTCGACTAAATCTTGAGCCAAAGTGATAGTTAGACGTGTTTTGGTTCTCATTTTTTCTTTAGTAGTGGTTTGAGGCCTGGCAGTAGTTTGCCGCCCAAAAGCTCCAGGGCGGCGCCACCGGCCGCAGAGAGATAATCAAAGCGTGCTTCGATACCCAGCTCTCTTATTGCCCGAATCGTGTCGCCACCGCCGACCACCGTTTGGCCTTTAACTTGGGCGATTGCCTGGGCGATTGCCTTGGTTCCGCCACTAAAGTTCTGATTTTCAAACACGCCCATCGGTCCGTTCCAAAAAACAGTTTTGGCCTGCAAAATAATGTCGCGGTAAAGTTTTTGGGTTTTAGTGCCAATATCCGCAAACATCCAGTTTTGTTTTTCCTCATGGTTATTGCCATTGACGAGCATGATTTCTTTGTGCTGAGTGGGCTTGGTTAAGTTGTCGGTGGCGATCACGTCTGATGGATAGAGGATTTTGGGCAGGGGAATGTAGCCGTGTAGGAGCATTTTTTCGGTTTTGGTTTTGCGAATTAAGTCTTCCGCCACTCCCACAAAAGAGAATTTTTGCCGGCTTTTGTCAGTGGTTGGTTCTTCTAAGTATGAGTGATAAACTTCGACCCCGTCGGCTTTTAAGAAATTGTTAGCAACCCCGCCACCCACCAAAACCACGTCAGCAATTTCACTGAGCTTGCGAATAGCTTCTATTTTGTCGGAAATCTTGGCTCCACCCACCACGGCAACGAATGGTCGCTTAGGATTAGCAGTCAACTTTTCCAGCACACTTACTTCTTCAACCAAGGCTAAACCTGCTACGGCTGGCAGGTGGTGGGTTATGGCGACGATTGAAGTGTGTGCTCGGTGTGAGACGGCCAACGCTTCGTTGACGTAGATATCTGCCAGCCGCGCCAACTGACTGGCAAATCGCTGACCATTGGTTTCCTCACCGGGATCAAAGCGGGTATTTTCCAGCATGAGAATCTCACCTGGCTTCATGTTCGCTACGGCTTTTTGTGCCTCAGGTCCGGCTGGAGCATTGATTTTTTTAACTGGTCGGTTTATCAATTTAGCTAACTGTTTTGCCACTGGATCCAATCGATATTTATCGACCGTTTTTCCTCCAGGTCGACCCAAATGGGAACAAATAATGATTTTGGCCTTATGCTCAAGTAGAAATTTCAAAGTTGGTAAACTTGAGCGCAGGCGGTTGTCATCAGCTACCAACCAACTTTGGCCAGATTTTTTCAGGGGAACATTGTAATCGGCTCGCAGAAGAACACGTTTATTGCTGACGAGATCAGCGGTTAATTGTTTTAACTTCATAAACAAGCAGTCAAAATCATACCTTTATCATACTTTATACAAACGAAATGGGGTACTTGTCAATGCCGGAAACAAGCTCTAATCAAAAAGTGTAAACCAATTGAGCAAAATCTTTAATGTGTTGATTAACCACTATCACTCCTTCGGCGTGCAGAAGCCTGGTTTTACGCGCCAACTCTTGGTCAGATTTTGAGCCGTGGAAGCCGCCCAACGTACCATCACTAGCCACTACTCGGTGACAGGGCACTGCTGGTGCATAAGGATTACAACGCATCACTTGGCCAACAGCTCGGTAAGCCCGACTACCTAGTGCCTCGGCCAGCAATTTGTAAGTGGTTACTCTACCCTTTGGCACTCGGCGGGTTAGCTCATAAACGCGCTGAGAAAATTTTGAGGATGGTTTTGTCATTTGGCGTTTTCCAGAGTAAAATAGACTTATGAAACTACCAGGTATACAACCCCACTCAGGGGCAGTTATGTTAGCACTTTATCATTTTTTGCGTTTCCCCGATATGGCTAATTTTGACATCAGAATGACCAACCCCTTCTCCAAGATTTACCGCCTGACGCGCGAACAGGCGGCCAGAGATGTTTTAATTTTTCGCACTGGCAAAGATTGGCCTTGTTATTCGCGAGTTTACTTGAAATCCAACAATACTGAGTTTGATCTTTATCACGATCACTCATCTGCCAAGGAGGAGTTTCGCATTGAGGGAAGGCGGCTTTACTCTGGGCGAGTGCGCAAAGAATCAGGGCTCTACGTTCAATTTGAGGGTGAGTTCTGGCACCCGGAGATGTTGGAATTTAGAGAGGAGTATCGACTCAATAATCAACTACTCACGGCCAAGCGTTACTATGAAATTGATAGCGTTTGGTAAATTTAGCCAATCAGTGTGGCCAAGTATTCGCCTGAGTAAAAGGCAATCAGTGAGGCAATCACTCCGGCCACAGTCATTTCCAGTCCACCGCGCCACCAATCAATAGCACTGATTCGAGAGCGAAAACTCCCCAACACAAACAAGATAATCGCCACCAATATCAAAATTTCAGAAAAACTAACTTGAGCCAACAACAACACTGGAATAATGGGAATCAGACCAATTATTAGAAAGGCGAAAAAAGTAATTAGTCCGGAAAGAACTGGCTTGGTAGTTTGGAAATTAATCTTGGCTTTAGTTTTGAACTGCTGTTCACTTTTTTCGCCCATGTAACTGCCCACTCCCATCGAAAAGCCGTCTGCCAGCAAGTTAGCCAGTCCCAAGATAATGATTACCCTGGTAGGTAGGTTGGCGCCAGTGGCTCCGGCCATTACCGCAAAGGTAGTGACAATGCCATCCAGGCCGCCAAAGACAGCATTGCGCAAAAAAATTCCCCCTTGAGCATGATTTTTGGCCATAATTGGTTATTCCCCCAAATCTTTACGGGCCCAATATTCGTTGGAGTAAAAGAATGACTCAAAAGTACCCGCATCGCTCCAGAAACCTTCCAACTCCTCCCAGCCCAAAGCTTTATTTTCGATATAAAAATTATTGACCTGGGTAATTTCCAATTGATTGCGGCCAGTGTAATCGGGATCGCACTGGCGGATGTAGTCAAAAACTTTATTATCATAAAGATAAAGACCGGTTACGGCATAATCGGAAGCGGGCTTAGTCGGTTTTTCTTCAATTTTGGCAATCTTGGCTTTGTCTCTTGGGTCAAAAGCCGGCACTCCGAATCGTTCTGGGTCCGGTACTTTTTTTAAGAAAACCACCGCTCCATCCTTAAAATTTGCCACCGGTTTACTAATGTCAGTGTCGGTGGTGTTGTCTCCTAGAATGACGGCGATGTTTTCACCATCGGCAAAATCCTCAGCAATCGCTAAGGCATCAGCAATGCCGCCGTCTGGTTTTTCCTGATAAGCATATTCCAAGTGAGTACAACCTAGCTGATGACCGTTTTTGAGCGTACCCAAGAAATGCCCGACGTGAGGGCCGCTGGTAATAATCATGATATTGGTGATGCCAGCCTTAACCAAAGTCTCGATGGGGTAAAAAATCATCGGTTTGTTGTAAATGGGCAGTAAGTGTTTGTTGGTGACGTGGGTCAAAGGATAAAGACGAGTACCCAGACCTCCAGCTAAAATAACGCCTTTCATAAGTTTCTTTCTTATTAGTTTTTAATAAACTACCTCAAATCAAGTGAAATCAACTATAGCATTGCTGATTGAAATTGCAAAATGTCTTGTAACTTACTCAAAAGTCAAAAATTTGACACAACTGCCCTAATTTTTGCTATACTCAATCAGTATTAGTTTCATAGGAGTTTTTTATGAACACAATCGTCGCTGTTTTGACTGGCAAGTCAGTTACTCGGATAATTGACAAATTAGCCTCGGCTTTTAAGGGTTTGCCTCATTTACCCAAAGGAATGGTCAATTTTTTAGTCAGTGTTGCACCGTGGCTAGCTGGCTTGGGCGGCGTATTGGGAACTATTTCTGGTTTGAAACTACTGGGCAATTGGTTGGGTTGGGGAGCTAAGTGGTGGTTGCAGTTGGCTGGTTTGTCACCAACTTACTTTTTGCTAATTGGTCTTTTACAATTGTTGGGTGGCATAGTACTACTACTGGCCTTCAACCCACTCAAAGAACGCCAACTGACTGGCTGGACGCTACTCTTTGTGAATATGGCTATCGGCCTGACTCAAAGTCTGGTAGCCCTGGTTTACACCTACATGGCCGGCGGCTCGCTACTGGGAACGCTTTTGGGACTGGTTATCGGTTTGTACTTTTTGTTTGAAGTCAAGGGCGCTTACGCGACTTCCGAGAAGTAAAAGTCTTGTCGTGCTGTCGGAGCGCTTCCTCAATCTTTTCCATATTTATATGGCAAGCGATTTTCAAATCGTTATGTCTAAAAGAATAACACAAAAGTCCTTTAATCATGGAAGCAGATTCAACTATTGTGACCAATGTTTCTCAGCCTACACAGATAATCAAACCAATTGGCATACTACCTCTTATGGAAAAAGACCTTAAAAGCAAAAGACACACTGCCGCAGAAGGAGAGTTGTTAAAGGTAAACGTGACTGGTTGCCAAAATGATTGTGGCGCAGTGTACTTAGGTCCGTCTGTAGCTACAAAAACCCCCGCCGCCGAGGGTTGGTACG
>Ga0326597_10004157_pt1 | contig 20468 bp, 13 predicted proteins | sample RVTome_12_FD_203789 | JGI IMG/M metagenome (GOLD analysis project Ga0326597, IMG submission 203789) | Soil microbial communities from uranium-contaminated site in the Upper Colorado River Basin, Wyoming, United States - RVT100D185 | ecosystem: Environmental > Terrestrial > Soil > Contaminated >...
CGCCTGCGCGTGCGCGTGCGCGGCGGCGAGGACGAGGTCCTGCCGCACTACGAGCTCGTCGTGCGCTCGGCGCTGGTCGGCTCCCTGCTGGCGCGCGAGCGCATCCTGCCGCGCGACCACGAGGAGGTCGGCCCCCTGCCGCCGGGCGCGTGCCGCGTCGCCCTGCGCCCGGAGGGCGTCCCGCAGGAGGTCGGCATCTACCTGCCGTTCGAGCTGCCCGAGACCCTCGACGTGCGCACCGGCGAGACGACCGAGGTGACGGTCGAGCCGGCGCGCGGCGGGCGGATCGAGATCCGGCTGCTGGCGCCCGAGGCCCTCACGGCGAAGGCGCTCGGCCTGCGCGAGGGCGATGACCGCCTCGCCGTGCAGCAGCGCCTCGACGGCCAGCGCGCCCGATACGGCGTGTGGGTGCGGATCGCCCCCGCGGGCGAGTCGCCGCGCGAGCTCGAGCTGGCGGTCGAGGGGCCGTTCTGGAGCGCGCGCCGCGCCGCGCTGCTGCCGGAGCTCGAGCGCGGTCTGTCCGGGCCGCTCCGGCCCGGCTCCTACGTCCTGGAGATCGATTCCGCTCGCTACGCGCCGCTCGCCCAGCTCGTGCGCGTCGAGGCCGGGCGCACGCAGCGCCTGGCGCTCCCGCTCGTGCGCCGCTGAGCGCCGCCAGTCGGAGCGCCGCCCGCGGCGCCGGCGCGGCTTTCCTCTGGTCCGGGCCCCCCGCTAGCGGGTAGAACTCTCCCCCCGCTCCCGCGCCCGCGGGAGCCGGAGGGAGCACGGCGTGAACCTCGAGAGCCTGCAGTGGGGAATCGTCGCCGGCGGCGGCCTGATCGGCGGCGGCTGGCTGGGATGGTGGATCCGCGGCCGCTACCACGCCACCGAGCGCGCGGTGCTCGACGAGCTGTGGACGCGCAAGATCCGCAGCGCCGAGTCGCAGGTCGAGCTGGCGCAGCAGTCGCAGACGCGCGACTCGACGCGCGCCAGCGAGCTGGCGGCGCGCCTGGACGAGGCCTCGAGCGAGCTGCACCGCCTGGACGAGGAGCTCAGCGAGAGCAAGGAGCGCGTGCGCATCCTGCGCGCGGAGGCGGCCCAGCGCGCGGGCAGCAGCGAGGAGCTCGAGGCCGAGCGGGCCGCGATGGCGGCGCGGCTGGCGGAGATCGAGAGCGAGAAGGGCGCCGAGATCGAGCGCCTGCGCGAGTGGATCGACGAGCTGACGCCGCTGCCCGACGCCCTCAAGCGGCTGAGCGGGAACCTCGACCAGGCGCGCGCCGAGTACGAGCGCCGGGTCGGCGCGCGCGAGGCCGAGATCGTGGCCCAGCGCGGGCGGCTGGAGGAGCTCGAGGGCGTGGTCAAGAAGCTCGAGCAGCGCCTGCACCGCGTGCGCGAGGAGGCCGAGCGCGAGCGCAGCTCGGGCCGCCGCTGGGCCGAGGTGCGGATCGAGCTCGAGCGCCGCGCGAAGGAGACCGCACAGCTCGCGGCGACGCTCGAAGAGCGGCTGGCGGCGCGCGAGCAGGAGCTGGCGCGGAGCACGGCCGCGGCCGGCGAGCTGGCGGTGGAGGGCGAGCGCGCGCGGGCCGAGTGCGAGAAGCTTCAGCGGCGGGCCGCCAAGCTGGAGACGGAGGGCGAGCGCGCGGCGGAGAAGCTGGCCGAGCGCGCGGCGCGGCTGGCGGCGGAGCTGGAAGGCGCGACGCGCGAGCTCGCGCAGACCCACAAGCAGAGCGAGCGCCAGGAACAGGAGCTGGGCGCGGCGCGCGAGCAGCTCTCGGCGAGCGCGAAGGAGCTGGGCGCGGCGCGGCGCGACCTGGCCGCGCGCGAGAAGCGATTGGCGCGGGCCGAGGGCGACCTGACGAAGGGGCGCGAGCTGCTGGCGGCCGCGCGCCAGCAGGTCGCGGCGCTCTCCAAGAGCCACAAGCGGGTCCAGCTCGAGCTCGACCGCGCGCGCAAGACGCCCGCGGCGCGCGGCGAGCCGCCCGCCAAGTCGCCGCCCGCGCCCGCGCCCGCGCTGGAGAAGGGCGATGGGAAGGAGACGGTCGAGCGCCGCAAGGTGGCGAAGACGGCGGCCCGCAAGAAGGCCGTGCGCGACGACCTGACGGAGATCCCCGGTGTCGGGCCGGCGGTGGCGAAGAAGCTCCACCGCGCCGGGATCCACCGCTACCGCGATCTGGCGCGGCTCGAGAGGGCCCAGCTCGAAGAGCTGGCCGAGCGCATCGCGGTCCCCTACCGCAGCATGCAGCGCGACCGCTGGGTGGCGGCGGCGAAGCGATTGGGATGAGCCGTAGAGCGGCCCATCCCCCGCCGCTGCAGCGGACGGCCTGGCGGCCGCCGCTGAGCCTCCAGGGCCGCAGATGTTGACCGGCGTTCAAGAATCGACTCGATTGCCGAGCGCTGGATCCGGCGCCGGAGGCGCCGCGCCGCCGGTCAGGCGGCGAGGAGGGGGAGGCCGCGTGTCGCGGCCGATGCGGGGGAGCCTCCGCCTCCCCCGCCAACAGCATCAGCGCGGGCCGAGTCCTTCCCTTGGGTTGCGGGCGTTCAGCCCGCCCTGAGCCTCCAGGGCCAGAGATGTTGACCGGCGTTCAAGAACCGACTCGCTCGCAAGGGCGTGCAACCGGCGCCGGAGGCGCCGCGCCGCCGGTCAGGCGGCGAGGAGGGGGAGGCCGCGTGTCGCGGCCGATGCGGGGGAGGGTCCGCCTCCCCCGCCAACAGGATCAGCGCGGGCCGAGTCCTTCCCTTGAGTCGCGGGCGTTCAGCCCGCGCTGAGCCTGTCGGAAAAACACCGGACTACGGGTGCAGTCGGTAGATCGTGCGCGGGTACGGGATGCACTCGCGCACGTGCTCGACGCCGGCGATCCAGCCGACGGTGCGCTCCAGGCCCAGGCCGAAGCCGGCGTGCGGCACCGTGCCGTAACGGCGCAGGTCGAGGAACCACTCGAAGGCCTCCTGCGGCAGGTCGTGCGCGCGGATGCGCGCGAGCAGCGCCTCGAGGTCGTCCTCGCGCTGGCTGCCGCCGATGATCTCGCCCACGCCCTCCGGCCCGAGCACGTCGACGCACAGCGCCTTCGAGTCGTCCCGCGGATCGCGCTTCATGTAGAAGGCCTTCACCGCGGCCGGGTAGTGCGAGATCATCAGCGGCCGATCGTGCATCTGCGACAGGATCGTCTCGTCCGGCGCGCCCAGGTCGCCGCCGGCGACGAACTCGGAGCCGGGGTGCGCGCAGAGGATCTTCGCGGCCTGGTCGTAGGTCATGCGCGGAAAGGGCGCCTGGATCGCCTCGAGCTTGGCGCGGTCGCGCTCCAGCGCGTCGAGCTCGGGCCCGCAGCGCTCGAGCACCTCGCCCACCGTGAAGCACAGCATGTCCTCGCAGAGCTGCATGATGTCGTCCAGGTCGGCGTAGGCGACCTCCGGCTCGAGCATCCAGAACTCGGTCAGGTGCCGGCGCGTCTTCGACCTCTCGGCGCGGAAGGTCGGGCCGAAGCAGTAGACCTTGCCGAAGGCCATGGCCGAGGCCTCGGCGTAGAGCTGGCCGGACTGGGTCAGGTAGGCCTCGTGCCCGAAGTAGTCGACCGCGAACAGGGTCGAGGTGCCCTCGCAGGCGTTGGGCGTGAACATGGGCGAGTCGACGCACAGGAAGTCGCGCTCGTCCAGGAAGCGCCGCAGGGCGCCGATCACCCGGTGGCGGATGCGCATGACGGCCCACTGCCGCCGCGAGCGCAGCCACAGGTGGCGGTGGTTCAGGAGGAAGTCGGTGCCGTGCTCCTTGGGCGTGATCGGGAAGCCGTCCACCGCCTGGTGGATCTCGACCCCCTCGACCGAGAGCTCGAAGCCGCCCGGCGCGCGCGCGTCGGCCTTGACGGCGCCGGTCACGCTCAGGCTCGACTCCTGGCCGAGGTGGCCGATGCGCTCGAACAGATCCTCGTCGACGTCGCCCCTGAACACGACGCACTGCACCGTGCCGCTCCCGTCGCGCAGCTGGAGGAAGTGCAGCTTGCCCTTCGAGCTCTTGTTGTAGAGCCAGCCGCGCAGGGTGACGGACTGGCCCTCGTGCTGGCAGAGTCGTTCGACGGTCGTGATCGCGGTCATGGGTCTGCGGGCGGGATTGCTGACTAGGGGAACATCGAGTGGGTCGATTTGAGGTCGATCGCGGCGATCGTGCCGTCGCGCACGATGACGCGGCCCTTGCAGCCCGCTCCGGCGCGCCGGGCCTCGACCAGGACCTCGCCACTGCCGCAGCCGGGGTCGGGCAGCTCGTCGCCCGGCGTCACGATCTGGATGCGCTCGCAGCCCATCGCAAGGAGCCGGTTGACGATGCGCTCGGCGATCGGCGCCACGGCCTTGCGCTCGGCCTCCGGCGCGCCGCTCTCGGCGAGCTGCATCAGCCGCTGCTCGAGGCGCTTCTGGCCGTCGCGCATGTCGATCAGCACGTGCTCGAGGCGCCGCAGGTCGAGCCCTTCGCGCGCCTGGCCGAGCTTCGTCAGGCCGGACTGGATCGGCTCGAGCCGCTCGAGCTCCCGCAGGCGCGCCTCGATCGTCCGCGCGCGCGCGAGGAGCATCCACAGCAGCACCACCGCGACGGCGGCGAGCAGGGCGATCGCGATCTCGGCCAGAAGAGGCGACACCCCGGGATTCTACCAGTACGGTGTCGCACCCATCTCCGCCGCTTCGCGTGCACGACCCAGGCCAGGACGGCGGCTTGGCGGGGAAGCGGCGGAGATGGGTGCGACACCGTACCGTAGAATCCCGCCCATGCCCCGGCTCGCCTCCGCGCTGTTCCTGGCCGTGATCCTGGTCGGGGTCTTCCTGATGCCGGAGGCGGACAAGGCGCGCCTGGCCGCGCTGCACGTCTACGGCCTGATCGAGAGCGGCGAGACGACCGACGCGAGCGGCAAGCCGGTCCTGCTGCGCGAGGTCCTGTTCGCGACGCCGGCCTTCGAGCGCAGCGGGGAGAACGCGGGCGTCCTCCGCCTCGGCGGAGTCCGCTTCATCGCCGGCCCGGAGTTCGGCGCGGTCGACATCGGCATCCACGCCGAGCTGCGCGACGCCGTCGTGCGCGGGCTGCGCCAGGCGGCATCCGAGCAGGAGATCGAGCTCGACCTGCGCGGCGACGTGCTGCCGGTCGTGCACGAGCAGGCGCTGCAGCTCCTGCTGCGCGCCTCGGACGACGAGCTGTGCCTCTCCTGGTGCCTCCCCGGCGAGGAGAGTCAGGAGCGCACCTTCCCCTGGTCGCCGCCCGGTGTGCGCTCGATCCTGCCGCCGCTGTTCGCGATCGCCCTGGCGCTTCTCCTTCGCCGCCCGGTGCCGGCGCTCTTCGTCGGCGTGCTGACCGGCGCCTACATCCTGCGGCACCAAGCCGGCGACCCGGTCCTGACCGCCACCGCGCGCGGCTTCGCCGACATCTTCGGCACGTTCTTCTGGAAGGAGCTGGGCAACTCCGAGCGCTCGATGATCATCGGCTTCGTGGTCGCGATGCTGGCCATGGTCGGCATCGTGACGCGCAACGGCGGCATCCGCGGGATCATGGACAAGGTCGCGCGCCTGGCGGGCACCGTGCGCAGCACGCAGTTCGCGGCCTACCTGATGGGCCTGGCGGTCTTCTTCGACGACTACGCCAACACGATCCTGGTCGGCAGCACCATGCGGCCGCTCACCGACAAGCTCCGCATCTCGCGCGAGAAGCTGGCCTACATCGTCGACAGCACGGCCGCGCCGGTGGCCGGCATCTCGATCTTCAGCACCTGGATCGCCTTCGAGGTCTCGACCTTCAGCGCGCAGCTACCGATGGCCGGCCTCTTCCCCAGCGACGGCTACGCCGTCTTCATCGACACGCTGCCGTACCGCTTCTACTGCATCTTCAGCCTGATCCTGGTCGCGATCGTCACGCTCTCCGGGCGCGACCTCGGCGCGATGCTGGGCGCGGAACGACGCGCGCGCTCGACCGGCCGCCTCGTGCGCGAAGGCGGCAGCCCGATGGTCAGCGACATCGCCACGACCATGCAGCCGGCCGCGGGCGTCGACATCCGCGCCCACCGCGCGCTGATCCCGCTGGCGGCCTTCATCGTCGTCACGCTGCTCGAGATCGCGCGCGGCGGAGGGGCGTTCGACATGCCGATCGCCAGGCTCCTTTCGATCGAGGGCGCGACCGCGGTCCTGTACGGGGGCAGCGGGAGCTGGCCGCTCCTGGCGGGGTCGAGCGTCGGACTGCTGCTCGCGGTCGGGCTGTCCCTGCTGGCCGGCCTGACCTCGGACATCTGGCAGGCGGCCTGGAACACGTTGCGCTCGATGGGCATCGCGATCGCGATCCTCTACCTGGCCTGGATGCTCAGCGCGACCTGCGCCGAGGTGGGCACCGCGCAGTACCTCACGGTGTCGCTGGGCGACATGCAGTTCCCGCTCTTCCTGCCGGTGCTCCTGTTCCTGCTCTCCGGCGCCGTCTCGTTCTCGACCGGCTCGTCCTGGGGCACGATGAGCATCCTGCTGCCGCTGGTCGTCGGCCTGTCGTACCGGCTCGGCCAGCAGATCGAGATCGGCGGCGCGCCGGCCGGCCACTTCCTGATGGTCATCTCGATCGGCGCCGTGCTCGAGGGCTCGATCTTCGGCGACCATTGCTCGCCCATCTCCGACACCACGGTCCTGTCCTCGGTCGCGTCCGCCTCGGACCACATCGACCACGTGCGCACCCAGGCGCCGTACGCGCTGCTGTGCATGCTGGTGGCGATCGTGGCGGGCTACATGCCCTGCGCGGCGTTCGGCTTGCACCCGCTGATCGCGATCGCGCTCGGCGCGGCGCTGCTCCTGGCCACGATGCGCCTCCTTGGGCGGCGGGCGGCGGACCCGCCGGCGGCGCCCCCCGCCGTCCTCGATTGAGCTCCTCCGCGCTCTCTCCGCGCCTGCGCGCGCGCCTGGCGATAGGCGCGCTGCTCGGCGCGCTCGTGTACCTCGGCTTCGCGCTGTGGGCCGACCTGGGCCAGGTGCGCGCGGCGCTCTCGGGCTTCCCGCTGCTGCTGCTGCCGGCGGCGATGGGCCTGTCCTTCCTGAACTACGTCGTGCGCTTCGCGCGCTGGGAGCGCTACCGCCGGCTGCTGGGGATCGAGCTCGCGCGCGGCACGTCGTTCACGATCTACCTGGCCGGCCTGGCCCTGACGGTGACGCCGGGCAAGCTGGGCGAGGCCTTCAAGTCCGTGCTCTTGCGGCGCGTGACCGGCACGCCGATCCACCGCAGCGCGCCGATCGTGGTAGCCGAGCGCTTCACCGACCTGCTCGGCTTCCTGCTGCTGATCGCCGCCGGCGGCATCGCCGGCCAGCCGGAGTACGAGTGGATCTTCTGGGCCACGCTGCTCTTGTGCGCGCTGCTGGTGCTCCTGGCAGGCTCGCACAGCGCGGCTCGCCTCGTGCACGCCGTCGTGGCGCGCCTGCCGGGCGGGCGGCGCCTGGCACCGCGCCTGGAGGGGGCCTTCGAGAGCGCGCGCGCCTTGCTCGCGCCGCGCGAGCTCGTGCTGCCGGTCCTGATCGCGGCCGCCGGCTGGAGCCTCGAGTGCCTCGGCTTCTGGCTCGTGGCGGGCGCGCTGGTCGAGGGCGGCCTGCCGCTCTCCTTCGCCGTGACGACCTTCTCCCTGTCGGCCGTGGCCGGCGCGGTGCTGATCGTCTTCCCGGGCGGGCTCGGCGTCACCGAGGCCTCGATGGGCGGCCTGCTGGCGCGGCGCTACGCCGCCCTGGGAGTGGCGCGCGAGGCGGCCCAGGCCAAGGCCGCGGCGGCCACGATCCTGATCCGCCTGTGCACGCTGTGGTTCGCGGTCGCGCTCGGGCTGGTGGCCGCGACGGTCTTCTCGCGCCTGCACGAGCGTGCCGGCGCGGCCGACCCCGGGCTCGAGCCGGAGGGCGGCGCGCCCCCGTAACACCGCCGCGCGCGCAGGCTATCATCGCCGCTCCCCCACCATGGCGCGCCTCCTCCCGGTCCTCCTCCTGCTCACCTGCGGGACAGCGGCGCTCGCCCCGGCCGCGAGCGCCCAGTCCGACTCGATCGAGGAGCTGCTCGACGCCATCCGGGCGGACGGCGACCGCAGCGACCCGCGCTGGTTCGTCACGATCGCGCGCCACGGCGACGAGGAGTCGTTCGACGCGCTGCGCAAGTCCACGACCTACGTCAAGGGGCGCCTGCTCAACTCGGCCTACGGCGCGTTCCACGAGTACGATCAGTGCCCGTCCCTGGACCAGCGCGCGATCGAGTTCCTGTTCGAGCAGGCCTTCCACCACCGCCGCGATCTGAACCAGATCGCGGCCGTGCGCGCGCTGGTGCGCTTCGCCCCCAAGTCGCAGGCCGAGCTGGAGCGGGTCCTGCGCAAGCACGGGCAGCAGGAGTGTCGCGAGCTGGCGCTCGGACCGCTGCTCGCGGGCATGGGTACCTTCGACGACGTCGATGCGGTCGAGCTCATCCTGGACCACGCGCGCCTGCTCGACGCGGACCAGGACGCGCTCGTGCGGGCCGCGCTCGAGCGCAGCCTGGGTCCAAAGGTGCTGCGCGTCCTCGAGCGCCGCCTGCGCGAGCGCTCGACGTCGGTCACCTGGAAGCTCCTGCTGCTCGACCTCCTGGCCGGGTGCGACGTCCCGCACGCCGCGGCGCTGGTGCGCGGCCGCATCCTCGACCCCGAGCCGTCGGTGCAGGTGCGCGCGATCGAGCTCGCGGCGCTGGGCGCGGACCAGGCCGCGCGGCCCCTGATCGAGAAGCTCTTGAACGAATCCGAGCCCTCCGTCCTGCGCGAGGCGATCGCGGCCCTCGCGCACCTGTGCGGGGACGAGGCGAGCTGGTTCGAGCGCGTCGTGCGCTTCGCGCGCTCGAGCCGGCCGGGAGCGCGCATGGGGGCGGCCGTGGCGCTGGTCGAGGTGGGCACGCCGGGGGCCCTGGAGGAGCTGCACCGCCTGCTCGCCGACGAGGACTGGTGCGTGCGCGCGGAGGCGCTGCGGCAGGTCGGCCGCCTGCGGCGCGCGCGCTCGATCCAGGTCCTGATCGAGCGCCTCGGAGCCGAGCGCGCGCGCATGCAGCGCGACGTGGCGGCGGTCCTGCGCCTGTTCACCGGCCTCGACCTGGGCCTGTCGCTCGAGCGCTGGTCGCGCTGGTGGGCGGACGAGGGCGCGCGCTTCCGCCCGCCGCCCTACGAGCAGGCGCTCGCGCTCGAGCGCGAGCGCCTCGCGCGGCGTGAGGCCTCGCCGACCACGAGCACGTTCTACGGCCTGGAGGTCGTCAGCGACCGGGTCCTGTTCCTGCTCGACTGCAGCGGATCGATGCGCATCCCGGCCGGCGCCGGGCGCACGCGCGGCAGTCGCACCGGACCGACGCGCATGGACGTCGCGCAGCAGGAGCTCGCGCGGGCGCTGGCGGCCTTCCCCGCCGGCGACCGCTTCAACCTGCTGTTCTTCAGCGACGACGCCACGTCCTGGCGCGGGCGCCTGGTGTGCATGGACGACGCGGCGCGCGCGGACGCGCTCGCCTTCGTGCGCGAGCGCCGGCCGCTGCGCGGCACGAACATCTTCGACGCGCTGATGGAGGCCTTCGGCGACCTGCAAGTCGACACGATCTACCTCCTGACCGACGGCGAGGCGACCTCGGGCTCGATCGTCGCGCCGGCCGCGATCCGGGCCGAGGTCGCGCGCGCCAACCGCGCGCGCCACATCGAGATCAACACGGTCTCGGTCGGCCAGTCGTCGGCGCTGCTCGAGGGGCTGGCGGCGGACAGCGGCGGCACCTACCGCGAGTCGCTCTGAGGCCGGCGGCCGGCCCCAGCTTCAATCGTACTGCGTGACCTGGGGGTCGTCGCGCGCGCGCACGACGTACTCCGCCGCGATGCGGCGCAGCTCTCCGGGCTCGGCCGTCAGGTCCTTGAAGGCCGCGATCCAGGCCTGGGTCTCGATCAGGCGCCCGAGCACCGCCTGGTCGAGCGCGGCCTCGGGGGCCGCGCCGAGGAACGCCGCGGCCGCGAAACCGGGCTGCCAGGCGGGCTCGATCTGCGTGTACTCGTTCCAGTCGTTCCAGGTCGCGACCTGGATCCAGTCCGCGCCGCCGTCGAGCGCGGCCGCGACCGTCTCGGCGTAGAAAGCGCCCTCGAAGCCGGCCGCCACCCGCACGCACACCGGCTGGCCGTCCTCGCCGTCGAAGTTCGGCGCGCCCCAGCCGCCGACGCCGCTGTCGTCGAACCCGGGCCACACCAGCGCGATGCCGACGCGCGCCGAGTCGTCGCGCGCGGCCCAGTCGCGCGCCGTCCAGGCGCCCGCGAGCGCGAGCTCGCGCAGGGCCTCGATTGTCACTGGCGGCCAGGTCGGCGCGCCGGCGACGAGGTCGGCGAAGGTGCGGTAGCGCAGGAGCGGGAGGTCGACCAGCTCCCAGCGCGAGAGACCGTCGAAGACCTGCGCCGCGTCCGCGGCCGTGTCGGCCACGAGCAGGAGCTCCACGCCCGTCGTCAGCGCGACGGCCGAGCGCACCTCGCCCCAGTCCGCTTCCTGCAGGCACTGCGTGCCGCCCGGGTCGCACTGCTCGTTGCGGAACAGGAGCACGACCGGGCGCCCGTCGCTCATCAACGCCGCCCGGCGGCCGCAGAGCCGCTCGACCAGCCAGACGAGGTCTACCACCATGCCGGCCTTCTTGTCCTCGAGCGTCGGCTCGCCCTGCACCCAGCCCAGCATGTGCGCCTTCGGCTCGTACATCACGCCGACCTTGAGGTCGCTCTCCGGTTGCTCGGCCGCGGCCAGCAGCGCTTCGAAGGTCTCGTGGTTCAGGGCCTCGCCGGTCTCCGCCAGGCTCTGCTGTGCGAGCGTCCAGCCCAGCCAGTCGTAGAGGAAGTGGTCGATCCCCGCCGCGCGCGCCAGGGCGACGTGGTAGCGCAGCACGTCCGGGTCGCGCGAGTCGTAGGCGCCCGCCAGCGGCAGGTCGCCGGCCCCCGGCTCGACCGAGACCGCCCCGTCGCGCCTTCCGCTCGGGCGCAGGCAGTCGGGGCTGGTGGCGCAGTCGGGGTCGTGGAACAGCTCCTCCCAGTCCGGGTCGCAAGCCGGCGGCACGATCCAGCACCAGTTGCGCCACAGCGCGTAGGGCTCGCTCGGCCCGCTCGGCGCGCCCGGGAAGAGCGGCGAGCGGTAGCGGCCGACGTAGCTCGCGCCCACGCGCCGGCGCGGGTTGCCGTCGAGCGCGAAGCGCTCGCCGACCTGCACGAAGTCGGCCCGCAGCGTGCCCGGGAAGGTCTTCTCGAGCTCGAGCACCAGCCGCGTCGCGGCCGCTCCGACGACCTGCTCGCCGGTCGGCTCGGCCTGCAGGAACGTCCAGGCGCCGGCGTCCTGTGCGACCGGCAGCCAGCGCGCGTGCGCGACCAGCGCGCGCTCACCCGGCGGCGCGCCCTCTTGCTCGGCCCACACCGCGAGCTCTACGGCCAGGGCGGGGTCCGGGTCCGGGCCGAGGGCGGCGCCGGGCTCGACCAGGAGCCAGGCGCCGGCCTCGACCGCGTGGCCGCGGCGCGGCGGCTCCGGGCCGAGGTCGAGCGGCAGGGCCTGGGCGATCGCGGCCGGGCCCGCGCCCTGGAGCTTCGCGTAGCGCGCGCCGTAGTAGGCCTCGGGCTCGCGCGCCGGGTCGTTGGGGACGACCGCGCCGCTCGTCGTCCAGCTCCCGCCGGCCGGCAGCCCCAGCTCGAAGCTCGCCTCCGCCAGCGGGTACTCGCTGCGGGCGAAGCGACCGGCCTCGGCGTCGTCGAGGAAGACCGTGCCCGCCGCGTCGAGCGACAGCCGCAGCACGAGCGCCACCGTCTCCGGCCGCGTGCGCCCGTCGAAGCCCGGCAGGGCCTCGGTGTGCAGGTGCAGCCAGCGCTCGCGCGGCGCGGCTTCCGTCGCGAGCGCGGCGGAGACCGCGATCGTCGTCTCCGTCTCGCCGTCGTCGCTCGCGAGCTCGAGCGCGACCGCGCCCGCGCCGCAGTCGGCGCCCAGCCAGACCCAGGCCCCGAGCTCGACCTTCTCGCCCGGCTGGCCCGGCGCCGGGCGCCAGTCGATCGCGTCGCCCGCGCCGCCGACCGGGAACGACCGGGAGAGCGAGCCGCGCGCGCCCGCGGGCAGCACCGCCCGCACCGCGCTCAGGCCGCCCGTCGGCCCGCCCGAGGGCGCGAAGTGCGCTCCCCCGTCGCTGGTCCAGGCCGTCCAGCCCTCGAGCCCGCGCTCGAAGCCGGCATTCTCGATCGCGTACGGCGCGCCGACGCCCGCGACGGCCGCGGCCGGCGCGCAGCAACAGAGCACTGACGCGGCGGCGCGCGCCGCGCCGCCCTTCCCGCGGGGTCTGGCCATCTCCTCCTCGACCCGCGCTGCTGCGCGCCGATCGGCCCAGAGGATAGGGACCCGCTGCGAACGCGCACAAGTGGCGCGCGCTCAGAGCCTGTCGGAAAAACCCCGTCGCGAGGCAAAGCGGGCGATGCGGAAGCGAGGAGGGCGACGGCGAGAAGGCGGAAGCGGCCTTTCTGGCCGCTGAGCACGGCTCGCCTAGCCCGACGAAGCAGCCGCGCCGCCCGCGAAGCCGCAGTAGGGTGTTTTTCCGACAGGCTCCTAGCGCGCGAGCGGGGCGAGGGCCGCGGCGCTCAGCAGCAGGGCGGCGAGCGCCAGCCAGGCCGCGAGCGCGAGCGGCGGCCGCTGGCTACCGCTGGGCGGCGGCGGGCCCATCGGCGCCGCGCTCAGGGCCGGCCCGGCGGCCGAGCGCTCGGCGACCGAGACCGCCCCCGGCGGCGGCAGGCAGGCGCGGTCGAGGAGCCCGGCCCAGGACAGGGCGAAGGCGGCCGGGTCGCCCTCGAGCCGCTCGAAGGACAGGATCGCGCAGTGCAGGCGGCCCGCGGCGAAGGTCACCAGGGGGCGCCCGCCCGCGAGCCAAGTCTCGAGCGGCCCCTGCCCGTCCAGGACCGGGGCGCCGGCGGCGGCCGCGCGCCCGGCGGCGCTCCAGCCGTCGCGCCCGAGCGCGAACGGCGCCGCCTGCGCCGCCTCCGCCGCGGAGGGCGCGAGCCCGCGCAGCACGACGTCCGACGCCTCCCCGTCCACGACGTCCACGACTTCCACGACTCCCGCGACGTCGAGGCCGCGCTCCGCCGCCCAGATCGCCCCCAGCTCGCGCAGCTCGACCGGCAGCGCCGGCGCGAGCACGACGCGCGGCCGCGGCGCGCGCGCGGCCACGGCCGCGAGCCGCTCTCCGTCCCACTCGATCGCCTCGTCGCGCGTGCGCGCGACGAGCCCCCCCTGCGCCCCTCCGCCGGACGCGCACAGGCCAGCCTGCGCGCGTGCGACGGCGGGCGCGCGGTCGGTGATCCACAGCGTCCCTGGCCGGTCGTGGAGCTCCCACTGCGGCTCGGCGCGCGGCGCGCGCGGCGCGACGAGCCAGTCCGCCGGCGGCCGCTCGCCGGCGCGCTCCTCGGCGGCGGCCTCGCCGGCACAGATCCACAGCAGCTCGTCCCCGGCGGCGCGCTCGCCCGCCAGCAGCTCCAACGCCGAGTCGAGCGCGCGCCGCAGGCGGGTCGCGCCGCCGTCGACGCCGACGGGCAGATACATGGAGGGGCTGCGGTCGACCACCAGCCGCCAGGTGCGCGCGGCGGCGCGTGGCGGCTGGCGCGGGCCGGCCAGCGCCAGGGCGCCCAGGGCGAGCCCGGCGATCAGGAGCCACAGCCGCGGCGGCACGGCGCGCCGCGTGCGCTCGGCCCGCTTCACGCCCTGCGCGCAGAGCGCTCGCCACAGCGCCAGCGTGCCGGTCGCCACCTCCGGCGGGCGCGCCCGCGCGCGGTGCAGGAGCCAGACCAGGAGCGGCAGCGCCAGCGCGGCCGCACCGGCGGGCCGCGTCCACTCCAGGCCGAGGAAGGGTGCGCTCATGGCGTCGCGCCGGTCTCAAGTGCGCAGGCGCAGGATCGACTGCACGACGTCCTCGAACGCGCTCGCGCTGCTCCAGCAGCCGTACGTGATGCCGTGCCGCGCGCAGGTCGTGCGCCAGGTCTCCAGGCGGCGCTCGAGGGAGCGCTCGTAGGCGCCGACGGCGGCGCGATCGACCTGCATGCAGAGCTCCTGACCGAGCTCGGGGTCCCACCACTCGACCGCGCCGGCCGGCGGCGGGTCGAGCTCGACCGGCGCCAGGAGCTGCAGCGCGGCCAGGTCGCGGCCGCGGCACACGAGGCCGAAGAGCGCGCGCGGCTCGAGGTCCTGGAAGTCGCCGACCAGGAACACGCGCCCGGCCGAGGCGAAGCGCCGCGGCGTCGCCAGGAGCGTCGCCAGCCCGCACCCGCCGGCGGCGCGCCGCTCCTCGAGGAAGGCGAGCAGCGCGGCCGGGTCGCCGCGGCGCGCCAGCTCGAGCTCGAACGCACCCCGCTTGCGCGCGCTGGAGACGAGCACGCGCACCCGGGCGCGCACGCGCAGGCCGAGGCAGGCCAGGGCGCAGGCCACCTCGGCCGCTCTCTGCAGCTTGCCCGGCGGGCCGACGCCCATCGAGGCGCTGGCGTCGACCAGCACCGCCCAGCGCTCGCCGGCCTCGCGCCGCGTGACGCGCACGAAGGGCCGGTCGAGGCGCGCCAGCAGGCTCCAGTCGAGGGCGCGCAGGTCCTCGCCCGGGCGGTAGGGCCGGTAGCCGACGAACTCCTCGCCCGCGCCCAGGATGGCCGAGCGCCCGGCCCCCTCGCGGCGCTCGCGCGCGCCGGCCAGGCGCACGAGCAGGCGCTCGACGCGGCGCAGGAAGTCCGGCGCGAAGCGCACCGCGGGCCAGGGCGGCGTGCGGGCCGCGCGCGGCGTCACGCCCGCGCTCCTACCGCGGCCGGCACGGCTCCAGCTCCAGGGGCAGGCCCCCGGCCTGTGTCAGGAAGCGTCCGTCGCGGAACACGAGCGCGCCGCGGCGCACGACGGCGCGCGGCCTGCCGGCGAGCTCCCAGCCCTCGTAGGCCGACCAGCGCGAGCGCGAGGGCAGCTCCTCGCCCCGCACGACGAACGTCTCCTCGGGGTCGAACAGCACCAGGTCGCCGTCGCAGCCGGGCTCGAGGCGCCCCTTGAGCGGGAGGTGCAGCGAGCGGGCCGCGCGCGCGGTCACGGATGCCAGGGCCGAATCCGCGTCGAGCAGGCCGCGCCGCACGAGCTCCCAGGTCAGGGGCCACAGCAGATCGACCGAGGGCATGCCGGAGGGCGCCTGGGCGTACGGCCTCTCCTTCTCCGCCAGCGAGTGCGGCGCGTGGTCGGTCCCGATCGCGTCGATCACGCCGGCTCCCAGCGCCTCGAGCAGCGCGGCCGAGTCGGCGCGCGTCTTGATCGAGGGGTTGACCTTCATGCGGTTTCCGAGCTGCGCGGCGTCGTCGTGCGCGAGCAGCAGGTAGTGCGGCGCGGTGCTGGCCCCGACCGCCAGCCCCTCGCGCCGCGCGCCGGCCACCAGCTCGGCCGCCGCTCCGCTCGACAGGTGGAAGACGTGCAGCTCGGCGCCGGTCTCGCGACACAGCGCGATCGCGCTGCGCACGGACTCGAGCTCGGCCTCGGTCGAGCGCACGAGGTGGTGCTCGGCGGCGCTCGCGTCCGGGTGCCGGCGCTTGCCTTCGCGCAGCAGCTCCTCGTCCTCGCAGTGCGCCACGATCATGCGCCCGGCGCGGGCGGCGCCGGCGAAGAGCGCGCGCAGCACGTCGGGCCCGGCCTGGCCGCCCATCCCGGTCGAGCCGCCCAGGAAGCACTTGAAGGCCGGCGTGCACGGCGCCATCGCCGCCAGCTCGGGCAGCGCGCCGGGCAGCAGGTTGGCGAGGCAAGCGAAGTCGACGCGCGAGCGCGCCCGCACGTGCTCGAGGCGCGCCGCGAGCGCCGCCAGGGAGATCGACAGGGGCGGGTTGTTCTGCACCTCCACGACCGCGGTCACGCCGCCGTGCAGGGCGCCGCGCGAGCCGTGGTCCCAGCCCTCCACACTCTCCAGCCCCGGATCGCGGAAGTGCACGTGCACGTCCACCAGCCCGGGCACGACGGTCAGCCCGCGCGCGTCGAGCACGGCCTCGCCCTCGGCCGGCGGCAGCCCGCGGCCGACGGCGGCGATGCGCCCGGCGACGACGCGCACGTCGAGCGGCCCTGCGCCCGGGCCCGGCGGGTAGCTGCGCGCGCCGCGCACGAGCAGGCTCTCGCCGCGCGCGCCGGCGCGGGCCCGCGCGCTCACCGGCCGGCCCCCGTGCGCCGCACGGCGACCACGGTCATGTCGTCGTCGCGCACGCCGGCCGCGAAGGCCAGCACGTCCTCGACCAGCGCGCCGGTCAGCGCGCGCGCGTCGAGCCGCGCGCCCGCCCGCGCGCTCAGGCTGGCGCGCAGCCGCTCCACTCCGAAGAGCTCGTCCGGCTGCTCCTTGCAGCGCGCCTCGGTCAGGCCGTCCGTGAAGGCCAGCAGCACGTCGCCCTCCTCCAGCGCCATCTTCGACGACTCGCGGTACTCGAAGTCCGGCACCATGCCCAATGCCGGCCCGTGGCTCGCGAGCGCCTCGACCGTGCCCGTCGCCGCGCGCCAGACCAGCGGCGACTCGTGGCCGACGTTGACCGCCTCCAGCTTCCCGTCGGCCGAGAGCAGCGCCAGGAAGAGCGTGACGAACAGGCCGTGCTCGGTGCGCTGGGCGAGATCCTCGTTCAGCATCGTCAGCGCGCGGCCGGGGTCGTTCAGGACGCGCAGCGTGCTGCGCAGGCTGGCCTGGGCGGTCGAGGTGATCAGCGCCGAGGCCGGCCCGTGCCCGGTCACGTCCCCGACGACGACGCCCAGGCGCCCGTCGGGCAGCCGGAAGAAGTCGTAGAAGTCGCCGCTCGTGCGCTCCGCGGCGCGGAACCAGCCGAACAGGTCGAAGCCGGGGAAGTCGTCCGGCACGCGCGGCATCAGGTTCTTCTGGACGACCTCGGCCGTGTCCAACGAAGCCTCGAGCCGCGCGCGCTCGAGCGAGTCGAGGTGCAGCCGGGCGCTCTCCAACGCGACCGCGATCTGCTGCGCCAGGGCGTTGAAGTACGACAGATCCTGCTGCGTGAACTCGCGCGTGGCGGCCTTGGAATCGACGTAGAGCGCGCCGCCCGGGCGCCGGCGTCCCGCCCGCGCACGGGCTCCCTTGCTGTCCAGCGGCACGCACATCAGGGCGCGCAGCTTGAGATCGAAGACGCTCGCGCCGAGGTCCATCGCCTCGGCCGCCGAGTTGAACATGTCCTTGAGCGGCTCGCCGCTCGCGAGCACGCGCTTGACGGCGCTGGTCGAGTAGCGCGCCTCGCCCTCGATCGGTTGGCCGCCGCGCTGGCGCGCGACGTGCACCTCGTGGTCCTCGGCCCCGGAATCGCCGTCTCCGTGCGCGAGCACCAGCAGGCCGCGCTCCGCGCCCGTGCGCTCGATCGAAGCGTCCACGATGTAGGCCAGGAGCTCGCGCAGGTCGTCCGGGCCCGAGACGCGCGCGACCATCTCGGAGATGCGCGCGATCTCGTCGAGCAGGCCTTCGACCGAGCGCCGGTCCTTGAGCGCGTCGCCGGTCAGGAACTCGGTCGTGCTGGCGCCGGCCGCCGGGCTCGGCGCGGAAGCCGGGCCGGAAGCGGGCGCGGCGCCGGCCGCGGGCCCTGTTCGCGCCGACTGCCGTCCCGCCTCGCGCGGCTTCTTCCTCCGGAAAAACATACGCGGAGTCTAAGGGAGCGCGGCGCGGCCGACGGGCAAAAATCCTTGCCTCCAGGACCGCAGGCCGGAGAGACTACGCCGCCCCGCGCACACCCGCGCGTCATCCACACGGCCCTCCGGAGCGAACGCATGCACATCACCGTCGAGCCCCGCGACGACCACGCCGTCCTGCACCTGCGCGGCGAATTCGACACGTACTACGTGCCGCTCCTGCAGGAGGAGGTCGAGGGCCTGATCAAGGCCGGCGTCAGCCGGGCGGTGTTGAACCTGCGACTGGTCAAGTTCATCAACTCGACCGCCCTGGGCGCGATCATCAAGGCCTCCAAGCAGCTCGGCCTGGAGGGCGGCAAGCTCGCGATCTCGCGCCCGTCGAAGTTCTGCCGCGACATCATCGAGAAGGTCGGGCTCGACCGCGTGGTGCCCGTGTTCGACTCGGACGAGGAGGCCGCGGCGAGCCTGACGGCCGGTGGCCGCGCCGAGCCGGGCGGCGTCGAAGCGGTCTTCGAGGAGGACAAGTCCGCGGTGCTCTTCGCTCCGGTCGACGCGCAGCGCGTCGAGCACTTCGTGGCCGAGGTCGGCGCGCAGGCCGTCAACCCGGTGCACGGTCACAGCTTCGGCTCGAACTGGAGCGGCGTCGGGCGCATGTCGGGCCTGGACCAGGCTTCCTTGAGCTTCACCTGGACGGGTGGGACGACCGGCCTCGACCCCTTCAACATGACCCAGCTCCTGGCGCTGGGGACCGACTGGAAGGTCAAGTTCCGCCTGCCGCTCCTGCGCCGGGGCTACTGCGAGGCGGTCGCCACCGTCAGCGAGGTCGAGGAGCGTCCCGAGGGCGTGAAGGTGCGCGCCAGCTTCAGCGTGATCGACGACGAGACGCGCGCCTCGATCCGCCAGTACGCGGCGGACATGTCGTACCTGAAGGACGAGCTGAAGAAGGCCACGGACGCGTAGCCTGGGGTCCCGGCCCTCCGGTCGACGACGCCGGGAACGGCGCGCGGCGCGCGCCTGCCCGACTCCGGGCTGCCGCCCGCCTTCAGGCCTCCCCGGGTCCGATCCCCTCCGCCGGACCGGCCTGCGAGCGCGCGCGGGACGGCCGCTCGCGCTCCGCGCGCGCCGCCAGCAGGATGCTCTCGATCTCGGCGCAGACTCCCGGCCAGGCCAGGCGCGTCTGCGCCAACTCGCGCGCGCGGACGCGCCAGCGCTTGCGGGCCTCGGGCGCGGTCGCGGCGCGGCTGAGGGCCGCGACCCAGGCCTCGGCGTCGCCCGGGGCCACGAGCAGCCCCGAGCCGTCGTGCTCGACCAGGAAGCGGAAGTGCGGCAGGTCCGAGGCGATCACCGGCAGGCCGCAGGCCAGCGCGCGCGGGATCTGGCGCCCGCGCACGCTGTCGTCGACGGCGGGCAGCACCAGCAAGGTGCTCCCGCTCATCAACCCGGGCAGCTCCTCGGGCCGCGGGCGGCCGGTCCAGCACACGCTGGCGCCGATCCCCAGCCGGCCGACGAGGGCGCGCAGCCGCGGCCGGGCCGGGCCGTCTCCGGCCAGCACCAGGGACCAGTCGGCGCGCTGCCCGACCGTGCGAGCGAAGGCCTCGATCAGCACCTCGAGGCCGTGCCCATCGGCCAGCCGGCCGGCGTACAGCATCACGCGTCCGCGCACGCGGTGCAGCGCGCTCAAGCCCGACGTCAGGCCGGGCCGGAACTGCTCGAGGTCGACGCCGGCGGGCACGACCAGCACGCGCCCGGCCGCGAAGCCCTCGCGCAGGGCGAGGTCGCGCGCCACCGGGTCGAGGGCGATCAGGCGCGCGGCGGCGCGCCGCACGTAACGCCCCCACAGGCGCTCGCCCACGCGGCGCAGCGCGCGCTCGCGCAGCCGGCCCTCGACCGCCAGCCCGGATTCGACCAGCACCAGCGGGACCGCACAGCGGCGGGCCGCGCGCGCCCCGGCGAAGGCCGCCGGCGATAGGGCCTCGTAGGCGATCACCACGTCCGGGTGGAAGCCGCTCACGCCGGCGCTGTGCGCGGCGGGCGCGAGCCCGTCCGGGTCGGGCTCGGCGCCCGAGCGCGGGATCGTGCTCGGCGGCGCGCCGAAGCCGCGCACGGTGTGGCCGCGGCCGAGCAGCTCGCGCGCCAGCGCGGAGGCGTGCGCGCCGCCTCGTGCGCGCGGCGAGAAGGGGTTCAGCACCAGGGCGATGCGCAGCGATGTGGACATCTTTTCCGGGTGGCCCGCGGCGCTCGGACGCACCCCGCCCCGGCCTCTTCGACGTGACGCTCCATTCTGCTCAAGCGGCGCCTCGGACGGCCGACAAACAGTGCGAACCTCCAGCACGGATCGGCACCACCTCGAACATGATCGAACGCAGGATCGCGCACCGTCCCCTCCCGTTGCCCGGCACCGCGCCCCCCGCGCGCGGCCTGTTCATCGACCGCTGGGGGACGCTCCTGGAGCGTCCGCGCCGGGGCTGGTGCGCGCGCTTCGACGACGCGCGCTTCACGCCGCGGGCCGTGGAGACCCTGTTCCGCGCGGCCCAGGGCGGCTGGAAGCTGTACCTGGTGGGCAACGAGGACCAGGTCGCCCGCGGCCGGGTCTCGGACTCGTCCTGGCAGAGCTTCCAGGAGGGTCTGTCGGCCCACCTGACGGCCCAGGGCGTCCACATCCAGCGCGACTACGCCTGCCTCGACAACCCCCACACGGGCCTCGGTCGCCACAAGCGCGACTCGGTCTACCTGCTGCCGAACACGGGCGCGATGTACCACGCGATGCAGCACGACGGCATCTCGATCGCGGACAGCTGGACGATCGGCGACAGCACGCTCGAGCTGACCGCCGGCTGGCGCGCCGGCTCCCACATCGCCGGGGTGCTGACCGG
>Ga0326597_10004159_pt1 | contig 20459 bp, 10 predicted proteins | sample RVTome_12_FD_203789 | JGI IMG/M metagenome (GOLD analysis project Ga0326597, IMG submission 203789) | Soil microbial communities from uranium-contaminated site in the Upper Colorado River Basin, Wyoming, United States - RVT100D185 | ecosystem: Environmental > Terrestrial > Soil > Contaminated >...
TTGAGGCCAAGACCCTTGCGGTCTCTCCTGAAGAGCGCGATCGGGCTCAAGCGGATCTTCTGGCTCTCGTGGACGAGCTCGAGAGGACGGGTGACGGGGGGCTTCTGGACCGGATTCGCTCGAAGGCTCGAGAGAGTGCGAGGGAAGGGCGGGTGAGCTACAGAACCGCCGAGGGACTTTTTCGCGAGTTCCTCTTTCCCAACGACGAAAAAGCGGCGGAGGAACGCTATCGCGGGAAGGTGGTGATTCTCACCGGGTCGGTCGCGCCCCACAACATGGTGGATCTTGCCGATGGTTTCAAGCTCGTCGAGCAGACACCGTACGTTCACGAGCCTGTGCTTCTGGCGACGGACTACGAGCTCTCGTTCGTACGCTGCCATCTCGCCCGCCGGGAGCTCCAGAAGCTCCGCGACTGGCAGGAGGTCCATCTCCTGGGAATCTTGGAAGGGAAGCTCGGCGGCGATCTGGTGCTGCGGCGGTGCGTCGGGTTGTGAGAGGTTGAGGTGCGACTTACTTCAAGCGAACGGCCGGATCCCCGAGCAGATTGTAGACCGTGGGCGTCAGCGTGATTCCGCCTCCCTCGCGGTAGGCGCCGAAAGCGGTCAGGATGGCGTCACCGAGCGTGGGCTCGGCGCCGTCGAAGACGGCGCGGAAGAAGGCGTTGCCGAGACGGAAGGCCTCGAAGTCGAGCGAGAGTCCCGACGGCGCCCACACCGCGCTGGCGCCGCCCGTTTCCTCTACGGTGAGCGCTTCACCGAGGGAAGTGAACCCGGCGAGCTCGAATCGATTGATGCTGCAGGAGAACCCTGTGACCAACCCGGCGCGGCTTCCGTTGCCGAGGTGATCGACGTCGCTCGTGTGAAGGAGCGTTTCGTCGGCGATCCGATCGAGGCCTCCGTGCCCCACGTAGTTGAAAAGCGCAGCGCCGTCGGAGAGGCCGGCGAGGAGCTCGCTGCGCGCCTCGGCGGCGCTCTTCGGGCCGAGATAGATCCTCTGAAGCGACGAGGATGACGGCACCGCGGCCGCCATCGACTCGCTGTGCCGGTCGAACGTCGACCGGGTCCAGGGGTCGTTGTCCGCCACCATCAGCACCGCGTCGGACCAGAGCGACATGCCCGAAGCTTCGAAGCCGGTGAGCTTGTCGACGTAGGCGGAAAGCTCCGCCGCGCTCACCGCGGGAATCCGTCCCACAATCAAGTCAGGCCACCCGTCCGCGTCGACGTCGCCGAATCGGTTGTCGGAGGCATAGAGCCCATTGGGAGTCGAGGCCATGAGCGGTGGGAGCAGGTTCCCTCCCAGACCGTAATGCCCCTTGTAGTCCAGGTCTCCCGCCCCGGCGAGGACGGCGAACCTCGGAGGCCTGCTCCACCGGCGGTAGGCGTGCGCGAGGAACTCGCGGATGGCGTGCGGAGTCGAGATCCCGTGGTGGAACTCGTCCATCACGTCCTCGAGCAACACCACCGTCGAGCGAAGCCCGAAAGACTCTCTCAGCTTCGCGAGACGGGCCGCCCCCTCTTCCAATTCTTGGGGAGCGATCACGACGTATTCGAACGCGTTCGAAGCCGATCGGAGGTTGGACGGCTGGTCGGCCCATAGCCGCAGAGGGGAACGTAGCCCCGCGGAAGCGACCGCCGCGTAAACCCCCTCGGGCGACGACGGGAACCGGACCACGAAGCCGTCTCCCGTTTCCTCGACCGCCGCTTCGACCCGGGCGGGTCGGGTCGGATGGGTGATGTCCAGCACCGTGACGCCGGGCTCCGAAAAACCCGAGACCTCGAGGAAGCGCGATCCGTCGGCACGAAAGACGAAAGTCGATCCCGATGCGTGGTATCGACGGGGATGGGTGACGTCGACGGAGTCCACGTAGAAGATGCTGAACGGCGCGCCGCTGTCCAGAAGCCCCTCGATCTCGATGACGTTGTCTCCCTCCCGGAGGAGGGACGTCGCCACTGCCGCCTCGAGAGTGTAGGCGCGGACTCCGGCCCAACGGGCCTCGCCCGCCGGGACGCCGTTCACCCGGACCTTCACATGGTGATCTTGCCGCTCTCTCCCGCTGGTATCGGTCGCGCTGAAGAGACGAACCGCGAGCCGCGACTCCGCCGAGGAGGAGGCGAGCCCGGAGAGCGGCACGGTCAACCGAGCCCGACCGAAAGTCGGATGACCGCTCGACACGTAGGTCCAGAACCAGTAGTCGGATTCCGGGTCGTTGGATACGAGGGTTGCGGGGAACGCGTCCTCTTCGAAGTGGGCCGTATGTTGGAACGACGTCCCGCTCGTGCCCGTGTTTTTCGCGCGCCCCCGACGCGCCCGCGGCATCTCGAGCCCGCGTCCGGGCTCGAGCCAATAGACGTTTTCCTTCGTGTAGATGCTCTCGACGGCTTCGCCCCAGAAGAGGAGCCGCCCGCCGTCCGATGACCTCGTCCAGGCGACGGGACGCCCGCCGTTCGTGAGCCGGAAGAGACCGCTCTGAAGCGACTGTCTTCCGAGCTCTTCCGAAACTCCGAGCGCCGAGGCAATCTCCGCGACGGATAGAACGTAAAGCCCCTCAGTTTCGACCGCGATCTTTGCGCGTGGCCGCCCCGAAGAGCGCGGAGCGCGGGACGGAGATTTGGGACGCCTCCGCGAGGCGTCGAGACGCGCGCGCTCATGCCCGGAAACGGCGAAGGCGAAGGACTCCTCGCCCGTGCCGCGCCGCCTGGCAACCGGAGAGACCGCCCCTTCCTCGTCGACGCGAACGGTGTAGGGGCCATGGAACAGGTGCGCGGTCAGAGACGGCCCGGACTCCACCTCCATGAGGACGTAGCTCAGCGTCTCGCCCCGCGCGCCCGGGTCGCGGACGCGGTACACGCCCCCCTGCGGGGCATCGAGGAGGGCGGGCACGAGATCTTTCGTCACTTGAACGTATCGTTCGCCTCGGTCGTCGAGCCGGTAGAGGTAGAAGCCCACCGTTCCGCTCTGAGAGCCGGTCTCCCACTCGGTGACGACCCGTCCACCTTCGCGGAACGCGCGGAAGGACGAAACGAAGGCCCGGGTGGCGATGATCTGGCACGTATTGCTGGAAACGAATCCCCAGTCCGTGGGTTTATTGGTGTCGAAACCGTTCGCGGTGCGCGCCATCGATTGGGCGAGAACCACGGACGTCGCGTTCCGGAACGAGTCGTCCTGCCAGATCGTGCGGAGCACCGCCGGGGTGTCGTCGCTGTAGAAATCGAGAGACGGGGAAAGAGTCGAGCTCCACCCGACGTAGTCCTGCACGACGCCGAAGGAGTCGAACAAGGTGACCTGGTCGGCGGGATCGGCACTCCCTGGATCGGCGAAACGATCGGAGGGGTACGTGGTCCCCGCTTGCGTGAACAGATAGTAGGTCCCGCTCAGGAAGAAGTCGTTGGGCGGATTGGCGTTCCAGAGTGAGAGGTAAATGAGCTCGCCCGGCTGGAGAACGATGTTGGAGCCGCCGAGAGTCGGGATCGCGTAGCTGAAGCCGTCCTCGTCGGTGAGGGTATAGCCGGTGGCGGTGACGGGAACCGCGGAGGCGTTGTAGAGCTCGACGGCCTCGGTCTGGCACGAGCTCGCCGCGGTGTCGGGGTAGAAGAGGACTTCGTTGATGAGGAGCGAGGGCGCGTTGTAGACGGCGGTATCGGTCTTCACGTCGTTCGTGCCGTCGCCGTCGCCGTCGTTGCAGTCGGTGTAGCTCGCCGTGAGCGTGTCCTCGTGATCCGCCTCGAGCACCTGATCGTTAGCGGCGACGGCGCCGTCATACGTAGCCGTCAGCAGAGGTTGGGCCGTGAAACCCACGCCGGTTCGAGTGGCGGTGAGCGCGGCCGTGAGCGTGATCTGGGTCTGGCTGTCGACGCTCGCGACGACGTAGAGGCCCAAGTCGGGGCCGTTCGCGATGGCGAAGGGGTCACCGGCCTGGATCCCGTCGGTGACGAAGGCCGAGGAAGCCGACGTCACCACCGCCGAGCCCGCGGTCGTGACGAGATCTCCCCGACGGTTCATGAACGCTCCCGATCCGGGAAAGGTTTCGAAGACGGTGACCGTCTCGGAGTCTCCCGCCGGGCTCGTCACCGTGACCTGGAGCGTCGCCACTCCTCCGACCAGGACGGTGCAAGCGGAGGGGTCGGTCACCTTGAGCCAGACCGGCAGGTTGGCCCCGTAAATATCGACGTCCTGGGTCCCGGCGCCGTTCACGAACTCTACCCGGCCGCCGCCGACCGTGTAGAAGAGCGACGCCTGCGTCGACGGGGAATACGAAGATCCACCGCAGGTGTAGCTGTAAGTGGCGGTCACGACTCCAGTGTCGACGTCCTCCCAGAGGTTGTCGTTCGGAGTCACCACCCCGTCGTCGATTTTCGTCTGGAGCCCCGTGGTGTTGCGGAACTCTCCGGTGTTGGCGCCGGTCTCGGTGAGGGTCAGCGTCTGGGTGTCGTTTCCGGTGAGGACGACGCTGATGGTCTGAACCGTTGCCGGGTTGGTGTTCGCCTCGAGATGAAAGACGGTGACGTACAACCGATCGCTGGTGGCGGGATCGGGAGTGAGCTGGAAGCTCGTCGCGGGGAGGCCGGTGGCGCGGGTGAACAAGATCAAAGCTTCACAAGATCCGAGGATTACGGCCTGGTCGGTGACGGTGATGGACTTGGGGTTGGTGTAGGAGACGTAGATGTCGTCCCCCGGAAACACCTGGAGCGTTCCGTCGTTGTCCGTCCCCCCGGAGGACGAGGTCGGAAGAGGATCCGCGGCACGGGTGCAGGAGGAGATCACCGTTCCGTTCGCAGGCCCGTTCTGATAGAGCGTGAAGGAAACGCCTCCCGTGGTCGACGTATAGGGCACTCCGTGGGAAGCGGGGGTGGGTTGAGTTCCCGAGACGGAGCCGGTCACGATCCAGTTGTTGGTGCCAGAGCTGTACGTGAGGGTCCAGGTCTCGTTGACGGTGGCGTTCGAAGTGCGGAATCCGACGAGCCAGGCGGTGGGGGGCGAAGGCGCGGGGCTCGGGTTGGTGATGGTCGCCGCGCAGGCGCCGCCCCGGTTGGTGAAGATCCCCGTGCTCGGGCCCGACTCGCAGAGCGTGACCGTCTCGTCGTCCCCGGTCGAGGGGTCGGTCACGACGACGTCGATGCACTCGACGGCGTTGGGATCGGTGTTGGAAACAGGGTCGGTGAGGTAGATGTAAACGTCCTCTCCCACGGTGTACAAGTTCACGGGCTCGAGGTTCTCGTCGGTGAATTCGATGCGCGGGACTCCGCTCGGAGTGACGGTGTCGCCGAAAGTGATGGGGTCGGCGAGGGTGAGGAAGTTCAGATCCTGCATGAAGTCTTTCTGCAGCGGGTCCTGGGTCGAAGCCCCGGTCGAGAACACGAAGGCCACGGGAGAGTCGGGAAAGAGGACCTGGTTTCCCGCGAGATCGTTGAAGGCGGTCATCGGGACCTGCATCTCGATCCACCAGTCGGTGCTGTTGGGAATATCGATGGCTCGCGTGTGCGAGATCCCGGGAGAGCCGCCGGTGCAGGCCGGAGCGCCGTCGGGAGAGTGAAGGGCGGTGAAGACCTCGACCTGGGCGGCGGCGGGATCGGCGATGTCCTGACGGTTGGCGTTGTCGTAGAGGATCCGAAGACTATCCGGCTGCATTCCGGAACCGGTGCCTCCGTCGAGGTCGACCCAGTACTCCTTGTAACCGTCGCCGTCCACGTCGAAGAGAACGTTCCAGTGCTTGCTGTCGAACGCGGGGCCGATCCTCGGATCTCCCTCGACCCGCATGCGGAAGACGATATAGTCATCTTCCATCGTGGCGGGATCGTTCGCGTCGTACACCGTGCCTCCGTCGTAGTAGCCGAAAAAGGAGGTTGCTTCGGGGCCGGGAAAGGCACCGGGAGAACCGGAGGCGAGGTCGGTCCAGGACGGGGTCACCGCGGCTGGTCCATGCGAGGTGTCCGCCGCAGTCTCCTCGTCGGCGATCACTTGCCCCTGATACGTGTACTCGGAGAGGAAGCCGGGATTGTTGAAGTTGTTCCAGCTCGTCGCGCACTGGGTGAGGCTCGCCCGAGCGGGCCGCGCGCCCACGCTCACGAGGGCAACGACGAGGACCAGTCGAATCCTTGCAGACATGCGGTCAGTTCCCCGGATATGCGAATTGGGTGTTGTTTTTTTTCTGAAATCCTGGGCAAATCCCCACAAAAAAAGCGTTTGGGACGGTGCCCCCTTATGCGTTATGCAAAACTTCTGCCGTAGGTCAGGTCCCGACCGTATTGCTAGCCTAACTTCCGCAGTTCGAAAAGTGCGGTCCTTTGTTTCCAATGATTTAGGTGGCTCAACGGGGGAAAAGTTGGCACTAACATCGGGGCCGCTGTCGGCAAGCGCACGCTCCGGAAGCCGAAGGTCGAGCCGATCTAGGAGATCGGCCTGAGCCTTTTCGGGACGGACTCCGCACCGGATTCGGATCTCCAGGCTGCGAGTCTCTGCCGTAGGCAGGACGACGTCGGCACTGTGGAGCCGGCCCAGTTCCTCAAGCAGGGTCCGAGGGGAGTTGCCGAGACCAGCTTGTTTCTGCCATTGCTCGAGCGTTTTCCAGAGCACATGCGCGAGGAAGCAGACGAAAATGTGCGCTTGAACGCGCTCGGTTTTCTGGTACCAAATGGGCGGATCGCGAGCTCGCTCTTCTGAATCCGAAATGCTGCCTCGGCCTGTGTGAGCTGGACGTAGGTCTGCACTACACGCCCTTTTCAAAACACCTCCCACTTGAACCAACTACTCACGTGCCGAACCCCTCTCCTTTTCCGGCAAAATCGTGGCCAACTGCGGAAGTTAGGCTAGCTCCACTGCGCCGCCTCTGCTAGCATACCAGCCGGTTTCTCATGCGTGACGAAGGAAGCAGGCTTTTCGACGAGTCGGTGATCGCGCGCCAGCGGCTTCGAAAGTGGGCTGCCGTGGCCGTGGCCGTCCTCGTCGTGGTGCGTCTCATTGCCGAGATCGCGCCGATGATGAGACGCCCCGACCTGGCCCTTCTCGACTTCTGGCAGTCCCTGCGGGCCACCGACAACCCGAGCCCGCAGATCGCGATCGTCGCCATCGACGAGAAGAGCATCACTCGCTTCGGCCCCATGGCCTGGCCGCGGAACGAGTACGTGCCTCTCATCGAGAAGCTTTCCAGCGCCGGCGCCCGTGTGATCTGCTTCGATTTCACGTTTGGCACCCTCGAGCGGGAAGCGGCGAACAACGAGCTCCTGGCCAGTGCGATGAAGAAGGCGGGAAACGTCGTCTTCGGCTACGATTTCACGAATTTCGGCGACCCCTCTCCTCCTGGCACCCCTCCCTCGGCCGCGGTGCAGGCGAATGCCCTTGCACGTTTCGAGTCACTGGCCATCCCTCCAGCCCCCAGCCTCATCGAGCCCGAGCCCGTGCTTGCGGATGCCGCCGCTGCCATCGGCCACGTGCATACCGTCGCGAGCGAGGATGGGCGGATCCGGGTGGTGCCTCTATTCATCCAGCACGGGGAGAAGGTCTACCCATCGCTGGCGCTCCAGATCGCGCGCGTCTATACCGAAACGCCCATGGAGGAGGTCGAGCTGACGAACGGCCTCGCCGGAATGGGGAGCTGGGACATCCCGGTAACGGCGTCGGGTGAGGTCCTCCTCGACTGGCCCGCCGCCGGCGAGGAGGCGTTTCCTCAGTACTCGTTTCTCGACGTCGTGCGCGGCGACGTAAAGGATGAGGCGTTTCGCGGGAAGGCGGTTCTCGTGGGGGGAACGGCGCCAGGTGTCGACGACCGGGACTTCCCCTTCGCGGTCGAGGCCCCGGGAGTTCTGATCTACGCCACGTTTCTGGACAACGTCTTCCGATTCGACTTCGTGCAGGCTCCCACATGGGCCTTTCTCCTGGAGTGGGGTCTGTTCTTCGCGGTCTGCGGTCTCGGCGTATGGTTGCTACCCCGTGTATCGACGCCGATCCTCCTCATCGGGGTCCCCGTCCTCGCGGTCCTTCTCTTCGGCGCGGCGGCCTTCCTGTTCGTGCAGAAGGGAATCTGGCTGAAGGTCGTCTACCCCACCCTCGCTCTCCTCGTACCGCTGGGCTCGACGGTGGCGCTCCGGCTCACCGCGAGCGAGAGGGAGACGCGCGACGTCGCCGCCGAGAAGCTCGAGAGCCAGAAACTCCTCGCGCTCAGCTTCCAGGAGAAGGGGATGCTGGACATGGCGCTCGCCACCTTCAACAAGTTGCCCTTCAGCCAGGACATGAAGCACGTGTACCTGAACCTGGGCCTCGACTACGAGAACCGCGGGCAGCGTGATAAGGCCTACCTCGTCTACAAGAAGATCTTCGACGCCGACCCCGGCTTCGAGGACGTGGCCCCCCGCATGGAGCGGCTCAGCCAGGCCGGCGCCGGCCCGAGCCTGTTCCCGGTGCCGGGCACGAGCGTGGGCCGGGCCCCCACCCCGGCCCCGGCGGCTCCAGAGTCGCCGCTGTCCGACTTGGTCCCCACCCACGTCGGAGACGATGACGATGAATCGCCGACCGCGATGTCGGTGCCCGCGCCCGCCTCGGCGGCGAGCATGCCCAGCCAAGCCGCTCCGGTCCCGGCACCCACGACGCCGCGGCCGCCCACCAGCGTGGCTGCGGGAGTCCCCGTCGTCACCGCCGCCCCCGGGGGGCCGATCGGTCCGGGCTCGCGCTTCTCACGCTACGAGGTCGAACAGCATCTCGGCCGCGGGGGCATGGGAGACGTCTATCTGGTGCGCGACACCGTCATCAACCGCAAGGCGGCGCTCAAGACCATCCGGCCCGACACCGGACTCGACGCCCGGCAGGTGATCGAGATGCGCCAGCGCTTCTACCGCGAGGCCCAGACCGCGGGCAAGCTCGCGCACCCCAACATCGTGACGGTCTTCGACGTGGGGGAAGATCTCGGAATGTCCTACATCGTGATGGAGTTTGTCGAGGGAAACACTCTCACGCAGTTGATGAAGAAACAGCGCTTGAGCCCCCCGCAGATCAAGCACGTCATCTTCAACGCCGCCATAGGCCTCGATTACGCCCACCAGAACGGCGTCTTTCATCGCGACGTCAAGCCCGACAACATCATGGTTTCCAAGACTGGCCTGGTGAAGGTCATGGACTTCGGCATCGCCCGGATCGTCGAGTCGGAACTGACGAAGACCGGGAGCATCATGGGGACACCCTCCTACATGTCGCCGGAGCAAGTCCAGGGCCAGAAGGTCGATGCCCGCAGCGACACGTTCTCGCTCGGCGTGATCCTCTACGAGCTTCTGACCGGCAAGAAGCCCTTCGCCGGCGAGACGATGTCGGCCCTGATGTTAGCGATCATGAAGGGGGATCCGGCCCAGCCCTCGACGATCGACGCCAGGATCCACACCGCCTGGGACGAGATCCTGCGGAAGGCACTCGCCAAGGAGCCCGAGGGGCGCTACGCGACCGCCAGGGAGTTCGCCCAGGCGGTCCGGGACGCCCCGGTTCGGTGATTATGACGTTAGCCGCGCGTCTCGGCTTCCGGGCCGAACCGTGTCGAAAGCGCAAAACGGCGGCCGGATTTCTCCGGCCGCCCCAACCAGTCGAGTTGGAGTCCGTCGTTACAAGGTAACGCCGCGCTTTCCTCGGCGTTTCAGCGGCCCATGCCCCCAATCACGGTGCACACGACACTCCAAGGGGCTGCAGAGTCCTCGGGTCGAGCTGTTCGCAGTTGTACGTCCCCGGAACTGGGGGGTTGTTGGGGTCTGCGCAGCTACCTTCTATTGTGCACGAGCACACGTACGTATTCCTCACCACGCTGCTGGAGCATGTCTCGTCCTTACACTCATTCGTCGTGCACACTGCCAGGATCTCTGTGGGAAGCGAGCAAAGTGCCTCCCAGTTCCGGTTAGGACAGATCTTGGCGGGATCGCACAGAATGGAAGGGGAGTTGGGATCGTCGGCGGTGCAGTCGTCCTCGACCGGCGGGAGGCAGACCGTGGCAATGCCCGTTTTCTTGTCGAAATCGGCGGATTCGATCGGTGCGTCGAGTTCCCCGCCTAATGTCGCTGCTTGGCCCGGCTGCACGTCCTGGTTTTGCGGGTTCAGACACAGGCTATCAACTGTGAACTGGACGCTACAACGAAGCTCGGCTGGGTGTTGGTCCGGATTGGGGACCCTCGCGACCTCGTAGCAGGCCTCGATGGGAGCGACCTTAACCCAGGTCCCGCCAAGGAAACAGTATTTTCCTGTTTGATCCGTCTTGCACGTAACCGCTTCGGCGCGGCCGCGCTGAATTGTGGCGAAGCCGACGCCGATCGCAATACCAATCATCAAGACTCTTCTGAACATTACAGGCTCCTTTTCTGTTGGGGCTGTCTTCCTGTTGACCTAAGGAACGGCTAACGTGAATCTCAGGAACACCGACCGTTTCGGTAGTATGGCGGGGTTGTCCAAGTCGACCTCAAAATACTCGAACTCCTTGTCGAAAAGGTTCGTCGCCCCGAAGGCGATGAAACCGTATCGCTTCGGAAGACGGTAACTCACGGCCACATCGACGAGCCAGAACTGAGAGCTGCCGGGCACGAGTCCGGTCTCCTGCGAGAACTGGCCCTCTTGATTCCAGTAGGTGGCGGTCACGGAAGCGTTCAATCCAGAGGGGTGGAAAAAGCCGATCCCAAGGGGTACCCGATGCGTCTCAAGCTCCTCGAATCCCACCAGCAATTCCTCCCGCACGAACCGCTCATAGATATACTGCGCCCTGAGCCCCATCCATCGGTGAGGGGTCGCAAACAGGTAAGCCCGACCCAGCCTCTCGTCCCACGTCGCCTCTTCGGTCCCGGTGAAGCCGACGAAGGGAAACTTGAGATCACGCTTGGAGAACTCAGCGCCCGCGTAGACGTCTCGACCGAGCTCCTGATCGATGGCGCCGCCATAGCGCCAACTATCGGTTTGGTTGGAATCGTCAAAGAACTGATTGAAGCCGCTCACCTGGGTCGGCTCGAGAGTCTGGTCGGTGATGAGCGTCCTCTTCAACGTCCGGAAGATGGACGCCCGAACGGTCGTGGTAGGGAACGGATTCCAGCTCAGCCCGAGCTTCGGATTGAACTGGTCGAGATCGCCGCCGGGGAGATCACCTTCCAGGTGGTCAAGAGTGCCGCCGACGGTCACAGTCACGTTCGTCAGGGGCTTGACGTTTGCGTAGCCGTACAGGTCGAGATGATCGAACTTGGTCACTACCGCGGGGAAGTCTTCGACGAAGCCAAAGAGCCCGAGACGCCTCTGAGTCTCACCGTCGATGTTGAAGTAACCCGCGCCGGTCGTGAGGTTGATCCGCCGCGACCGGAAGAGGTGCTGGACCTCCAGGCCCCAGGCATTCTGAGCGATTGCGGCATCCGCGAAGGTCTCCGGACCGAGAACCTCGTCTATCAGGACACTACCGTCTAAGTCTTGCGACGTCACTGAAACGAGCACGATGGACGCCGGAGAGAACGAGTGCCGGCCACCCAGGCGGAGAGTGCTCCCTCGCTCCTCGCTGGTCAGGCCGGGAAAGAAGGCGTCGGCGAAGAAATTCTGCCCAAGATCGCCGCTTTCCCGGTTCCGGTATCGGTATTCCGCTTGAATGCTCGTCTCCGGAGAGAGCTCGAACTGCAGGAAAGCGTTCGCGATCTTGTCGTCCTGGAAGGCGTTCTCCCTCCAGCCGTCCGTTTCGAACTGGCTGTAGCCGACACTGAAGGACACCTTGTCGTAGATGCCCGCAAGCACTCCCTCTCCGGACCAGAGACTGTCGTTGCCGAAAAGACCCGTCGCCTGAAGGTTGACGCCGTTTCGGTTGAAGAGAGGATTGAACTCATTGAAGGAAAGAGAGCCCGGACCCCCGGCGCTGATGAGGAACAGGTTGCTTTCACCCAATCGCGGCTGAATGGGCGTCGTATTGAGAGGCTGGAGCATCTGGGATTGAAAGAGCTCGCTCACTCGCGCGATCTCGTGCCGGGGCAGAGAGGCGTAGGAATCGGCGAGGAAGCGGTGGGCCGAATAGTTGGTTGGGTCCGTGTTGACGGAATTCCATCCCTCCACGAGCGCGCGCTGCTGGAATCCGAGATCGGAGTACACCCGGCCCTGGCTCGCGCTCCTCGAGGCCTCGTCCGAGTCGAGGAGGAGGCGCGAGCGGTACACCGCCCGGTTGTCATTTCGCTCGATCGCCTCCTGGATGCTCTCGAGCGCTTCCACGGGGCGGTTCGTGGTCTGCTTCGCGATCGCGTCGTAGAACCACGGAGTCGGATCGTTCGGGTCCGACTCCTTGGCGACGTCGTACTCGCGCGTATCGAGCCCGGCGCGCTTGGCTTCGAAGTAGGCCTTGCCCAGGTAGCTTCGAACCACGGACGCGGCCGGATCGAGGCTGACCGCGACCTCGATGTCCCGGCTGCCCTCCTCCAGATCGCCCTCGCGGATCTTGGCCAGGCCCATGCCCAGCCTTGGCAGAGGATCGTCCTGGTCGAGATCGATCGCTTTCTGGAAAGCTTCTTTGGCTTCGCGCGTCTCGACCCGCGTCAGATAGGCAAATCCCAGGACCGTCTGTGTCCGGGAAAGGTTCGGCTCGAGCTCAACCGCCTTTTGGGCCGCCTCGAGGGCCTCATCCAGGTACCCCTGGGAGGAACGGATTTCCGCGAGCCGGGCCCAGGCGAGCGCGTCGTTGGGGTCGAGCTGCACTGCAGTTTCGAGACTCTCCCGTGCGCCCTCCAGATTGAACGCCGCTTGACGGGCGTAGGACAGGGCAATCTGGGCCGTGGCGGACTTCGGATCGGCCGCGACCGCCCTCTCTCCGGTGGTAAGAGCCTTGTCCGTGTCGTTCATTGCGACGGCGATGATCGTCTGGAGCGCGAGGGCGGCGCTGTCGTTCGCGGAGAGCCCTAGAGCCCGCTCGATGTCCTGATTCGCCGCCTCCACGCTGCCCGTGGCGAGGAGCAGCGAAGCCCGATACGTGAAGAACCGCGGGTCCCGGACGGCCTGAACGTCGACGCTCGCGAGGCCGTCGATGGCCCCCTGGAGATCGCCCTTCGCGTAGGCCTCCGTCGATTCTCGAACCCTCGCCTGCCAGGGTCCTTCCCCCAACTCGCCTGGCTTCGGAGAGATGACCGGCACGTAGTAGAGCGCCCACTGGACGGCGTCCTGAGGACGGACGCGAACCCCAAGCGTCGGCGCGGTCCCCCTTCTGCCGACTGCGGACTGGCCGCCCGTAAGCATCAACCTTCCGGCATCGGTTTCGGCCTCCACCTGCCCCTCGAGCACGGAAAGCTGGGTCTCATCCCCGTCGGCGGCGACGCCGAGGCTCACCTCTGTCCCGCGTATCGCGGCGATGGTGCTGCCGCTGCGGAATCGAGACACCCGTTCCTGGGCGCGCACCACATGGGCCCATAGCCGCCCGAAGAACACCGTGACGTCCCTGTCCGTGGCGCTCTCGTTGATCTGGACGCGCGAGTCGGGGCCAATCCTCAGTACTGACCCGTCCGAATGAAAGCGCACCGTGGCCCGACCTTGCTTCGTGACCACGATGTCGTTCATCTGCAGGGGCATGGATGTCGTGGGCGCTTGCGACAGCCCGAGGCGAATGACCGTGACCCCGCCCCGGACGGCCTCGAGCGTAGCGATTTCCTGGCTCTGGGCCCGGGCGGGCGAGCCGAGGCCAGCAATCCCAACAACCCCTATGGCGGCCACCAGCGTCTGGGTCCAACCGATTCGGCCCAATCTAGTCATATTCCACTTCTTTCCTGTGTATGATGAACCGTCAAGAAACCTTTCAAGAGGGGTAGGGGGTCGTCCGGCCTCTGGGGCCAAGCTACGGAGCCGGCGAAATCAACGAGAGCCGAAACGATCGAAGTTGCGGCGAGCGAGAAGATAAATTTCCTATGATTCATGACCCCACCGAGAGGTGCGTTGGCATCTAAACCGAACGGGTTCTGCGTGCGGACACGCCCCAACCAATGCCTAGCTGCCTCCAAACTCTTCCGTGAAAAAACAGAACGACGCGACCTTAATAACTGATGGGGGCCGGCAGGGGACTATATCGGCTTCGCCACACCGTGTCAAGAGCCTGGAGTTCACGGCGGAAGAGCCAATTTCCGGGCCTGGAGTTACGCAGCAGCCTTCATGGGCCGGAGCGTCTTCGGAACGAGCACCGCCAGAACGACGCCCACGAGAACCATTGGTGGAACATCGCCAAAAAGGTGGCCGTGCTCCGAACTATCCATGACTGCCTGGAAAGCCATGATGCCCGCGTGCACCCACTCGACCACACGGTGAACCAGATCAAGCTCAGGTTCGTGAGACCACACGGTCCAAAACGCTTGAAGCCTCATCCTGGAGGCTATAGGCTCCTGCCATGAACAGGACGCCGGGAAGCCTCTTTCTCGCTCTTCTTATTCTTGCCTCTACACTCGTCCATGCCGGCGGGCCGGACGATCGGGAGTGGCTCCAGCTCTTCGATGGGACGAGTCTCTACGGCTGGACGCCGAAGATCGCCGGCTACGAGGCGGGGGTGAACTTCGGTGACACATTCCGAGTCGAGAACGGGGTCTTGAAAGTCGCGTATGACAAGTACGACCGCTTCGAGAACCAGTTCGGCCACTTGTTCTACGAGACTCCTTTTTCCTATTACGTGATCGCCGTCGAGTACCGGTTCATAGGCGATCCCACGCCCGGTGCGCCGGATTGGGCCTTTCGCAACAGCGGCGTCATGCTCCACGGCCAGACGCCCCAGAGCATGCCGAAGGATCAGGACTTCCCGATCTCGATCGAGGTCCAGTTTCTCGGAGGGGACGGCTCTCGCGAGCGCACGACCGCGAACCTCTGCACCCCCGGCACGCACGTGGTCATGGACGGGAAGCTCGTAACCGAGCACTGCATTGACTCGACGTCGAAGACCTACCACGGCGACCAATGGGTGCGGGTCGAGGCGGAGGTGCACGGCAGCGGCCTCGTGATCCACCGGGTGAACGGGGAGGAAGTCCTGCGCTACGAGAAGCCCCAGATCGGCGGGGGCGTGGTCTCGAATTACGATCCCTCGGTGAAAAAGGACGGACAACTGCTCGAATCGGGCACCATCTCCTTACAGGCGGAAAGCCACGCCATCGAGTTCCGGAAGGTGGAGCTTCTGAACCTGGTGGGCTGCACCGACCCGAAAGCGCTCAACTACAAGTCCTACCTCGAGAAGTCTGACCCTGCCGCCTGCCGATACCAATGAGACTTTACATTGCTCGCAGTCCGGAGGGTGACATTATTCTTGACAGTATAGTGTACGTGAACGATACTCTTTTTCATGACGGTTTCATCCAAAGACATCGTGCCGCTGACCCGCGCGCGCGCGCAGCTCACCGAGCTGGTGGAGGAAGTGCGCGCCGAGGGTAGCGAAAAGATCATCACGCGGAACGGTGAGAGTTGCGCGGCGCTCATCGACGCTGAAAGGCTGGATCACTACCACCGGCTGGAAAGGGAGCACATTCACTTGACGCTTCTGGACCAGGCGCTTCGGGGAGTCGACGATCTGGAGAAAGGCAAGACCATCGGCCTCGCGAAGTTGATATCCCGGCATGGCCGCTAGAGGCAACAAACCGGTATTCACCGAGAACTTCTCCGCGAATCTGTCGGACATCAAGACGTTCCTGGGGAAAGACGGGGCTCGGGCTTTCGATCGTCTCTTCGAGCATCTCGTCAAAGACCTCGTGGCCATGCTCTGTCGTTTCCCGCTCTCGGGGCGCTCGTTCCTCCACCGGACGATTCACTCGAACGAAGCGCAGGCGTTGGTCCAGAAGCTTCAAGAAAAAATGCGGCCCGGTGACGATCTTCGGGAGTTCATCTCGGACGATTACTTGATCCTGTACATCGTTCGGGGGAAGCAGATCGTCTTCCTCTCCATTCGCCACCATCGTCAACTGACGTTCGACCTGAAACGATTCTGGCGGGATTGACTCCGGGCTCCAAGGGAGGCCAGGAACACCTGTGCTATCTTCCCGACGTTCGTGGAGATGGTTCCCATGAAGTCCCTCACAGGTTTCCTCACCGTCGTGCTTCTCGGTGCGAGCGCCGCCGCTGCGCCCGTGGACCCGTCGCTGATCCAGGATCTCCGCTACCGCCTCATCGGCCCTTTTCGCGCGAGCCGAACCGTGGGTGGCGTCGGCGTACCGAGTCAGCCGAGCGTCTTCTACGCCGGCGTGAACAACGGAGGGGTTTGGAAGACGGACGACTACGGCCGCACGTGGAATCCCATTTTCGACGATGCGCCCACGGGATCGGTGGGCGACATCGCCGTGTCGCCTTCTCATCCTGATGTCATCTACGTCGGGACCGGTGAGGGATTGCATCGGCCCGATCTCAGCGTGGGCGACGGGATCTTCAAGTCGACCGACGGTGGAGACACGTGGGTGCATGTCGGCCTGAGAGACGTTCAGCAGGTCGGTCGTGTCGTCGTGCATCCGGAGAATCCCGACATCGTCTTCGTCGCGGGGATGGGCCATCCCTATGGGGCGAACGAGGAGCGGGGCGTCTTCCGAACGACGAACGGGGGACGAACGTGGGAGAAAGTCCTCTACATCGATCACAACACGGGTGCGAGCACCGTCGAGCTCGCCCCGTCCGATCCCCGGACGATCTTCGCCGGTCTCTGGGAGCATCGTGAGGGCCCGTGGGAGAACGGGAGCTTCTCCGGCCCTCTGACCGGCTTGTACAAGTCGACGGACGGCGGCTCGACGTGGCGGAGACTCACGAACGGGTTGCCCGCAGACGACTGGGGCCCCCTCTTTATCGGCCTCGCGCCCAGCGATTCGAAACGGGTGTACTTGACGGGGAGCGCGCGCGGGGGCGGCGGGCTTTTTCGATCCGACGACGGCGGGGAGAGCTGGTCGCAAGTCTCGAGCGATCCACGCCTCGGCGGGGACGTGCGGGTCCATCCCAAGAACCCCGACGTGGTGTTCGTCGGCACGATCGCGTCTTATCGATCGGACGACGGAGGCCGGACGTGGACCTCTATCAAAGGCGCGCCCGGCGGAGACGACTATCAGCGAATCTGGATCAACCCGGAGCAGCCGGACATCATGCTGTTCACCGCCGATCAGGGCGCCACGATTACCGTCAATGGCGGCAGGACCTGGAGCTCCTGGTACAACCAGCCCACCGCGCAGCTCTACCACGTGACGACCGACAGCCAGTTTCCGTACTGGATCTACGGCGGGCAGCAGGAGAGCGGCGCCATCGGAACCGCGAGCCGCGGGAACGGGGGACAGATCTCGTTCCGCGACTGGGTCGGAGTCGGCGCCGACGAGTACGCCTACGTCGCGCCCGACCCTTTGAACCCCGACATCATCTATGGCGGCCGCGTCGTCCGCTTCGACAAGCGCACCGGGCAAACGCAGAACGTCGCCCCGGAAGCGCTCCGGTCAGGGAAGTACAGAATGCTGCGAACCCTGCCGCTCCGTTTTCACCCGGCGGAGCCGTCCATGCTGCTCTTCGCTACGAACGTGCTGTGGAAGACGATGACGGGCGGCCGGGAGTGGGAGGTGATGAGCCCGGACCTCTCGCGAGAGAAGCCGCAGATTCCCGAAAGCGTCGGCGATTTCGCGACCGAGGATCTCGAAACGGTGGCTCGCCGCGGCGTCATCTACGCCGTCGGTCCCTCGCCTCTCGCCGTTGATACGATCTGGGCCGGCACCGACGATGGGCTGGTCCACGTCACCCGCGATGGGGGCAAGAGCTGGACCGACGTGACCCCGAAGGGGGTTCGCTCGTGGGACAAGGTCTCGCAAATCGACGCCGGACATTTCGACGCCGACACCGCCTACATCGCGGTCAACGCAATTCGACGAGACGACCCGCGACCCCACCTCTATCGAACCCACGACGGGGGCGCTACGTGGAGTTCGATCGTAGGCGGCCTTCAGGATGCGGGCCCGACGAACGTCGTCCGCGAGGATCCCCAACAAGCGGGACTGCTCTTCGCCGGAACGGAGCGCGCGGTCTATTTCTCCATCGATGACGGCGAGAGCTGGCAGTCGCTTCGACAGAACATGCCGGCTTCCTCGATCCGGGATCTGGTGATCCACGAGAATGACCTGGTCGTCGGAACCCACGGTCGATCCATCTGGGTGCTCGACAACATGGCGCCGCTTCGCGAGCTCGCTCGGGCCGCGGCCGCCGAGCGCGCATATCTCTTTGAGCCTCCCTTAGCAACGCGCGTTCGATGGAACATGTTCCTCGATACTCCTCTCCCGCCCGAGGAGCCCGCGGGCGAGAACCCACCCGATGGCGCGATTCTGGACTACCACCTGAAGGGCCGCGCTTCCGAAGTGACGCTCCAGATCCTAGATGGCGGAGACGTGCTCCGGACGTTCTCGAGTCACGACCCGCCGGAACGGATAGACCCCGACTCCCTGGCGTACCCGACGTACTGGATACGTCCACCGCAAACGCTTTCGACTGAGCCGGGTCATCACCGCTTCGTCTGGGACCTCCGTTACCCGCCTCCGCCCGGTACTCGGAGAGTGTTCTCGATCGGTGCGGTCTTTCAGCGGACGCCCAGCAGTCCCGTCGGACCCTTCGTTCCTCCCGGCGTCTACGCCGTCCGGCTCACCGTCGACGGCGCGGTTCTCGAGCGACGGATCGAAGTCCGTCTGGATCCTCGGGTCGAGATGAGTCGGGAGGACGTGCAGCTCCAAACCGACAAATCGCTCGCGTGTTATCGCGGCTACCTCGAGGCGCAGGCGATCCGGGAGGCGATCGACGCGCTCAGCCCGGAACAACGCGAGGCCCGGATGAAGCTTCGCGGCGAGGGCGCACCGGAGGAACCGGACACGCTCTACGGCAGCATCGTCGAGACGCCACCGGAAGAAGAGACGGTCGTCGGTCTGCAACAGAAGTTTCTCTACCTGCTGAAGCTCCTGCAGCAGGCGGACGCCCGTCCTACCGGCCAAGCGCTGGATGCGGTCGAGAAGCTCCAGAAGCGTCTTCTCGTTCTCGCGCGGCGCTGGGAGGAGCTCAAACCGTGATTCTGTCCACAGTGCTTTTCGTGACCGTCCTGGCACAGCAGTCGCTGGAGCCTGTCGACGACGTGAGGATTCTCGTCAGCCGTCTGGATCTCGGCAGTACAAGGCGACGCTCCGAGGCCTGACTCGATTCGGCGCTCAGCGGCGGGGCACCAAACGAAATCGAGACGCGATCGACTGGATCGAGGAACAACTGAAGGCAGTCGGAACATCGTCCCGTCGATAAGCCTGCGGGAGAACGAGCGCGGCGCTCAAATCGGAGCGGGCTGGGATCCGCACTGGCACCAGCCGACGGATCTCTATTCCACGTTCACCGATGACGACTTCCGACTCGGCCTCAATGCCGCCCAAACGACGCTTGCCGGGGTCGCGCAGCTCGCGGGCGCTTCCATCGTGAACCGACCTTGAAACTGGAGGTATGTGTCGTAGAGTCTCTCTCTCGTCGAATGTCGACAGTTGCCATAAAACCAGATTCCTGGTATTATGGCGAAATGAAGACAACGCTCGATCTGCCCGATGAGCTGATGCGCGCGATCAAGATCCGCGCCGTCAACGAGAACCGCAAGCTCAAGGACGCGATCGCCTACCTGCTGAAGCGCGGACTGGCCCGGGAGCCCGGCGTGCCCGCGAAAGTGCGAAAACGTGTCAAGCTGCCGCTCGTTCGTTGTATCCACCAGGCCTCACCTGGCGAGGAGATGACCGCGGAGCGCGCGGCGAAGGTTCTGCTCGAAGAGGAGGCGAAAGCGCACCGTGCACCTCTGCGATAGCAACGTCTGGCTCGCGCTCGCGCTCTCCAAGCACGCTCACCACGCGGCCGCCCGCGACTGGCTGGATACGATCGACGAGCCCGGGTCGGTTCTCTTCTGTCGAGCGACACAGCAATCCTTTCTCCGACTGCTCACCAACGCCTCGGTGCTGCGTCCGTATGGCAACCCGCCGCTCACGAACCGGCAAGCGTGGAAAGCCTATGAAGCGCTTCTTGCCGACGACCGGATCGTCCTGCGAGCGGAGGAACCGGCGGCTTTGGAGAAGCGATGGACCGAGCTCGCCTTGCGAGACGACGCCTCGCCGAAACTCTGGATGGATGCCTACCTCGCCGGCTTCGCGCGCGCCGCCGGACTGCGCATGGTAACGACGGACGCCGCTTTCCGGCAGTTCAAAGGGCTGGATCTCGAGCTTCTTGGGAGAGTCTCCGCTCAGTAGCCGAGGTTGGGGCGGAGCCACTTTTCGACCGCCTCGACCGAAAGCCCCTTCCGCCGCGCGTAGTCCTCGACCTGATCGCGACCGATCTTGCCCACGCTGAAGTACTGGGCCTCGGGGTGGTTCAGGTAGAGGCCGGAGACGGAAGCGGCGGGAAGCATCGCGTAGCTCTCCGTCAGCTCGACCCCAAGGTTCGGTGCCGCCTCGAGTAGCTCGAAGAGCGTTGCCTTCTCCGTGTGATCCGGAAGCGCGGGGTAGCCGGGCGCCGGGCGGATC
>Ga0326597_10004160_pt1 | contig 20457 bp, 18 predicted proteins | sample RVTome_12_FD_203789 | JGI IMG/M metagenome (GOLD analysis project Ga0326597, IMG submission 203789) | Soil microbial communities from uranium-contaminated site in the Upper Colorado River Basin, Wyoming, United States - RVT100D185 | ecosystem: Environmental > Terrestrial > Soil > Contaminated >...
AGAGGGTGAAATATTCGGCTTCCTCGGTCCAAATGGCGCTGGGAAGACGACCACGATTCTGATGCTGTTGGGTTTGACCGAGCCGACATCGGGCCGCGCGTCCGTTTGCGGCTTTGACCCCACGCATGAACCTTTAGAAGTTAAGAAACGTGTCGGCTACCTGCCGGAGAATCCGGGATTCTATGAAGACTTGAGCGCCCGGGAGAATCTTCTCTATATGGCTCGGCTCAACCGCATTTCCGAGGACGACGCGCGGCGGAGAACGTCGGAAGTATTGGATCAGGTCGAATTGAGCGACGATGGCCGGCGCCTGGTCAAGGAATTTTCCCGCGGCATGAAGCAGCGCCTTGGCATCGCCGAAGTGCTGGTGAAAAATCCAGTGGCCGTCATCCTCGATGAGCCGACCCTGGGCATCGACCCCGACGGCGCCATCCGTATTCTCGAACTAATCAGGGGTTTGAATCGTGATAGAAATTTAACTGTGATGCTCTCCTCCCACGCGCTGCAGCAAGTGCAGGAGATCTGCAGCCGCGTCGGCATCATCGTTAAAGGCCGGCTGATCGTACAGGGGCAAATGGACGAACTGGGGCGGGCGATTCTCAAAGAACGCCAATGGAACTTTCTCCTGGAAGTCGGCGGTGGCGCCAATGGTCTGGAAAATGACCTGCGCGGCATCAGCGGCATCGATGAAATCGAGAAACGCCCCCACGGCGTGTTTCTCCGTTGCACGCGCGACGTGCGCGCGGAGGTGATGGCCCTGATCACGCGCAGGAATTTGCCTTTGTTGCAGTTGCGCTCCGAAGACCCGACCCTGGAAGAAATCTATCTCAAATATTTCCGCGAGGCGTAAAGATGACCGTCGTTTTCTGGAAAGAATTAGCCGACCATTTTAGCAGCCGCCGTTTCATGATCCTTATGCTGCTCATCCTCCTCATCGGGCTTTGGGCCACCTATGCCTCCGGCCAGGCAATCCGTCAGAATTCCGACACTACCCCGGCGCAGTATGTTTTTCTGCTTTTGCTGACCTCCAGCGAAACGGTTTTTTCGCTGGTCACTTTTCTAGGCTTCTTTGGGCCTCTGGTCGGCATCACCCTGGGATTCGATTCGATCAGCGGCGAATATGCGCGCGGCACGCTCAGCCGGGTCCTCTCCCAGCCGATCTATCGCGATGGCTTGATCAACGGAAAATTTTTCGCCGGCCTGGCCACCGTGGCCGTCCTTTGGGGATCGATCCTGCTGCTCGTGATCGGCTTGGGAATCACGCTGCTTGGTTTTCCGCCAAACGCTGAAGAACTTTGGCGCATGTTGATCTTCACGACAGTGGGCGTTTTCTACGTCGGATTCTGGCTCGCTCTCGCGATGCTATTCTCTCTGCTTTTCCAAAAAACCGTCACGGCGGCCCTGGCCTCCATGGCCGTCTGGCTGTTCATGTCGCTCTTCGTTTCCATCTTCAGCCAGGCGATTGCCGGAATCGTCGTGCCCGATCCTTCGACGCCCGAGCAACTTGCCTATCAAACCGATGTCGCCAACGTCATCAACCGTATTTCTCCGAGCACGCTCTATTCCGAGAGCGTCAGCATCTTGTTGAACCCCGCAGCGCGCGTTTTTGGCTTGGCCCTGCAGAGCCAGGCGCAAGGAATTCTGCCCACACCGCTCGCGCTGGATCAAAGTTTGAATTTGATCTGGCCCCACATCACGACCCTCTTCGGGCTGGTGGCGGTTTGCTTCGGCATCTCCTACATCATTTTCATGCGCGCCGAGATCCGCGCCTAGAACTTGACGGTTATCGACCGTACCTTTCCTCGCCAGCCTTTACTTAGAAGCAACTCCGCCTTCTCCGTCCATCCCGGACTGTGGCAGTCGCCCGAGTGAATCGTTGATCTACAAACTAATTGTGCCTAAGATACGAAAACTTTCGCTGGAGTGTGCATGAGGAGGCTCAATGGCTTACGCGGACTTGCGTGAATATGTTGCGGCGCTTGAAAAGAAAGGCAAGCTCAAGAGAGTCAAAAAGGAAGTCGACAAGGACTGGGAATTGGCGGCCGTGTGCCGGCAACTGTTCAAGAAAATTCCGCCGCAAAGGCGGCCGGCGCTGATTTTTGAAAACGTGAAAGGCTTTACCATTCCCGTGGTCGCCGGGGTGCTCGGCGCCTCCAGAGAGATTTATGCCATCGGCTTGGAGACCGACTCGGTCGAGGGAATCAACCGTAAGTGGGATCACGCCCTCGGCCATCCAATTGCGCCGCGCGTGGTCAAAGAGGGGCCGTGCAAAGAAAACATTCTCCACGGCAAGGACGTCGATATCACCAAGCTGCCTATCCCAATCTGGACCGTGGGCGAGGACCCTGGCCCATTTTTTACTTCGCCCTATGTCATAACCAAAGATCCGGAAACCGGCGTGCGCAACGTCGGCACTTACCGCATGGAGGTCAAGGGTCCCAACAAGACCGGCTTCCTCATAGGCAAGCACCAGGACGCCTCATGGCATCTGAGAAAAAACAACGCGCAAAACAAACCGACGCCGGTGGCCGTCGTTATTGGCGCAGACCCGTCCATCGGCTACGTCTCGGTTTCGAAAATGTCGGAAGCGCTCGATGAGTTCGCCGTGGCGGGCGCGCTGCGCGGCGCGCCGGTCGATCTCGTGCCCTGTGAAACCGTTCCCCTCGAGGTTCCGGCAACCGCGGAGATCGTTCTCGAAGGCGAGATTCCGCCCAACGCCCTGGAGCATGAAGGCCCGTTCGGCGAATATACAGGCTACATGGGGCCTGCTGGCAATGAGCCTTTTTTCAACATCAAGTGCATGACCTTCCGTAACAAGCCGCTCTACCAGGTATTCATCAGCCAGATGCCGCCTTCGGAGTCGAGCTGCATTCGCGGCGTGGGGCGGGAATGGCCGCTTTTCAAGCACCTCAGAGATACGCTGCACATACCGATCAGGGCCGTGCGCCTGAAAGAAGCCGGGGGAAGCGGCGCCTATCTGGTGATTTCGCTAAAAAAGCAGTTTGAAGGGCAAGTGAAGCAGCTCATGTACGGCGCCTGGTCGCTCCGGACCGGCTTCGGTAAGATCACCGTGGTCGTCGATGATGACGTCGACGTTTGGGACGACTTTGCCGTGGACTGGGCGCTGAGCTGGCACGTGAGAGCCGATCGCGACATCCATATCGAAACTAACGTTCAAGCCGTCGGTCTGGATCCCTCGCAGGCTCCGGCCACAGTGCCGCAGCACCATCCGAGCCGCTACATCGGCTCGCGCGTCGCCATCGACGCCACAAGAAAACATGAGTATCCGGCGTTGTCCCTACCGCCCAAAGAGCACCTCGATATCGTGGCGAGCCGATGGAAGGAGTATGGGATCGAAGATTAAATTAGTGAACTCGTTCAATACGTTCAAATTGTTCAAGACGTTCAATCCCCCTCCTTCCCCCGCGTCGCGGGGGGACGAAGGAGGAGGTTCGATCGTTTTGAACGGCTTGAACGTTTTGAACTTTCGTCGTAGTCGCGAAAAGACGCCAAGAACGCAATGTCGACCAAAAACTCATCATTCGCTTTTTCCGCTCGCCTTCACCCAGGTCTCCAACTGATTGGCGACGTCGTTCATGGCGGCGGCGACGAGGCGTCGCGTCGCGTCGATGGTGTCCATGCTACCGCGCGGCAAGGCAGCGAAACCGCGAAACGCAGCGATGATTCTATCGCCCGGCCTTTCCCAGACGATGACCGTGATTCTGACTTCCGAGAGATTCTCAAACATGGCAGGGCCGCGTTGAAAGTTGTATCGATCGACAACACCTTCAACGTTACAACTGAATACAAGCGCAGGCTCCGCCGCAATCTCGAAGTGTTTCGTCGCCGACACTCTCTCCGTTAGAGCCCGCGTGGCCTCCGCCGCCAAGTCCCAGTTCCCTCTATCGGCGGACTGGTCGGCGCAACTCTGGATGCGAATCGTTCGGTGCTTCGCTGCTGAAAACGGCTGTTGCACCGGCTCAGACATGGGACCAGCACAACCCACGAATGCACCGAGCATAAAAACGAGAGGGAAGAGCAACGATCGCCGCGCGAAACCCCAAATCGTCGCGCCGGCACCGACTTCATCCTTCATCGTTCCGCCTTCATCTTCCCCTTATCGCCTTCCGCCTTTCTTATCGCCGCCCATAGTTTCGGCGCCGTGTACGGCATGTCGATATGATCGATGCCGAGAGGCGCCAGCGCGTCCATGACTGCGTTGGCCACCGAAGGCGGCGCGCCGTTGGTGCCGGCTTCGCCGACGCCCTTGACGCCAAGCGGATGAAAGGGATTGGGCGTCACGGTTTCGCCGAGCGTCAGCGGCGGCATGTCGGCGGCGCGCATGACGGCGTAGTTCATCAGCGTGCCCGTGAGCACCTGCCCGTCTTCGCCGTAAAGCATCTGTTCGCACAGCACTTCGCCTAGCCCCTGGGCTACGCCGCCGTGAATCTGCCCTTCGACGATCATCGGGTTGAGGATTACACCGCAGTCATCGATCAGCACGAGCTTTTCGATGTTGAGCTTGCCGGTTTCCCGCTCGATGCTGATCACGGACACGTGAGCGCCATAGCCCCAGGCTTCCCGCCCGGGAAGGAAAAAGCAGGTTTCCTGCAGGCCGACTTCCATGCCCTTGGGAACTTTGCCGCTGTAGGCGGCCCCAGCGACTTGACGCCAGGTTACTTTTTTCTCCGGCACGCCGGCGACCGCGAAGCCGCCATCGGTTTGCACGATATCTTCGGGCGCCGCCTCGACCAAATGCGCGGCGATGCGCTTCGCCTTGTCGATGACCCGCTGCGCCGCCACGGTCAACGAACCGCCACCGACCACGGCGCTGCGGCTGCCGAAGGTGCCGGTCCCCTGCTGCGAAACGAAAGTGTCGCCATGCAGAACCGCCACGTGATCCATCGTCGTATGCATCAATTGGGCGGCGATCTGCGCCCATACGGTCTCATGCCCCTGACCGTGCGAGCTGGAGCCGGTGAGCACGGTGATTTCGCCGGTGCGCTCAACCCGCACCGTACCGCTTTCGAAGCCCGCGCCGCCACTGGGCTCGACGAAGGTTGCGAGACCGACGCCGACGAGTTCACCGCGCGCGCGCCGCTCGTCGCGCCGGCGCATGAGCTCCGGATAGTTGGAAACCTTCAACGCCTCGTCGAGGGATCTGAAGTAATCGCCGGAGTCGTACTCCATGCCGACGCCGGTCGTATAGGGAAACTGCTCCGGGCGAATGAAGTTCTTGCGGCGGATTTTCAAACGGTCGATGCCCAGATCTCTCGCCGCCTTGTCGATTAGCCGCTCGATGTTGAGCACCGACTCCGGCCGGCCGGCGCCACGGTAGGGACCAGTGGAAACCGTGTTAGTGAACACGCCTACGGCTTCGACATGGCAGTTTTGAATCTGATAACAGCCCGGCGCCATCGCCATCATGCGCTGAGGCGGGCCGGCGGTGTTGGAATGCAGATAGCCGCCGAGATTAGCGACGACGCGGACCTTGAGCCCTAGGATCGTGCCGTCTTTCTTAAGCGCCAGCTCCGAGGTCATCGCCTGGTCGCGGCCCTGGATCGTCGTGACGATATCGTCGCTGCGCGTGGCGATCCATTTGACCGGGCGGCGTAGCTTCAGCGCCAGGTAACAAACCAACGGATACTCAGCGTACACCGGCCCCTTGCTGCCGAAGCCGCCGCCCACGTCGGGCGCGATCAAGTGAATTTTATTTTCCGCCATGCCGATGATGCCGGCGATATCCGCCCGCGCTCGGTGCGGTCCCTGGGTCGAGAGCCAGACGGTAAGGATCTGCCCCATCGGATCGGGACTGGCGGCGATGCCGCGCGGCTCCAGCGCCAGCGCCACCAGGCGCGGGCTGGCGATGTGCATGCGCACGATATGGTCGGCCTCGGCGAAGGCCTTCTCGACGTCGCCGCCTTTTTTGGTCGCGATGTAACAAATGTTGCTATCGAGCTCTTCGCGCGCCAGCGGTGCGCCAGGCTTGAGCGCCTCTTCGGCATTCTGTACCGAAGGCAGCGGCTCGTATTCCACTTCGATCGCGTTGCATCCATCCTGCGCGATGGCGCGGCTCTCGGCGAGGACGGCAGCCACCGGCGTTCCCGGCGCGTGCACCGCGCCGCGCGCCAGCACCGGATGGGGCGGAATCTTTTGGCCGCGCACCGCGGGCGGCACATTGACGTTTAGACGCTCGGGCAATTCCGGTCCGGTCACCACCAGAGCCACGCCTTTGATTTTCTTCGCTGCGCTGGTATCGATAGAGCGAATCTTCGCGTGCGCGTAAGGACTGCGCAGCACCGCCATGTGCAGCATGCCCGGCAGCTTGATATCGTCGACGTAGCAGCCCTTGCCGGTGATCAACGGCGGGTCCTCGACCCGCCGAATCGACGCGCCGATAAGTCCGTTCGTGGTGTGTTCCGTTGTCATATTAAGACCTCGTGTGAAGAAGCGTTCTCACGGCTCGCGCTTGTTTCGATTTTAGCTTGTCGGAGCGGGAAGGCGAGAATTCAATCCGAAAGACCTTGTTTATTTGTTTGACTCCCTCAATCCAAAATCCAAAATCGGCAATCCAAAATTTCTTACTTTTGCCACATCGCCTCACCCCGCTCGTCGTGTCGCCTCTTCAATCGCCCGCCGGGCAAACACCGCCGCCATATGGTGTTTGTACTCGGCGTCGGCGTAGGCGTCGTCCATCGGGTTGGTGTTCTCCGCGGCCTTGGTCGCGGCGGCGGCGATTACTTGTGGCGTGAGCGGCTTTCCTTGCAGCTCCGTCTCCGTAGCGAGCGCGCGGATCGGGCCGCTGCCCAAGCCGCCGATCGCCACGCGCGCCGACGCGCAGGAGCCGGATGGTTGGCGAGTGATTAACACTCCCGCGCTCACCACGGCGTAACCAGAAGCCGGATGCGGCAGCTTGACGTAAGCCGTGCCACTGCCGGATGGCGGCAGCGGGATGCGAATTTCGGTCAAGATTTCGTTGGCCGTCATCGCCGTGGTGTAAAAATCGGTGAAGAAACCGTCCGCGGCGATGCTCCGGCTGCCGCTCGACGACCGCACGACAAATGAAGCATCCAACGCGGTGAGAATCACGGGGAAATCCGCCGCAGGGTCAGCGTGGGCGACGCTGCCGCCAATGGTGCCGCGATTGCGCACCTGCATGTCGCCGATCACCGCCGCCGCGTCGGCGAGTCCGGGCAGGTGCTTGCGCACGAGATCGGACGAAGCGACGTCCGCATGCACCGTGAGCACGCCGATGATCACATGGTTTCCTTCGACTTTGACACCGCTGAGTCCCGGCACCGTAGCGAGATCGATCAGCGTCCGCGGCGAGGCCAAGCGCAATTTCATCGCCGGAATCAAACTATGGCCGCCGGCGAGCAACTTGCCTCCATCGCCATGTTTGTTTAACAATTGCAGCGCCTCGTCCAACGAATGCGCTGCGACATAACCGAAGTTAGCCGGAAACATCTTCCCCTCCCATCTTCCCTTCTCTCGCCATTTTCAGTCCGCAGTTCTTCCCATCCTCCATCCTCGACCCTCCGTCTTCCATCCTCTATCATCGATCCTCCATCTTCGACCTTTCTTCCTATCCCTTCATCTTCTCAGCCGCCCATTTGACCGACTCGACGATATTGATGTAACCGGTGCAGCGGCACAGGTTGCCTTCAAGCGCGTGCTTGATTTCGTCGTCGGTCGGTTTGGGATTGGTTTCCAGCAACTGCACCGCGGTCATGATCATCCCCGGCGTACAGAAGCCGCACTGCACGCCATGTTTTTCCCGAAAGCCTTCCTGGACCGGATGAAAAGCGTCACCGTCGGCCAGCCCTTCGATGGTTTTGATTTCCGCGCCGTTGGCTTGCACCGCCAGGATCGTGCAGGACTTCACCGCGCGGCCATTGAGGTGCACCGTGCAGGCGCCGCACTGGCTGGTATCGCACCCCACGTGGGCTCCCGTCAGATTCAAATGATCGCGTAAGAAATAAACCAGCAGCGTGCGCGGCTCGACGACGGCGTCATGTTTGACGCCGTTGACCGTGACGCTGATCGGAACCGCCGCAAACTCGGCTTCGGCACTCATTCTAATGTTCCCTCCGTTCGTTGGATCGATTTCGGTTACTCTTTCTTACACGGAGTTCGATCCCGCCTCAACACCTTACCCGAACCAACGTTGCGCTGTAGTTCTGTTGGGTAGTGGTTCAGCATCGATGTAGGGGCAGGCCTACGTGCCTGCCCTCCGAACGGGCAACCACATAGGGTTGCCCCTACAAATTTCGGCGAAAACTGAACCACTACCCTTTGTTGTTCACCTCTGTTGTCCACGCTTGACACCAAGCCGGCGGGCGGATATTTACCGCTCAGTTAGCGAAAGGAGGCGTGCGATGGACATCAAATCGCTGGTTGATCCGGAAGCGGGTCTCATCGACCGACGGATCTTCGCCGATCGGGAGATTTACGAGCTGGAGCGCGAGCGCTTATTCGCCCGTTGCTGGCTCTATCTTGGCCATGAATCGGAAATCCCCAATGCCGGCGACTTCGTCACGCGCACCATGGGCGAGGAGCCGGTCATCCTCTGCCGCGATCTCAACGGCCAGTTGCGCGCCCATTTGAATCTCTGCCGCCACCGCGGCAACCGTGTCTGCCGCGCCGACCGGGGCAACACGAAACTCTTCACCTGCTCCTATCATGGTTGGACTTATACGAACGACGGCAAGCTCGCCGTCGTGCCGATGAGCGATGCCTTTCGCGATCTCAAGCGCGAGCAGTGGGGATTGATTCCGGTCGCGCAAATCGACAGCTACAAGGGTCTCATCTTCGCGACCTTCGAGCCCGCGGCGCCGGCGCTGCGGGAGTACTTGGGCGACATGGCTTGGTATCTCGATATCCTCATCGATCGGCGGGAAGGCGGCACGGAGGTCGCCGGGCCGCACCGGTGGCTGCTGGACGCGAATTGGAAAACCGCGGCGGAAAATTTCGGCGGCGACGGCTATCACATCGCCAGCACCCACGGCTCCGCGCGTGACCTGGACGTCGACACGACCACGAGGAAGACGCGCCAATGGAACCGCGGCTGCCAGATCGCCTGCGGCAACGGCCACATCCTGGTTTCCTGGATCACGCCGCCGGACGACGCCGGGCCGTGGTTCGCCCAGCCCGACGATCGGCTGGCGGATTATATGAAGGAGCACGCAGAGGAGATCGAAAGCCGCCTGGGCCCGGTGCGCGCGCGGCAAATCTCGCCCTCCGCCGGAACGGTGTTTCCCAACTTCTCCGTCCACTGGCTGACCCGCACGATCCGCGTCTGGCAACCGCGCGGTCCCGACAAGATGGAAATCTGGAGCTGGGCCATCGTCGACAAGGCGGCGTCGCCGGAAATCAAAAACGTGATGCGTTTCGTCTCGCAATACCGCTTCAGCCCCAGCGGTGTGTTCGAACAGGACGACATGGACAACTGGATACAGGTCACCGGCGCCGCGAAGAGTCTCATCGGCAGGCGCTATCCGGCCAATTACCAGATGAGCGGCAACGAGCCGCCTATCGAAATCGCCCTGCCCGGGCGAGCGATGAGTCGTTTCAGCGACAACAACCAGTTGAGCCTCTATCTCCACTGGGCCAAAATGCTTCAAGCGAAAAACTGGAGCGAGATCCTGAGCGATAAAAATGGCTAGCGAACTACGCCATAAGATCGAAGATTTTCTCTATTACGAAGCCGAGCTGTTGGAGGAGCGCCGGCTGCGCGAGTGGCTCGATCTCTTCACGGAAGATGCGGATTATTGGATGCCGATTCGACACAATCCCCTCGAACGCCCCAACGACGTAACTGACGAGCTGTCCAAGCCGGGTGAAAGCTACTATTTCAACGACGACAAGAAAAGTCTCAAGATCCGCGTCGAGCGCGTCTATGCCAAGAATGCCTGGGCCGAGATGCCGCCCTCGCGCACGCGCCACCTGATCTCCAACGTCCGCGTTAAGAACGACGACGGCAACGAGATCGAAGTCCATTCCAACTTTCTCGTCTACCGCACGCGCATGGAAACCGACCAGGATCTATTCGTCGGGATGCGCAAAGACATCCTGCGGCGGGTCAACGGCGGCTTCAAGATCGCCCGGCGAACCATCATTCTGGATCAGGCGGTACTTTTGGCGAAGAACATCAGCATCTTCCTCTAGGCGGCCTCTAAGCCGTTGGGCGCAATTGTTGCGCGATCCACGGTCAATATCAGTTCAACGTTCCGGGTTCAAAGTTCAAGGTGAAACTCGGAAATCAAGTGAAATCGCGAGCGGGGTTTGAACCCCGCTCGCGACCAAAGGGGATGCTCGCCCCCTTTGGAAACCCCATTTAATTGTGCTCGCCTCAAGAGGCGGGGTTTACTCAGAATCTAATTCTTGAACGGCTCCCGGGCGAGCTTTGAACCTTGAACTTTTGAACTGCGTGCCGCCATCGGCGGCGCGCTCCGCGTGGCAATCCACTACATTTCATGTTACTTGGGAAGCGGCATGGAATTCGGCGTCTTCGATCATCTCGACCGCAACGACTTACCGCTGAAGGAATTTTACGAAGCGCGCCTCAAGCTCATCGAAGCCTATGAACGCGCCGGTTTTTACGCCTATCACCTGGCCGAGCACCACTCGACGCCCATCGGCCTGGCGCCCTCGCCGAGCGTCTTTCTCTCCGCCGTAGCCCAGCGCACCAAGCGGCTGCGCTTCGGCCCCTTGGTTTACGCTCTGCCCGTGCATCATCCGCTGCGCCTTATCGAAGAGATCTGCATGCTCGACCAGCTGAGCGGCGGCCGGCTCGAGATCGGCTTCGGGCGTGGCTCGTCTCCCGTCGAGATTGAATTCTACGGCCAAGACCCCGCCAAAGCCCATGCCGTCTACACCGAAGCGGCGGAGCTGATTCTTCGCGGCCTCACCCAAAAGACACTCAACTACCAGGGCGAGCATTTTTCCTTCAAGGACATTCCGATGGAGCTCGAACCGCTGCAAAAACCCCACCCGCCGATGTGGTACGGCGTCCACTCGATGGAGGCCGCCGAACGCGCTGCGCATCAGGGCCTCAACATGGTGAGCCTCGACTCGGCCGAGGACACGCGCAGATTCAACGACAAGTACCGCGCGGTCTGGCGCGCGAAACATGGCGATGTACAGACGCCTAAGCTCGGCTTGAGCCGCTTCATCGTCATCGCCGAGAACGAGGCCGAAGCTCGCGCCGTCGCCCGCCGCGCCTACCCGGTCTGGCACCGCCACTTTTACTTTCTCTTTTCCTTGCGCGGCGGCAAGCCCGCGCACCCTCGACCCGCGGAGTTCGATATAATGATGGAGATCGGCCAAGCCGTTGCCGGAACTCCGGACGCCGTCTCGGCGTTCCTTCAATCGCAGCTAAACGTTTCCGCCGCCAATTACTGCGTCGGCCAGTTCGCCTTCGGTGATCTCTCCTTGGCCGAATCGCTGCGCTCGGTAGAACTCTTCGCCCGGCACGTGATGCCCGCGCTGCGCCCCGCGAGCCGAAAACCCTCGGATTCGGATATTACTCTCGCCAAGGCGCCAAGACGCTAAGTGACAGGCCCAAGGCCTGTCATCCCGAGCGAATGCGAGGGATCTAGGAAAGATTTCTCTCTTCGTTCGAAATGACAGCTCGTTTTCCCTTCGCGCCTTTGCGCCTTTGCGAGAGATATTCCGAGTTTGATTGTGGCGAAGCCGCGCTGTGCGCCGCTGGCGTTGATTTGGCCGGCGCTTTGCGTTATGCGCTGGTTAGAACGAGGGAGGACAGATCATGCTCGAAGGAAAAGTCGTCATCATTACCGGCAGCGGCCAAGGCATCGGCAAGCATGCCGCGAGAACTTTTGCGGAGAAAAAAGCGAAAGTCGTCATTGCCGATTTCGACCGGGACAAAATGCAGCGCAGCGCGGCTGAGATCGGCAAGCTCACGGAAACATTAGGCGTCCACGTCGACGTGCGCGACGAGGACAGCGTGAAAAGGATGATCGACCAGGCGATCGGTCGCTTCGGCCAAATCGACGTGCTGATCAACAACGCCGCCATCGTGCCGCACTTCGCCTGGAATATCCCCCGCTGGCCGCGCATCGCGGACATGCCGATGGAGTTCTGGAGCCGCGTAGTCCACACCAATCTCTACGGGACCTTTCTCGGCACCAAACACGCGATCCCGCACATGGAAAAACGCAAGACGGGCCATATCATCAATCTCTACGGCGGCGGCGGGCTCACTCCTGCCGGCGCCTGCACCTACATGGTCACCAAGGACGCCATCCGCACCTTCACGCGTTACGCCGCCGAGGAAGTAAGAGAATCGAATATCTGCGTCGTGACCTTCTCGCCGCGCGTGCCCATCGCCACCGAAACGGCCCCCGAAGAAGCGCTCGAGCGGATGCCCGGCCCGGAGGTTTTGGGCCAGGCGTTCGTGCTCGCCGCCGAGTTGCCGATGGAGCAGAGCGGCAAATGTTTCGCGCACGAAAACGGCAAGCTGGTGGAGGAACCGCCTCGGGCAGGATGACACCACAAGGATGAAGCATGAATTATGAAGGTTGAAATGACTTGAGACGTAATGGATATTGATTTTCAATTCATCGTTCGTGAACAGACATGAACAAGCGCGATGCGTGATATCATTTCGCGCGCGGTCAATTCGAGCCTTCCCCCTTGACGGGGGAAGGTTGGATAGGGGTGCCGTAGTCAAATGCAAAACACCCCTACCTTAGTCCTCCCCCGTCGAGGGGGAGGAAACCGGAATTCGGAGTGGGAATAAAAAATGCTTTTTTGAAGTTGGGTATAAAACCTTCACGAGAAACTTATGGGCGACCCTTTCGACCTGCTATTGTCCGGCGGCACCGTTCTCAATCCCGCAACGGGCGTGAACCAAAAGCTCGACGTCGGCGTTGCCGGCGGCCGCGTCGCCGCCATTGGAAGCGATCTGCCTGTCGCTAACGCGAAAAGAGTCATGGACGCCAGCGGCTGTTACGTCACGCCCGGGCTGATCGACTTTCACGTGCACAGCTACTGGGGAGTCAACCCCTACGGCTGCAACCTCGACGCCTTGTGCCTCGCCACCGGCGTCACCACCACGATGGACGCCGGCTCCGCCGGCCCGGTCAATTTTCTCGGCTTCAGAAAACTCGTCAACGAATCATCAAAGACTCGGATGCTCGGCTTCGTCGCCCTGGCGCAGCATGGAGTCTTGAATGAACCGGGAGAGCTGGTCAATCTCGGCTTTGCCGACTCCGAGGGCGCCGCGCAAACGGTCGGCGACAACCGCGACATCGGCGTCGGCATCAAGGTGCGACTGCATAGGAAATCAATCGGCGAAAATAGCCGCCCGGCATTGCGGCTAGCGATCAAAGCCGGCGAAACCACGCGCACGCCGATCATGGTTCACGTCGGTGACACCGCGATCTCCATGAGCGAAATCGCCGACACTCTGCGTCCCGGCGACATCATTACCCATTGCTACACGCCGCAAAAGCCTTCGATCATCGACGAAAAAGGCAAGCTGCTTCCGGAAGTGCGCAAGGCAAAGGAGCGCGGCGTGATCTTCGACGTTGGCCACGCCAGCGGCCACTTCGATTTCGACCTCGTGCGGCGCGCCATGAGTGACGGCCTGATCCCCGATATCATCAGCTCCGATCTTCACGGCCGCATGAAGCAACCGGGCTTCGGCATCGTCGGCGATTTGCCGACGACGCTCACCAAGTTCCTGCCTTTGGGGTTAAAAATGGAAGAGATCATCGCTCGCTGCACGATCAACCCGGCGCGCGCGATCGGCTGGCACGACCGCATCGGCAGCCTCGAAGTCGGGCGCGAGGCCGATATCGCGGTGCTCAAAATAATCGACGAGCCGACAACGCTACGCGATTCCGTCGGCGGGGAGTGGAGCGTTAATCAACGAATCGCCGCGCAGTGGACGATCCGGCAGGGCGTGCTATTTAAAGGCAAGGGATAACGTGCGGGGGCGGCACGTCGCCCTTCGTTCTTCACGGGTGTTCCGGGATTACTGCTAAAGATTCTTTACCACAGAGACGCACAGATGTTATTTTCTACTCCCCTTCTCCGCGACCTCAGCGCCTGCCCGCCGCCAGGCAGGCGGGCCTCCGCGGTGCAATTTCCGGGTCCTTGCATTGAAATAGCGTTGGCCAGATTAGCCACACAGAAGCCTGAATATCCTTTTTTCTATCGCATGGTCCAGCGGCGGCCGGCGATCTGACGCGCGCAAAATTTACGCGCCGCATCCACCGGACGAGCGGTCCCCGCGATGTCCGCGATGACCTGGAAGCAATGCTCTTTGCGCGAAAACCGGTAGCGCTCTAGAGGCGTAAGCTCGATCTCGTTGATGCCCGGTCTCAAGCCCGAGACCCTTTCCCCCGCGACCACATCTCCGGATTCATCGCGCACTCGAATCGTCGTGCGGCACTCCCCCGATCCGTCGGCGCGCAGCCGCACGAACCACCGACTAATTCTTTGCCCCTCGGCCAAAGGATCCGGTGAAACATCCAGATCGACGACCTGCAGCCGATGATTACCGCCGCAGGCTCCCAGCCGGTCCGGCTCTACCACCACGCAGCTTTGCAGCGCCGCGGCGGCAATGAAAAGTAAAAGCGCCTTTAGTTGTCGCATCGTTGATTTCCCTCCTCGATTCAAAATTGTTCTGCTGCCCGTTCTCCCAAAAGTCCCGCGCACATCTACCCCTATGTAACTTTAGGCGCGAGATGTCAATAATCTCGCGTGGACGCGGGGTTGAATAGCCAGCAACTCGAACGAAAAGTTACGAAGCGGGAAAAGCTCATGCAGGGCATCGTGCGGAAAGGTAAGTAGGTGTTTGACGCGAAGCTCAGCCGCGCGTACTTTATGTCGGCCTGACACACAGGATTGAGCCTAGAAATTCAGAATGTCCCCTTTTCTTTACCTACTCGCCATATCAGCGCCTTGTCAATTCCATTTGATCTTGCATGCCGTAATGCACTAGTCAGAATATTCCCAGTATACCCGCAACGATCGTCCCTCACTTTGAACCTTGAACCGTTCGACTATGCTCACGGCAGGCCTGGAACCTTGAACTCTTCCTACCGACCCACCGCCCTCCGGTGCTCCACCATCAGACACCGGTCTTGCACGACTTTGATGTCGGCCTTTGCGAAAATTTCCGCTACCGCGTCGTTGCGGATGCCGGATTGGAACCAGACCGACTTGGGTTTTTTTGCCAGGATATCTTCGATGTGGCCGCTGATGTCGGTCGGGCGGCGAAAAACGTCGACCATGTCGATCTCCTCAGGGATATCCACCAGCTTGCGGTAAACCTGTTTCCCGAGAATTTCCGTCACGTCCGGGTAGTAGACGGGAACCGGAATGATTTCCAATCCGGCTTTTTGCAAATACATCGGCACGTAGACTGAAGGCTGATCCGCCTGCGCTTCGGTCTTGATGCCCAGCACCGCGATGCGTTTGGTCTGCAAGACCAACTCGCGAATCGCTTGTGGCTCTACGATAAGATTGTCTTGCCAATTCATTGTCATCACGAACCTTCAGGATTCGCCGAGCATACCACTTTCGCGCGCAGAGGTCAGGAAGGCGCTTTGGAACGAATTTCAGGCAGGTATTTGGGATGGTTTAAGCGCTGGTCCCAGGCATGTTCGATTCTAATGCCCGCAGAATCTTCTCCTGCACGCCGTCGAAGCCGCCGTTGGACATCACCAGAACGATATCGCCGGAGGCGGCGTTGCTTGCGACGTATTCCGCGATGTCCTCGGCTTTGTCAATGACTCGCGCGCGGCTGTCTCGCGTCGACCCGTTAATATCTTCGATGACCTTCGCAACCGACAACCGATCCTGCTCGGGAATCTTTTCCGGCTGATAAAGACCCGCCACCACGACTCGGTCCGCTATCGCCAGAGCTTGGGCGAATTCACGTTCATAAATATTGCGCCGGCTGGTGTTGCTGCGCGGCTCGAAGATCGCCCACAGGCGCCGGCCGGGATAGGCATCCTTCACGGCTTGGATGGTTTCCCTAACCGCCGTCGGATGGTGCGCGAAGTCGTCGATCACCAGCACGCCGCGCCTCTCCCCTTTTACTTCTTGCCGCCGTTTGACGCCGGAAAATGTCGCAAAACCATCCAAAAGCTTCTGGTGTTCAAGCCCCATCGCGCGTCCGATGGCATAAACCGCCAAAGCATTTTTTACGTTGTGCCGCCCGATCACTGCCGCTTCGACTCGGCCTTCGGCCCGGCCCTTGTAACAGGGTTCGAAGAAGCTTCGACCTTCGCGCATTTCAACACCGGTAACCGTCCAATCGGATCGTTCGTCGTCGCCGTAGGTAAGCAGCGGACAGCGCGCAAGAGCCGCAACCTCGATCGCCGTGGCATAGTCGCTACAAACCAGGAGACGGCCCTCAGGCGGAATGATTTCCATCAAACGCCGAAACGCGCTTTTCAGATGATCGATATCCCGGTAGATGTCCGCATGGTCGAACTCGACGCTGGTTAGAATCACGTTGCGCGGGCGATAGTGGAGAAATTTTGGCCCCTTGTCGAAGAAGGCGCTATCGTATTCGTCGCCTTCGATAACGACATGTTCTCCGCTACCGGGGCTCCAGCCGCTGCCGAAATTGAGCGGCACGCCGCCGACGAAAAAACCGGGCTCGATGCCGGCGCGCGTCAACACCCATGCCGCCAGCGCGGTGGTCGTTGTCTTGCCGTGAGTTCCGGCAACGACCAAAGAAGAACGCGAGCCGATGAGAAATTCACCCAAAGCCTGTGGAAAAGAGATGTAGGAAATTCCCTGGCTCAGAACGGCTTCGGCTTCGGGATTGCCCCGGGATATTGCGTTGCCGATAATGACGAGATCGGGGCGCGGAGTAACATGCGCCGCATGATAGCCGGACAAAACGTCGACGCCGATTTCCGCCAGATAGCCGCTCATGGGCGGGTAAATATTCTGATCCGAGCCTGTCACATGATAGCCGCGCGATTTAAGCAGGCCGGCAAGCGACGCCATGCCGACGCCGCAAACCGCGATCAAATGAATATGACTCCCCGGCGCTGGATGGTTCATCACGGAAACATCACCTTCATGATCAGGTCGTGAACATGAGGGCGAAATTCTTTGATTTTTTCGTTCTTGCGAGTGGGGTGGACTCGGTTCGAAAGCAAAATGATATGGCAATTTTTTTCGATATCCCACCAGATGGAAGTTCCCGTGAAGCCGACATGGCCGACGGACCGAGGCGAAAAATGGGTGCCGCTGGCAGATTTGTCCGGGCTCGGCGTGTCCCAACCGAGCGCGCAAGTTGAATTTGGCGCCTTTTCATCCTTGGCGAGAAACTCTTCGAGCAGAGCTTTCGGCAAAAAATCGTCTTTCCCGTGCAGACAGCGGTTGAGACAGGCCAACAGAGCATGGATGTCCCGGGCGGATGAAAAAAGCCCGGCATGGCCCGCCACTCCGCCCATCGCGTAGGCGTTGTCGTCATGGACTTCGCCGCAAAGAATTCTTTTCCGCCACGGGCAGTTCTCCGTGGGCGCAATCATCTCTTCGACCGGCTGAAGGCGCCGAGTTCTGAGTTGGCTCAGATCGACGAAGGCAGTGGAGCGCAAACCGAGGGGCTTAAAGATTCGGTCCTGGCAGAAGCGCTCGATCGTCGCGCTACTCAGCACCTCCACGCTCTCCCCTAAGATCATAAATCCGAGGTCGCTGTAGAGACATTGCGCGCCGGGAGCGCTTATTGGTTTTTCGCGGTGAATTTGTTCATAGACAAAGTTCTTGGCGGCCCGGCTCGCGACGAAATTGATCCTGCCGGCCCTTTCCATCTTCACGATCTCTTCGTGGAACGGCTTCCAGGCGGGCAATCCGGAGGAATGGTTGAGCATTTGGCGAAACGTCGCGGTGCTCTTACCGAAGACACCGAACATGGGGATGAAGCGTGTGATCTGGTCGTCGAGACGAATCTTTTTCTCGCGCACGAGGATCATGATCGCAACGGTCGTCGCCAGCGGCTTGGTCAACGATGCCAGATCGAATATGGTACTCGCCTTCAAGGGCGTTTTTTCAGGAATGAGCGAACGGCTTCCGAAGGCTTGCTCGAAGACGATTTCTCCGTCCTTGCTCACGAGCACCACCGCGCCGGGAAAAACTCCCTGCGCGACGGCGTCTTGAAAAGCACTTTCAACGGGATGAAAATCCATCGTCAACCATCATGTCTGAATCGTCGCACCAGTCAGCCGCGGCCCTGAGCGGTTGGGCCATGCGATCCTTCACGATCGCCTTTGGATGCGCGCGGTGGCCCCGCGAGAAACCAATCGATCACACGACCGGGGATTCGATCAGAGCCAGAGTTCCGTTATGCCCGTCCAATACAAATTTGACACCGAACGGAAGGGTGAGGTTGTCATCGCCGTGCCCGGCGGCGAATCCCATCATTATCGGATAGGGCGCCGCGGCGAAAATTTCACCGACCACTTGCCTGACATCCCGAGGGCCATCCCCTTCGCAGCCGGTAAAGTCACCGAAGACCACGCCTGCAAGACCGTCCAATTTTCCCGCCATCTTAAGATGGGTCAGCATCCGCTCGATGCGGTAGGGTTTTTCACCGACGTCTTCCAGGAACAACAGCTTTCCCTTCGTATCGATTTCGTAGGGCGTCGCCAGGGTCGTCACCAGCATCGACAAACAACCGCCCATCATTTCGGCTTCCGACCTGCCGGGCCGGATGATTTCGCCGAGCTTCACTTCCCATGTCTTTCTTTCTCCGGTCAGAGTTTCCCAAAGTTGCGCTTCGCTCCGCGCCGTGAGTCCGCTCGCCAGGTCCATCGCTACCATCGGCGCGTGAAAAGTCACCATTCCGCACCTCTGCAAAAGCCAATTGAGCAGCACGGTGATATCGCTGTAGCCGGCGAATATCTTCGGATAGTTCCGAATCTCGTCGCTCAGATAAGGAAGGACTTGAATCGAGCCAAAACCGCCGCGGGCGCAAAAGATCGCGTCGATGTCGCCGCGGCGGAAAAAGGAAACCAGGTCCCGCGCCCTCGCTGCCGCGTCTCCCGCCAGATACCCCTTGCGTTCCCGAGCGGCAGGGGAGAACTCGACCTCGAACCCCTTGCTTCGAATCGCCGCCGCGCCGGCATCTAATGCCTCATCATCAACGCATCCGGCGGGCGCCACCACACCGATCTTACTGCCCGGCCTCAGCACCGGTGGTTTATGCACAGCCACCCAACTTATCCCCAGGCGCCGTTATGGGTTCGGTCCGGTACGCTTCCACAGCCTGTGGATAACTCCTTTGCGGATCCCGCGTGTCGTTCGTGACATACATGTTCAAATCGCTATATTGTCAAAAAAGCCTTGGATTTACAAGAAACTTTCCTCCATGTTCCGATCGCGGTGAACATGAAAGGAGATTTTCTCCGAGTTGACATCGGTGGATAACCCGTATAGATACCTCTACTAGCCAACAGCCTCTACCCGATTTTCACTGACTTTGCGCAACTTATTCACAGGTTTCTTCACAGCGGATGAAGATCAAACCGGAACAACTCGAGAGCCTGGCGGCGTTGCTTCTCGCCCATTACCGGTCGAAAGAACTTATCACCGCCAGCGCCGGCGAAGCCGAGATTAAAGCCAAGATCGTGAAAATCGTCGGTCAAAATTTCGCTGAGGAGGAAGCCATCGAAGAGGAGGTGCGCAGGATGCTGGTCTCCCTCGCGGGCGCGGCGAAGGAGATGGATCCCCATAAAATGTTTCTGCTGGCCAAACAAAAGCTCGCTGCGAAGAAAGGGTTTATCCTTTGAGCCGTCTTTCGGAGAGCCGGATCTCCCACCTGGCCCATTCGATTCTCGACGGCCTCAAGAAAGACAACCTGGTCAGCTTTGCGAACGAGGGCCGCGCGCTCGCCGAGACCAAGCAGGCCGTCGGTGAATTCTTCCAGCGCGACGATCACATCGACAGTGCGGTTCGTCAAAAAATTCTTTCGCTTTCCCGTCACGTCCCGCCGGGGAGCCGGGAATGGGATATTTTGTACCGGAAGTACTTAGAGGAGGAACATAGAAAACAGCGGCGGTAGTGCGCTGGACTGCGGCGGTTGGTCGGGGTCATGTTGCGGATCCGATCGTCGCCAACAATTTCCAGCGCCAAAGCCTTGACATGAAGGATACGATGCTTACATTAGCCCTGCCTTTGGCCACAGTTAGACTTTTGCATTAGATCCGGACCTTAGGCAAACCCCTTAAAATCGTTTAGTAAAACAGCAAACGGAAAGGAGCCAACCAGTGAAAATTAGGCCTTTACAGGACCGCGTTATCATCAAACGCATTGCAGAAGAGGAAAAGAGCAAAGGGGGAATTATCATTCCCGACACCGCCAAAGAGAAGCCCCAGGAGGGCAAGGTTATTGCCGTGGGCAAAGGGAAAGTGAACGATGACGGCAAGCTCATCCCGCTCGACGTCAAAGTGAACGACCGCATTC
>Ga0326597_10004162_pt1 | contig 20456 bp, 20 predicted proteins | sample RVTome_12_FD_203789 | JGI IMG/M metagenome (GOLD analysis project Ga0326597, IMG submission 203789) | Soil microbial communities from uranium-contaminated site in the Upper Colorado River Basin, Wyoming, United States - RVT100D185 | ecosystem: Environmental > Terrestrial > Soil > Contaminated >...
ATCGAAGTCGAGGGGGAGCGCGAGGTAGCGGTCGTCGAGCCACTCGGTCGCGATCCGCGGCTCCGGGCGGTCTGCGATCGGGACGGCGGTGATCACGACCTCGGCCCCCTGGACCGCCTCGCGGGCCCCGGGCGCCGCCTCGACCCGGCCCTCGAGCTTTTCGATCCGCTCGGAGCGGACGTCGTACGCACGCATCTCGGCCGCGGGGTTCAGGGCGCAGACGACGCGCGCGTGGTAGCGGCCCTGCTCGCCGCAGCCGAGGATCGCGGCGCGCTGCCAGCCCTTGGGCGCCCAGCGGCGGATGCAGACGCCGCTCGCCGCGGCCGTCCGGGCGGCCGTGATCTCGGCCGCGTCCATGACCGCGAGCGGGAAGCCCGTGTCCGCGTCGTTGACGACGATCAGGCCCGAGATGTAGGGGAGGCCGCGCTCCTTGTTCTGCGGGTAGCCCGCCACCCACTTGATCGCGGCGACGTCCTCGTCGGCGAGGTACGCGGGCATGGCGTGGATGAATGCGTTCTCGCGCGGATGCACGCCGGGCTTCGGCGGCAGCTCGACGCGGCCGGCCGCCATCGCTCGGTACGTGCGCTCGACGACGTCGATCTGCTCGAGGACCGGCGGCAGGAGGTCTCGGACCTCCTGCCGGCTGAGGTAGAGGATGTCGGTCAACCGGCGCCGATCACTGCGCCGGCTGGATGACCTTGTCGGGCGCGATCCTGAGGATCACGCGCTGCTCGCCCGGGGCCTTCCACGGGTACGGATCCTGTCCCGTGTACTTCTTGCTCAGGGCGTTGATGGAGCGGTCCGCCTCGTCTCCCTCGACGAACTCGACGACTCGGCCTCGGATCTCGACCCACGTGTAGGGGTTCTCGGGGTTGGTCACCGAGAGGGCGACTCTCGGATCGCGGCGGGCGTTCTTCTCCTTGCGCCTGCCGATGGCGGTGTTGACGATCACGTGCCCGTCGTCGACGTCCGCCCAGACGGGCGTCGTGGTCGCCGACCCGTCCTCGTTCAGGGTCGCGAGGTGCCAGAAGGCCGTGCCCTTCAGTACTTCGCGTACGGCGTCAGGGATTGTTGCCATCGATCCTCCTTGTCGTTGACGCTAGGGTAGTCGCTCGTGCTCCCCCTCAGCGGCTACCGCATTCTCGCCTGTGAGAACGGTCTCGCCGGGCCCCTCTGTTCCCGGCTGCTCGCAGACCTGGGCGCAGAGGTCGTCAAGATCGAGCGCCCGGGCGCCGGCGACGTCACAAGGGGGTGGGATACCGGCGCTGCCGGCCTCGCCACGGGCTTCGTCTGGGTCAACCGCGGCAAGAGGAGCGTCGCGCTCGACCTGAAGAGCGAGCCCGCGCGGCGCGCGCTCGACCGCCTGATCGAGCGGAGCGACGTCTTCCTGCAGAACTTCGCGCCCGGCTGGGCGGAGCGCATGGGCCTGGACGAGCCCTCCGTGCGCCGGCTCCGGCCCGACGTCGTCTACACCGAGATCACGGGCTACGGGGCGAACGGGCCCTACGCGGAGAAGAACGCGTACGACCTCGTCATGCAGGGCGAGACCGGCCTGATCGCCATGACCGGCACTGAGGAGGCGCCGGCCCGGATCTCGATCCCCGTCTGCGACATCGGCGCCGGCTCCTACGCCGCCGTCGGGACGCTCGCTGCGCTCCTGCGCCGGGCGAAGACGGGGGAGGGCGAGCGCGTGTCCGTCTCGATGTTCGACGTCATGCTCGACTGGATCGGCTACTACCCGCACTTCTGGTGGCACCGGGGCGAGGAGCCGGGCCGCTGGGGCCTCCGCCACCCGCTCTTCTGCCCCTACGGCCCGCACCGGGCGAAGCGGGGGCGCTTCTTCAACCTGGCGGTGCTCTCCCCGGAGCACTGGCGGGCCTTCTGCCTCGAGGTGATCGGGCGGCCGGACCTGCTCGAGGACGAGCGCTACGACACGATGGAAGGCCGGGCCGCGCACCGCGCCGAGCTCGAGCCCCTGCTCGAGGAGCTGTTCGCCGAGCGGGAGGCGGAGGAGTGGGTCGAGCGCCTGGAGCGGGCCGGCATCCCCTGCGGGCTCGTACGGGAGTTCCACGAGGTGATGGAGCACCCCCAGCTCGAGCACAACCACCTGGTCGCGCGGATCGGCTCGCCCGTGGGCGTCATCCCGACGATCGGGAGCCCAATCGTCCTCGACGGCGACCGGCCCGAGCTGGGCCCCGTGCCGGCCCTCGGCGAGCACACGCGCGAGGTCCTCGCGGAGCTCGGCCTCTCGGCGGCCGAGATCGGCCAGCTCATGTAGGGACCGGACCTGCGTTCTTCTACGGAGCGTTGCGCTGGCGCGCGAGGCGCTCGACGAGCCGGCGCTCCTCGGGGCCGAACCACGGTGGCGAGCCCGCGCGCGCGTTCTGCGCGGCGTGGCTCGGGTCCGAGGTCGCGGGAATGGCGACGTGGACGCGGACGTCTGCCAGCGCCCACCTGAGGAGCGCCTCCGCCCAGGTCTCGACGCCGAGCGGCTCGAGCTCCTTCGGGTCGGGCGCCGGAATCCGAGAGCCCGCGCCGCCGAGCGGCCTCATCGCGATGACGCCGAGGCCGAGCTCCTCGGCGAGCGGCAGGATCTCGCGCTCGACCTCCCGCTGGCGCGGGTTGTAGGGGACCTGGATCGCCTGGACCCGTCCCGTGCGCATGACCCGGGCGAGCTCGTCGAAGGCCGACGCGGCGTAGTGGGTCGCGCCTATCAGGCGGATGCGGCCGGCGTCGCGGTTCGCCTCGAGCCAGGGCAGGTGCTCGCGCCACGCAACGAGGTTGTGGATCTGCTCCAGGTCGATCCGGCCTCCGTAGAAGCCGAGCTGCGCGTCGAGCTGGCCCTGCGCCTCCTGGGGCGACGAGGTCCAGATCTTCGTGGCGACGACGGCCTCGGCCCGGCGCGCCCCGAGCGCCCGGCCGAGCACGGCCTCCGCCCGGCCGTACATGGGCGACGAGTCGACGAGCCGCGTCCCCGAGGTGAAGGCCGCGTCCACGACCTCGCGGGCCCGCTCCTCGCCCTCGGGACCGACGTCGAAGACCTGCCAGGTGCCGAGGCCGATCGCCGGGACCTGCCAGCCCGTCTCGCCGAATCGCCGCGGCTTCATCCGCGCCTGGTCAAGGTTGGTTACGATCGTGCCCTCCGGGGAAGCATATGAATGGCGGCGAAGGGAGCGCGCGCTGTCCTCCGTCACTCATCGCGAGCGGGTTCTCGCCGCCCTGTCCCACAGGGAGGCGGACCGCGTCCCGCTCGACCTCGGCTCCCACAACGCGAGCAAGATCCACCGCGTCGCCTACCGCCGCCTGCTCGCCCACCTCGGCTGGCCCGAGGAGCCCGAGGAGCGGGACGAGGCCGGCCTGCAGAAGCACTACCTCTCCGCCGGGGAGATGGCCCGCCCGAGCGAGGCCTTGCTCGAGCTTCTCGACGTCGACTTCCGCAGCGTGTCCCTGAGCGCGCCGGACGAGGCCGCTGCCGTCTGGCTCGACGGAAGCCGTTTCGTCGACGAGTGGGGGGTCGTGTGGGCACGCGCCGGCGAGGGCGAGTTCATCAACAAGGACGGACCGTTCCAGCAGCTCGAGGAGCCGGGGCTCGCCGATCTCGAGCGCCACGAGTGGCCCGATCCCGACGACCCGGGTCGCTACCGGGGCATGCGCGAGGCGGCGCTCGCGGTCCGGGAGCAGACCGACTACGCCCTCGTCCTCGACCTCGATCTCGGGATCGTCAACAAGTGCCAGCGCGTGCGAGGCTTCTGCGAGTGGCTCGAGGACCTGCCGCTGCGGCCGGCGTTCGCGGAGGGGCTCCTGGCGCGGGTCCTCGACGTCGAGGCCGGCATCGCGAGGCGGGCGCTGGCCGAGGTCGGCGACCTGGCCGACGTGGTCGTCTTCTACGACGACCTCGGCTTCCAGGACCGCTGCTACATGCACCCGAAGCTCTACCGCCGGCTCGTCAAGCCCTACCACGCCGGGCTCGTCGGGGCGATGAAGGGTGCGAGCCCGGCGAAGGTGCTGCTCCACAGCGACGGCTCGATCCACGAGCTCCTCGGCGACCTCGTCGAGATCGGGATCGACGCGATCAACCCGGTCCAGACGACCGCTGCTGGGATGGATTCACGCGAGTTGAAGCGGGAGTTCGGCGAGCATCTCGCCTTCTGGGGGGCGATCGATACGCAGCGCGTGCTGCCGTTCGGCACGCAGGAGGACGTCGGGCGGGAGGTGCGCCGGCGCATCGACCACCTTGGCGCCGGCGGCGGCTACGTCCTCGCCGCGTGTCACAACATCCAGGCCGACGTCCCGCCCGAGAACGTGCTGGCGATGTTCGAGGCCGCGAAGCGGCTTCGCCGCGCGAGCGTGGAGTAGCCTCGGACTCTGGTACGTTCCTGGCATGGCGGGCGGGGATCTCCTCCAGGCGCCGGAGCTCTCCCTCGAGCGGATCGATGCACGCTCGAGCGGCGAGAACTTCCCCGTCGCCTCGCTGCTCGCGCCCCGGGAGGCGCGCCCCCACCTGCGCGCTATCTACGGCTTCGCGCGCCTCGTCGACGACCTCGGCGACGAGGCGGCAGGAGACCGGGGCGCGCTCCTCGACGAGCTCGAGCGCGAGCTCGACGCCTGCTACCGAGGCGCGCCGTCGACGCGGATCATGGCCCGGCTCCAGGAGACGATCGCCGCCTGCGACCTCCCCCGGGAGCCGTTCGCCCGCCTGGTCGAGGCGAACCGGATCGACCAGAGGAAGAGCCGCTACGAGACCTGGCAGGAGGTGCGCGACTACTGCACGTACTCCGCGGAGCCCGTCGGGCGGCTCGTCCTCGGCGTCTACGGGCGCGCCGGCGAGCCCGAGCTCGTGGCGATGTCGGACGACGTCTGCACCGGCCTCCAGCTCGTCAACTTCCTCCAGGACCCGCCGCGCGACCTCGCGCTCGGGCGGATCTACCTGCCGCTCGAGGACCTGCACCGCTTCGGCGTGGCGGAGCAGGAGCTGGGCGGCCCACTCTCCGACCGCCTCGTGACGCTCTGCCGGTACGAGGCCGCGCGGGCGTCCATCCTGCTTCGCCGCGGCTTCGCGCTCCAGGACGCGCTGGGCGGGCGGACCGGCCGGTCGATCGCGCTGTTCTCGCGCGGCGGCCTCGCCGCGCTCGCCGCGCTCGAGCGTGCGGGCTGGGACGTCTTCTCCGGCCGCCCGGCGCCCGGCCGCCTGACCTTCGCCTGGCTCACGCTCCGGGAGCTCCTCCGCGCATGAACGTCGACGCCGCCTACGCCGAGTGCTCGCGGATCACCCGGCGCGAGGCCCGCAACTTCGCCTGGGGGATCATGCTCCTGCCGCGGCCGAAGCGGTCCGCGCTCGCCGCTCTCTACGCCTTCGCGCGCCGCGTCGACGACGTCGCCGACGGTGAGGGCTCGCCCGAGGAGCGGCGGCGGGACCTCCTCGTGCTGCGCTCCGCGCTCGAGGCGCTGCCGCACTCGCCGGACGGCGACCCCGTGCTCGTCGCGCTCGCCGACACCCTCGTCCGCTACCCGGTGCCGCGGCAGGCGCTGCTCGACCTGATCGAGGGCGCGCTCTGGGACGTCGAGCGGACGCGCTACGGGAGCTGGGACGAGCTGCGCGAGTACTGCCGGCGGGTCGCCGGCGCGGTCGGCGTCTCGTGCACGGCCGTGTACGGGCCGTCCGATCCCGAGCGCGCACGGCCGCTCGCCGAGACGCTCGGTCTCGCCCTGCAGCAGATCAACATCATGCGCGACGTCCCCGAGGACTGGCGGCTCGGCCGCGTATACCTGCCGCAGGACGAGCTCGCCCGCTTCGGCGTCACCGAGGAGGACATCGCCGAGGGCCGGACCGGCCCCGGCTGGCGTGGCCTGATGGCGCACCAGGGCTCGCGTGCGCGAGGGCTCCTGACGGAGGGCCTGGGCCTCCTCGCTCTGCTCGACCGGCGGAGCGCGCTCTGCGCGCGGACGCTGACCGGCATCTACGCCGGGCTGCTCGACGAGATCGAGCGCCGCCACTACGACGTCTTCTCGGAGCGCCCGAGCCTCTCGCCGCTCGGGAAGCTCAAGGTGATCGGCGCCGGCATCGTCCGGGAGGCGGCGTAGTGCGGCTGGTGGTGCGCTGCTGATGCGCTTCGTTGTCCTCGGCGGCGGGCTGGCCGGGCTCGCGGCGGCGCTCGAGCTCGTCGACACCGGTCACGATGTGACGCTGCTCGAGGCGAGACCGACGCTCGGGGGCGCCGTGCAGACGCTTCCCGAGCGCGAGGGCGACCCGCCTCCCCCGCCGGACAACGGCCAGCACGTCGCCCTCGGCTGCTGCACCGAGTACGTGCGCTTCCTCGAGCGCGTCGGGCAGGCCGGCTCGGTGCGGCGGCTGCGTCTCGCGCTCCCCGTCATCGGGGAGGACGGGAGCGTTGCGCTGCTCGGCGCGGGCGCGGTGCCGCTCCTGCGCTACCGGCACCTCTCGCTCGCAGACCGGCTCGGCGCTGCGCGGGTCGTGCGGCGGCTCGCGCGGCTCGACTCCGCCGCGCACGACGGTGAGACCTTCGCCGGCCTCCTGCGGCGGCTCGGCTCCTCCCAGGCGGCGATCGACCGCTTCTGGGACGTCTTCGTCCGTCCCGCGCTCAACCTGCCGAGCGAGGAGGCGAGCGCGTCGCTCGGGGTCTTCACCGTGCAGACGGCCATGCTCGCCGGGCGCGAGGCGAGCGATCTCCTGCTCCCCACCGCCCCGCTCGGCGCGATGCACGGCGACGCGGCCGGGCGGGCGCTCGAAGTCGCGGGGGCGTCCGTGCGGACCCGGGCGCGCGTCGTCTCGCTCGAGGCGGATGCCGCCGTGCTCGCGGACGGGGAGCGCGTCGAGGGCGATGCCTTCGTGGTCGCGCTGCCGCCGGTCGAGGGGGCCGCGCTCCTCGGCGAGACGCGCCCGGCCCTGGGGGACTCGCCGATCGTGAGCGTCCACCTCCTCTTCGACCGCCTCCTGCTCGGCCCGCCGCTCGCCGCCCTCCTCGGCAGCCCCGCGCACTGGGTCTTCGACCGCGGCCGGCTGACGGGCCGCGAGCCCGAGCGCGGCCAGTACCTGACGGTCGTCGCGAGCGGCGCGCCCGAGCTCGCCGCGACCAGGGGCCGCGAGCTCGTCGAGCTGATGCGGCAGGCGCTCGCCAAGCGTCTCGGGCATGCGGAGCTCGTGTGGTCGCGGGTGAGCCGCGAGCCGGAGGCGACCTTCGCGGGACGCCCCGGCACGGCCGCGGCCCGGCTGGGCGCCGCGACGGGAAGGCCGAACGTCACCCGCGCCGGCGCCTGGACGGCCACGGGCTGGCCGGCGACGATGGAAGGCGCGATCAGGAGCGGCCGCGCCGCGGCCAACCTGCTCCTGCAGACCGTCGCGCGCGAGCCGGTCCCGCTATGAGCGTCGGGCCTCCAGGGGCCACCCCGCGCCTCCACCCGCTATCGAGCGTAGCGGGGAAAAGCGCGCGCGTGTGTGGCGGGAAGTGGCAAGGTCGTCACGACTTCGTCACAGATGATCGCGGCACGAGCGCCGGGTCTGGAGCGGCGAGCTGAGCGTGACGATGGGAGCCGAGCTCGACCGGGCAATCGACGCCGGCGTCGAGCGGCTGCTCGCCCTGCAGGAGCCCGGCGGCTGGTGGGTCGGGGAGCTCGAGTCGAACGTGACCATCACGGCCCAGCACCTCTTCTTCCTCGAGTTCATGCGCATCCGGGACGAGGCGACCACCTTCGGCGTCATGACCGAGCTCCTCGCGCAGCAGCGTCCGGACGGGCTCTGGTCGATCTACCACGGGGGCGAGCCCGACCTGAACGCGACGATGGAGGCGTACGCGGCCCTGCGGCTAGCAGGCCTGTCGGAGCGCGCACCGCAGCTCGCCGAGGCCCGCCGCTTCTGCGAGGAGCGCGGCGGTATCGCCGCGGCGCGCGTGTTCACCCGCATCTGGTTCGCGCTCTTCGGCGTCTGGCCCTGGGACGAGGTCCCCCAGCTCCCGGCCGAGCTCGCGGTGCTGCGCAGGTGGATGCCGGTCTCGCTCTCCTCATTCGCCTGCTGGGCCCGCCAGACGGTCATGCCGCTCGCGGTCGTCATGCACTACCGGCCCGTGCGGCGGCTCCCGCCCGGACGGGCCTGGCGCGAGCTCGACTTGGGGCCGGTGGAGCGGCCGCGGCGGAACGTCTGGGACGACGTCGACCGCCTGCTCCGGCTCTACGCGAAGTCGCCCGTCAAGCCCGGCCGCGAGCGGGCCCTCGCCGTCGCCGAGCGCTGGATCATCGATCGCCAGGAGCTCGACGGCGGCTGGGCCGGGATCCAGCCGCCCTGGGTCTGGTCGCTGATCGCGCTCGCCTGCCGCGGCCACGGGCCGGACTCGCCGTACATGCGGCGGGGCCTCGCCGGCTGGAACGGCTTCCTCGTCGAGGATGGCGACCGCCTGCGGCCGGAGGCGTGCCAGTCGCCGGTCTGGGACACCGGCCTCGCCCTGCTCGGCCTGGCGGCCGTGGGCGTTCCCACCGACCATCCGGCGCTCGCCAGCGCGACCGGGTGGATCTTGCGCGAGGAGGTCCGCGCGCGCGGCGACTGGGCGGTCAGGCTCCCCGGCGTCGAGCCGGGCGGCTGGTCGTTCGAGTACGAGAACGACCTCTACCCGGACGTGGACGACGTCGCCGTGGTCGCGCTCGCCCTCGAGGAGCGCGCAGCCGGCCGTCCGGCAGTCGAGCGCGCCTGCCGCTGGCTCGCCGGCATGCAGTCCTCGAACGGCGGCTGGGCGGCCTTCGACGTCGACAACGAGGCCTACTGGCTCTACGACATCCCGTTCTGCGACTTCGGCGCCGTCATCGACCCGCCCACCGTCGACGTCACGGCTCACGTCGTCGAGGTGCTCGCCCGCACGCCAGGCTACGAGCAGCACGTCAGGCGGGGCGTCGAGTACCTGCTGCGCGAGCAGGAGCCGGACGGCGCGTGGTGGGGCCGCTGGGGGGTCAACTACGTCTACGGCACCGGAGCTGCGCTGCCCGCTCTCGCGGCGGCAGGCTTTCCGCCCGAACACCCGGCCTTGCGTCGCGCCGTCGCCTGGCTCGAGGCCGTCCAGAACGAGGACGGTGGCTTCGGCGAGGACTGCCGCTCCTACAACCGGGCTGAGGAGGGCCGCTCCTGGCGTGGCCGCGGCGTCTCGACCCCGTCCCAGACCGCCTGGGCGCTCATGGGCCTCGTCGCGGCCGGCGCGTCACGTACCGAGGCCGCCGCCCGCGCCGCCGCCTGGCTCTGCGAGCGCCAGCGCCCGGACGGCGACTGGGACGAGGAGCACTTCACCGGCACGGGCTTCCCGCGAGACTTCCTCATTCGCTACCACCTCTACCGGATCGTCTGGCCGCTGATCGCGCTGGGCAGGTACCGGGAGGCGATCCGTACGCTGTAGGGGCCGGACATACCGGCCCCTACGACCGAGGAAGCGGCGGGACAGGTGCATCGATGAAGGTCTATGTCACAGGTGCGACGGGCTTCGTCGGCGCCCACGTCGCGCGCGAGCTCGCCGAACGGGGCGCCGAGGTGCGGGCCGACCGGGTCGATCTCCTCGACCCGCAGGGCCTCGAGCGGGCGGTCGAGGGCTGCGAGGCCGTCTTCCACGTCGCCGCGCTCTACAGCTACGACGCTGACCCCGGGATGATCGAGCGCGTGAACGTCGAAGGGACGCGGAACGTGATCGAGGCGTGTATCCGCAAGGGCGTCGGGCGGCTCGTCCACACGAGCACCGCCGGTACGTGCGGCCCGGTGCCGGGCCGCGAGGCGACCGAGGCCGACGGCCCGCCTGCGTGGGAGCTCGCCGTCCCATACAAGCGAACGAAGCTGGCCGCGGAGCGGCTCGTCCTGGAGGCCGCGCGCGACGCCCTCGACGCCGTCGTCGTCAACCCGACGACACCGGTCGGCGACGGCGACCGCAAGCCGACGCCCACCGGCCGGATGGTCGCAGGCGTCGCGACCGGGCAGATCCGCGGCTACGTCGCGAGCACGGGGCTGAACGTCGTCGACGTCCGCGACGTCGCCCGCGGGCACGCCTGCGCCCTCGAGCGCGGCGTCCGAGGGGAGCGCTACCTGCTCGGCGGGGTCAACCTGCCGCTCGCCGAGCTCTTCGCCGCCATCGCCGACCTCGCGGGACGCCCGCGGCCGCGCCTTCGGGTACCGTACGCGCTCGCCGTCGCGGCCGCGCGTGCCGGCCTCGCGAACCCCGACGAGGTGCGGCTCGCCCGCCTGCCGATGTATTTTTCGTCCCGGAAGGCGCACAATACGCTCGGGTACCGGCCGGGGCCGGTCACGCCCGCGCTCGCACGGGCGGTCCGGGAGGTCCTGAGCGTCAACGGGAAGGGAGGGGCATGAAGTTTCCGCTTCGCAGCACCGTCCAGATCGGGCGCTACGTCGCGTCCCAGAAGGGCGAGGAGCGCTACCCCCTCGTGCTCATGCTCGAGCCGACCCTTGGCTGCAACATCGCCTGCATCGGTTGCGGGAAGATCCGCGAGTACGAGTCGAACAAGGCCCGCCTGACCGTCGAGGAGTGCCTCGACTCGGGCGTGCAGTGTGCCGCGCCCGTCGTCTCGATCTGCGGCGGCGAGCCGCTCATCTACAAGGGCATCGAGGACGTCGTCGCGGGCTTCCTCGAGCTGAAGAAGAACATCCAGCTCTGCACGAACGCGCTGCGGCTCGAGGACATGCTCGACCGCTTCAAGCCGAACCCGCGCCTGACCTGGGTCGTCCACCTCGACGGCATGCGCGAGATCCACGACTACATCTGCGACTACCCCGGCCTCTGGGACGCGGCCATCAGCGCCGTCAAGACCGCCCGCGCCGCCGGCTTCCGCGTCACCACGAACACGACCATCTTCAAGGAGACCGAGGTCGACGACGTCACGCGGATGATGGAGTACCTGACGAAGGAGGTCGGGATCGACGGCATGCTCGTCGCCCCGGGCTACCAGTACTCGCAGATCGACCCGAACCTGACGATGACGAGGGCCGAGCACGAGGAGAAGTTCCGGGCGATCCGCGCGGCGGCCCGCAAGCACGGCTACCGGTGGCTCGCGAGCCCGATCTACCAGGACTTCCTGACCGGCGAGCGGATGCTCTCCTGCACGCCGTGGGGCTCGATCACGCGCAATCCGTACGGCTGGAAGGGCCCCTGCTACCTCCTGACCGACGCCATCTTCCCGACCTACGAGGCGCTCATGGACGGTATGGAGTGGGAGCGCTACGGCCCGGGCAACGACCCGCGCTGCGAGCACTGCGCCATCCACTGTGGCTTCGAGCCCTCGGCGACCCTCGCGACGACCGCCAGCGTCAAGGAGACGGTGCGGAGTCTCGCGTGGACCCTCCGCTGACCTTGGCCTGCGCGCTCGAGGTGGAGGAGCGCGCCGCCCGCAGGGGCGGCGCCCGCGCTGCGCGCGTGGGCCTGGCGGCCTCGCTGCCGCTCCCGGATGGGCCGCTCGCGGGCTTCGGCCTCGCAGGGGCGCTCGTGCCAGGGCTCGAGCCCGGCACGCTGATCACCGCGACGAGGATCGTCGACGAGGAGGGCGCCGTGCTCTGGGAGGGGGAGCCCCTGGCCGTCCCCGGCGCCCGGCCCGCCGTCCTCTGCGCCGTCGACCACGTCGTCGACGAGCCGCGCGAGCGGGCGCGGCTCGCCGAGCGGACAGGCGCCGTGGCCGCCGACATGGAGAGCGGGCGGCTCGTCGCGAGCGGGAGGCTCGCGGGCACGATCCGGGCGATCTCCGACACGCCGGCGCGCCCGGTCGGGCGCCTCGCCGGCGCGTCCACGCCCGCCGGAGGGGTGGCGTGGCTCACCGTCCTCCAGGCGATCGTCACCGAGCCTCACGTCGCCCTGCGCGCCACCCTCGGCGCTCGCCGGGCCCTCGCCGCGCTCGAGCGGGCGGCCGCCGCGATCGCGGAGGGAGCGCGGTGAAGCGCGTCCTGGTCGCCGCGCCGCGGAGCTTCTGCGCGGGCGTCGTTCGGGCGATCGACATCGTCGAGAAGCTGCTCGAGACGCACGGCCCGCCGGTCTACGTGCGCCACCAGATCGTCCACAACGTCCACGTCGTCCGAGACCTGGAGGCGCGCGGGGCGATCTTCGTCGAGACCGAGCAGGAGGTGCCCGAAGGGGCGCTCGTCGTCCTCTCGGCCCACGGCGTCGCCCCCCAGGTCTACCGCAAGTGCGCGGACCGGAGCCTCAAGGTGATAGACGCGACCTGCCCGCTCGTCTCGAAGGTACACGCCGAGGCGCGCCGGTACGCGGGGCGCGGTCTCACGATCGCCCTCGTCGGCCACGCCGGCCACGAGGAGGTGGTCGGCACGATGGGCGAGGCGCCGGACGCGATCGTGCTCGTCGAGACCGTCGACGAGGCCCAGCGCCTCGAGCTCGAGGACGGCCAGCAGCTCGCCTACCTCACCCAGACGACGCTCTCCGTGGACGATACCGGCGATGTCGTCGACGCTCTCCGCGACCGCTTCCCCGATCTCGTCGGCCCGCCGTCGGCCGACATCTGCTACGCGACGCAGAACCGCCAGGACGCCGTCAAGAAGATCTGCGAGCAGGCGACCCTCGTGCTCGTGGTCGGCTCGGTGACGAGCTCGAACGCGAACCGGCTCGTCGAGGTGGCGAGGGACCGCGGCGTCGAGGCGTACCTGATCGACGACGAGCGGGGCCTCGACCCGGCCTGGCTCGAGGGCCACGACACCGTCGGCCTGACGGCAGGGGCCTCCTCGCCCGACCTTCTCGTCAACCGGGTCGCAGACCACCTTGCCGCGCTCGGCTTCGGCGAGCGCGAGGAGGTCGAGCTCACCCGCGAGGACGTCTACTTCCGCCTGCCGGCGGAGCTGCGCTAGCGCTCGGGCGCGCCGGGCTTCTCCGCTACCGTGGGACGGATGGCTGTTCAGGTCGCATACCCGGGCCCTGACGGCACCCACGCCGCGGTCGCCGCCGACCGGCTCTTCCCCGAGCAGGCGGAGCTGATCGCGCTGCCGACCTTCTCGGCGGTGGTCGAGGCCGCGACGCTCGGCGACGTCGAGTTCGGCGTGCTGCCGATCGAGAGCTCGCTCGCCGGCCCCGTCTCCGAGACCCACGACCTCCTCTACGGCTCGTCGCTGTCGATCACGCGCGAGACCGTCCTGCCGATCCACCACCTCCTGCTCGGCGTCGACGCGGTGCCGCTCGAGGAGATCAGGGTCGTCCGCTCCCATCCGATGGCGCTCGACCAGTGCCGGGACCTGCTCGCGGCGATGCCGTGGGCGACGGCGATCGCGACACCGACGACCTCGGACGCGGCCGCCCAGGTGGCCGAGCGGGGCGACAGAAGCGAAGCTGCGATCGCGAGCGAGCGCGCCGCCGAGATGTACGGGCTCCAGGTGATCGCGGGCGACGTCGGTGACCACCCCGAGGCCTACACGCGCTTCGTCGCCATTGCGCCCTACGTGCGGATCGACCGGACGAGCGACTCCTGGCGCACGGCGTTCGCCTTCGTCACCGACCACCGGCCGGGAGCTCTCCACCGGGCGCTGGAGCCGTTCGCGCGCCACAGCCTCGACCTCGTCCAGCTCGTCTCGCGGCCGATTCCCCAGACACCGTGGCGCTACCGCTTCGACGCCGTCCTGGCCGGCCATCCGCTCGACCAGATCGTGAGCGAGACGCTCGCCGAGATGGCGGGCATCACCCGCCAGCTCATCGTCTTCGGCTCGTACCCGGCCCACTCCTAGCTGCATCCGGAAAGGGCCGCGCGGGCAGCGGCCCTCCCGGGCAGATCAGGGGACGATCTCGCGGACGCCGCCGCCCGGGCCGCCGCCCGTGAAGAGGCCGACGATCAGGCCCAGCACCCAGACGATCGCCACGGCCAGGAGCAGGCGGTACAGGAAGCGTCCGATCAGGTTGAGCGCCACGATCACCACGCTCGCCGAGGTCTCCGACATGTCAGGTCCCCCTTTCCCAGCGGTAGCTGCCGTTGCCGTAGGCCCAGATCTTCACCCACGGGTACTCGCTGCCGATGCAGCCGAACTTGAGGATGCAGTTCTCCATCCTCGCCTGGCGGAACGAGTAGTGGGCGGTGTTCTGGCTGTAGAAGTAGCCCGCGCTTGCGGCCAGGCCCCGGTAGTACCAGTTGGGGTCGACGTTCGTGACGTAGGCCGACGTGACGACCGTGGTGATCCGGCCGTTCGACCAGCACCATCGCTTCGTGTGGTGCCAGCGGTAGACGACCGCGCCGAACAGGAAGCTCTTGCTCTCCTTGTAGATGTCGATCTCCCGGCAGCCGGAGGCCTGGAGCGAGCGCTCGGACGATCGCGCGGCCCGGGGCGGGCCGAGCGGGAGGCCGCGGGCGCCCAGGTCGGTCACGGTCGCCCGGTACGCGCTCGCCGGAGCCTGCGTCCCGGCGGAGCTCGCTCCCGCGAGCAGGGCCGCGGCCAGCGTCGCGCCCGCAAGGGCCTCCAGCAGTCGAATTCGCGTTCGCATCCATCGCTCACCTCCTTCCGGGCGCGGCGGGCGCGGGCTCTCGCGTCCTTCGACCACTGTAGGCCGGGAAGGTCCGCGTGACATCGGCCTTTTCGGCCGAGAGTGCGACGAAAGTGCGCCGACCGCCCCGGCGAGCCGCCCCGACGGCTTGCCGGCTGGACGGGCCGGATATATCCGGCCCCTACGGACGGGGGGAGACGACCATTCGTTCGCGTTTGTAGGGGAGTGGCACGGCCGGGTTGTCGGTGTCGATCTCGCGTGCGAGGCGGTGGCCGTCGAAGATGACGTCGGCGATCAGGCGGGGGGCGACGCAGTCGCCGATGCGGTAGAGGGCTTCGACGCGCTCGGCGCGCAGGGCTTCTTCGTCGGCTCTGAGCTGGTGGTAGAGGGTGTCGTCGGAGAGGCGTTGGGTGCAGAGGACGACGGCGTCCGCCTCGAGCTCGAGCGGCTCGCTGAACTCGTCCTCGCCGGTGAGAAGGCCGGGCTCGATCGCGGTCAGCGTGACGTTTCGGTGCGTGCGGACGCCCGCCTCGTGCAGGCGCTGTCTGAGGAGGGGGCCTTCGAGCGTCTGGTCGCAGACGGGGGCGGTCTGCTCGAGGCAGGTGACGAGCTGCACCTGGTGGCCCTCCTGGGCGAGCAGCTCGGCGATCCCGGCGGCCGTGAAGTAGCCCTCGCCGTCGTAGACGACGACGCGCTGCCCGGGCGGGCGCTTGCCGTCGAGCATCACCTGCTCGGGGGTGAGGACGTGGGCGAGGGTGGCGTCGGCGCCGGCGATCGGCTGGTGCGTGAGCGCGTTCAGCCCGTCCTTAGCCCAGTGCGCCCCGGTCGCGCAGATCACGATCTCGGCCCCGTACTCGCGCACGGCCCTGGTGTCGAGGCGCGTGGCGCACAGCACCTCGACGTTCTCCAGCCTGTCGAGTTGCGCCTTGCGCCAGTTGACTATGCGTGCCCACTCGCCCAGGCCGGGCAGTTGGGCGACCCAGCGCATCAGGCCGCCGATCTCGCCCTCGGCCTCGACCAGGTGCACGCGGCGCAGGCCGCGCCTGGCGAGCACGAGCGCGCATTCCATCCCGGCCGGCCCGGCGCCGACCACCAGGACGTCCCGGTCGGCGTTCGCCGCCCGCTGGAAGCGCTCCGGGTGCCAGCCGCGGCGGTACTCCTCACCGGCGGTCGCGTTCTGCGTGCAACCCAGGTGGTTCCCGTGGACGAAGCGCGAGTAGCAGACGTTGCAGCCGATGCACTCCCTGATCTCGCCGTAGCGGCCCTCCTCGATCTTCTTGGGCAGGAACGGGTCGGCGATCGAGGGGCGGGCGGCCCCGATCAGGTCGAGCCTCCCTGAGCGCACCACCTCGGCCATCGTGTCCGGGCTCGTGAAGCGCCCGACGCCGACGATCGGCTTCGCCGTCGCCTCCCGCACCCGGCCCGTCCACGCCAGCTGGTAGCCCTCCGCGAAGAAGCGCGAGGCGCCCGAGTCGACGCGGGTCAGGCCGACGAGGGCGCCGACGGTCACGTCCCAGAGGTCGACGAGATGGTCGGCGAGGCGCACGAATGCGAGCCCCTCCTCGAGCTCGACCCCGGCCGGTCCCAGCCCGTGCACCGACAGCCGCACGGCGATCGCGCACTCGTCGCCGACCGCCTCGCGCACGAGCTCGAGCGTCTCGAGCCAGAACCGGGCGCGGTTCTCGAAGGAGCCGCCGTACTCGTCGGTGCGCTTGTTGTAGAAGGGGGAGAGGAACTGGAGCGGCAGGTAGCTGTGGCCTCCGTAGACGTAGACGACGTCGAAGCCGACCGAGCGCGCCTGCCGCGCCGCCCTTACCCAGTCGGCCTGGATGCGGCGGACGTCCTCCAGCTCCATCGCCTTCGGCACGGCGAGCGGGGCGTAGTAGCTCGCGAGCTGCGACGGCGCGACGAGCGGCCAGCGCGACTCGCGCGTCTCCCCGTGCACGCCCGTGTGCACGAGCTCGATCCCCGCGAGCGAGGCGTGCGCGTGCGCCGTCTCACACATGGGGGCGAGGTTTCGCGCGTCGTCCTCGTCCCAGAGCCGGGCCGAGACGTAGGGCGTCTCGTCGGCGTCGGCCGAGACCGGGGCCCACTCGGTGCAGACGGCGCCCCAGCCGCCCTCCGCCTTCAGGCCGCGGAAGGCCGCCTGGGTGTGAGGCTTCTCCGTCCCGAAGCCGGCGCAGTGCGCGACCGCGTAGAAGCGGTTGCGCAGGGTCTTCGGGCCGATGCGGACGGGCTCGAAGAGGACGTCGTGGCGGGGGTCGCGGCCGATGCCGCCACTGTAGTGGCCGCTCGCCGTGCTCAGCCTGGATCCACCGCCCGCGCTGAACGGTGGATCCGGGCTCAGTACAGGGCGATCGCGAGCCGGCGGCGGTACGCCGTGCTCAGGGGGTGATCCTGGCCGAGCTCCCTGAAGAGCGCGACCATGACCTCGCGGATGCGCTCGCGGTGAGTGCGGTCGGCATCGGCTGCCTGGCCGATGAGCCACTCGAGGGCGCGCTCGTAGTCACCCTCCGCGAGCGGGCCGAGGATCTCGGGGAACTCGCCGCTCTCCGCGAGCTCGTCGACGAGCCGCTCGGCCTCCGAGGGGGCGGCGAGGGCGTCGAGGAAGGCGGCGACGCTCTGCGGCGACTGCGCCCCGACGAACTCGCTCACGACCCGGCCGTCGCGGAAGGCCTTGACCGCCGGGATGCTGCGGATGCCGTACGTCTGGGCGAGGGCTGGGTTCGCGTCGACGTCGACCTTGACGAGCACGACCTGGCCCGCCCGCGCTTCCACCTCGCGCTCGAGCACCGGCCCGAGCGTCTTGCACGGGCCGCACCACTCGGCCCAGAAGTCGACGACGACGGGCAGCTCGCTCGAGCGCTCGACGACGTCCTGCTGGAAGGTTGCCTCGCTGACGTCCATGACTCCGTCCAACGCTCAGCCTACCGATCCGCTTCCCGCCCCACGGGGTGTGACCGTCGTTCTCCCGCCCTGCGCCCTGAGCCGCAGGTGCCGCCGTCGACCGGCAGCCGACGGAGGTCGGGGTCTCGCCTATCCGAGCCCCTCGAGCGTCGCACCGACGAGGTCCGGCAGGGTCTTGACGTCGTAGCCGCCCTCGAGCACGCATGCGACGCGGTCGCAGAGCCCGTGCGCGCGCCGCGCGAGCTCGCGGAACCCGTCCGCGGAGACGAGCATCCCGCCGAGCGGGTCGCCGGCCGCGGCGTCGTACCCGGCCGAGACGAGCAGGAGGTCGGGCGCGAAGGCCCGGATCGCCGGCTCGACCGTCTGCTCCATGGCCTCGACGTACTCGCCGTCGCCAGAGCCGGCCCGGAGCGGGACGTTCACGGTCGTCTCGTTCCCCTCGCCGGGCCCGCCCGATCCCGGGTAGTACGGCCAGCGGTGCAGCGAGACGAAGAGGACGCTCGGGTCGTCCCAGAACATGTCCTGCGTCCCGTTCCCGTGGTGGACGTCCCAGTCGAGGATCGCCAGCCGCCGCGTGCCGAGCTCCCGCTGCGCGTAGCGCGCGGCGACGGCGACGTTGTTGAAGAGGCAGAAGCCCATCGCCTGGCCCGGCAGGGCGTGGTGCCCGGGCGGGCGGACGATCGCGAAGCCGCCGCGCTCGGCCGCCTCGATCGCCGCTCCTGCGGCGAGCATGGCCAGGCCGTACGAGGACGGCGTGCAGACCGTGTCGGCGTCGAGCCGGACGGTACGGCCGCTCTCGGAGACGGTGCGCACCACCTCGACGTAGTCGCGGTCGTGGCAGGCGCAGACCTCGTCGATCGTCGCGAAGCGCGGCTTCGTGAAGTCGGGGAACGCGAGGTGCAGGGCCTGGATTCGCTCTGGCCGCTCGGGATGCTCTCCGGTCGGGTGCAGGCGGGCGAAGTCCGGGTGCGAGACCAGCTCCATGCGAGCGGGTAGCGTACGCAGCCGATGAAGCTGGCGTGCGCCGACAACACCTTCAGGCTCCTCGAGCCGTGGGAGAGCGCCGTCGAGCTGATTCGCCTGCTCGACCTCGACGGCGTCGACGTCTGCCTGATGGGGAACCGCTCCCACATCCGGCCGGAGGACGTCCGCGGCGACGTCCCCGCGGCCGCGCATCGGATCCGCGAGGGCGTCCTCGGCCGCGGCCTCGAGGTCTCGGACGTCTTCTGCATCCCCTGGACCGACTTCCTGACGATGGCGCCGAACGACCCCGACCCGGCCGAGCGGGAGCGCTCGCGCGCACTCTTCCGCGACATGCTCGAGCTGGCCGCGCTCGCCGGCTCGCCCGGCCTCACCATGCTCCCGGGCGTCGACTGGAAAGAGGAGAGCCACGAGGACTCCTTCCGGCGCTCGGTCGAGGAGCTCGCCTGGCGGGCCGAGCTGGCCCGGGCGGCGGGCCTTCGCTTCTCGATCGAGCCTCACCTCGGCTCGGTCGTGCAGGACCCGGCCGAGGCGGGGCGGCTCTGCGAGACGGCGCCCGGCGTCGAGCTGACACTCGACTACAGCCACTTCGTCTACCAGGGCTACCCGGAGAGCGAGATCGAGCCGCTCGTCCCACACGCGCGCCACTTCCACGCCCGCGGCGCCCGGGAGCGGCGGATGCAGGCGGCGCTCAAGGACTCGGTCGTCGACTTCGAGCGCATGGTCGACGTCATGCGCGAGGCCGGCTACGACGGCGACATCGGCCTCGAGTACCTCTGGATCGACTGGGAGCACCTGAACGAGTGCGACACGGTCTCCGAGACGATCCTCCTGCGCGACCGCCTGCGCGCGAAGCTCGCCGGCGAGCCCTGGCAGTACCCCGGCTCGACGATCTAAGAGCGCCGAGGCCGAGCCTGCGGGCTCGGCCTCGGGTCTGGAGATCGTGCGTCTGTCGTGGCTCGTCGGCTAGCGGCCGCTGTAGAACCCGGCGCCCCACTTGATCTTCGCGAGGAAGGCCGCAGCGGCGACGAGCGCGAGGACCGCCGACATCGCGGTGGCTTTGCTCATGAATCGCGTCATGGAATCACCTCCTTCCGCGTCCCTAGAAGTGGAAATCCTGGAGCGCCTCGGCAGCGCGCCGGTACAGGTCGGCGGCCAGCTCGGCCCTGCCGCGGCTCCGCTCGAGGTCGCCCTGGGCGATCCAGGCTGCCGCCCGGTGGCTGATCGAGCCGAACCTGTCGAAGGTCTCCTCGGCCCGGGCGAACACCTCCGCAGCCTCGCCGAACCGTTTCTGCTCGAGGAGCGCCCGCCCGAGCACGAGCTGGGCGTTCCCGATCTCCTCGACGAGCTCGACCCGCTCGCCGAGGAGCCGCAGCGCGTGGTGCGCCTGCTCCTCGGCCGCCACCGCATCGCCCGTGCGGAGGTTCATCTGGGCGAGCGAGGAGACCGCGTAGGCGGCGTCGATCTCGTTCCCGATCTCGAGCGCGCTGCGGAAGGCGCCCTTCAGGAAGGCGAGCGCCTCCTCGTGGCGGCCGAGGAGGAAGCTGAGGCCGCCGAGGTTGTTCAGCATCCGGCCGACGCTCGCCGGGTCTCCGGCCTCGGCGTAGAGACCCTTCGCCTGCTCGGCGTAGAAGCTCGCGAGGTGCCACTGACCCGTGCGCTCGGCGACGAGCGACGCCTGGAGGTAGACGTGGGCGAGGGCCTCCGAGTCCTCGATCCCGTGCGCAAGCTGGAGCGCGCGCTCCGCGTCGGCCCAGGCCGCGTCGAGGTCCCGCTGGTTGCGGTAGCAGCGCGAGCGCCACTCGAGGATCTCGGTGCGGAGGCGATCGCAGGCGATGCCGGAGCGGTCACAGAGCTCGAGAGCGACGGTGTAGAGCGCGATCGCCTCCGAGGTCTTCGAGAGCTTGGTGCGGCAGCAGCCGAGGCGGTAGAGGACCTCGGCACGGTCGACCTCGGTGAAGCCGCTCGACTCGACCAGGTCGCGCGCGGCCTCGAGCAGCGAGACGGCGACGGAGACGTCGCCCAGCATCATCCGCGCCCACGAGTCGGCGAGCAGGACGCGCAGCTCGAGGTCGGGCAGCGCGGCGGCGGCGAGCATGGGGCGAACGCCCTTGA
>Ga0326597_10004164_pt1 | contig 20448 bp, 14 predicted proteins | sample RVTome_12_FD_203789 | JGI IMG/M metagenome (GOLD analysis project Ga0326597, IMG submission 203789) | Soil microbial communities from uranium-contaminated site in the Upper Colorado River Basin, Wyoming, United States - RVT100D185 | ecosystem: Environmental > Terrestrial > Soil > Contaminated >...
ATATCGATGAGCCGCTTGTGCGTCTTCAGCTCGAACTGCTCCCGGCTCTTCTTGTCGATGTGCGGGCTGCGGAGCACCGTCCACATCTGCCGTTTGGTCGGCAACGGGATGGGGCCCGACACCTGCGCCCCGGTCTTCTCCGCCGTGCGCACGATGTCGGCCGCCGCCTGATCGATCAACGCGTGGTCGAACGCCTTGAGCCGGATCCGAATCTTGCCCGCCATAGAGTCCTCGCTACTTCAGGATCTTCGTCACCACGCCGGCGCCCACCGTCCGGCCGCCCTCGCGGATCGCGAACCGCAGCTGCTCTTCCATCGCAATCGGCGTGATCAGCTCGATCGTCATCTTCGTGTTGTCCCCCGGCATCACCATCTCCACCCCCGCCGGCAGCTCCACACTCCCCGTCACGTCCGTCGTCCGGAAGTAAAACTGCGGCCGGTACCCCTTGAAAAACGGCGTGTGCCGCCCGCCCTCTTCCTTCGTCAGCACGTACACTTCCGCCTCGAAGTGCGTGTGCGGCGTGATCGAGCCCGGCTTCGCCAGGCACATCCCCCGCTCCACCTCGTGCTTCTCCACCCCCCGCAAGAGCAGCCCCACGTTGTCCCCCGCCTGCCCGTCGTCCAGCAGCTTGCGGAACATCTCCACCCCGGTGACGGTCGTCTTCTTGTCCGTCCCGAACCCCACCAATTCCACTTCCTCCCCCACCTTGATCTTGCCCCGATCGATCCGGCCCGTCGCCACCGTCCCCCGCCCCGTGATCGAGAACACGTCCTCGACCGGCATCAGGAACGGCTTGTCCACTTCGCGCTTCGGCACCGGGATGCTCTTGTCCAGCGCCGCCAGCAGCTCCTCGATCTTCACCACCCACTGCGGGTCGCCCTCGATCGCCTTCAGCGCCGCCCCCCGGATCACCGGCAGGTCGTCGCCCGGGAACTGATACTTCGACAAGAGCTCCCGCACCTCGAGCTCCACCAGGTCGAGCAGCTCCGGGTCGTCCACCAGGTCGCACTTGTTCAGGAACACGACAATGGCCGGCACGTTCACCTGCCGCGCCAAGAGGATGTGCTCCCGCGTCTGCGGCATCGGCCCGTCCACCGCGCTCACCACCAGGATCGCCCCGTCCATCTGCGCCGCCCCCGTGATCATGTTCTTCACGTAGTCGGCGTGCCCCGGGCAGTCCACGTGCGCGTAGTGGCGCGCCGCCGTCGCATACTCCACGTGGCTCGTCGCAATCGTCAGGATCTTGGTCGCGTCGCGCCGCCCCTGCGACTCGCTCGCCTTCGCCACTTGGTCGTAGGTCACGTAGGTCGCGAGACCCTTGTCGGCCGACACTTTCGTCAGTGCCGCCGTCAGGGTCGTCTTCCCGTGGTCCACGTGCCCGATCGTCCCCACGTTCACGTGCGGCTTGGTCCGCTCGAATTTCGCCTTGGCCATGACCTAACCTTTCACTTTCGACACGATTTCTTCAGCCTTTGCCTTCGGCACTTCCTGATAGTGGCTGAACTGCATGCTGTAGACCGCGCGGCCCTGGCTCATCGACCGCAGCGTGGTCGAATACCCGAACATCTCCGACAGCGGCACGCTCGCGGCGACGATGTGCGCGTCGGCGCGCTGGGTCATACCGCCGATCTTGCCGCGGCGGCTCGACAGGTCGCCGATCACCTCGCCCATGTAGTCCGACGGCGTCACGACTTCGACGTCCATGATCGGCTCGAGCAGGATCGGGTGGGCCTGGCGCGCGGCTTCCTTCACGGCCATCGAGCCGGCGATCTTGAACGCCATCTCGCTCGAATCCACATCGTGGTAGGAGCCGTCCACGAGCTCGACCTTCACGTCCACCATCGGATAGCCGGCCAGCACGCCGTTCTCGAGGGCTTCCTTCACCCCCTGCTCGACGGGGCCGATGTATTCCCTGGGGATCGTGCCGCCCACGACGTTGTCTTCGAACACGAATCCGGTGCCGGGCTTGCCCGGCTCGAGGTGGATGACCACGTGGCCGTATTGGCCGCGGCCGCCCGTCTGGCGGATGAACTTGCCTTCGATGTACTCGACGCGCTTGCGCACCGTCTCGCGGTAGGCCACCTGCGGCCGGCCGACGTTGGCGTCGACCTTGAACTCCCGCTTCATCCGCTCCACGATGATCTCGAGGTGCAGCTCCCCCATCCCGCTGATGATGGTCTGCGCGGTCTCGGGATCGGAATGCACGCGGAACGTGGGATCTTCCTCGGACAGCTTCTGCAGTGCGATGCCCAGCTTGTCCTGGTCGGCTTTGGTCTTCGGCTCGATGGCGACCGAAATCACCGGGTTCGGGAATCGCATCGCCTCGAGGATGATCGGATGCTGCTCGTCGCACAGCGTGTCGCCGGTGCGCGTATCCTTGAGGCCGATGGCGGCGGCGATGTCGCCGGCGCGCACGTCCTCGATCTCCTCGCGCTTGTTCGCGTGCATCTGCAGCAGCCGGCCGATCCGCTCACGGCGCTCCTTCGAGCTGTTGTACACGTAGGAACCGGCGCTCAGCACGCCCGAGTAGACCCGGAAGAAGGTCAGCTTCCCGACGTACGGGTCCGTCATGATCTTGAACGCCAGCGCCGCGAACGGCGCGTCGTCCGACGCGGGGCGCTCGGCGTGGGTCGCGTCGTGGTGCGGCAGATGGCCCTGGATCGGCGGGATGTCCACCGGCGAGGGCAGGTAGTCGACCACCGCATCGAGCAGGGCCTGGACGCCCTTGTTCTTGAAGGCCGCGCCGCAGATGACGGGGACGATGTGCCCGGCGACCGTCGCCTTGCGCAGCACCCGGCGAATCTCCTCTTCGGACAGCTCCTGCCCCTCGAGGTACTTGCGCAGGACGGCGTCGTCGTGCTCGACGCACGCTTCCAGCATCTCGTGCCGCAGCTGCTTCACCTTGTCCTGGAGCGCCGCCGGCACGGGGCCCTCGACGTACTTCTTGCCCAGGGTTGCATCGTCGTAGACGATCTCGATCTGGCGGACCAGGTCGATCAGGCCGGTGAACAGCTCGCCCGAGCCGAGGGGGATCTGGATCGGAATGGCCTTGGCGCCGAGCCGCTCGCGCACCATGCGCAGGCACATGTCGAAGTCGGCGCCGACGCGGTCCATCTTGTTGACGAAGATGATGCGCGGCACGCCGTAGCGGTCGGCCTGGCGCCACACCGTCTCGGTCTGGGGCTCCACGCCGCCCACGGCGTCGAGCACCGTGACGGCGCCGTCGAGGACGCGCAGGCTGCGCTCCACTTCGACGGTGAAGTCCACGTGCCCCGGCGTGTCAATGATGTTGATGCGGTATTGCTCGCCCAAACGCGGCCAGAAGGCGGTGGTGGCGGCGGAGGTGATGGTGATGCCGCGCTCCTGCTCCTGTTCCATCCAATCCATCGTGGCCGTGCCGTCGTGCACCTCGCCCAGCTTGTAGGTGCGGCCCGTATAGTAGAGGATGCGCTCGGTCGTAGTCGTTTTCCCGGCATCGATGTGGGCCATGATGCCGATGTTCCGAATTCTGTCGAGCGGCGTCGTGCGCGGCATACAGACTGAGCGTTACCTCATGGTGTTGGGGCACGGCAATGCCGTGCCCTTACATCGGTCTATTCAGCAAAAACGCGGGGCGACCAGGACGCCCACGAATGGGCCGGTCTCGCTCCGCCGTCATCGGAGAGCTGTCGGCTCCCTCGATGCAGGATCCCTTAGCGCAGGGTCCCGAAGTTGTCGGTCTAGGCGTTTACCACCGGTAATGCGCGAAAGCGCGATTCGCTTCCGCCATCCGGTGCGTGTCTTCCTTTTTCTTGATCGTCTCGCCCTCGCCCTTCGAGGCGAGGATCAGCTCGGCGGCCAGGCGCTCCGCCATCGTCTTTTCCTTGCGCGCGCGGCTGTACTGAATCAGCCAGCGCATCCCCAGCGCCGTGCGCCGCTCCGGCCGCACCTCGACCGGCACCTGGTAGGTCGCGCCGCCCACGCGCCGCGACTTCACCTCGAGCGCCGGCTTCACGTTCGACAGCGCCTGCTTGAACACGTTCACGCCCGGCTGCCCCGTACGCTGCTCGATCAGATCCATCGCCTGGTAGAACACCCGCTCCGCCAGCGACTTCTTGCCCCGGTTCATCAGGTTGTTGACGAACTTGGACACGGTCTGGCTGTCGTAGCGCGGATCGGCCGGCACCGGCCGCTTGACCGCTTTCTTCCGCCGGCTCACTTCGCGGCCTCCTTGGGACGCTTGGCGCCGTACTTCGACCGCGACTGCTTGCGCTCGTTCACGCCGGCCGCGTCGAGCGTGCCGCGAATGATGTGGTAGCGCACCCCCGGGAGGTCCTTCACGCGGCCCCCGCGGATCATTACGATCGAGTGCTCCTGCAGGTTGTGTCCTTCGCCGGGGATGTAGGCCGTTACCTCGAACCCGTTCGTCAACCGCACGCGCGCCACTTTCCGGAGCGCCGAGTTGGGCTTCTTCGGCGTGGTCGTGTAGACGCGCGTGCAGACGCCGCGCTTCTGCGGATTGCCCCGCAGCGCCGGCGCCTTTTCCTTCTTCGCCACGTCCTTGCGGCCGTGGCGGACGAGCTGGTTGATGGTCGGCATACCCCTCAAACGACGCGGTGAAAAAGTTGTGAAATAGACTTGAAAGCTAAGCGGCGGCTTCGACTTAGGTCAAGGCCTACTCCGCTTCTACTTCCTCCGGGAATGGGCTCGGCGCCGCGCCCGGGGCCGGCGCTGCCAGCGGCGGCGGGGGCGGCTGGAACCCTTCCGGCGGCTCGATCTCGATGTCGTGGTAGCGGTAAATGCCGGTCCCCGCCGGGATCAGATGCCCGATGATGATGTTCTCCTTCAAGCCCAGGAGGTCGTCCTTGGCCCCGCGGATCGCCGCGTCGGTCAGCACCCGGGTCGTCTCCTGGAAGGAGGCGGCGGAGATGAACGACTGCGTCGTGAGGCTCGCCTTGGTGATCCCCAGCAGCAACGGCTCCCGGGTGGCGGGCGTCCCGCCCTTCTTCACGGCCCGCTCGTTGATGTCCGTGAACACGAGCTTGTCGATGGACTCGCCCTCGAGGAAGTCCGTGTCCCCCGGAACCACGACTTTCACCTTCTGCAGCATCTGGCGCACGATCACGCCGATGTGCTTGTCGTTGATCTTCACGCCCTGCAACCGGTACACCTCCTGCACTTCGTTCAAGAGGTACTCCTGTACCGCGCGCGGGCCCTTGATCCGCAGGATGTCGTGCGGATTGACGGGCCCCTCGGTGAGGCGGTCGCCCGCCCGCACCCGGTCGCCCTCGTGGACGCGCAAGTGCTTGCCGGCCGCCACCTCGTACAGCTGGGCCTCCCCCTCGTCGGGGTGCACCCAGATCTCGCGCTTGCCGCGCTTGATCTCGCCGAACCGCACCACGCCGTCCACCTCGGAGATCGTGGCAGGGTCCTTGGGCCGCCGGGCCTCGAACAGCTCCGCCACGCGGGGCAGGCCGCCCGTGATGTCGCGCGTCTTGTACGCCTCGCGCGACACCTTGGCGAGCACGAGACCGGCGTACACCTCCTGGCCGTCCTCGACGGTGAGCTGCGCGCCCTCGGGGATCACGAAGTCGCGGAGCCGCTTTTCCTTGTCGCCCTTCTTCTGGACGACCTCGATGTGCGGGTGGAGCTTCTTCTCCCGGTCCTCGATGATCACCCGCTGGCGCCGGCCCGTGATCTCGTCCAGCTCCTCGCGAACCGTCTCGTCCTCGACGATGTCCACGAACCGCACCAGGCCCGCCACGTCCGTCATGATCGGGTTGGTGTAGGGGTCCCACGTGAACAGCACCCCGTCCTTCGCCACCTTCTGGCCGTCCTCGACCATCAGGGTGGCGCCGAGCGGCACGTGGAACCGCGAGTGGACCGCCAGCTTACCCGCCGCCGTCTGGCCGTGGGCCGCCGCCTTGAGGACGAGTTCGCCCTCGTAGCTCGTGACCACCTTCTGGCCGTCCGGCGTGGCGACGTAGGTCAGCCGGTCGCCATGCTCGATGACGCCCTCGACCTTGGTCTTCCGCACCGTCTGCTCGGCGATGCGCGCCGCCGTGCCGCCGATGTGGAAGGTCCGCAGGGTGAGCTGCGTGCCCGGCTCGCCGATCGACTGCGCCGCCAGAATGCCGACGGCCTCGCCCAGGTCCACCATGTCCATGGTGGCGAGGTTCCGGCCGTAGCACATCCGGCACACGCCGCGCTTCGCCTCGCAGGTGAGCACCGAGCGGATCTTCACCGTCTCGATCCCCGCGTCCTCGATGGCCTGGGACGTCTCCTCGATGATGAGCGTGCCCGCCTCGACCAGCACCTTGGCGCGCCCGTCCTCGTCCAGCTCGTGCGGGTCGAGCACCTCATCCAGCGCCACGCAGCCGACGATGCGCTCGCGCAACGGCTCGATGATGTCCTCGCCCTCCTTCAAGGCCGACATCTCGAGGCCGAGGATCGTGCCGCAATCCTCCTCGGTGATCGTGACGTCCTGCGCCACGTCCACGAGGCGCCGCGTCAGGTAGCCGGCGTCGGCCGTCTTCAGGGCCGTGTCGGCGAGGCCCTTCCGCGCGCCATGCGTCGAGATGAAGTACTCGAGCACGCTGAGCCCCTCGCGGAAGTTCGACTTGATCGGGCTCTCGATGATTTCGCCGATGCCCCCCGTCAGCTTCTTCTGCGGCTTCGCCATCAGGCCGCGCATCCCGGCAAGCTGCCGGATCTGGTCGCGCGAGCCCCGGCTCCCGGAGTCGAACATCATGTACACCGGGTTGAAGCCGCCCTTGGACTTCTTCATCGTCGCGACCATCGCCTCGGCGATGTCGTTGTTGGCGTGGGTCCAGGCGTCGATCACCTTGTTGTAGCGCTCGCCGAAGGTGATCTGTCCCGTCGCGTAGGCGCGCTGGAACCGCTCGACGCGCGCCTCGGCGTCCGCGAGCAGCGGCGCCTTCTCCGCCGGGATCTCCAAGTCGGCGACCCCGATCGACACGCCGCCCATCGTGGCGTAGCGGAACCCGAACTCCTTCAGCTGGTCGAGGAACTGCACCGTGGGGGCGAGCCCCGCGCGGCGGTAGCTCTCGAACACGAGCTCCGACAGGTCCTTCTTCCGCATCACCTTGTTCTGATAGCCCTGCTCGCGCAGCAGCCCCTCGGGGAGGATGCTGTTGAACAGCAACCGGCCCGCGGTGGTCGCGATCCATCGCCCCGCCTGGCCCGGCGCTTCGTGCCAGCCGTGCACCGGCGAGTGGAACGCCAACCGCTTCACGGCGAGCCCCATCTCGAGCTCGGCGAGCGAGCCGATCCGCGGCGCCGAGGCAAGCTGCGCCTCGAAGTCCGCCGGCTCCTTCGTGAGGAAGTAGCACCCCAGCACCATGTCCTGGCTGGGCTCGGCCACCGGCCGGCCGTCGGACGGCTTCAACACGTTGTTCGACGAGATCATCAACAGCCGGCACTCGAGCTGCGCCTCGAACGACAGCGGCACGTGCACGGCCATCTGGTCGCCGTCGAAGTCGGCGTTGAACGCGGCGCACACGAGCGGATGGATCCGGATCGCCTTCCCCTCCACCAGCACCGGCTCGAACGCCTGGATGCCCAGCCGGTGCAGCGTCGGCGCGCGGTTCAGGAGCACCGGATGGTCCTCGATGATCTCCTCGAGGATCTCGTACACTTCCGGCGACTCCTTCTCCACGATCTTCTTGGCCCGCTTCACCGTCTCGGCGATGCCCTTCTCCACCAGCTTGTGGATGATGAACGGCTTGAACAGCTCGACCGCCATCGCCTTGGGCAAACCGCACTGGTGCAGCCGCAGCTCGGGGCCGACCACGATCACCGACCGGCCCGAATAGTCCACGCGCTTGCCGAGCAGGTTCTGGCGGAACCGCCCCTGCTTGCCCTTGAGCATGTCGCTCAGGGACTTGAGGGGCCGCTTGCCGCGCCCGCGGATCGCCTTCGAGCGGCGCCCGTTGTCAAACAGCGCGTCCACCGCCTCCTGCAGCATCCGCTTCTCGTTGCGGAGAATGACCTCCGGCGCCCGGTGCAAAATCAGCTTCTGCAGCCGGTTGTTCCGGTTGATCACGCGCCGGTACAGGTCGTTCAGGTCCGACGTGGCGAAGCGCCCACCGTCGAGCGGCACGAGCGGCCGCAGGTCGGGCGGAATCACGGGCACCACGTCGAGGATCATCCAGCGCGGGTCGTTCCGCACCTCGCCGGCGTTGCCGGAGTGGCGCATCGCGTCCACGATCTTGAGGCGCTTCAGCATCTGCTTCTTGCGATGCTGGCTCGTCTCCGTGGCGACCGACTCGCGCAGCTCGTCGGACAGCTTGTCCACGTTGATCCGCTCGAGCAGCAAGCGGACCGCCGGGGCGCCGATGTCCGCCTTGAACGCCGTGTCGCCCTCGGCCTTGGCCTTGGCGCGGATCTCCAGGTAGCGGTCCTCGTCCAGCAGCTCCCGCTCCTGCAGCTCCTGCTCGCCAGGCTCGATCACCACGTAGTTCGTGTAGTAGATCACCCGCTCGAGATCCCGCAGGGTCATGTCGAGCAGGTTGCCCATCGGCGACGGCAGCGTCTTGAAGAACCAGATGTGCGCCACCGGCACCGCGAGCTCGATGTGGCCCATCCGCTCGCGCCGCACCTTGGACAGCGTCACCTCGACGCCGCAGCGGTCGCAGATCACGCCGCGATAGCGGATGCGCTTGTACTTGCCGCAGTGGCACTCCCAGTCCTTCACCGGGCCGAAGATGCGCTCGCAAAACAGCCCGTCGCGTTCCGGCTTGAACGACCGGTAGTTGATGGTCTCGGGCTTGGTGACCTCGCCCCACGACCACCAGGTGCGCTGGCCCTGCAGCTCCAGGCGCTCCCGCTCCTTGGAATCCTTCGGACCGCGGATCTCCTCGGGGGAAGCGATCCGGATCTGGATGTAGTCGAAGCTCGAGCTCTTGGGCTCGTGGCCGCTCCGGAAGTCGATCACGCTATTCCTCCACGTCTTCGGTAGTGCCGAGCGTCACCTTGAGTCCCAGGGCCTGGAGCTCCTTCACCAGCACGTTGAAGGACTCCGGAATCCCGGGCTTCGGCAGGTTCTGCCCCTTCACGATCGCCTCGTACACGCGGCTGCGGCCGTTCACGTCGTCCGACTTCACCGTCAGGATTTCCTGCAGCGTATGCGCCGCGCCGTACGCTTCGAGCGCCCACACTTCCATCTCGCCGAACCGCTGCCCGCCGAACTGCGCCTTCCCGGCGAGGGGCTGCTGGGTCACCAGCGAGTACGGGCCGATGGACCGGGCGTGGATCTTGTCGTCCACCAGGTGCGACAGCTTCATCATGTAGATCGAGCCCACGGTCACCTCGGAGGCGAACAGCTCCCCCGAGCGCCCGTCGCGCAGACGGCACTTGCCCATCGGCGACAGGCCCGCCGCCGCCAGCAGCTCGTCCGCCGCGCCGTCCACGTCGGCCTCCGACTTGGCGCCGAACAGCGCCCCCAGCGCCGGCCGGCCCGTCGCCTCGAGCACGTCCGCCGGCTTGTCCTTCGCCAGGAACTTCTCGGCGTCCTTGAGCCCCGTCTTGAGGGCCGCCTTCTCGACCGCCGCCAGCTCCACGCCGCCGTCGGCCCCGCCCTCGAGCCGCGCCGCCTGGACCTCCTGCTCGATCCGCCGCTGCGCCAGCTCCCGTTCCGCCAGCTCCTTCGCGGCGAACTTGAGGAAGTCCACCAGCTGGTGGTGCAACTCGCGCGTCTCGGCCGACACCGTCCGGCCGCCCAGCAGCGTGATCCCCGCCGTCGCCACGTCGGGCCGCCCGCCGTTCGCCGACTGCAGCCGCCGCAGGTCGGCCACGACGGCCCGCACCCGATCGGCGTCGAGCGCCGGGGGCCGGACGTCGAGGCGCAGGCACTCCGCCGCCCACGTCAGCCCGGCGAGGCGCACCAGCACGCCGATCTCATTCTCGTCGGCGCCCTGAAAGACAGGGGTCTTCGCGTCGAATCCGAGGATCTTCGCGGCCCAGCCCAGGTGCGTCTCCAGGATCTGGCCCACGTTCATCCGGCTCGGCACGCCCAGCGGGTTCAGGACGATGTCCACCGGCGTTCCGTCGGGGAGGAACGGCATGTCCTCCTCCGGCACGATGCGCGCGATGATGCCCTTGTTGCCGTGGCGGCCGGCCATCTTGTCGCCGACCGAGATCTTCCGCTTCTCGGCGATGTAGACCTTCACCAGCTGGATCACTCCCGGCGGGAGCTCGTCCGGCTGGAGGATCTTGTCGATCTGGTCCTCCGACTTCTCCTCGATCTTGGCGCGCTCCGCCGTCGCCGCGTCGAGCACCGCGCGAATCCGCTCGTTCACGGTCTTGTTGGCGACCCGCAGCGTCTTCAGGTCGACGTCGGCGAAATTCACCTGCGCGAGCTGCGGCCGCGTGAGCTTCGTACCGGCCGGGAGGTACTCCTCCACCGTCCCCGCCTTGAGCATCAGGCCCACGTCCTGGTTGGCCAGGATCTCGCCCAACTCGGTGAACATCGCCTCCGAGATGCGCGCCTTTTCTTCCGTTTCGAGCCGACGCACTTCGCCGATCCGCTCGCCGCGGTCCTTCTCCACCACCTGGTCCTCGATGCGCGAGAAGATCTTCACGTCGATGACCACGCCCTCCATCCCCGGCGGCACCTTGAGCGAGGAGTCCTTCACGTCCTTCGCCTTCTCGCCGAAGATCGCGGTGAGCAGCTTCTCCTCTGGGGAAAGCTCCGTCTCGCCCTTCGGGGTGATCTTGCCCACCAGGATGTCGCCCGCCTTCACGTGGGCGCCGATGCGCACGATGCCCCGCTCGTCCAGGTCCACGAGGGACTCTTCGGAGACGTTCGGGATCTCGCGCGTGATCTCCTCACGGCCGCGCTTGGTGTCGCGGACGTGGAGCTCGAGCTCCTGGATGTGGATCGACGAGTACACGTCGTCCTTCACCAGGCGCTCCGAGAGGACGATGGCGTCCTCGAAGTTGTGGCCGTACCACGGCATGAACGCCACGGTGACGTTGGCGCCGAGCGCCAGCTCGCCGTGCTCCGTGCCCGCGCCGTCGGCGACGGCCTGGCCCGCCTTCACCTTCTGGCCCATGTGCACGAGCGGCCGTTGGTTGATGGCGGTGTCCTGGTTGGTGCGCCAGAACTTCTTCAGGCGGAAGCGGTCGTGCTGCTTGAGGCGCGCCAGCGGGTGGTCGCCCGGGTTAGCGTCCTCGTCCCCTGCGTCGATGATGATCTCGTCCGCGGTGACGCGCGTGACCACGCCGCCCCGCCGGGCGATCACCACGGCGCCGGAGTCGCGCGCCACCTTGTCCTCGAGCCCGGTGCCCACGAGCGGCGCCTGCGGGAAGAGGAGCGGCACCGACTGGCGCTGCATGTTCGAGCCCATCAGCGCGCGGTTCGCGTCGTCGTGCTCGAGGAACGGGATCAGGGCCGCGGCGATCGACACGAGCTGCTCCGGCGCCACGTCCATGAAGTCGATCTTGTGCGGCGGCAGGAGTGGATAGTCGTCGCGCTTGCGGCACAGCACCAGCTCGTCGGCGAAGCGGCCTTCCGGCGTCAGGTGCGCGTTCGCCTGCGCCACCGCGTACTCCTCCTCCTCGGAAGCGGAGAGCCAGCGGGTGTCGTCGGTCACGCGGCCGTCCTTCACCACCCGGTACGGCGTCTCGATGAAGCCGAGATCGTTGACGCGCGCGTAGCACGAGAGGCTCGTGATCAGGCCGATGTTCGGGCCTTCCGGCGTCTCGATCGGGCACATCCGGCCGTATTGGCTGTAGTGCACGTCGCGCACCTCGAAGCCGGCGCGCTCGCGCGTGAGCCCGCCCGGGCCGAGGGCCGAGAGGCGCCGCTTGTGCGTCAGCTCGGCGAGCGGGTTCGTCTGGTCCATGAACTGCGACAGCTGCGACGAGCCGAAGAACGCCTGGATCACCGCGCTGACGGTCCGGGCGTTGACCAGGTCGTCGAGGGTGATCCGCTCGGGGTCGTTGTTGATGCTCATCCGCTCCTTGATGAGCCGGGCCATGCGCGACAGCCCCACCGAGAACTGGTTGGCGATCAGCTCGCCCACCGACCGCACCCGGCGGTTGCCGAGGTGGTCGATGTCGTCGGTGTAACCGCGGCCCTCCGACAGCTCGATCAAGTACCGGATGATCGCGATGAAGTCGTCCTCGGTGAGGACGGTGTTGTCCTTCGCGATGTTCACCTTGAGCCGCTGGTTGATCTTGTAACGCCCCACCCGGCCCAGATCGTAGCGCTTGGGGTGGAAGAACAGCCGCTCGAGCGCCTGGCGGGCCGTCTCGAGGTTGGGCGCCTCGCCCGGCCGCAGCAGGGTGTAGATCTGCTCCAGGGCCTCGGCCTCGGTATGGGTCGGGTCCTTGACGAGCGTGTTCTTGATCAGCGGCGACTCGCTCCGGCCCGGGGGCAGGAGCACGTCCACTTTGGTCAGGCCGGCCTTGAACAGTTTCTTCTTGAGCGTGTCCGACACCTCGCGCCCAGCCTCGGCGAGGACCTCGCCCGTTTCCGGATCGGCCACGTCGAAGGCGAGCACGTGCTTGCCCTGCTGCTGCTGGGTCGTCGTCGGCTGCGCGTCGTCGCGCAGGTCGAGCGCGGTGTAGCCCGCGAAGACCTTCACGCCCGTGATGCCGGCGCGGCGGAACGAGTTGAACAGCTCCAGCGTCAGCTCGTCGCCCACGCGGGCGAGCGGCTCGCCCTTCTTGTTCTCGGGGTCCGGGACATCGACCGCGAGCAGCGTGCCGAGCACCTCGCGCTTCTGCGCGCGGCCCTCGAGCTTGCCCGTGATGTCGATGTCCTTCATCGCGTAGAACAGCTTCAGGATCTCGGCATTCGTGCCGTAGCCGAAGGCCCGGAGCAGCGCGGTCGCCGGGAATTTCTTCTTTTTGTCGATGTGGACGTAGATCACGTCGTGAATGTCGATCGTGAACTCGACCCACGAGCCCCGGAACGGGATGATCCGCGCCGAGAAGAGGCGCTGGCCGTTGGGATGGATGCTCTCCTCGAAGACGACGCCTGGCGAGCGGTGCAGCTGCGACACGATGACGCGCTCCGCGCCATTGATGACGAACGTGCCGAGCGGCGTGAGGATCGGCAGCTCGCCGAGATAGACCTCTTTCTCGATGATGTTCTTCGGGCGCTTGGTCTTCGTGACCTCCCCCACCTCTTCCATGACCACCAGCTGCAGCGTGGCCTTGAGGGGTACGGAGTAGGTCATGTCGCGCTCGATGCACTCTTCGACGGTGTACTTCGCCTCCCCGAGCCCGTACTTCACGAACTCGAGCGAGTAGTTGCCGTTCACGTCCTGGATCGGGAACAGGTCCTTGAAGACCCGCTCCAGACCGACGTCCGAGCGCTCGGCGCCCTTCCCGTCCGGCTGCAGCAGCGACTGGAAGGCCCGCGTCTGGATGTCGAGGAGGTGGGGCATGGGCATCCCCGTCGCGAGCTTCGCGAACGACAGAACCGGCAGCGTCTTCGTCGTCATGTCAAAACCTCAGGCAACGCAAAAGGCCCCACCGCCCCCGGACCCGATGCGGTCGGGGGGTGGACAGAGGGGCTCGTGCAAGCGAGCAGGGCTGTGGTGAATCCGCGCATGTCGTAGAACCGAAGTGAGACCCGGGACACGCCACCGGGCCCCAATGGCCCGGTGCGTCGTTCGCCGAGGCTACTTCAGTTCGACGACCGCGCCCTGCGCTTCGAGCTTCTTCTTGATTTCTTCGGCTTCGGCCTTGGACACGCCTTCCTTCACGGTGCCGGGCGCGCCTTCCACGAGGTCCTTGGCTTCCTTGAGACCCAGGCTGGTGATCGCGCGGACCTCCTTGATGACCTGGATCTTCTTCTCGCCCGCGGCCTTGAGGATGACCGTGAACTCGGTCTTCTCTTCGGCCGCCGCCGCTGCCGCGCCGCCGCCGGCCCCGCCTGCCGCCGGTGCCGCCGCCGCGGGCGCCGCGATCGTCACGCCGAACTTGTCCTTGAACTTCTCGATGAGCTGCGCCAGCTCGACGACCGACAGGTTGCCGATCGCTTCGAGCAGATCGTCGATGCTCAAACTAGTTTGCGTTGCCATTGGTCGTATCTCCCACCCGGTTGTTTTTCAGGGCCTCGAGGGCCCCCACCATCATGTACAGAAGGCCGTTCAGCGCGCCGACGAAGCCGGCCATCGGCGATTGGAGCGCCCCGCCCAGCTGGGCGAGCAGCTCCGGTTTCGACGGCAGCGCCGCGAGCTGCCTCACCTGGTCGGCCGTGACCGTCTTCCCCTCCACCAGGCCGATCCTGATCGAGGGCTTCTCGTGCTCCTTGGCGAACTCCGTCAGCACCTTCGCCGATGCCACGGGGTCCGCGCCGCCCAGGACCAGCGCCGTGGGGCCGGTCAGGTGGGCCCCTAGGCCGGCGCGCTGCGCGTCCGTCAGGGCGCGCCGCGCCAGCGTGTTCTTCACCACCACGTATTCGACCCCCGCGGCGCGCAACCGGCGCCGCAGGTCGGTGATCCGGGCAACGCTGAGCCCGGTGAAGTCCGTGACGTACACCGTCGGCGCCCCCGCGAGCTGCGCCGCCAGCGTGGTCACCATCTCCTGCTTCTGGGCCTTGGTGTGCTTCATTGCTGGTACCCCGCCGGATCGACCGGCACGCCCGGCCCCATCGTGCTGGAGACCGTCACCGACCGGATGTAGTGGCCCTTCGCCGCCGATGGCCTCGCCTTGACGATCGCCTCCATGAACGCGTGCAGGTTGTCGGCGAGCAGCTCGGGAGCGAATGATTTCTTGCCGATCGGCGCGTGCACGATTCCGCTCTTGTCCACGCGAAACTCGATCTTGCCCGCCTTCAATTCCTTGACCGCGCGACCGACGTCCATCGTCACCGTGCCGGCCTTCGGGTTCGGCATCAGGCCCCGGGGTCCCAGCACCTTCCCGAGGGGGCCCAGCTGGGCCATCACGTCGGGGGTCGCCACGATCACGTCGGTGTCGAGCCAGCCGTCCTTGATCTTCTGGAGGTACTCCATGCCCACCAGGTCGGCGCCGGCCATCTCCGCCTCCTTGGCCTTGTCGCCCTGCGCGATCACCAGCACGCGGACCTTCTTGCCCGTGCCGTGCGGCAGGGAGACGGTGCCGCGGACGATCTGATCGGCGTGCTTGGGATCGACGCCCAGGCGCACCGCGACATCCACCGACTCGTCGAACTTGGCGAACGCCGCCGCTTTCACGCGGTCCACCGCGTCGCGCGCGGGATAGAGTTTCTTCGGCTCGAGCGTGGCGGCCGCGGCCCGGTACTGCTTGCCGTGGACGCGCATCAGCCCTCCACCTCGAGGCCCATCGAGCGCGCCGTGCCCGCGATCATCTTGATCGCGCCCTCGAGATCGGTCGCGTTCAGGTCGGGCATCTTGAGCTCGGCGATCTTCTGGAGCTGCGCGCGCGTCACCTTCCCCACCTTCTGGCGGTTCGAGGTGGGCGAGCCCTTCTCGATCCCCGCCTCCTTCTTGAGGAGCACGGCGGCGGGGGGCGTTTTCGTGATGAACGTGAAGGTGCGATCCTTGTAGATCGTCACCACGACCGGGGTGGTCATCCCGGCCGCGCTCTGGGTTCGCGCGTTGAACTGCTTCACGAACTCCATGATGTTGACGCCATGGGGTCCGAGCGCGGTCCCGACCGGCGGCGCCGGGGTCGCCTGCCCCGCCGGCACCTGCAGTTTCACGACTGCAGTGATCGGTTTCGCCATCGTCCGTCCTTCTGTCGCGTCCGCGCGAGGCGGACTCCCACGTAACCCGTGGTCAGTGTGCCTTGAGCTGCAAGTAATCGAGCTCCACCGAAGTGGGCCGCCCGAACAACGACACCGAGACCCGCACCTTCCCCTTGTCCGGCAGCACCTCTTCGACCGTGCCGCTGAAGTCCGAGAACGGTCCCTCGGTGATTTCCACCACCTGCCCCGCGAGGAACGGAATCTCCTCGGTGGGCTCCTCTTCCTTCACGGCTTCCTCGACGCCGAGCAGCCGATTGACCTCGTCGGGGCGCAGCGGCATCGGCAGCCGCGCCGTGCCCACGAACTTGATCACGCCCTGGATGCCGTTGATGACGTGGATCGTCTCCTGGTTCAAGACCATCTCCACGAGCACGTACCCGGGATAGATCTTGCGCTCCACCGTCACCTTCTTGCCGTTCTTGATCTCCACCACGTCCTGGGTGGGGACCAGCGCCTGCCGGATCGGCTTCTCGGCGCCCTCGCGCGGATCTTCCGCGATGCGGCGCGCGATCAGCGACCGTACCTTGTTCTCGTGGCCCGCGGTCGTCTGGATCGCGTACCAGCGATGCTCCGACATCAGAACAGCTTCGCGACGGCCTTCACGAACACGAACTGGAACGTCGCGTCCATGAGACCGATCACGATGCCCAGGATCGTGACGAAGATGATGATCACCAGCGTCGCCTTCTTGAGCTCGTCCATCGTGGGCCAGGTGACTTTGCGCAGCTCGGCCCGCACGTCGCGAACGAAACCCACGACGCGGGCCAGCCGGCCCCCCCCCCGCTGGGCCTCGCCCGGCGCGAGCGCCTCCGTGGCCACTACTTCGATTCCTTGTGCTGCTGCTGCTTGGTGCACCGCGGGCAGAACTTCTTCCACTCCGCCCGCTCGGGGTGCTTGCGCCGGTTCTTGGTCGTGAAGTAGTTCCGGCTCTTACAAACGGTGCACTCCATGATGATGTTCTCGCGCGGCACTATGACCTCAGTCGTTAGGCGGTTAGACGGTTGGGCGGTTGGTGACGAACCGCCTCACCGTCGAACCAGCTATTTGAGAATTTTCGTCACCACGCCGGCGCCCACCGTCCGGCCGCCCTCGCGGATCGCGAACCGCAGCTGCTCTTCCATCGCAATCGGCGTGATCAGCTCGATCGTCATCTTCGTGTTGTCCCCCGGCATCACCATCTCCACCCCCGCCGGCAGCTCCACACTCCCCGTCACGTCCGTCGTCCGGAAGTAAAACTGCGGCCGGTACCCCTTGAAAAACGGCGTGTGCCGCCCGCCCTCTTCCTTCGTCAGCACGTACACTTCCGCCTCGAAGTGCGTGTGCGGCGTGATCGAGCCCGGCTTCGCCAGGCACATCCCCCGCTCCACCTCGTGCTTCTCCACCCCCCGCAAGAGCAGCCCCACGTTGTCCCCCGCCTGCCCGTCGTCCAGCAGCTTGCGGAACATCTCCACCCCGGTGACGGTCGTCTTCTTGTCCGTCCCGAACCCCACCAATTCCACTTCCTCCCCCACCTTGATCTTGCCCCGATCGATCCGGCCCGTCGCCACCGTCCCCCGCCCCGTGATCGAGAACACGTCCTCGACCGGCATCAGGAACGGCTTGTCCACTTCGCGCTTCGGCACCGGGATGCTCTTGTCCAGCGCCGCCAGCAGCTCCTCGATCTTCACCACCCACTGCGGGTCGCCCTCGATCGCCTTCAGCGCCGCCCCCCGGATCACCGGCAGGTCGTCGCCCGGGAACTGATACTTCGACAAGAGCTCCCGCACCTCGAGCTCCACCAGGTCGAGCAGCTCCGGGTCGTCCACCAGGTCGCACTTGTTCAGGAACACGACAATGGCCGGCACGTTCACCTGCCGCGCCAAGAGGATGTGCTCCCGCGTCTGCGGCATCGGCCCGTCCACCGCGCTCACCACCAGGATCGCCCCGTCCATCTGCGCCGCCCCCGTGATCATGTTCTTCACGTAGTCGGCGTGCCCCGGGCAGTCCACGTGCGCGTAGTGGCGCGCCGCCGTCGCATACTCCACGTGGCTCGTCGCAATCGTCAGGATCTTGGTCGCGTCGCGCCGCCCCTGCGACTCGCTCGCCTTCGCCACTTGGTCGTAGGTCACGTAGGTCGCGAGACCCTTGTCGGCCGACACTTTCGTCAGTGCCGCCGTCAGGGTCGTCTTCCCGTGGTCCACGTGCCCGATCGTCCCCACGTTCACGTGCGGCTTGGTCCGCTCGAATTTCGCCTTGGCCATGTTTCTTTGTGTCCCTTTTTGCTGTGTCAGGTGTCAGGTGTCTCGCAGAGCTCGCGACCGGGATTGAACCGGTGACCTCGTCCTTACCAAGGACGCGCTCTACCGACTGAGCTACGCGAGCGTGCACCAGAGCGGGCGACGGGGCTCGAACCCGCGACCCTCAGCTTGGAAGGCTGACGCTCTACCAACTGAGCTACGCCCGCGCGCCCAAAAGTGGTGGGGGAAGGATTCGAACCTTCGTAGCGCGATGCGCGGCAGATTTACAGTCTGCTCCCTTTGGCCACTCGGGCACCCCACCCAGCGCTCCGCCCCCACTGACAACAGACCCCGCGTTCGGTCGGCGCGGGGTTTGTTGTTTCCTCGGAGTCCGGGATCCTGCTGCTCCTCTTCGGCAACGTGAGCTGACGAAGGGACTCGAACCCTCAACCTGCTGATTACAAATCAGCTGCTCTACCAGTTGAGCTACGTCAGCTGGTGATCGCTAAATCTGACAGACTGGTAGCTTAAACGGGGTTGGGCTCTATTGCAAGGGACGTGCCGGGAAGAACTTAGACGACCCGCCACTTCGTACCCTGGGGCGTATCCTCGATCTCCACGCCACGGGCCACGAGCTCCGCCCGGATCGCGTCTGCCGCCTTGAAATCCTTGGACTTACGGGCCTGGGCCCGGGCGGCGAGCCGCTCCTCCACCCAGGCCGAAAGCGCCGAGTCGAGCCGCTTCGGGGTGGGGAGGACGTCCAGAACACCCGTAACCCGGTCGAAGGCAGCCAGGGCCTTCCCGGAGCCTGCCGCCCCACCATCCATGCCCCGATTCGCGGCGCGCACGAACTCGAACAGCGCGGCGACGGCGCGAGGGGCGTTCAGATCGTCGTTGAGCGCGGCGGTGAACTCGGCTTCCATCTTCTTCCCCAGCTCCGCGAGCGGCCCGTCTCCCGTCCCCCGTCCCCCGTCCCCTGTGAGTCGCTCCCGGAATTCGCCCAGCCGCCGCACCCCTTCCCGCGCGCCGTCCAGCGCCTCGTCGTTGAAGTCGATCGACTGGCGGTAGTGCGTTTGCGAGAACAGCAGCCGCACCGCGCCGGCATCCACGCCCTGATCGCGCAGGTCGCGCGCGGTGAGGAAGTTGCCGAACCGCTTCGACATCTTGGTGCCGCGCACGTTCAGGAACTCGCCGTGCAGCCAGTGGCGCGCGAACGGCTTGCCCGTCGCCGCCTCCGACTGGGCGATCTCGTCCTCGTGGTGCGGGAAGATCAAGTCCACGCCGCCGGCGTGGATGTCGAGCGTCTCCGCGCCGAAGCGGCGGCCGATCTCGTCGAGCGACATCGCCGAGCACTCGAGGTGCCACCCCGGGCGGCCGCGGCCGAACGGCGCGTCCCACGCCGCGCCCACGGCCTCGTCTTCGGCGTCCGATTTCTTCCAGAGCGCGAAGTCGCGCGCGTCGTCCTTCGCGTACTCGTCGCTCGAGACGCGGGCGCCGGTCTTGAGCTCCCGCCGGTCGAGCTGCGACAGGCGCCCGTAGGCCGGAAACTTCGCGATGGCGAAATAGACCGAGCCGTCCTCCCCTTTGTAGGCGACGCCGCGCTCGAGCAGCCGCGAGACCAGCGCGACCATCGGTTTGATGTACTGCGTGGCGCGCGGGTACACGTGCGCGGGCTTGATGCGCAGGTAGTCGCGGTCTTCGAAGAACGCCTGCGTGAACGGCTCCGTGTGCTCGGTCAAGGACTTCCCCGCCGCGGCGGCCGCCTTGATCGTGCGGTCGTCCACGTCGGTGAGGTTCATGACGTGAAAGACTTCGTAGCCCGAGTGCTCGAGCCAGCGCCGCAGCAAATCCTCGAACAGGAACGTCCGGAAGTTGCCGATGTGGGCGTAGTTCCAGACGGTCGGCCCGCAGGTGTAGAGGGTGACGCGCGGCGGCGCGAGCGGTTCGAGGGGCTCGACGCGACGAGTCAACGTGTTGTAGAGAGAGAGCGGGCTCATTCGTCCGCCAAACGTAGGCGGGCCCGGCGGAAGCGTCAACGCGCGGCGTCGTGGGCGTCGAGGACGATCTCTTCGAGCGACTTGACGCGAACCCGCGACGCGCGCACCGCGAGCCGATGGGCGTGGCAGAGGGCGAGCGCCGCCTCGGCCGTGCGGCCCGCGAGCGGCGCCTCGAGCCCGGCGGCGGTCACGCGGAAGCCGGGCGGCGGCTCGGGGGGCGGGGCGTCGAGGATCACCTCGAGCACGCGCTCGGCAAGGAGCGCCGCGAGCGGGCCGGCGCGGACGATCCGGCCGGCGCGCAGCACCAGCACCCGCCCGGCCACGCGCTCCAGCGCGCCGAGGTCGCGCGCCGCGAGCAGCACGGCGACGCCCGTGGCGGCGAGGTGGGCGACGCGGCCGCAGAGATCGCGGCGCGCGATCGGATCGAGCCCGGAGAGCGTCTCATCGAGCAGCAGCACTCGCCGCCCGCCGAGCGCCGCCTGGGCCAGGGCGAGCCGCTGCAGATCCGCGCGGCCCAGGGCGGCGGCGCGCA
>Ga0326597_10004166_pt1 | contig 20439 bp, 3 predicted proteins | sample RVTome_12_FD_203789 | JGI IMG/M metagenome (GOLD analysis project Ga0326597, IMG submission 203789) | Soil microbial communities from uranium-contaminated site in the Upper Colorado River Basin, Wyoming, United States - RVT100D185 | ecosystem: Environmental > Terrestrial > Soil > Contaminated >...
CACCGAGCTCGAACAAGTACTCGCGAAGCGCCGCCAGTTCAGCCGGCGGCGGATCCAACCGAATAAGATCGTGGAGCTTCGCCTGTCGCCCCAGTCGCGCCGCCAAAGCGTCGAAAGCCTTCTGGCATGCCTTGGCATCAGATCGGCGGCCAGCGAGCTTCAGCGGGCGATAAACACGCTGGAAGAAGTCGACCAACAGAGTGTCCGCTTGCATGGCTCAAGATGATACCAAGCTTCGGCCAACTCTTGACCGTCAATCTTGCGCGCTCGAGTTCGGCTTGCTGGCTGCAAGGAAGGCCGCGGCGACACTAGCGACGGCCTCGCGAGCGGCTTCACTGAGGAGCGGCAACGTCGCCAAAATGAAGTCCGTCGCGGAGTCCGATGATGCCACGGGCGGACACAGAAAGTCACCGGATGACGCACTTGCTGTGCAACTAGCCGGATGGATGGTCTTCTTTTCCAGAAAGTACCGTCAGGGGGTGTTGATCCGACCGGGGTACTATCATTGAAAACGGGGTATTGCCCAGGAAATACCCGGGGAGGCGGCGCCCCAATAAGTACCCGGCCGACGAAAGCGATTCGTCACTGATCGACCTCGGGCCCGATGCACAGGGGCGGTTCCCACGTTGTGACGTCGCCACGGTCTTTGCCCGCTCGTACCCGCATCTCGCCTTCACTCCATCCGGCCCGGATCTCTGCGGCCAACCGCTCAATGTCGTGCGGAGTCGGCTCGCCCTTGGGGACCCCTACCCGTTTGCCGCGAAACATGACTTCGCGGAAAGCGGGCGGACTGTTCGTTGACTGAACTCCGAGTTCACCCACGTAGCGTTTCAACGCCGCCAGCTCAGCCGGCGGCGGATCCAACCGAATAAGATCGCCAAGCGTTGGCTGCCGCCCCAAGTTGGCCGCTAGAGCGTCGATCGCGTTTTGACATGGCTTGGCCAGCGAGCGTCAGCGGACGGTAGACGCGGTTAAGAAAGCCAATCAAGAGCGTGTCGGAATCCATGGCTCAAGATGATACCGAGAATGACCACATCACGAAGTGCCAACTTCAGTGCCAACAAAACGCCGCAACGAGCCGGGTTTTCAAAGCTCAAATCCGGCTCGCTACGACGTGAACGCAACGAATCAACACGCAAACGCCCCCGTGCCACGGGTATCGTGGCACTGGGGGTCAAAAGGTCGGAGGTTCGAATCCTCTCGGCCCGACTTGTAAAGCCTTGTGTGACAATGAGTTACGCAAGGCTTTCATCTTCCCTAACAGCAACTTTGGCTTGGTGCTACACCGGTGCTACACTTGGCGAGCGAGACGAGAAAGTCAATCAAAGCGGATTTCCCGGCCGCTGCCATCGTTCAGCCGCCGATTCTGCCGCCGGGATCTCGTAAACGCGACAATGGCCAGCCACAAAATGGCAGTATGGGAGCAGCACTAGCAGTGTTGACAGCCGTGGATCAACCGAATTCGATTCTGTTCTGCTGACGCGAAGGATTGAACACGAGTGGCGCGGCAAGCCATTGTTCAAAGCTTACTCCCCCGTGACCTCAACGTCCCAAGTGCATTCAATGCAGCCTTTGACGCTCTGATACGCTGGACATTTCTCCGAGTACATCGCCAACGCTCGATCCACTTTATCGCGACTGCCCTCCGGAATCTTGAGTCGGTAGTGAAGATGAATCCTGGTGATCTTCAGCACACCGTCGACCTCCTCAATATCGCCTTCTACATCCGCCACGAGATTCTCAGCTGACTTGATTTCCCGCACATCCAGTGCGGCTCCGAAGGTGCCGAGCAGTCACCCGGCAACGCCAGCAATCATGTGATCAAGCGTGGCCGGATACTCGGGGCCAGTGATCTCGCGACCGTACTTCTCTTGGTAGAAGTGCTTGATACCACCATGAATGCCGAAGTGAAGCGGTTCGTCGAATCCCTCGATCCGTGCCGTTCGGTGCGGTCCTTCGTGCTTGGCAATCCGGATTTTGCTAGTGTGGGCAACCGACATGTCAGCCTCCTTCATCCAAGGTAGTGTGCCATGAGCATTCTCAATACTTCCTCTGCGACTGTCAAATACCGAAGGAAGTTTCTGTCAAGAATAGCGATAGCGTAACCGAAATCACGTCGTTGAAATCGATAACTCGGGGCAGGTGAGTTGATGATCAAGAAGGGGCAAGAAACAAAAAAGGGCCGTCAGGTGGGGCAGGAACCTGGCGACCCTGAAGGGATGCCATCGCGGTGGGACCGTCAGTCCGCCAGCTAATCTTCGAGGTCATTTACATCGAAGAGGCTATCGAGTGCGGACTCCAGATCTTCCGCTTTCAATGCCAGCGAGGCACGCACCGACGAACTCATCGCCTGATATTGACGCGCGAAGTCGTGACGCCCGAGTTCAGCGAAGAAGTTTCCCTCGGAAGCTTTATCATCTTCGACCGCAAGCTGCTCGACGGCCGCTGGCTCAAGAGTCACCTGGGTCGTGCCATTATTGGCCGTTAGCTGAATGGCAAAGCCAGGAACTAACGGTTGGTCGCCGGGATCGACGGATGCGACCTGCACCAAGCCTTCGCCTTCTGGATTAGAAGGCGAGTTCAATTCATTCACGACCAAGAGAACGTCGGCCGGCGAGATGTTGTTGTCGCCGTTTGTGTCGGGGAACGGAATCCCAGGCAATGGCGTGGTCAACGCGTGCGAACCAACGGTATTGAGATGATTGATCAACAACAGTGCATCGATCGGAGAAACATCTCCGTCGGCGTTGACGTCGCGCGGGTTCGCCGGATTCTGGAACGCCGCCGCACTCGCGACCGTAATGCTCACCGTTGCCGGCGCGGATTGCAAACCACCATCGTCGATGGCCCGGTAGGTGAAGCGATCGATTCCAGAGAATCCACTCCTTGGCGTATAATCGAACGAGCCATCCGAACGAAATACGATCGTGCCACTGGGGGGCTGCGTCACGAGTTGAGCGGTCAGCGGAGTTGTTTGATCGCGGTCAGTGTCGTTACGCAAAACACCGTTCGCCGCGCTGACGCGAAGCTGTGTCGCGTTCTGGGCCGAGTAGGAATCTGGACCAGCATTTGGTGGCTCGTTCGTCGCAATGACGGTGATCGTAACAGTTGCGGCATTTGAGTTTGCCGCGCCATCGTTCGCTCGATAAACGAAAGTATCGACACCACTGAAGTCCGGCGCGGGTGTATAGGTGAACGTACCGTTCGAGTTCAGATTCAACGTACCGTTCGACGGACCGCTGATCCGAACCGCCGTCAACGATCCGATGAATGGATTCGCCGGGTCTTCCGGTTCCTCTGCATCGGTGTCGTTCAATAGAATACTACCGGTGGCACCGACCGTAAGCTGAGTATCCTCCGTGACGCTGAACGTATCGTTCACGGCCTTCGGAGCATCGTTCACACCAACGACGGAGATGTTAACTGTTGCCTCGCTCGATTCGACCGAGCCGTCGAATGCCCGATATCGGAAGCGATCGACCAGCGACTGTCCAGCGCTCAACGCCTGGATATTGACGGCGGTAGTTGGGTCGTAAGTGAACGTTCCATTCTCATTGATCGTAACCGTGGCTCCCTGATCGCTTTGCAGTTGGCCCGGATTACTCACCGTCAGCGTATCCGGATTTGGAGTCAAATCGATATCGAAATCGTTACCCAGCACACCGCGTCCTTGCACCTGAAGCACGGCATCTTCATTTCCGGCAAACGCATCGTTGACCGCGTTGGGAGGATCGTTCGCCGGCTCGACGGTGACTGTATGCGTGCCGACGGCTGTCTGCGGATCGGAGGCCCCGTTGGTCAACCCGTTGTCGCGCACCGTGTATGTGAAAGTATCAACACCATTGAAATTTAACGGCGGTATGTAATTTACTGTTCCACCCGTGCCTAACGTCAGCGCACCACCACGGGCGCTGGAGCTGACCACACCGATGACCGTCAATAGTTGGCTATTCTCCGCCCCCGGACCACCACGATCATTCTGCGTGAGAACGATTGGCCCTATGTCGAGTTGTTGATCTTCAAGGGTGACACTCGTCGATGCGGTCATGATCGGCGGATCATTCACCGCTGAGATGTTTACCGAGACCGTACCGATCGCGGACTTGGGATCGGGCAACCCGTTCGTCGTGCCGTTGTCTTGAATCTCGTAAGTAAACGTATCAAGACCGGCGATGTCCGCGGGTGGTTTATACGTGACGGTCGTACCCACCAACGTAATAGTGCCACCACGCGTACTCGTCTGGCTAGTTCCGGTGACGGTCACCGATTGATTCAACTCCTTGTCGATACCCTCCTGCGGCGGGCCAGGCAAGTCATTGGCCAAGAGAACACTTGTATCGATCGTCAGCGTACGATCTTCACTCGTTGCTTGAATATCGGCGACAGCCACCGGCGCGTCGTTGACGGGGGTTACTGTCACGGTCACCGTGGCCGTTGCGTTCTTCGGATCGGGGGCACCATTGGTCAGACCGTTGTCGACCAGGGTGTAGGTAAAGGTGTCGTTACCGTTGAAGTCGGCCTTCGGCGTATAGACAATTTGGTTTGTACTCGAATTGAACGTGACGACACCGCCTTGTGCACTGGTCGCAGAGACACTTTGCACGTTGAGCGTCTGGCCACTCTCGTTGGCAGGGCCGCGGACGTCATTATTGAGCAAGTTTGCCGCGGGAATCGTCAACACGGTATCTTCCGGGGTCGTACGCGAGTCGGAGCCAGCCGATGGTGCATCGTTGACCGCCGTCACAACCATCGTCACGGTACCGGTTGCCGTTCGCGGCGGCGACCCGTTGTCGGCGACGGTGTAGGTGAAGACATCTTCGCCATTGAAGTCGGCGGGTGGCGTGTAGGTAATCACTCCCAGGATCAGCGAAACGGTCCCTTGATTCGCGCTCGCAGCGCTCACGCCAGTCACACTCAGCAACTGAGTGTTCTCATTGCTTGGACCGGCATCATCATTTTGCGTCAGGATCGCCGCGTTAAAGACATGTCGCGTATCTTCCGGGGTGACACGTGTATCCGAAACCGGAACAGGTGGGTCGTTGACGGGGCGCACGGTCACAGTCACGGTACCTGTAGCACTTGCCGCGGGCGAACCGTTGTCGCGAACGGTGTACGTAAACGTATCGGTCCCGAAGAAATCCACGGGGGGAGTGTAGGAAATCGCCCCTGAGGTGAGCGACACCGAGGCACCGGCAGACGATGTCGAGCTGACAGCAACGACACTCAACAGCTGGCCGATTTCGTCCGTCGCAGTTGCCGGTCCGGGCAGATCGTTCCCGATCAACGTCACCGCGTCGAACACTAACTGGATATCTTCGTCAATCGATTGCGAATCCGGCCCCGGCACGGGCGGATCGTTGACGGCACTGATCGTTACCGTCACCGTCCCAGTCGCGCTCTTGGGATCGGAGACACCGTTCGTGAGGCCGTCGTCCGTCACTTGATAGCTGAAAGTATCGGTACCAACAAAGTTCGCCGGGGGTGTATAAGTGACCGTTCGATTCAAAGTGTCCAAGACAACCGTACCACCGTTCGAACTCGCCGCACTAACGCCGGTGACCAGCATCGACTGGTGACTTTCATTGCTCGGCCCGCGCACATCGTTGGCCCGCAGCGTTGCTCCGTTGATCAGAATCGGCACATCTTCGGGCGTACTGACCGCATCGCCGACTGCGGTCGGCGCGTCGTTGACCGCGGTCACCGTCAACGGCAAAGTAGCCATCGCCGTCAGGCTGGAACTCGCGGACTGTCCCGTATTGCCTCGATCGTTGACCGTGATGACAAGCGAGTCGGGGCCGTTGTAGTCTGGATCACCCAAGTATTGCAATCCAGTCGGGTCAGCCAACATTATTGCGAAGGAGGCGGGGGAACCAGTCACGAGCACGGTTTTGGTGCCGTTATCCGTAATTCCCAAGCCAATTAGCGGGTTGACCGTCAGCGTTCCATGAGTTGCCTGGAACGTGACATCGATGCCACCGTTGACTGTTTCCGTGACATCGACGTCGGTGATCGACAGTCCAGCCAGCGTCGTCAGCGTATCCTCGACCGCGGACAAGGCTTGTGAGGTGCTAATCACCGGAGCATCGTTGACGGCCTGCACGGTTATGGTGAAGGTGTCTCGGACCGTGAGGCCAAACGCATCTTGAGCTTGGACGATCACTTCGGCAGTGCCGTTTTGATTCGGCAGATAGTCGAGCCTCAAAATAGCTGACTGCGGCGTTTGTACAATGCTCGTGCTGACGAGGCCTTGAGCCGACAAGGCCGTACCGTTCACGACGGCCAACGTGAGCCCATCGTTATCAAAGGGGTTGACATCGAAGTCGTTGAAGACGTTCGGGAACAACTCGATCTCGGTGCTCGGTGCGTCTTCGTTCACCGCAAAGTCGGCCACCGGATTTGCAACAAACGGTGGATCGTTCACCGAGTTGACGTTGATGGTGAATGTTTGTGGTAGCGACGTGTTCGCATGCGGCGACGTTCCATTGCCATCGTCGCGCAGACTTACCACGACCGTTGCGGAACCGTTCGTATTGGGAGCGGTTCGGAAAGTTAACTGGCCGTTCAAGCCGTTCAGGCTGATTACGGGCGGAACCGTGAATGCCAGGCTCCGGGTTGTCGACTGAACCGATAAATCGAAAGCCAATACCTGGCCGTTCTCGTCACTTGGCCCGCGGGATACGCCCGTTGCAAAGCCGGGAATGGTGACCTGTCCAACATCCTCGTCTCTCAGAATGTCGATAACTCCAAACGTGGAGGAATCCTGGTCCACCAACTGGAATTGAGGTGCATCGTTGATCGGATTGACGGTAATCGTGAACGACTGCTTAGGCGACTTGTCATTGTTTGGCGGAGTGGCAGTGCCGGTTCCACTGTCGTCAAGTTCAAGAGTGACAATGAATACACCGTTGACGTCCGGCACCATTTGGTACGTTAAAATGCCGGTCAATGGATTGACATTGGGAAACTGCGAGAAGGCGGCGGACGCATTCGTCATTGTCCCGGCAAACGCGGTTTCCACGTTAAACGTGAGCACCTGTCCATCCTCGTCGGACGGCATCGCCGGGCCGCGCGAGACATTCGTCACAAAACCCGTTACGGTTTGCGGCGGGGCATCTTCATTAATGGTCTGGCTCGTTCCCGCGATGTTGAAACTTGGCGGATCGTTAACGGCTGCGACACTGATCGTCAGCGTCTCCGTTTGCGACAAATTCACATTCGGGAAGATGCCGCTTCCGCTGTCCTGCAACGTCACCCTAAAGACTCGCAAACCGTTCGAGTCCAGAACTGTCTCGTAGGTGAGATTTCCGGTAATCGGATCGATAACCGGTGGCGACACAAACGCCAAGTTGCCGATCTGCAACCCCGTTTGGACCGCGACGACATTGAATTGCAACGTCTGGTTTGTCTCGTCGATCGCGGTCAACGGTCCACCAGAAATACTGGTTGCCCACCCGTCGATCGTCTGTAGACGCGTATTGTCTTCGGGGTCAAGCGCGTCTTCGTTGATCTGCTGATTCGGACCCTTTGTGAATCGAGGCGCGTCGTTCACTGGATTCACGGTGATCGTAATGCGTACGGGAGCCGATTTATCGACGCCGGTCGCGACCTGCACACCACTTTGATTCAGCGTCACGACACCGCCGTTATCCATCACCGTGACGTCAAACACCGCTTGCCCATTCGCGTTCGGAGCCGAAGTATAACTGAGATTGCCGGTCGCCGGGTTGATCACCGGCTCAGCGCCAGCGGCAAAGGCAAGATTACCTTCTCCCACAACGCGAGCGACCAGGAAGCTGACCGCTTGTCCCGCCTCGTCGGTCGCAGTCGCCGGGCCGCGTTTCACATTCGCAAGCGAAATCAGCGGTACGTTTTGTAAGCCGGCATCCTCGTTGATCGCCGGCAACATCGGCTGTGTGACGGTAAACGAAGGAGCATCGTTCACGGCGAGAACCTGGATGTCGATGAACTGCGTCGTTTGCCGCGGGGGTGCCGGTGAATTGCCGAGATCGTTGACGTTGATCGTCAGGGTCACAAGCCCGTTGAAGTCTTGCGCTCCGCGGAACGCCATTCCATTCAACACGGCATTCAGCTGGCCGAGAGTCCCGCGCAGCTTGACCGATGCCGAACTATCCGCGCCACCAACAACAAGCCCGGCCGGGTTGACCCCGTTCCCGCCATTCAATCGAACGACGCCTTCCGTCGCGGTAATGGAGACTTCCATGCTTGCGTTCCCGACGTCAGGGTCGGTGATCACGAGTCCGTTGAGCACGAGATCGGTATCCTCGGGCACTTCTTGAGCGCCCGGCGATGCCAGCGTCGGCGCGTCGTTGACGGCTGCCACCGCAATGGAAATGTCTCCGGCGACAATAATCGGAGCTTGTGAATTGGGCAGGTCTGCATGCTGCCCAAGATCGTTAAGTTCGACGTGAATCACGTCGTTTCCAAAGAAGTCTTGCGCTCCGCGGTAGGCCAGTCCACTACCGGACAAGAAGGTTGTGTTGATCTGAGCAAGCGTCGCGTTGATCGTGATCGCGTTTGTGCCGTTCTGATTCGCACCAAGATCCGATACTGTTACACCGCCATTGACACTCGTATTGACGGTCAGGAAGGAACCGGCATTCAGCGTCGATAATGTCAACCGAACGACATCGGTCGGAACTAAGTCCACGTCGGCGACCGAAATGCCGGGAATCACCTTTGCAAAATCCTCGAAGGCCGCTTGCGTACCCGCGGGAAGCGTCAGTACGGGTGGATCGTTCACCGCGGCAATTGACACCGTGAACGACGTCTGAGCGACGCGACCTGCTTGGTCGGTCGCGCTGACAACAACGATCGCTGAACCGTTCTGATCTGGTTGAGGGTCAAGCGTAATCAGAGACCCGGAGAGGGACAGCGTGACGACGCCGGGATTCGCGGATCTCGCCGCATCCAGCGACGCACTGTACGTAAGCATGTCGCCGGTCACGCCGATATCAATATCGTCGAAGACCGGCAACCCACCTAGGTTTTCAAGATCAACCGTTAGATTTGGACCGTCTTCTGTACCCGTTTGGGTTGGCACTCCAGTTGTGTTGAATGGAGGCGCAACAAATGGAGGATCGTTGGGCAGGATGCGAACGGCATAGTCTTCGACCTCGCCATCCACGACCAAACCGGTCGGGAACGTCGAGCCAACCCGCGAGATGCGGAAACGGGCAAACGTTTTCCCGAACGCCGCGTTGGCTGGAACAATCGACGGGCTCAGGAGGTTCTCTCCAGTAACCACGGGAACGCTATCCAAGATCTTCTCGCCAAAGTCGTCCCAATCGCCATCCTGATTGAAGTCAACCCAAGCATCGACGAAGCCAAAATCGGACGCCGTGACTCGAAGGATCGGCGCGGAATTCGGTGTGAGAATTCCTCCGAAGACTACACCGTCATCGTCGTTGCCATTCACGTCGAGATCATCGCCGTCCGCGTTGATCGTCGGCTGCCCGTCCGGCTCGATATCGACCAGCGTCCCCAGGCGCAAACCATCGCGGCTCACAATTGCGTGTCGCGCACCGTTGTTTGCAAGCAGCGTGTCGTAGGAAGCAACACCCGCGATTCCATCGGGGGCATCGCCGTAATCCAGCGTTACGCCAGGTGTGAGAATCGTGAATCGCACGTCGTCCGGCGGACGGTTCGGCTGTAGTGTATTGCCGGCGACATCTTTTACGCCCGGGAGGAAGAAATTCGAGAGACCGAGGACCGCAATGGCTCCGTCAATGAAGATCGTGTCTCGGTCACGCGGCGTGGCCGCAACATTGGCGAGCGTACTCGAACGAACTGCATTCAGTATCGCGCCCTGCATTTGAGCCACGGTGAATACACTTGAAGAAGGCCTGAACAAGACGGCGACGGCACCGCCGGGGACACCGATCGAAGTCAATCCGCTGTTCCCCAAGGTGATGGAATGGCGAGCCGTCTCGCCGAGAGTCACGGCACCTCCACCGATGTTCACCGGGTTCACTCCGACTCCGGCATTCCCCAACACTGCGACAACCGCGTCGGCGACTTCGTCTTGAGTCAAAGTATTCAGTACGGCGATCGCCACATTGCCGGCTGTGACCGAGCCATCTTTGTCGAACTCAAATGTGACCGTCGTCGTCCCGTCATCGATTGTAAAAGTACCAGCGTCGCTAATCACCGATCCGTCACCGGGAACAAAGAGCGTAATCGCTGGGTCGACGCCCGGCTGGCCCTCGACGATAATCGTCGTAAGACTCGCGTCGATCGTGTGGCGGGCATCACCGCCAATATTGACGGCACCGTCTCCCAGGTGCAGTGTTCCAGTTAGCCCCAGCCCCGCGGATTTGATGGCTTGCGCGATGTCCTCGGCAATCTCCGTATGCGTTCGACTTGGAATAACGCCGATCACGGTCGTCGCCGCCCCGGTGACGCCGTTACTATCGAACTCGAGAACGAGTTGGTTTGTGCCATCGCTGATTTGAAGGGTTTCGCCATCCTGCACTCCAGCAGGCTGTCCGCTTTGCGTCAGGGAACTTCCGCTGACGTCCAACGTATGATTTGGACGACTGCCAAGATGAACGACGCCGCCGGGCAACGCCTTCGGTGACAGGCCCAGGGCGGCTTGGGCGATTAAGGCATTGACGATCTTCGTCGCGACATCGCTTGCCGTATCGCCGACAGCAAGGCCGATCGCCTGATTCAGCGAGTTACCATCGAAGTCAAACTCAAAGGCGACGGTCGTGGCTCCATTCGACACTTGGAACGTATCGCCGTCCGCAATCGCAGCCCAACCGGCTGCGGGTACTTGAATGGTAAGCGATTGTGGCACGTTCAGCGTGAAGCCGCTCTCGAACTCGAACCGCTGAGTCGCTCCCGTGGTATCCGTCACGACGAACTGATCACCGTCTCGGACGATATCGGCACTAGGCACGCTAACCACGATCCGATCACGATTATTAATGCCGATCTCGTAAACACTTCCGGAGCGCCAAATCCCCGAGACTGGCGTGAATCGAATCGTATTGCTCGTCGCATTGAATCCAAATATGTAATCGACGCCGTCAACCAGCGTCCGGCCATTCTCGGTCAGCACAAAGGCTTGACTCGAGATGGTATTCCGATCTGGCCCCGTGCCATCTCCGTCTTCGATGAGGATTTCAAAGCGTGAAAGCGTTCCGCCGCCGAGTCGCACAAATGACGGACTGCGGTCCAGGTCGTTGCCTTCCGCATCGTCGTCCCGCGGATTAACAAGAATCGCGGTTGGTCCCGAGACATCAGCCCGATCCAAACCGCCGCGGTCCTTGAAAACATTAGAGCCTTGAGCCGCAGGCGTGCTAACGCGCGGATCGTCGACTCGCAACTGTCCAAACGCGTCCCGATCAGGCGCGAGAATGGGTGATGGACTAATCCCAAGCGGTGCCTTAATGCGGTTCGCGAAATCGTCTCGGTCTTGCAAAGAGTCGAACGAGCTATCGATCGCCTGGGAATTCGCCTGCGGATAGAAGTTTCCGCCGGCTGCATTGACGAACAATGGATCGGCCGCGGTGAGTACGATCGGAGCGGAGCCTACACCGGTTGCCGAGTTGAAAACGGTTCCTCCAATAACTCCGTTCAAGAAGTTGTCCTTGAAGAGGGTCGCACCGATGACCGTCGAGAGTGACGTGTTATCCACCGAAATGCCAATCAACGAACCGGCGACGATGTTGTTGAGCAACGTGGGACTTGCAGATTGTTCCACTTGAATGCCGACGAACGCCGACAGGTCACCATAGATCGTGTTATTGACAATCCGCCCAAACGAAACCGCTCCTGGCTGCCCATTATTCGTATCACCGCTGAACAGGATCCCACCCTGCCCGCCACCGGAAATCACGTTGTTGACGATGACCGGGCCGGGAGCAAGTCTTTGATTATTCGTGCTGTTAAAATTGATCGGCGGGCCCGGATGAGCCGTATTGCCGGCTAAGGAAGCAAGATCGTTACGCGTGCGAGCGCCCGCATCTGAAATGATTCCGAAATTCCGTGAATCGGAAATCTGATTCGAATGAACGATGATCTGCCCCTGATCGCGGTGCGTGTTCCGGTCGCTTTGCCCGGAGAACGCGACTGCCGTGATCGCTTCATCCCCTCCCAGTACCGCGGCAACGCCACCATCAGCCGCCAAGCGACTGAACGTGTCCACGACTTCGCGACCGCTGTCGAAGCGAACGGTCGCGGTCGTACCCGCCAAGTTCCGCCCGAGTGCGGCGCCAAAGCGATTGAAGAAAGTCCCATCGGCAATATCCAGGCCGAATACAAACTTCTGACCCGCTCCGAATCGAGAGAAGTCGATTGTCACCTGATCGGGATTCAGCGACGTAAACTCGGCACCGACCTGATTCGAGCTACGATGAACGTTGAAGCCGGCTGTGCCGGATCGAAGCACCGTATCAAAACTCAAACCGCCCGGCAGCGACAGCGTGATCGACTCGATCTTCTCGCCACTTTGGGAGCTGTTTTCGAACTGGAACAGTTTGTCGCTAATAACGGCGTAGCCTGCGTTTACCTGCCCATTGACACCAGTGGGACCAAAAAAGCGGGCGTCGCCCACCAAGTCCACCATCGAGCCGGTACTCGTTAGGCCAACGTCGGTGCCGTCCGAGAGAGATGCCGAGATGGCGAAGCCGCCGGCAAGCTGTTCGGCATTGACCGCATCGCGAATCCGCTCGGCCACTCGATTGACGTTGTCAGCAGGCAAGTAACCAATTTTCACACGCCCTGGTGTCACTCCCACAGCAGCACTGCCTGCCTTCAACGACAAGTCGTCAAACTCAAAGATTCGCTTATGAACACCGTCGGTAATCTCGAACGAGTCGCCATCGGCGATCGCGGCTCCAGGGATTGCAAGCAGCGTGTACTCCGAAGCAGCGCGCGAATTCGTGTTGAGTCCTGTGAGTACGGAAACTCCGGAGGTACCGGCAAACGTCCCACTGGCAAAAACGCCGAAGTCATCACCTGCACGGATTTCGAGTTGATAGTCCCCAACCAGCGTCTCGTCGTGCAAACCCTCCAGCTCGTCGTTGAGAAGCTCGAAGTTTTCGTCGATGGTCGTGTTGTCGCCGGAATTAAGGACCATTTCACCCCGTTCGGCGAACCCGATGATGACATCATCGATATAAACGCCTTCATGCGCATTGTCCATCGCACGCAACGCGGCGGGATAGGCCGCGGAATTGACGCGTGATAGCGAGTACGCGCCAAATTCATCACCCGCGAGTCGATCTTCAAACCCGAGACGGTTTATCCCGAATGGGCCAAGGTCTTGGCCGATCAATTGCCCGCCGATCAGCCGTACCAAATCTTTCTCCGTCGAAATCGCGTTATTTGGCGACTCGCTCGACAGCGCCGGAGCGCTGGCGAGGTTCACGACGACATCTCGACCGCTGAGTTCCACGCGCCGGCCAGAGACGGAAGTTGTGATGTTGATCGACGCGGAACGGATCGCGGACGAAATCGCCTGCGCCGCGTTGTTCGCGGTAAAGAACGGAGTAGCCGTATACGGAATCACGATCGCGTTGGGCGTAGACGCACCAATCTGACCGCTTTGGCTGAGCGCTGTGGCATCGGAGGTGTCAATGAACTGGGTTGTCCCGGTCAGTTGAATTCGCCCGCCGCCAAGATTGGTGGAAACGATCCCCGTCCCGGCAGCACCGATCGCCGTCACCATGTTGGCAACGATCTGATCCCTGGTTGCCGGCAATGTGATCACACCAAGCAACGTGGGAGGTATTAAGGTAACACGCGCGCGGGTCGAATTCACTCGTGCTGTACCCGTACCGGAATTGACGGCAGTCAACCCGAGTCCCGCACTATTGAGTGCCACGACGATCGCATCCACTACCTCATCCTGCGTCGACGCTGGCCCAATGGTGTCGTCGACAAACGCGATCCGTCTGTTCGTAAAACTGGTGAGCAAGCCGTCGCTGTCAAGCTCGAAGACAACGGGAAAGCCGCCCAGTCCGTCATCGACCGAGAACCTCGCACCGTCGGCGATTCCACCCGTCAGCGTCGCACCGCCCGCCACGGGAACCGTAATGCCGGGGACTCCAATTGCGATCGGAATCGCACCGAGGGCAGTGGTGCCGTCCGCGTCGAATTCGAACACGACATTTCCGCCGCCAACTCCATCGTTGATCAGGAATCTTTCGCCATCTACGAACGCCGCTGCCTGCCCAGTCCGAGACAAACGTGAGCCGGGAAATAGGTTCAAGGTGTGGCTTGCTTGTGCGCCGAGCAGTATTCGTCCGCTGCCCAAGTTGCTTGGATTCAACCCCAGGCCGGCGTTGGCTAGCGCGTTTGCGATGCTCTTCGCAATGTCGTCCTGCGTGTCGAAAAACGTGAATGGAATCGGCGTGCGCGAGCCGAATACAAATCCATTGTCGTCGAACTCAAAATTGACAACGTTGATGCCGTTGCTGACAGAAAAGCGCTCGCCGTCAGAAACGATGCCGCCGAAGAATCCGCCGCTGGCGGGCACTTGCAGCGTCAGCGGCTCAACGGCCGAAACCGTGATGCCCGCATCAAACTCGAATGTGGCCGAGTGTCGCTCGTTGATGCTGATTTCAAGGGTATAGAACCCGGTTGTCGTGGCCGATGACCCGCTTCCCTGCACCAGCGGATTATAGGCGTTGTTTCCATCCGAACTGACCCCCACATAATACCTTCCGGCATTCGTAACCGTCGCACTCAAGTACGAATCGGTGGTCGGCAACTCGCCGTGCGCAACTCCATCCGCGTTGGTTGCGACGACCGTTCCGGCAGCGTTGAACAACACCAAGGTTGAATTCAATGTCGATCCAAGCTCGGCTGCATCGATGTCGATGTTGATCGTGTCACCCGCCAGCAGATCCACTCGCAGGAGATCGACATCCAGCGCCGGATTGATCGTAACTTGGATGTTGTCGCCGATCTGGCCCGAAGCCAAATAGAAGCCGGCCCCGCCTGTCAATCCGCTGTTGACGGCCCGCGCGAGCGTATCGTTGGTTTCCGCGAGCAACGCAGTGCTCGGTTGAATATCAGGCGTATTGGATACCGTGAAAGTATCTCCGTCCGCGATTTGCGAGCCGTTGGCAGCCAGAATCGTGGTCCCATAGCCGGCCAGCGCCGCCGAGGCTGCTCGGGCAATCGCGTCGGCGACTTGGGAATCGGACATCGAAGAGTTGATATGTATCGGAGTGTTATTGGCACCCACGCCTTGGCCGCCTTCGATGAAGAACGCGGGCAAGCTGGAACTCCTCGCAAGAGCCACGCCAGGGACATTCACCCTATGCTCACTACGGAAGACACCGCCGGAAGAGAAGAATGTCGCACTTCCATTAATCGAAATCTCCACATCGTATGCACCCGTGCCACTCTCGTTGCTAATGTAGACGAAATAGGTACCCCCACTCGTTACCGTCGTTTCGAGGTAGGGGTCCAGCGAAAACACCTCTCCGGGTGCGGGATCGTCAAAGCTGAGTGCCAAGAATTGGGTAAACGCTGGATCTACGAGCCCGACAAAGGCATCGAGTGTCGACCCGAATGTATCGACGTCAATTGAGATTGTATCGCCGGCGTTCAGCGTGACTGCAACCAAATCGCGATCAAAGCCCGTAAAGGTAGTGCCGTCGCCAATAACGCCCGATCCACGAAATGCTCCGCTGCCATTCAGCCCACTGTTAAACGGTGCGGTCGGAAGATCGTTCGGTTCCGCGATAAACTGAGACGTCACGCCGGCACCCGCCAATCCGACTCCGACGATCGCCGCCTCGATGTTGCGAGCGACTTCTTCCGCACTCAAGTCTTTCGCAAACAGAACAGGCTCGATGCCATCGGGCTTGATGGGCGAAGTCCCTGGATTGAACGTAGCGCCTGTTCCCAGTCCGACTATGGCCCCGGCTGGCGTCGCCGTGGTGGCGGTCGTCGCAGCAATCGCGGTCGCAATCACGATCGCCATCTGATCGGCGTCGGCCGATGGAATAAATGCGATTCGCGTCGCTCCAGGTGTCGTGATGCCAGCCAAACCAGCGACGGTCAGCGTTGGCGTATTCGCTATGTCGATCGTGTGTGCGTCGCCGCCGAGATGAACGGCGCCGCCACCGAGGTTGGACGATGTAAGGCCAAGCGTCGTGCTGTTGACGGCGGTAACAATGCGATCCGCGACCTCATCTTGATTGAGTGCAATCGTAAAGCTGCTGACACCGTTTGCGCCGGCTGTGTTCAAAGACGTGAGCGGATTCGTGTTTGTAAGCAGGATCTGTCCTGTCGCTCGCAACTCCGAATTAATCGCAAAGCCACTGGCTTGAATCGCATCCAGCGTCCGTTGCGTGACAACGGCCTGCGAAAGCGCTCGGGAGCCTCGCGTCAGCGGCGGGCTTGCAACCGTTATGCTGTGCCCCGCCGTCGAGTTCTCGAGAACGACTAGCCCCGAGCCTTCATTCACCGCCGTTACGTTCAGTGATGCAACCCCGGAAATCGCCGAAGCGATGAGATCGGCAACTTCTCCCCGTGTCAAACCGATTTGCGACTCAGACAGGTTGGGAGTTCCCGTCAGATCAATCGAGACGGAGGGGGCGGGATTGACCAACTGCACGCCGCCGACGCCGCTCCGTTGCGCATTGACGCCGATTGCCGCGCTGTTTATCGCGGCGACCATGGCGTCTGCGACATCGCTCCGTTGGACCGCCACCAACGACATGTCCAGAGAAATTGGCACGCGACCGACGGAGACGGTTCCATTCGTATCAAATTCAAATTCGATGGTCGAAGTGCCCACCGTGACCGCGAAATACTCGCCGTTCCTCACGCCACCCGGTCCGAGCCCCGGAAACGGTACATCGATCAATATGTGATCCGTGATATTGATTATTTGGTTATCAGGGACGAGATTCATGTCGGCATCGATGAATATGCCATCGTCGTCAAACTCGAAGACAACATCGGGGTCACCGACACCCGCATTCACAGCGAATTGATGGCTATCCATGACGCCACCGAAACCAGTCCCCGCGAACGGCACCTGCAGGAATTGTTGATTCGCAATGTCAATTCGCGAATCGGTTCCCGCAAACACGCCATTGCGGTCGTACTGGAACGTGACCGTAGTGCCGCGTCCATCGTTGATCGTAAACCGGCCACCATCACTTACCTGCGTGGCGCCCAATCCAGCAGCAGCAACCGTCAGCACACGGTTCGGCGCGATATTGACGGCTGTCCCACTTCCAATCACGCCATTGGTGTCGAACTCGAAACGCACACTGTTGGCGGCACCGTCAGTCATCGTAAACGAATTGCCGTCCGCGACTCCGCCTGCCGCGGCACCCGCCGGTGGCACGGTCAACGTGAGGCCGCTGTCTAACTCAAACGTGAAGGGCGCGGACGCGACACCGTCATCGACCTGGAATACATCGCCGTCGCCAAACTGGTCGGCAGCGGGCACGGCAAGGCTGCGAGAAAAGAAACCATCCGTGTTAAACTCGAATATAACCGCGGGATCGACACCGTTATCGAGCGTAAAGGAGTCGCCTTGGGTGATATTCGCACCCGTCGGTGCGACTAACGTAATGCCGGACTCAAACTCAAGCCTTGATGTCTGGAAGGTATTGCCATTACGGAGGGTGACAATCTGAGCGTCACGAATATCCGCTCCTGGAATCGCTCGCAACTCCTCGCCCGTCGTACTGATGTTGCCCAGATCGAAGGACGCAGCGGTACTGAAATCAAATCGCAACTTCAGATTCTTCTGTCCCGCGAAACGATCCAGCTCGATGCGAGCCTGACGCCACTGCTGGTTATTCTGCGCGTTTGTTTGCGTTTCGAACAGCGGTTGAACGCAGGGCGTGTTTCGATCTCCTTCCCCAACGAACACGCTGCTGGGGTGATTACATGAGTCACCAAATGTGAACGAATCGTTCTGGCCGATATCGAACTCGTCGTTTCTCGCATCGTCCTGGAACAAATCGCTGGTGGCGACAAGCGTCGTCTCACCATCTTCGTTGACCACGTAGACACGTAACGCATCCCGCATGGGATTGATGGGACTCGTGTTCGGGTTGTACTCGGTATCTTCCGTATCCAGGAAGTAGTCGAAATACAGCACCGGCTGGTCCGCGGCGACATAGCCCTCCAAGCTAAATGGATTGCTCAGCAGCGAGCCGTGAGCACCACCCGGAAAATTGTAATCGCGAATCCGTTGATTAAAGTTCCCGCCGTTAACGCCGTCGCTCGAGTTGTTGCCTCCTCCAAATTCCTCGTTTCCAAAATAGAAACTACTTCCGCCAGTGATCGCCCCGCGACCGTCCAGCGTCGACGAGATACCGTGGCCCGGGTCCGCGCCGCGATTGCTGGTGACATGCCACAGGTTTTCGTCGAGCGTTGAGAAGTCCAAGCCGGTGACGTTAAAAAGATTTGTTGAAACGGACAGAGCCCCGTTCTCGAAAATCGGTTGCAAGGCCCCGGCCACGTTCAAGGCGTATAAGTCACCACTTCCATCAATCCCGAATAGCGTATTCGCGTAAGCCCCGTTCGAGAGATCCGGCGGACCAATCGTCAAGCCTTCAAACTGAATCGGCGAACCGAGATCACCAACCAGTAAGTCAACGGCGGAAGTCTCGACGTAGTCGCCGATGTTGCCGCTGCCAAAAAATCCACCAAAGAGGTCGACTTCCCACAGTCCTCCCTGATCCGATACGGCGTAAGCGGTACCAAACGAATTCGGCGGAATCGCCAAACCGGTGATCGTTCCGCCGGGCCCGAAACCATCGACCAGCAGGTCTTCGCTAATAAAAAAGGGGTTGCCGTCTCCATCGGTGGCAAATCCCGAGATAATGCTCCCCGAAGGACCAGGTGCAATACTGGCGCCGCTTGGATCGATCAGCTCAATCCTCAGCGCCGGGACGCGACCTTGAACTAGAAATTGCGAGACGGTCGTTTGTGTGATCTGAAATGCTGCAAACGCGGGATTCGTAAATGCAGCCTGTGTCCATGCCGTCCGCAGTCCGTTCGTGACTTCGGCCTCGAGATTGAACGCGCCAAAGGCTCCTGTCGCCGTATAGCTAATACTGTCGTCACCCAACATCAACGTAAAAGTATCACCAATCCCCACTCCCAGCGGCACGACTTGCGTAGACGTCAGGATGTGACCGTCGTCAAATTCTTGCGTCCCGGCGCCCGAAAGTCGACCAATATTATTTCCTTTGTCGTTAGTGGGAATCGAACCATTACGGATATCGAAATTGAAGAGAACGTTCGAGCCATACTCGAACCCGGCGCCGTTACCCAACCTGTCGTCGTCTCGATTACCGACAAAATAGCCGTCAAAGTTGCCGGTGCCTTGATAAGCGATAGCGTTGATTATGAAGCCCACCCCGTCGTCGTTGCCTCCCAATGGAGAAACATCGAGGCCGGTACCAGCCGCGTCGAGAACGTACGTGATGAGAGCGGTGCCGCCGGCATTCGTTCTCGCGTTTGTGCCGTTGTCGAAGTTAACGGCGAAATAGTCGCGAGTATCCCCGTCTGCAGTATTGCCGTTTTGTGCCGCGGTTTGGAAACCGAACAAACGACCATCGCCCCGCATCGCGATATCGCCCGCCCGGCCGGGGTACGATCCGATCACGACTTCTTGCGAACCCGTAAACGGATCGACCATGTACACCGTCGAAGCCGTGCCGCCGAACAGGCCGCCATCGCGATTGACGAAAAGATTGACGTCACCCAAATGGAACGGCAGAGCGCTGGTGCTATTACTGTTGGTGCCGGTGGTGCCGCTGGTACTGTCGAAGAGTACCGGCAACTGTTCATTACCGATCGGATTCGTCGCGAAAAACGTCGAAACACTACTGCCGAAATTTCCTTCAATGTGGTCTTCCGCGATCCGCTCGACCGAGTTGATGGGTTCGAGCCTCACGGTCTGATTGGCCGAATTCTCTTTATAGAATTGATCGAGAACCTGGGCTGAATGACTATTGGACGTCACGACGGCGAAGTATCTGTAAACGTCGCCTGCCGAGAGAAAGTTGATATTGTCACGTCGTGAATTCACGGTTTCTGGAAGGTAGACCGGTCCGATATACGGATCCTGCGTCCCAAACGACTGACGAGCGAGGTCGTCCAGATCCGCGCCTTCGAGTGGACCGCCCTGATCCTCGGCAATATTCGAGTTGCGTCCGGCAAGCACTAAACGGGTGATGGTTTGGCCGGTCGCCGGATTATGGACTTCGGCGAATATCCACAGAGAAGTATCTGCACGGCCGAGACCATCGGCCAGGTCAATGTCAAACGTCGTGCTGACCATGTTGGAGTAAGCATGCTCGACCGAATCCCGGATCAACTCGAACTCATAGAAGTCGTCGTCTTGGGCCGACTCGCCGGTAACGAGCAAGCCATTGGAAGAGAAACGAACCAGAATCGCCCTGGAATTAGGATCGATCGATC
>Ga0326597_10004167_pt1 | contig 20434 bp, 19 predicted proteins | sample RVTome_12_FD_203789 | JGI IMG/M metagenome (GOLD analysis project Ga0326597, IMG submission 203789) | Soil microbial communities from uranium-contaminated site in the Upper Colorado River Basin, Wyoming, United States - RVT100D185 | ecosystem: Environmental > Terrestrial > Soil > Contaminated >...
GTCCTCCCGGTCGATCTCTTGCCCAGTTCTGAAGACAGTTTGATCCTCTGGGCTTCACCACCGGAAAGGGTGGTTGCCGGCTGGCCGAGACGGACATACCCGAGGCCCACGTCGTAGAGGGTTTGCAGAATCCGTGAGATCTTCGGCTGGTTCTCGAAGAAGGTAAGTGCCTCTTCGACCGGCATCTCGAGTATGTCGGAGATGGTGTGCCCCTTCCACAGGATCTCCAGGGTCTCCCGGTTGTATCGCTTTCCGCCGCAGACCTCGCAGGGCACATACACATCGGGGAGAAAGTGCATTTCGATCTTGATCGTCCCGTCACCTTTGCATGCCTCGCAGCGACCACCTTTGACATTGAAAGAGAACCGGCCCGGTTTGTATCCCCTGGCTCGCGCTTCCTGGGTTTGGGTGAAGAGGGTCCGGATGTGATCGAAGAGCTTGGTGTAGGTCGCCGGGTTGGAACGGGGGGTTCGACCGATCGGTGACTGGTCGATATCGATCACCTTGTCGATGAGTTCGATCCCCTCGATCTTCTTGTGACGCCCCGGCACCAGACGTGCCCGATTGACTTTGTTCGCCAACGACTTCCAGAGTATCTCCTCGACCAGCGTCGACTTGCCCGACCCCGACACGCCGGTGACCGCGGTGAACACGCCAAGCGGAAACTCGACATCGATGTCGGCCAGGTTGTTCTCCCTGGCACCGAGGATCTTGATCGATTCCCCGTTTCCGTCACGGCGGAAAAGGGGCAATTCGATCTGACGGCGCCCGCCCAGGTAGTCGCCGGTCAGGGAGTCGGACGCCTGGATGACGTCTTCGAGATTGCCCTCCACCACGATGTGGCCACCGTGCTCGCCCGCTCCGGGGCCGATGTCGACAATGTGGTCGGCAACCCGGATCGTGGCTTCATCGTGTTCGACGACGATCAGGGTGTTCCCCATGTCACGCAGCCGAAGCAGGGTCTCGATAAGACGCTGGTTGTCGCGCTGGTGGAGGCCGATCGAAGGTTCGTCGAGGATGTAGAGCACACCAACCAGCCCGGAGCCGATCTGGGTGGCGAGACGGATCCGTTGTGCCTCTCCTCCGGCCAGGGTGGCAGCTGATCTGGAGAGGGTCAGATAGTCGAGCCCCACATCGAGAAGGAACTTGATCCTGGCTCGAACCTCTTTGAGAACACGCTCGGCGATTGTGGTTTCACGCTCATCCAACTTGAGTCCCTCGAAGAACTCATATGCGCCGGTGAGACTGAGGTCGGACACCTCGGCGATGTTGGTCCCGTTGATCGTGACCGAGAGCGACACCTGGTTGAGGCGTCCCCCCTCACAGGTCTGGCAGGGCACGATCGCCATGTACTCCTGGTAGTACTCACGGGCCGAATCGGACTCGGCTTGTTCGTGTCTCCGCTCCAGGAACGGTATCGCACCTTCGAACTGGGCGTCCCATTTCCGTTTCCGCCCAAAACGGTTGACATATTCCACTGTGATCTTTTCGTCGCCGGTGCCGTAGAGGATCTTCTCTTTGATGTCTTCGTCGAGATCCTTCCAGGGCGTCGACATGTCGAAGCCGAACACCTTGCTCAAACCGGTGAGGAGACGGTGGTAGTACCTCATCCGGTTCGATGCCCACATCGGGATGATGCCCTCATCGAGCGAGAGCTCGGGGTCCCCAATGACCAGGTCGGCGTCAACGGTGAATCTCGTACCGATTCCAGAACACGCGGTGCAGGCACCGTATGGGCTGTTGAATGAGAAGTTCCGGGGCTGGAGGTCCTCGAAGCTGAGACCGCACTTGGGACAGGCCAGGTGCTGGCTGAACGTCAGGGTCGGCCCGTCCTCGACGTCGATGTCGGCCACACCGTCGGCGAGGCCGAGTGCAGTCTCCATCGACTGGGTCAGCCTGGTGTCGATGCCTTCCCTGCTCACCAGCCGGTCGACGATCACCTCGATCGTGTGCTGGAAGTATCGATCGAGTTTGATCTCCTCGGTCAGGTCCCGCACTTCACCGTCGACCCGTACCCGGGAGAAGCCCTGTCTGGCGAGGTCCTCGAGCATCCCTTCGAATTCGCCTTTGCGGCCACGGACCATCGGCGCCAGGATCTGGAATCGTGTTCCCTCGTCGAATTCGAGGACTCGGTCGACAATCTGCTGCGGGGTCTGTCGCTCCACCGGTGTGCCGTCGTTTGGGCAGTGAGGTATCCCGATCCGGGCGTAGAGGAGTCGGAGGTAGTCGTGAACCTCCGTGACCGTTCCAACGGTGGAGCGCGGGTTGCGCGACGAAGTCTTCTGGTCGATGGAGATCGCCGGGGAGAGCCCCTCGATGAAGTCGACGTCGGGTTTGTCCATCTGCCCGAGGAACTGGCGCGCATAGGCCGACAGCGATTCCACGTAGCGCCGCTGGCCTTCGGCGTAGATGGTGTCGAAGGCCAATGACGACTTCCCCGACCCGGAAAGGCCGGTGAATACGATCAGTTTTTCCCGGGGTAACTCGACCGTGAGGTTCTTGAGGTTGTGCTCACGGGCGCCCCTGATGAGGATCGAATCAGTTGACAACTACTCCGCCTGGTATCTGAGTTACGACAGTGTAATCAGATTCTCATCGAACACCTGTTCGTTGTCGCCCCTCGTCCAATTGAACGTCTTGGTCGTCGCCAACTGCCCGCCCACAGGGCACAACAACACACAGGTGTGTGAGCCAGCACGGACCAGAAGGATCGCAAACCCCCGGAGATCATCCAACGCAGTACGAGCGCGATTGCGAAGGCCAATCACGCAGGCCGCCGCAACGGACGGGTCAGTACAAGTTCTGACTGATACTTGGGCGAGGGAGCGAAAGTGATCAGGAAGTAGGCGGTGAGAACAGGTGCGACTGCTCTCGTGATATTGAAGTACCCGTCCCAGACTGGCTCCGCAAGAAGGAACGCGAGGACGGCGAACGGAAGGAAGGCCCAGGCCGTGAGCGATGGAGTCTTCCAGGCGCGATAGCTGTAGAACAGTAAAACCAGGACAACAACCATGCCGATGAGCATTTCAAACGGATCGTCGAGCCAGTTACTGAAGTTCTGGGTGAAGCCGACGAAGGGCGGCCCCAGGTTGCCCTCGACGATTTCACCGCCACCAGGAAGGACCAGTCTGACGTAAGCGGCCCATAGTCCGACTGCTGCTAACGAAGGAACGACAATCTTTAAGGCATCCCATCGTCGGTTGGTAATCACAAGCCAGAGGGCTGCCCCGGCCACCGTGATCAGCATCACCTCTCGGGACAAGGATGAGACTGCGAAGGCCAGCGATGCGATCACGACGCGTTTGTCGAGAAGCAACAGGACGCCGGCGAAGGCGGCCGCCGTCGCCAGGATCCCAGCGCCCCCGATGCTGAACTCACTTATCAAGCCGATATTGAACGGAAATGTCAGGCCCCACCACACCGAACCGTCAAAGCGGGATGCCAAACCCGCGCTGGCCCACGCCCCCGCACTCACAGCCAGGATATTGACTATCAGCATCCCCCACACCACCCCAATGGGTGGAAGGATCCCTCCTAGGCTGGCTAGGACGGGATACGCCATGCGCTGGGTTCGGTAGACGGGCCTGTCAAGGATCGCCGCGTTGTTTTCCGGGTCGAGGAGCCAGGGATCATTTCCCTGAATGAAAAAGAACCGACCGTCGTGACCGAGCTCAGGTCTGAGCACAACGTCACTGAGAAGGTTCTGGGCGTAGTCCCTGATCGCCACATCCTGCTCCCCGACTGCTATGAACACGGTCGGATTCATGTCATTCCTCACTAGGTGGCTAGCGGCGAAGACGGAACAGACGATCAACGTAAGGAGTCCGACTCGCAGCCCCCTTCCCCGACCGTGGAAAGTCGGCATCAGACGGCTTTTGTCTCGTGAGGTCGCCCTGCTAGAGGCACAGCGAGGAAGAAGAGAGTTATAAGAGGAGTCAAAGCTCGGGTTGAGTCAAAATAGTGCGACCAAACTTCTTCCACCATCAGAAGCCCGACGAAACCGAAGCCGGCAGCCATCAGAGGTATAAGAGAACGCCTGGCGAGAGCCAGGTACACGAAGAATACGCAGATAAGAACCAGCGCCACACCGATGACGAGGTCATCGACCCTCCCTGGCTCGGAAGTCCAATCCCGGAAGGCGTCGATCAACCCTTCGAAAGGTCGACCCAGTGCTCTGACGTCCTGCACGTCCTCGGACAGGTAGCCAATGCGCAGCCTGAGATAGGCCCACCACACCCCAACGGCCACAAAGGGAAAAGACATTTCCCAGTGAAGCTTTCGATTGCGAAGCAACTCGAAAATGACCCAGCCGATTACACAAAGTAGCATCGTCTCCCTCGAGAGGACCGAGAGAGTGAAGAAGCCGGCGGCAGGTCTGAGTTTTCTCTTCAATGCCATCAGGATCCCGGCCATAAGAAAGGCCATAGCGAAGACTTCGGCCGTGTCGATGACCGACGAGACAAAGACTCCCGGGTTGATGAAGAAAGCAAGCCCGAACAACGGACTCAGACCCAACGACAGGGACACACGGGATGTGAGGTATGTGCCCACGCCCACCGCAACGATGTTGAGGATGACCAGCATCCATGCTGTTACACCCGACGAAAACAGTCCGAATCCGCCGGCGATGGTTGGATAAAGCATTCGCTGTGCGCGATAGGTCGGGCGGTCGAGAAGATCGGCGTTCTGATCGGGCTGTAAATAGAAGGGATCGGAAGCCTGAATAAAGAAGTATTTGCCGTCATGCCCATCGCCGCCGGCGAGGATCGGATCGTCGAAGTGGTCCTCCGCGTATTCCAGGAGAGGAGCATTCACTCCATCGAATTTGATGAAAAGGGTCGGATTCCAGTCGGCTCCGGACACGAGGCCGAATGCGATGTATGCGATGAGGGCGAACCCAATGATGCCCACTAGCCGCGGCGCGAACAGGCCCCTTTTCTCTTGCGTTTTCGGCGGCATTACTCCCGTGTCCACCGCTCAAGCCTCATGCAGACGCGATGCGACGTGCTCCTGGTCCTCTGCGGTGATTCCCGGGTACATCGGTAGGGAAAGAGCATGATTGGCTAGACGTTCGGTATTCGGAAAGGACCCAACTCCCTTTCCCAGATCGGAATACGCACCCTGTAAATGGATCGGCACCGGATAGTGGATCCCGGCTCCCACGCTAGATTCATTCAACCTCGCCAGAACTCGGTCTCGTCGGTCAACCCGGGTGACATAGAGGTGCCAGACGTGCTCGTTTCCGGGCATCGCCCCTGGGTGCAACAGCACGCTCTCGTCGATCAAGTCCCGGTAGCGGTCGGCGGCCTCGGCCCGCAACTTATTCCACTCCGTGAGTTTTGCCAGCTTCGCCAACAGCACCACAGCCTGAATCGTGTCGAGCCGGGAGTTGAAGCCCTTCTCGGGGTGATGGTACTTGACGTCACTCCCCCAATTACGCAGTTTCTTGACTTTCTTGGCCAGGTCAGGATCGCTGGTCAAGACGGCACCAGCATCACCGTATGCGCCGATATTCTTCCCTGGATAGAAACTGGTGGCCGCGATGTGCCCCACGGAGCCCGAAGATGCGCCGTGGCGGGTGGCACCCTGCGACTGAGCACCGTCCTCAATGACCTTGAGACCCGGGAACCCATCGCGAATCTCCTGGACGGGTGCCATCTGCCCGTATAGATGGACCGGAATGACCGCTTTGGTCTTGGAGCCTATCGCCATCTCGATTTGCTCAGGATGGATGAGGTAGAAATCCGGATCACAGTCGACCAGCACCGGGGTGGCCCCCACTCGGGTCACCGCCAGCGCTGTCGCAATGAATGTGTTCGCCGGGAGTATCACCTCGTCACCCGGGCCGATCTCAAGGGCCCGGAGGGCCATCTCCAGAGCGTCAGTTCCACTCCCGACACCAATACAGTGTGAGACCCCGCTGAACTCGGCGTATGCGCTTTCGAACTCGGCGACCTGAGGTCCGAGGATGAACGAGGTTTTGTCGAGTACCTCCGACCAGCCGGTAAGAACATCTTCCTTTATCTGCTCGTGCTGCCAGGCCAGATCGACCAAGGGGACACTTCGCCGGGTGTCAGACATTCTCAACCTCTTCCAGGCCGTCGTCGCCCTCGACATACTTACGACCACATGCCGCGCACGACAGACCGCCTTCTAGACGTTCGCCGCATTCGCACACCCATCCAAGATGACGAGCGGGATTGCCGGCGACAAGTTCGTGTCGACGGACATCCTTGGTGACCACAGACCCTGCTCCCACCATGGCGTGGCGAGAGAGAGTCAGGCCGCAAACAATCGTGCTGTTGGCTCCGATGCTGACACCAGCCTCAACTTGTGTGTCCAACCAGTCCTCCGGCCCGGATGGCCGGTGGGCGCGCGGATTCATGTCGTTGGTGAAGACAACATTAGGCCCGACGAAGACATCATCTCCGATGTTCACCCCGTGCCATATCAGTGCATTGTTCTTCACCGTGACTCGATCACCCACGACTGCCCCGGATTCGATAAAAACGTGGTCTCCGATCTTGCAGTTCGAACCCACCACAGCACCGTCCATGATGTGGACGAAGGCCCAGATCATCGTCCCTTCGCCAATTGACTCCGATTCGACGAATGCTGTCGGGTGAATCTTCACATCGGTCACTTCAACGCACCTCTGCCACATCCACGAGACGTCCTTGTTGTTCTATCGACGCATCCGTGGCCACAAGCGTGGCGACTACTTCGGCTCCTGCCCACCCGTCGCTCACTGAGCCGTCACCTCCCCTGACCCGTGCCAAAAACTCCTCGCATTCCATCCGGAGTGGTTCTCCGGCCGTGATCCGGGGAATGACGATCTGACCCTCGCGAATTTGGGCTCGGAAGCCTGCGAACGTGTCCGACAGGGCCGAAGACCGGTCCTCTTCTATTCCCTTGTCGTAGATACGAAGCGGTTCCATGAGCTCCATGTCGTCTACCGTCAACATCTGCTCACTTCCCACCACCGAGATCAACCTGCGTTTGCTCGGGTTCATCCACGACGCCTCCATATGAACCAAGACGTTCTCCGGGTATTGAAGAGTGAGGAAAACCGAGTCCTCAACTCCTTGATTCACCCAACTGCCGCCGAGGGCGGAGACTCGAAGTGGTGAGGAGCCGAGCCAGAAGTTGGCGATCGAAATGTCGTGAGACGCAAGGTCCCACGCCGCATTCACGTCATAGCGAACCGGTCCGAGGTTGGTCCGAGTCATGGATATGTAGCGGAGGTGGCCGAGGCTGCCGTCATCGATGTAGGACTTAGCGCCCTTTATCGCGGCATTGAACAGGAAGACGTGACCGACCATCAGGACCAGATTGTTGTTGTCGGCGATCGTACAAAGATCTCGAGCCGATTTGAGATCGTTGGTAAGTGGCTTTTCGACCAAGACATGCTTGTGTGCTCGGAGTGCCTTCTCGACCAGACCGGCGTGTGTGCTGGTGGGTGTAGCGATCACTATCGCATCCACCCTGTCGTCGGAGAGCACTTCGTCGAGATCGTCCGTCGTTGCAAGGCCGGGAAACCGTTCCGCCATGATCTTGCGACGACCCTCATCGGTGTCAACCACCCACAGAGCCTGGCTCCCGTGGAGTGTCGAGAAGTTGCGAACAAGGTGTGGGCCCCAATGCCCCGCACCCACAATTGCCACACCGGTCATCATCTGGAGATGTCCTTTTTCTATTTCTTTATACGCAGGCCGAGAAGCACCAAAGGCCTGAGGATCGACCACCAGCCAACTATCGGCTTCATCTTCGTCTGTCCTAAGTCTTTCGGTGGGTAGGTCTTGGTCACCGGAGCTTCAGTAACCTCGTAGCCGAGTTTCCTCGCCCTGTAGAGGAGATAGACTTCGAGCTCATATTCGTCGAGCCAGCGCTGGTCCAGATTCAGATCCGGATCACTCAAGAGTCTCTTGCTAGCCGCCCGAAACCCATTGGTGGTGTCTGTCATCCGCGCGCCAGAGACGAGGTTGAACAGGGCAGGGTGCAGCTTTGTCGCTAACCTCCGGTAGAGGGGCATCTCTCCGAGGTCTCCTGTGTTGCCAAGCCATCTCGATCCCTGGACGAGATCGGCTGCTCCCGAGGCTATCGGGGCGAGCAGGCGGGGTATCTCCTCAGGATGATCCTTGTTATTCCCTGCCATTACCACCGCGATATCGAACCCGTTGTCGACCGCGTATTCGTAACCGGTGCGGATCGCGGCCCCGACACCAATCGTGGCCCCAAGAGATATCGTGATAGCCCCGAGGCGTTCCGCTACCTCGACCGAGCCATCCAGTGAGCCATCGTCCACGATCAGGACTTCATCCACGACATCCCTGGGAACCCGCCGTATAACCTCTCCGATCTTTCCCTCTTCGTCGTAAACAGGAGCTATCGCTATTACAGAGTTGCCTTCGAACACTTGATGTTTGTACTACAACTCACCCGGTGAACGACGGATCTCCGTCATTCAGAGACTGTGATTGCCGCGAACTGACTGGCCACTTCGACTGACCGGTCGGTGGAGCCGTCATCCACCACCAGGACTTCATCGACGATGACCCGCGGAATCCGCCTCACGACATTCCGGATCTTCGCTTCTTCATCGAAGACAGGTGCGATTGCTATAACTGAGTAGCCTCGAAACACCACATGTTTGTACTACAAGTGGCGTCAATGACGGGGCATATCACTCGAGTCTGGCAACGCCAACGCAAATCAGTGCGGTTCGCATTGCTGACCGCTGCGATCATCGGAATCTGGTTTGGCATGCTTCATGAGGCTTTGAGCAACAGCCTGCTTTTCGGACAGATACGAGGCGGTACCGCTGATTGGTTGAGCACCACTGAGGCTCTGAAGGGTACCAACGCATATAAGCCAGTGTCGGAGCTCGCCCTCGAACACCTCGGATGGCGTGGTGCCGAGCCTGATTCAGCACACCCCAGGCCCCCTTCGGCGCTGCTGCTCCTCCTTCCGCTGTCGTTGCTTCCCCCAGACCTGACCTTGTTCGCACTAATGATGGTTTCCGCGGCCGCCCTGGTTTACTGGGTGCAGTCGTCTGTGCAATGGCTTAGCGCCAGCACCGGTTACGAACTGCTGGTCATACCCTTCTCAATTACGCTGCCGGTCCTCCAGGGGGTGGTCTGGGGAGGGCACACGCCCATCGTGGCTGCTGCGTTAGGTGCCTCTCTCGTCTACTCGCAAGGCGGGATTACGCCCGCTCGCGGTGTGTTCATTGGAATTGCCTCGGCATTCAAAGTGTTTCCGTTCTTAGCTGTCTTTGCACAGACACAGAAGATATGGATGACTCTTGCAGGTTCTGTATCCACTCTCCTCATACTCTCGGTTGGGGGCCTCCTGCTGCCAGGTGTGGGGGCGCCGCAAGTTTTCGCTGCCCTGTTCGGGGCGCCGGGCGAGTATGAGAACAGCAGCATCAACATGTCCGTCAGCTACCACTTTGGCGGCGCGTTCTTGTTCTCCGTTGTGCTCGTCGTGGTAGCGGCGGCGGCGGTCATGCTGATCTCGAAGCGAACAGATCCATGGATCGCCATGTCTGCGACTTTGATCATCATGGTCCTCATCAGTCCACTCGCATGGCCGGAGTACCTTGTGCTGGCGTTCCCCGCACTTCTACTGCTCACGCTGAGCGGAACACGGACTCGGTTTATAGCATTTATGGCTTGGGTAGCCATGGTTTTCACGACCGACGGGACCACACTCCTCATTCTGTGCTTGGCACTCGTACTGTCCCTGGCTTTGCCAGAGTCCAAAAGGTGGGCGCAACGAACACGAGAGGCAGGCACACAATTGCCGGGCTCTTCCTGACTTCAACCCCCTTCTGACCTGCTCCGAGTTGGACGATAGGCAGCGCGGATTCGTCCATCGGGGTTAACAGCGGGGTGCGAGACACTTCTCTGTCGGTCACGTTTTGTCTCGATCAGGATTGCTCTTGCTAGACACGCCAGTCGCCGTCCGGCCCCGATTCCACTACTTCAGGCTCAACTCGCCGCCGAATAGGCTGGCGTGATCTTCTGGCGCCGGTGACTCCAATCCAATATCGGGCGTTCGACGCAACGGTACGACAACCAGGCGATCACATAGCTGCCGGCCGCCCCGACGACCACCCACGGCCGGTGGTAGTAGGAGAACCACAAGACTAACGGGACGTGCCACAGGTACCAACCGTACGAAACCCGACCAGCAGCAGTCAACGGTTTCCACTCCAACCAGCCGAACGAATGTTTCACCGTTCCCCAGACCACGACGAACGCAAACCCTGCCGCGACGGGAGCCAACCATCTTGCCACTGTTGTGTAGGTGGGGATTGTGACCGGGTAGAACCCGATAACTAGCCAGCAACCCATACTCAAACCGTAGGTAAGTTTCGACGGTTCCCACCTGCCCACCACGAACACGAGCAGACACCCCAAACCTAAAGCGTAGGCGTTGGTGAGTGTCCCCTGGTACGCCCAAAGATCGTTCGGATTCACCAACCGCCACCCGACCAACACGACAATCCCTGCGGCGAGAGCCTTGGGGTTGCGTACCGCTGGAACGGTGAATAGCAGGAGCGGCCACACCAGGTAGAAGTGTTCTTCGACTGACAGCGACCACGTGTGGGCAAGTTCGGAAATGTGGCCGCTGGCTATCTGCGCGTAGTTCGACACGTACAAGGCGGGAGCAATGGTCTCCTGCCACCCGTAGTAGAAGCCTGCGAAGGTGAGGAATATGGCCAGGGCTGGGAACAGTCGGTATGCCCGACGGACATAGAATCTTGTCAAACTTGTTTCGTGGAGGAGTATCCGGGTGATGAGAAACCCGGATAGGACGAAGAACAGGGTGACTCCGGCGACTCCGCCCATTGCGTAGTAGAAGGGGTAGGAGTGTCCGACGACGACGGCAAGGATTGCCAGCCCCCGGATTCCATCCAACCCTGTTATCCGGTTCATTGTGCTCTCACTGACCCTGTCACATTCCCTCGCCGTCAGCTTCTAATATGCCTGACCAGCACCAGCGATTGCGGCATGGAACAACGACACACGCAGTGGGCCAAATGCAGAAGATTCGCGCACGTCGATACGGATAGGTCTCTTCCTTCCCGATTTTGATCACACAACTCTGACATGCCTATGGTTTTGATGAAATGAGTCGTTCGGCGCATTGTCGAATCGATAAGTCGTCGATTGTAAGCCGCTGGCTCCAGAGGCATGATGAACCGAAGTCATAGGTGTTGGTCGCCACCACACCTTTCCAGCTGCGCTGAGGAGCCGAGCACACCGGATTGTCGGCCGCGTGTGAATCAGCCTTACTCCCCGCCAGTGAGATTTGAGGTCCTGACCGGAGCCATCAAAGGAATCTGAGTCGGCTGGCTTGCTATAAGTGCGAACTCGACCAAGAGACGACAACAGTCAGCGGCACCTTGCCTGAGCCTTCCTGAACTCAGCCCGCCTTGGCGACCTCTTTCAGTTCCCGCTTCAACCCCGTTGACTTCGTCCCGAAGACGGGCTGCGTATTCGAACCTGAGCTCCTTTGCTGCCTTATGCATTCCGTCTTCGATGCTGAGGATGAGACGGGTGAGGTCCCCCTCCAGATCGAGCGGTCTGCGTTTTTCGGTCTCGCAACGTCACCGGCCGGCTCGGGGGCCTTGCTCTGCACCAACTCCAGAATGTCGGACACCTGTCTGCGGACCGTCGTCGAATCGATCCCGTGCTCCGAGTTCCACTCCGTCCGTGCCTGTCGGCGTCTGTTGGTCTCGTGGATCGCACGCCTCATCGAATCGGTGATGTTTTCGTATATGACCAACCACCTGACCGTCGACATTGCGGGCCGCCCGGCCGATGATCTGGATCAACGAGGTCTCGGACCGGAGGCGTGTCGATGGTCAGGGCCACATCGGCTTTCAATGCATCCGGCGCAACTCGAAAAGCGTCCGATGCTCTTGAGATTGGCCCAATTGTTCGACATCAAAGTGCTCGCCAAACGCGGTTTCAAATACCTCAACCGAATAGGGATGATGCTCACCGTTGACCCCAGCCGACAAGAGCTGAGCCATTGGGTCCTCCGGGCCGACGAATTCAACCAGATGACGGGGTGCGAGACGTGCTGCCAGCTCAGCCAGCCCGGACAATGGAATGGCGCGCGAAATCGAAAGATGGTGGATCACGGCCATCCAGATTGCCGCATCGGAGTTGGCGATCCGATCGATCAGTGACGCTCGCTCCTCGTTCATGAAGCCACGGGCGGGCGTCGGATTAGCAAGATCGCCGACCAACGGAAAAACACCGTCGTCTCTGTCGGCTCCAATCAGGCGCTCACGATGCGATTCCACGGCAGCCGGATCAGAATCAATCGAAATAACTGACGAGAAGGCCTCGGACAAAATGTCGGAATGCCTCCCAGTATTTGCACCTATGTCGACTGCGCGAGTACGGCCCTCATTGGCGCTCGCAAACCGACGGATCGCTGAGTCTCGAACTTCTTCCTGGTCACTGGTGTAGGTGTTACCTCCGTCATAGCCTACCCAGTGAGAATCACGGCCGAAGGTCATCCGATGCAGGGTTCTCTCCATCTTCGTCATGAGTGCGTCAATGGCACCGGGCGGAAGTCGCAAGTCACGCCTCACCGAGGCTCTTTGCTCCAGAGTGTCAGATGCATGCTTCCGCTCTAGCCGATCTCGCAGTTTGACATTTGTCAATACTCCCCGACCAAATCGATGAAACGAATAAAGGAGACTGGATGTGGTAGAAGCAGGGATCCCTTCCAGGCCAAGAACTTCTTTCAGTGGCACCGCCAAGTTCGTTGCGATCAACAAAGGATTGAGAAAATGATCACAGAACTGACCATAGGCCGACCAGGATGGGGTGTGGCCCACCCCTATCGATCCCAGGTCTACGAATACCGGCTTCGCACCTTTGAACACGATGTTGTGAGCGGAGGCATCACGGAGATGGAACCCCGAGTTCCACAACTTCTGAGCCACCGATAGGGTCACCAACCCGGCATCCCGGAGCATCTCGGCGGTCCACTCAGTGGGATAACTGACAAATGGGATGAGATCGGCCGCGACCTCGAAAGGATCGGTCGACACGATCTCGTAGGGTGTGATCAGGCCGTCTTCGACCAGGCCGGTCAGGACTCCCGACTCGTCGGCTGATCGAAATGCATCGGCCCCTGATGTATCAAAACGTCGAACGACACGATCACTGGTCGCGATGAGCCGGCTTCGGGGGTCACGGTATGAGGCATACCGCGGAATCATTCAATTACCGACGGGTCCTCGTCGGATGAACGGCTGAAGAACCCCTTTACGGATGCCCACCGAAATCTCAAGAAAGCGGCAAGGCCCGCCACCCCGGCGATGACACCCTGGAGAATCATGGTTCCAGTGCCGGGATCGATGTAACCAAAAATAAACATACGACTCACAATCTAGTTCAAAACTCAGTTCCAGTCTCTATCGGCTGACGCCGATAGAATCTCAAGCCAATTGAACCCATGCCCTGGCGAAGTCTTAGCCTCTCCCTCGACCTAATCTTTGTGACTTTAAGGAAACCCTGCTCGCTTCGTGCCTACGTGTGCGACCTTACGAATCCACTAACTGCCGCACGTGATCCGGGCTGAGCTCTTTAACCCCTCGATCCGTCCCTGTCCCAGACGCTTCGCCTATGAAGATCCGCTGTTCAATGTGTCCCTGATCGACTCCCGATATGCACTCGAGCAACATCGCCAAGACTTCAGGCAGCACGATTCCGTCCCGAAAGTTACAGCCCGCCTCCGACATCGCCAGGAACACATGCATTCTCTCTTCGATTTCCTCTGGCCCCCAGTCCGTTGAACTCAAATTGAGTTGATTACGAGCATCGGTTCCGTGATCCGCTACGAATATCACCACCGTCTCATCGTCGATCAGGTCGCCGAGAGACAGCATGAAACTGTCGATGCAGTTTGCCTGCTCGTCGAAGAAGGACGCTCGAGCATCTAGGGTAACCTCTGACCTGGCGAATTGCACTCCTGACCTCCGTTCCTCGAATGCGACATCGCACTCCTGATCGAGGAAGAACGGTGGATGCGGCGCCATAACATGACCGAGCACGAAGTCCGGCATACCATTTCGATTCATGGTCTCGGCGTTGTTAAGAAGCCAGTCCATGGTATGCCGAGCGCCAGCTGTGAAGCTGTACCCATACGCAGTTAGGACGTCTCGACGGAAGGGTGAACCCTCAACTGTCCAGAAGACAGATTCATCAAGGAATGGGGCTGATATGCAGGTGTCGACCGCGCCACAAGACGAACCGCCCCAACCTGACTCAATCATGGTCGTGGAATACCCATTTGCCCGAAGTGCAGTGTTGAATCGGTTGTTACCGCCAATCGAGGCATACAATTCTCGCTCTGTTGCGGTGTCGACTACTGCACCGTCCTCCAGGACATAAGCCATATTCAACATGCTCGGGAATGATGCGGTCGTCGTGGGGTAGGCGGACCAGGCTGATCGGAAGACTGTGAAGCCTAGAGACTCAAGATCGTCGTATACAGCAGGGCCGGCACCTCTCGCACTCGTCTCCTCCCGGAACTCCGTGCTAGCTGGATAACCGTCCAACAGGACCAAGAAGATATCGGGAGTTCGTCTGAGTTCCACCTGAAGGGAGCTGTCGATGATCGCTTCGCTGTGCCCGAACGAGGTCGCCGATTGAACGGCCGATATCACCGTGCCGGATGCGACGTAGATCGTTGCGACCAACATTGCAATCCATAGAGGGCGATGATCCGAAATCCTTGAGATCACTAGGAGGGCAAGAGCGAGAACCACGAGAAAAAAAATCCAACCAGTGATCCGGCCCAGTCCTGATGTAAAGGAGCGTCCCGCTACCACGAAGAGCAGTGATCCCGCCACTGCAATTAGGGCTGTCGTCGAACGGATCCCAACGCGGACGAGGACGGACAGCGTGAAAACTTCCAGCAACCACAGGGCCGCAGATATCAGCAGAAGCCTCTCCCAATGTCCGACCCCTGCAAAGTTTGCCGCCCAAACTCCCAACGGGCGGAAAGAGGCGAAGACGAGTAGCACCAAGGCGGTCGCTATCCGGCCAGGGTCGTTGTTAGACGGTCTGCGGACGTCGAGAACGGCGCGGTCGGATCTAGATCGAGGCATGAGGGAACGTTATCGTCCGATCTTTCTCTTGAATGAATAGGAAGTGATCTGACACCTAGTGCGATGGCGCAAAGAGACCCCGATAGCTCAGTGAACTCGGAGTTTGGGTGGGCATCGGTGGACGTGAGCCTCCAACGACGTCAGCCCGCTTCGGCTACCTCTTTCATCTCGCGCTTCAGCTCGTTGACCTCGTCTCGTAGGCGGGCGGCGTACTCGAAACGCAACTCCTTGGCCGCCTCATGCATCTCCTCCTCCAGGCTGAGGATGAGTCGGGTGAGGTCTTCGCCTTCGAGGTCCAATGGCCTACGCTTCTCGGTTTCACGACGTCGCCGGCCAGGACCGGGGGCCTCGCTCTGGACCAACTCCAGAATGTCGGACACTTGTTTGCGGATGGTGGTCGGATCGATGCCGTGGTCCTTGTTCCACTCCGTCTGCGCCTCACGGCGGCGATTGGTCTTATAGATCGCACGCTTCATCGATTCGGTGATGTTGTCGGCGTACATCACTACCTGACCGTCGACATTTCGGGCCGCCCGGCCGATGATCTGGATCAGTGAGGTCTCAGAGCGCAGGAAGCCTTCCTTGTCGGCGTCGAGGATCGCCACGAGAGACACCTCAGGCAGGTCGAGACCTTCGCGGAGCAGGTTTATGCCCACCAGTACATCGAAGTCTCCCAACCTCAGCTCACGCATGATCTGGACCCTTTCAAGGGTGTCGATCTCGGAGTGCATGTATCGAGCCCGTACCCCCATCTCCAACAGGTAGTCGGTGAGATCCTCAGCCATCTTCTTGGTCAGGGTTGTCACCAGCACCCGCTGCTGTCTTAACGCCCTCTCCCTTATCTCGCCAAGCAGGTCGTCGATCTGACCCTTGGTCGGCCGGATCATTACCTCGGGATCGACCAGACCGGTAGGCCGGATGATCTGCTCAACCACCTGGGTGCTATGACTGATCTCGAAATCACTCGGGGTCGCCGAGAGAAACACAACCTGATTAGCCCTCTCCAGCCACTCGTCGAAACGGAGCGGGCGGTTGTCCCTGGCTGACGGAAGCCTGAACCCGTGCTCCACCAGAACGTCCTTACGGGACCGATCCCCTTCGAACTGTCCACCGATCTGGGGCACTGTGACATGTGATTCGTCGACAATCGTCAGGTAATCATCCGGGAAGTAGTCGAGCAGGGTGTATGGGGCCTCCCCCGGCGCCCGCCCATCCAGATGGCGGGAGTAGTTCTCGATCCCCGAGCAGAAGCCGACCTCTCTCATCATCTCGATGTCGTAGTTGGTCCGCATCCGAAGACGTTGCGCCTCGAGCATCTTTCCCTTGCTCTCGAATTCGGCAAGGCGCTCCTCGAGTTCCTCTTCGATCCCGGAGATCGCTTTGAATAGCTTCTCCCGCTCGGTAACGTAATGCGTCGCAGGAAAGACGAACAATTCTTTGAGCTCATCGATGACTTCTCCGGTGACCGGGTTGATTCGGAGGATTCTCTCCACCTCGTCCCCCCAGAATTGCACCCGGACGATGGTCTCTTCATAAGACGGGAAGAGCTCAAGAGTGTCACCCCGCACCCGGAACTTGCCCCGGACCAACTGGACCTCGTTCCGCTCGTATTGGATATTGACCAGGCGTTTGATGACATCCTGCATCGGGTATTCGACCCCCGACACCAGGCGGAGGAGCTGGCCCTGATACTGCTCGGGCGAACCAAGTCCGTAGATGCAAGACACCGAAGCCACGATGATCATGTCGTCGCGCACCAACAGGCCAGCGGTCGCAGCATGACGGAGACGGTCGATCTCGTCGTTGACCGTGGCATCCTTCTCGATAAATGTGTCGGTCTGGGGCATGTACGCCTCGGGTTGGTAGTAGTCGTAGTACGAGACGAAATACTCAACCCGGTTCTCCGGAAATAGTTGGCGGAACTCGTTTGCCAGTTGGGCGGCCAGCGCCTTGTTGGGAGCGATGACCAGCGTCGGCTTCTGCACACTCTCGATTGTCCAGGCCATCGTCGCTGACTTCCCCGACCCGGTGATGCCGAGCAGGGTCTGGAACCGGTCACCGCGGTTTATCCCCTTGGCAAGTTTCTCGATGGCTTTTGGCTGGTCCCCAGCCGGTTCGAAATCAGATACGACTTTGAAAGCAGGCACCCGGCAAGGGTACAACCTGTCTGTGACTGATTTTGATGGAGTCTCAAGCTCCGCGAATGAAGCTGATTGCCTCAGCGACCACCGATTCGAGGTCGTCCATGTCGTCACAATTAGGGATGACTAAATCCGCCACGGCCAACCACTCCCGGCGCGAAGGCTGACGTTTCATCCGTCGCGCAACGTCGTCCCGATCCATGCCCTTTGCGGTCGCCCGCTTTATCCTGAGATCTTTGGGGGCGTCGACCACCATCCTCGGCCAGGGGGATTCGAAGGGCTGACGCAACAGCGGCACCTCGACCACGACCGTACCGTCAAGCGAGCGTACCCTATTCTCGATCAGGGAGAAGATGTGGGGGTGGGTGAGCCCCTCCAGCTTGCGCAACTCCTCCGGGTCGGCGAACACGATCCTTCCCAATGCGTCCCGGTCGACGTTTCCGTCGACGAGAACTGACGGCCAGGTCGCCACGACCTCGGCGACTGCGGCGCCCCCCCGGGCCAGAACCTCGTGTCCGACAGAGTCGGAGTCGATGGTGTGCACACCATGCTCCTCCAGAAACCCGCGCACTGCGCTCTTCCCGGAGCCGATACCACCGCAGAGAAGCCACCTGCTCGGGCTCAAGACAGACCGGCCATGGTCTGATCGGAGACTTTGCAGAAGGTCGAGGGTCGTTCCAAGTATATGAGATTCTCACTGACGCGCCGAGGGGCGGAAACCTTCAGTTTCATAATCGTCTCCGGCTGCCGATACGATTCCTGACTCACGTGACGGTAAATACGACTCCCGAGATTTCTCAGAAGGGCAAGGGCAAGCATATCGACCGCCCTCCAAAATCGTGGACAGTGACCCAAATCGTGGCACTGGCCTTCCATGTGCCGCTGTCAATCTTCGCAGGGGGGGTCGGCGCAACCATAGACCTTGAGGTATCCCTCCTGATCGCTCTGGCCGTCTCTATATGCGGAATGCTCACTTACGTGCTTCTCAAGGTCACGTTGGGTCGCCCCTGGCAGAGCCTCATGATCACGTCAGCACTTCTTGTCAGCTTCTGGCATTGGAGTGCGTCTGAGACATCGGGCATCATCCTCCGAATCGTCTGGGTCGCTCTCCTTGTGGCCGCAGCAGCCCGATACGCGGATAACCGGAGATTCAGAGTTGTCGCCCTCGCAGGCGCGATCACCCTGGCCGTCACACCTCTACTACTGCTGGCGATCAAGTTCTACGGACCGGAAACAGAGATAGCGTTCCGATTCGACGGGTTCCCGGGCGAACCCGAGGCGAAACCTGACATCTATTTCCTGCTGCTAGACGCCTATGGAAACTCGAATGTGCTTGCTGACATCTACGGGTTCGACAACGAGGGCTTCCTCACCGAGCTCGAGCGCAAAGGTTTTGACGTCTCCCGATCGGCCACAGCCGACTACACTTACACCCACGCCTCGGTTCCATCGTTGCTCAACATGGAGTACCTGACAGGTGTCGGACTGAGAGATGACCCTCAAAGCCTCACGCGGCTGACCGACGTAATCGCGGGTGACAACCGTGTGGTCTCGTGGCTCAAGGAGCTTGGTTACACATACATTCACGGGGAGACCTCCGACGGGACCAACGATTGCGGACCTCGAGTCGATATCTGCCTGCCCAGCCCGTTCTGGGATTACACGACTGAGTACCTGCTCGGCCGGACACCGGTAGGTCCACTCCTTTTCCCTGTCCACGGTGGCGCCGCCACATTTTTTAACGTGACGAGAATTGAACAGATGTCGCGATGGGAGGAAGACTGGGACGTCTCATCGGGAGAGCCAATGTTCGTTTTCATCCACCTCATGATGCCTCATTCGCCCTACTTCCTTGACGCCAATTGCGACGTCCGACTGTCGGACGACCTCGGTGGGCAGTTATCAGAGCGCGGGCTGTCCGCAGAGGTGGTATCCGATCGAAGAGCGGGCTACATCGAACAGGTGCAGTGTGCAAACCGGGTCGTGACGCAGTTCATCGATCAGGTCGACTCTGGTTCCATGATCATAGTAACCGGGGATCATGGGCCCGAAAGCCTAGGTCAGCTCACAATCGACGGATCCGAGTGGAACGATACCGAGCTCTTCGAGCGTGCAGGCACCTTGGCCGCGATACGCGGTCCGGCCGGATGTCAGCCCGACTTGCCCGACGATCATCACCTGGTAAACACATTTCGGATCGCTCTCAGCTGCCTGACGTCGTCTCCGCTACCCTTGCTACCACATCTCGGAACGTCTTAAGGTTGGCAGCCTCTCACTCGATAACTCACTTGCACCCGAACTGGAGGTTCACTTGCCGATATTCGCCTACCTCGACCCCGTCAGCGGGAGCGCCCTACTGCAAATCCTGCTGGGAGTCGCTGCCGCAGTGGGTCTCGGGTGGCCGTACCTTCGCAGGTGGTTCCGGAGTTTGACGAGCCATATAAGAAGCCGGGGGTCATTCGACTCGAACGAAGACACGGCGCCGGCCGTGGCTGATGGGCCTACGTCGGACGCGTAACGCGGAGCCAGCAGCCCCCTTAAGCTTCCTGCTCCGTAGCGCCATTGGATGGTTGCGACCCGGTGACCCGGCACCGCAGCCCTCTCCCTGAAAACATCTGATCCCTCTCCCCATAAAGAAGCCAGTTCGGTTGCATAAGGCTGACCCGTCACAACGGTAGCCTCTGGGCATGCCCGACTTCGCTCCATGGGAGCTCAGAGTCCACCGGACGATCATCGCCGGACTCGCGCTCGCCCTTGTCGTGGGGATCATCGCCGACCTCGGGACCAACGGGCCAAACGCTCAATCGTTCCTCGCCGCCGCCATCGGGACTGGTTACCTCGTCGGCACCGCCGCAGTCCCACTCTCCTGGTTCCAGATCAGATTCGGTGTCGACACCATCACCCTTACCGGCGCAATCCTTACAGCTGTCGTGCTAACCCTTACCGGTGCGGCTGACAGTCCCTATCTGCTGTTGTCGATAGGGCCTGCCGTTATCGGCACCACCCACGGCGGCTTCCGGGCGGGCTTCACCACCGGACTCCTCTCCGCTGGGCTTTTGACGCTCATCAGCCTTCCGACCAACGTCCCCCGGTCGCAGATCGCCACCGGAGCCGGCCTTTACCTGGTATTCGTCTTCCTGGTAGGAGC
>Ga0326597_10004168_pt1 | contig 20431 bp, 15 predicted proteins | sample RVTome_12_FD_203789 | JGI IMG/M metagenome (GOLD analysis project Ga0326597, IMG submission 203789) | Soil microbial communities from uranium-contaminated site in the Upper Colorado River Basin, Wyoming, United States - RVT100D185 | ecosystem: Environmental > Terrestrial > Soil > Contaminated >...
AACTAAAACGACAAGACGAGGCATCCTCGAAAAAACGCTAAGCCACAATCCTCGGGCAGAAAACGGGACAGGTCTAATTAACAGGCGGAGAAAACGGGACAGGTCCAATACTGTCTATACCGCTCACATAAATCGAAGCCGGAAAAAGGGGATAAGTCCAATTAACGTCTTGAGTATTGGACTTATCCCCTTTACTGGTTCCTTTACTGGTTCCTTGCTCCAACTCGGTCTCGTTCATCACCGTCACATCCGCTTGGCTCATCAGCGATAGACAGTCTGCCGGCTTTTGCAACTGGTCCAGCGACAGCATCAGGAGAGAGCGCTTCGCAATCTTGAGCAGCCTCGAGACAAGCGGCTTGTCCGCGGCCATCATCGGCGCGACGATCGCCCACTCGGCTTCTTGCAAAGCGTCCGCCACCGCGACGGGGATTTCGTGACTTACCGCCACCGATCGCTCCACGTAACAGATTGGTTCAATCACGACGGACAGCCGCGAATGCGCCAGGCATTGCCACCAGACGGCATTTGGAAACGCCACCTCCAGCTTCTCCAGGACCTCCGGATGGATTGGCTCGGGACCGGTCATGAAGACCGGTTGCACCTCCGCACCCAGCGACTTTGCGGCACCTGCTGAATTCGTACAGCCGCCGCCCGCATCGTACACGAAGTGTGTATCGAATTTCGATGCTCCAGAGTTGCGCTTTCCTGACGTGTGCCCGACCAGGTCAGTCACTTGTGGACCGATAATCTCAATACGTTTGCTTACATTCTTCATTCTCTTGTCTCCCATTGGCTGTTGACTTAAAACCTGCTCGGTTGCCAGTACCAGCGCGAGGAGAATGAGCACGTCGATCAACAAGCCTTTGCGAAGACACCGAATCAACGCCCAGAACATGGCAGACCCTCCCACACCAGCAGCACACCAAACGCCGCCGCTGCACGATGCAGCGGCCACGATAAGTAAGAGTGTCGGGCAAGCGCGCACAGCGCGAGCGAATTCGAAAAAACAATTGGCTTACTCGATGCGGGTCGTAATTAGCGGCGAGCCGCTCTCGGATGCCAAGATTCCATCGAGGTAGGAAACTCGCCCCAAGTAGGCCGGAACAAGGCTTTGCGCAGTTCCGGCAGCGGTGTGACCTTGGACTCGTGCCGGAACTGCGAAGACTTGTTCCGGCCTGCCTTTGTCATCGCTTCGGTTGATACCGCTCGCCCGAATCCTTCAAAGCCCGTCAGACCGATGACTAGAACGGGAGCCCCATAACGCCCCTTGGCAGTTGTACTTGAAACGCGACCACGAACAGCAGCCACACGATCGCCAGCATGACGCCAGCCGCGAGCAGTGCGGACCACAGCTTGGCACCAAGTCTCCAGGTTGTGACAGCAACGAAGCCGAACGTGCTCACGGCGAATCCGAGCCACGTCACGGCGACGACGTATACGATCAACGCGATACAAACAACTGCCAGCTTGACGAACGAGCGAGCGCGTTTCGCAGATGCATCAGCGGGACGACTTCCGCGCCCCAGCTCCCACCCGCCCACGACGACCAAACCGATCACCAGCACCCACGGCAGAGCGTGCGGCCCGGGATCGTTGTTGCCCGTCAATCCTTTGTCGTAGCCGGCGGCCTCGACCACGGACTTCCACTGTTCATCCTGCTCCTGAAGAAACGCGGTGAAGTCGCGCGTCGTACGAATCGTGATTCCGAATCCGTTCTTGTGCATAAACTCGCGGTACTCGTCCGAGGCAGCAATCTTCGCACAGCGATCGGCGAGCAGGTCGACGATGTCGGGCGGTGTCCCCTTGGGCAACGCGAGGCCACGCCAACCGACGGCGATCCAATCGGTGCCTTGCTCTTTCGCGGTTGGCAAATCGGGATAGCCCTCCATCCGCCGCGGGGCCATCACGGCCAGGACTCGCACTTGCCCGTTCTCCAGTTGCGACGCGACTTCCGGCACACTACAGCAGACAGCATCCAGATGACCGCCCATTAATTCCAGCAGCGACGGGGCGGCGCCGGGATGCGGCACCCACACCACCGAATCGATCGGCAATTCGGCGGCCTGCAACAGTCCAGCACGAGCCAGATCCCACGCTCCACCGGTCGCCGTGCCGGACATTCGCAGTTCGCCGGGCCTGGCCCGAACATCGTCCAGCCACTCGGCGAGAGTCTGCCAAGGGGCGTCGTTACGGACGATGATGGCGGCGGGGTCCGCGTTCACTTGCAACAAGCATTCATAATCTTCGAACGTCAAACGCGAGATCCGCATTCGATGCATGGTCGACAGCTCGAAGGTGATCATGCCGATCGTGTGACCGTCTGGCTTGGCATACGCGCTCGCGAAGTGTCCGACCGCGCCGGCTCCGCCCGTTCGATTGACGACGACGAACGGTTGGTCAAACTCCTTCTCCAGGGCGCCCGCCCAGAATCGCGACACTCGATCGGTCCCGCCACCCGGCGACCACGGACAGACGATCGTTACCGTTCGCTTCGGGTAATTGCGAGCTGCGGCAGATTCCTGCGCGTTTACCGCTTCGATTTCAAACAAACTTATCGCAGCACAGGCCAGCAACCCGAAAGCCCACCTACTCATCGTGCCGCCCCGTACGTATCATGGTGAACTGCTAGACGATTCGTGAGTACCTGAAGTTGGAGAGTTGCCGTGGAAGGTCTGATTGGAATCATTGGTATCACCATTCTCTGTTCCCTGACCGTATCCGTCGTCGGCTATATTCTGTATGGCAAGAAAGCCTAGTGCATCACTTGTCCGCCGTCGACGTTCATGGTTTGGCCGGTGATGTTATTGGCTCGAAAAGAAGCCAGAAAAACCGCGAGGTGGGCGACGTCCTCGCATTCCTGCCAGCGGGCTAGTGGCACGACGCGCTTGACTTTCTCGTCAGCCCATTCTTCATACGACTTTCTTGCGTCTTCGGGCTGCTGACTGAACCAGGCTTGCCAGACCGAGCGATTGACGGCTGTCTTGACCATTCCTGGGCAGATCGTGTTCACGCGGACGTCGTACTCGGCCAAGTCTTTGGCCGCGCACTGAGCAAAGTTGATCAGTGCCGCCTTTGCCGCGCTGTACGGTGGGTCCGTCTGCGATCCAATCTGGCCTGCGATCGACGAAATGAACAGCATCGTGCCGTCGTGCTGCGCGATCATCTGCGTCTTGAAAGCATGAGCCGCATTGACGGCTCCGACAAGATTGACGCGTAAGACGAAGTCCCAGTCATCCGGCTCCAAATTCCAGAACGGAAAACCGTACTTGCCCGAGCCGATGCCCGCGGCGTAGACCAGATGATTGCAACCGCCATGATCGATGACGATTTTCGCGGCGAGTTTTTGGATCGCCACGTAATCCGTGACGTCCACCTCGTGCGCCGTGACGTTCGCATCGTGCTTGGCGGCCAGTTCCGCGGCGGCTTGGTTCACCGCGGGATCAACGTCGGCCAGCACGACAATCGCGCGCTCCTCGGCAAACGCCTCGCCGATGGCTCGCCCAATCCCTTTCGCTCCTCCGATGACGACAGCCATCTGATATGCCAACGCTAGGTCCACGAGAAACTCCCCAAGTTCAAAACAGTTAGATTGCGGCCGCGGGTGGCGGCGTGCAAAGCTCTAAACAATGCCCGTCGGGATCGAAGACATAGATTTGAACAGCTCCGTCGGGACGCGTTCGGCGCGGCGTGTATTCGACACCCACTCGCTGAAAGTACGCTTCCCACTGGTCCATATCGTCGATCATCAGCGCCCAGTGATCGCCGCGTGTCGCGGCTCCGGCCACAGGATCTCTGCGTTCACCGATCAGATGCAATTCCTGGTCATCTCCTAAACGAAACCAGGCCCCAGGAAACGAGAATGCCGGGCGTGGCATTGGTTCCAGCTGGAGGACGTTGCCGTAGAACTCGCAGCTCTTGTCGACGTCGGCAACGTGCAGGGCCACGTGGTTGAGTTGAGTTGTTTTCATGAGTGGGTTCGTTTTGAAAAGCAGCCATCACGCTCCGCCGTGATGAGCTTTCCGAGTTGGGCTTGAATTGGGGCAAAAGCGATGTCGCCGCGTCAGCGTTCACGAACAGGCTCGTCACGGCGGCGCGTGATGGTTACTTATCCATACAACTTATAGGCCTCGGCGGACTTGATCTTCCGGGCTCGAATTCTGCCGCCGGAAATCGGTTCGCCGTTCGGGTCCATGTAGACACGTCCGCTAGGTTTCCCTTCGACGACGTTGAGCACGTGAATGTTGAAGATGAAACCCAGATCGCTCGTCGCCTTAAACCAATGCACGTTATCTTTGTAATCCGAGATCGATGAACACTCGCCGACGGCGAACGCGCGGTCGATGGTCGGCTTGACGATCATGTGATCCGTTTCGTCGTCCAAACGGTCATAGTGTCGCCCGTGAAAGTCCCCTTGCAAGATTAAGAAGGCGGTCGCCATGTTATCGTGGCCGTGCGGAACGACGGATCGCCCCTTCTGCAGGGCGAAGACTTGATGTCCAAAGACCAAGTCGGTCGGGAGACCTTCGACTTCCGGAAACTTGGGGCGAAGGCTTCTTTCGCCGAGGTCACGGAATTGGAGATTCGCGGTCAGTTTCTCGAAGTCGATGAACTTCAAGAGTTCAGGCAAGTCGACTTGCTTGTACAACTCTTCAACCTTCTGTTGCCAGGCGAGTTGGGTCAGCTTTTCGCCCTTCACATCCAAGCCGATCTGATGCAAATCGCCGAGCCACTTGGCGGTGATCGGCTTCACTTCAACAGCAAACGCATCGGTGTCGAAGAGTGTTTCTAGCAAGGAGAGCGTGAGCAGCGAGCCCAGCGCACTGCTGTTGAAAGTACGACGTGTGATATCTGTCATGTCTGAGGTTCTCCGTAGTCGAATGGCTTACAGGTCCAACACATTATCCATCCTTGAGGCGATATCCGCTAGACGCTCACGCCCGCTTCCCTTGACTTCCGCCGTCGCCCAACCGGAATAGCCGATCTTCTTGAGTTCTTCGCGAACTCGCGGCCAGTCAGTGCTTCCTTCACCGATCTCCACGTCAATACCGGCGCGCAAGCCCTTTTCGTCTTGCAGCTTGCGATCGAACTCCTTGATTTCGACTCGTTCATGTCGTTCTCCCGATTTCTGTCACGTCGCGTTTGGCCCGGCCCCAAGCGTACTCCATGTGCCGTGCATGGACACGACTCGGCAACGACGAAAACAGCCAAGCCGTACAGCACGCTCTGCCGATTGATTGACTTCCTTGCTGCGCGGGACTTATACTCGGTGTCAATGAGTTGTTCGACTCGTCCCGATCCAGGTCTCGAGATTGTATCGGTGTGTTTGTTGTTCTTCATTCAAGTTTTGAGGCGTGGCATGAATACAAGACCGTCATTATCGAGATTCTCCCGAGGTTTTACACTAGTCGAGTTACTGGTGGTGATTGCCATCATCGGCATCCTGGTGGCGCTCTTGCTGCCGGCGGTGCAAGCCGCGCGGGAAGCAGCGCGGCGGATGCAGTGTTCGAATAACTGTAAACAGATTGGGTTGGCGCTTCACAATTACCATGATACTTACAAATCGTTTCCCATCGGGTGGTCTTTGAGGGGGCCTGCCTGGGGTGACCCACAGTGGATCGGCGAGCCATGGGGAGTTCAGATCTTACCGTTTCTCGAACAACAGCCATTGCACGATCAGTTCGACCATAACATACTCGCAGTGGACCAATTAAGTCCGGCAAATGTGGCGGTTATTCAAACGAAGTTATCGGCCTACGTTTGCCCCAGCGCGCCGGGCGGTGTGAACCGCGTTTATACATTCAATGCCACCCCAGCTGGTCTGCCATTTACAGGGACGGACGTCGCGCCGTCGGATTACATCGCGACCACAGGAGTTCGGGGCGCTTTCTCAAATCTTGCTTACGCGGGAGTCCCGGGCGGGTCGGGCGGCTCTCGGGACGGGGTACTTCAAGCTCACGGATCCCCGGCCCCTCCCATTAACGCAGCCAATCGGTCCGCGAAGTTTCGGGATATTATTGATGGCACGGCAAACACTTTTATTGTCGGTGAGCGAACGGGTGGCAACCTGATTTATATCGGACGTCAGCCAGCCGCGACGCTTACTTCGATTATGATCTCTCCGGGCGGCCCCGCGGCGGCGTTGGAAGGTGGGGGCTGGGGAGACCTGATGAACGGCGAGCATTGGGTTTCCGGTAGCCTACACAACCCTCCCGACTCGTATCCTGTTGCAGAGGGTCCCTGCGCGATTAACTGCACCAACGTGCGAGGCCGTGGCTTTCACAGTTTCCATCCTGGTGGCGCCCAATTCACGATGGCTGATGGTTCGGTGCAGTTCATGTCCGCGACTGCCAATCCCCTGGCAATCGCCGGCCGTATCACGCGGGGAAAAGGCGAAGTCTTGCCTGACTGATGATCGTGTCTGATGCTCGTGTCGCCACCCACACCGCGTCCAACTCAAGGGAGAAATGTTCACGCATGATTGCCCGACACATTCAGTTCGGCTTCTTCGCGGTCACGACTATGCTTCTCTGTTCGTGTTCCGGAAAAACGGATTATGGTAAGGAGACATACCCAGTTACCGGCGAGGTCTATGTCGATGGCCAGCCTGCGGCCACACTGACGGTTACGCTGCACAACGTGAACGGTATGGATCAGGAGAATCCCACCGTTTCTTCGGCCATGACCAAGGAAGATGGCACGTTCGCGGTTTCGACCTTTGAAGATGCGGACGGAGTGCCTGCTGGCGAGTACGTGGCAACCTTTCAGTGGGGAAAGCTGAACGCGATCAGCGCGACCTTCGAGGGCGACCAGCTCAAGGGCAGGTACATGGACCCCAAGAAGTCGGAGATCAAGGTCACGGTCACCGAGGGCGAAGCTGCCGAAATGGGCCGAATTGATTTGAAGACGAAATGAAGGCTGACGTGTGATCACCATTGACCGGTGCCGGTTGCTAGATCGGCACCCGTTTTCTTGCTCCCCGATTACTCTCATCCATCAGCAAGGAATCCCCATGATTCGACGAACCCTCTGCTTGCTTGTCGCTGCCACATGTCTCTGCGGTCTCCCAAGTCCTCGTCTTGTCGCCTGGGAAGCCGAAGGCGACGTGCCGCAAGCGTTGTTTAAGTATGTGCAGCGAGAAGAGAAGGTCTTTCAGTGGAAGTTGATCGGCAAGCAAGAGAGCGAGGCTGGAGTCGTCTACGACGTCGCGCTTACATCGCAACAGTGGCAGGGCATCGTTTGGAAGCATGCCTTGGAGGTTTACGAGCCCCCGCAATTACGGCATCCGAATCATGTTCTGCTATTCGTAACCGGCGGCAGCAACGGGAATCGTCCGGGACGAGACGACGTCCAGCGAGGCATGCTGTTAGCCAAGCTGTGTGGTGCTCGTGTTGCAACGATTCATCAAGTCCCCAATCAGCCGCTGTTTGATGGCCGTAAAGAAGACGACTTGATTACGGACACGTGGCTGCGATACCTCGAAACGGGCGACGAAAACTGGCCGCTGCTGTTCCCGATGGTCAAAAGTGCCGTCAAGGCGATGGACGCCATCGAAGCGTTAGCCGCGGCCCAGTGGAAGACGCCCGTCGAAGGCTTCGTGATCACCGGCGGTTCAAAGCGTGGCTGGACGAGCTGGTTGACGGCCGTGGCAGATCAACGTGTGATCGCGACCGCTCCGATGGTGATCGATGTGCTTAACTTTCGCCCGCAGATGAAGCATCAGCTGGACGCTTGGGGTAAGTACAGCGAACAAATTATCGACTACACAAGCAAAGGTCTGATCAAGGAGGGGGACGAGACACCTCGCGATACGCAGTTGCGGCTCATGATGGATCCGTACACCTATCGAAAGCAACTCACCCTGCCAAAGCTCCTGGTCAATGGCACGAACGATCGATATTGGGTAGCCGATGCGATGAGCTTGTATTGGGATGATTTGGTCGGACCAAAATATGTGCTACAGGTTCCGAATGCAGGGCACGGTTTGGACGGCGGCCATGAACTGACGCTGTCGACGATCGCTGTCTTCTTTCAACATGCCGTAACGAAGACTCCGTTACCCGCGTTGGAGTGGGAGCACACAACACCCGCCAATGGTTTCTCGCTCGCGATTACATCGACAGCCAAGCCCAAAGCCGTGCACTTATGGGTGGCACACTCGGACACCAAGGACTTCCGTGAATCAAAGTGGAAGTCGCGGCAACTTGACAGCGATTCAAACTCCTATGTCGGTTCGCTTCCGAAGCCCGAAAGCGGTCATGTGGCGTATTATTGCGAGCTGCGATTCGACTCCCAGGGGGTTCCGTACTCCCTCTGCACCGTCATTCGCTGTCAGTAATGTACCGACGGAAGTGTCTCGCCGTCGCGAGTCCTTGCGAGTGTGACAGCTCCAGTTGAGAATTGCATCGGCATGAAATCGCTCACATTCGGCATCCTTCTACTCTGTCTGCTTGAATCCACAGCCGCTGCGGGTGAACTCTACGTCGGAACCGGGATGCAGGTCATCACTCCCGATCCGCTGTTGCCCATCTCGGGTGGTCTGGGCCCCACGGCTCCGGCGAAAGAGAAACGTGGTGAGCTGACCGCTCGTGCGATTGTCTTCCGAAGCGGCGACACGTCGGTGGCGGTTGTTAGCCTTGATCTGCTAGGATTTCCGTCGGTACTCTGCGATCGCGTTCGCTCGCAAGTCCCACGCATCTCCGCCGACAACATCTTGATCGGCTCGACACATACACACAGTGCGCCGGACTGCTACGCCTTTCCTGACGGACAGGGAGGGCATACGGGTGATCTCAAATATATCGACGCCGTTTGTACGAAGGCGGCAGACGCAATTAATGCCGCGATCGGCAACTTGCGTCCGGCGGCGATCCGAGTCGCGACGGGGGAAGCTCAAGGCCGAATCGCGTACAACTATTACGCTCCTGATCTGTACGATCGGCGGATGAGCGTGGTCCAAGCAATTGCTCGTGACGGCGATACGATCGCGACGCTGGTAAACTACGCGACTCATCCCGAGGTGCTTGGTTCCGACGCGGGCATACTCAGTCCCGATCTGATCGGCCCCCTGTGTGATCACATTGAGGCAGAGGTTGGTGGGATGGCGATGTTCATGAACGGGGCTCAGGGCGGCATGATTACCGCAGACAACCGCGATCTCGATCGCCCCAGGGACGCGACGCGTGGTTACTGGCACGACAAACGAACGTGGGACGAGTGTCTTCGCATCGGCAGGACGATGGCGGATGAAGCGTTAAGGATGGTCGGCGCCGCGCCAACACAAGACGCCGCTACCTTGTTTTGCGATTCTGTTGACGTGACATTCCCAGTAGAATCCGATGCGATTTGGGGTATCGTGCTGCATTCGCCGCTGGGGTATCCACACAACGACGATCGCAGCGTTACGACTCGCGTCAATCTCGTGAATCTCGGCACGGCTCAGATTCTGACGATCCCTGGCGAGGCATTGCCGAACATCGGCTTTTATCTCAAGCGAAAGATGCGTGGCGAACATAACCTGCTGTTCGGCCTGACGAATGATGCTTTTGGCTATATTCTCACGAAAGTCGACTACAACAGTTTTCCTCGTTACGGCTACGTGTCACGAACATCGTTGGGTGAGATGACCGGTGAGATCTTCATGGATGCAGCATTAGAGTTCGTTGTGAAGTGTCCCCAGCCGGGGCGACAACCATGAAGATGGTCAGCGAGCGCGCTCGTCAACGCGCCGCTCAGGAGATCCTTCGATCGATGCAGCCTAGCCATTTGTTCTGGATTGTATTGTTGGCATGTTGGCTGGTCGGCGGCCCATGCGTTGGTCAAGAGGAGACTGACCTCAAAACACTGAGTGCGTCGATTGGAACAGCCGGCGCATATCGTTATCAGCCCGGCAGTTGGGGCGTGCTGAGCGTCCGCGGAAAGAACACGACTGAGTCTGACGCGGAAGCTTTGGTATCGGTTTTTCTGGGGAAAGACACACTGAATCAGTTTGCACGCCGGTTTTGGGTTCCCTCGGGGGCAAGACGTCTGACGTGGCTGCCGATTCGAATCCCGCCGACGATACCTGCAGACCAAGACTCTTTGCAGGTATCGGCGCTGCATCTCGTCGACTCGGCAGCGGGTCTGGCAGTCGAGCGGCGGTCCGGAGAGCCCATCATTACGGACTCCCTCTTTGCGCTTGACGCAGCGAAAGAACTCCGAGTCGGATTGATTCTGCGTCGCAACCTGCCTGACGACCCGAATGTGACGGACGTTCCTGATGACGATGCAGTCGAGTTGCTTGACTTGACTCGCACAATAAGCCGGTGTGAAGCACCGGCGATGGTCCTGCATGACCAGTTCCTGCCCCCTTACCCCGAGGCCTACGATGGTCTGGAGCAGTTGTTTGTCTGCGGGGATCGGTTGCTGGCTGATTCAGGTGCAATTCCAGCGATTCGCACATGGCTAGTCCGCGGAGGGCGGATGTGGGTGATGCTGGATCGAACGAGTTTGGATGTGCTGGACGCCATCTTGGGCAATGCCTCCACTTGCCAGATGGTGGGTCGTGTCGAGCTCAACGATTTCGTGATCGAGACGCCTGGACTGGCGTTAAAAAATGAAGAGTCTCGTGAGCGTTGGGTGTCCGAGGAACCCGTCGAATTCGTTCGAGTTCTTGCGGATTCCGTGGAAGTCCATTCGCACATCGATGGATGGCCGGCAGCCTTCTCTTGGAAAGTCGGACGCGGCCAATTGCTCGCAACCACGTTGAGTCCGCGCGGATGGCGGCACGAGTCTAGCGAGTTTGATGATTTGCCTGACGGTATTCCAGACAGCGGTCCGACTCGCGCACTTGCGGAACTCGCTGGCCAATATCACGCTGATCGACCGCGTGGCTTGCTTGAAGAAAGCAAGGCCGAGATCAATCCGATACTCCAGGAACAGATCGGATACGAAATCCCGTCTCGCGGTCTCGCGGGATCGATCTTAGCAGCGAACTTCGGCGTCTTGCTTGGGTTGGCAGTTTGGTTGAACCGGCGACGCAAGCTTGAACACTTGGCTTGGGTCATCCCAGCCGCCACGGTATCTACGGCGATACTCTTGATTCTGGTCGGCAGTTCCCAAACATCACAGGTGCCTCCCACGGCTGCGGTTTTCCAGTTAGTGGACGTCGCGTCGGAAACGAACGAAGCCCGCTCGACGTCACTGATATCGTTGTTTAGCTCCACGACCTCCGAACTGTTGCTGGAGAGTCCCCCGTCAAGTTCGTCTCAGCCAGACGTAACCAATCTCATTGGAGTTGTCAAACGAACTGTTTGGGATGACAGCCAGAGCATGCGATGGGAGAACATCAATCTGGCACCCGGCTCGGTTCGTTCCGTCGCGTCGCAAACAAGTGTCGCTTTGTCAGAACCAATTCGGGCTCGCGGAACGTTTGGTCCAGCGGGATTCAGCGGCACGCTTGACGGAGCGCACTTGCTAGGTAGCCCCTCGGACGCCGTCATCGCGTGGCCACCGTCTCCGAACACGGCCGTTGAGTTCACATCGGACAGCCGATTCGTTTGCGGCGAGGCGGACGTGATGGCCGGAGCGCAGTACATCCGAGGCGGTTTGTTGACGGATCAACAGCGACGGCAGCAGGAAATCTATCGGCTTGTCCTCGACCCCGCCGACAACCTGGTCTATCCCGAACGATCAACGTTATTTGTTTGGGGCAGGCCACAGCAGATCGGGGTATCGATTCCGGAGGAGTTTGAGACGATTGGCTCCGCGCTTTACGCGATCCCGCTCGAGATCCAGCGCATGCAAAAGGGGAGTCACTTTGTGATTCCGTCATCGTTCATCAGGATCGAAAACGCCGCCGGTCGCTGGGGCGTTTCCGGCGTGTATGATGCTCGCAAAGGAGAATGGCGTGAAGACGCGACGGCGCCCACGGATGCAATGTTCCGATTCGTGTTGCCATCTCAGATTCTGCCGTGTCGCGTTACGAGGGCCACGCTGAGGTTGAAAGTCCACGCTCCGTCAAGGCACGTAAATTTGACCGCATTGTCGGCGGGAGAAAGGGTATCGCTCCAGCAGCGTGAGAGTCCCAGCGGAATCATTGAACTGGCCGTTGAGCAGCCTGAACAACTGGAAATCGATCGTGCTGGAGGCATTCTGTTCGGCGTGTCCGTGAGCCAAACCGCACAACAAAGCGAATTGTTGCAAGGAGGAGAGGGCAAGACAAAACGAAAGGCCCTGGTCGGAGACTTGGAGGCAGAGGTTCGCAAACAGATAGAGGATGCGGACAAGAAGAACGTCGAGGCAACGTCGTTCGAACCCTGGCAGATCGATTTCCTACGGATTCAGGTCGCGGGCGAGGCATTGTGATTCGGAGATGTCATGAGGACAGTGCTTCAACGTGAGTTTTTCGCCATGCTGCGGATGCGTAAGACCGCCGCCACGCTAGTCGGTTTGACGGCTGCCTTTTCGCTCATCGTCTTGCTCCGCTGGCCGACCGACAGTCGCGTTGACCTTTCGGGCTCGCGCGCGCAGCAGGTCTTTCAAGTTTTCGCTTATACGCTGCTCGCCGGTACGCTGTTTGTGGTGCCAGCGTTTCCCGCCGTTTCCATGGTCCAAGAGAAGAAGAGACGAACTTTAGAGTTGCTGCTGAATTCGCCCTTGCGCCCGTGGGCGATTTTTTGCGGCAAGCTCTGCGGGACGATGCTGTTCTCGACCATCTTGCTGTTGACAAGTCTGCCGGCCGCGGCCGCCTGCGTTGCAATGGGAGGCGTCGATCTGGTGCATCAAGTCGGGCTCCTGTACGCGGTCCTCCTGGCGTGTGTTTTGCAGTACAGCGCGATTGCACTTTTTGTCAGCACGTATGCGCAATCGTCCGATGCCGCTGTGCGGTTAACGTACGCGATCGTCTTTGCCGTGAGCGTCCTGGCGATCGGGCCGCACTTCTTGCTTCAAGGTCAGCCTGGCTTGTTGGCAACGGTCGCTTGGTGGATGCGGGCAGCATCCCCATTGCCGATTGTGATGGACATCGCCCGGCACGCAGGCGTCGGAGCGCTAAACGTGACCGCGCAGCTTTCAACGACAAAGGCGTTCTTTGTTCTCGCGGGAGTGAGTTCAGCCGTCTTCGCTATCGCGACCATCGCCCGGTTAAATCATCGTCTGTTCGACCGGGCACGCTCGAAGGGGAAGATCACGGATGATCGTCGGTCGGTGACACGTGCGTTTCGGAGATTGATGTATCTGGTCGATCCGCAGCGGCGGAAAGCGGGCATACCGTTTTACTTGAATCCTGTCATGGTCAAGGAATTCCGCACGCGGCGATTCGGAAGGATGCACTGGGTACTTCGTCTTGTCGCGGCATGCGCCACGTTGTCGCTCCTGTTGACGTTTGCCGCGGCCATGAACGTGGTTGATTGGGGAGTCGAGACCATTGGTGGCTTCATGGTCTTGTTGCAGATCGTCTTAATCGTATTGATCACTCCTGCGTTGGCCGCGGGTTTGATTAGCTCGGAACGCGAGTATGGCGGCTGGGTACTATTGCGCATGACTCCCATGTCACCGATGAAGATTATACGTGGTAAGCTGCTTAGCGTGATTTGGACCGTCGCATTGATTTTGTTCGCGACCGTTCCGGGCTACGTCGTGATGATTTACATCCGCCCTGTGATGTGGCTCCAAGTCTATCTTGTGATGATTTGCCTGGCCATTGCCGCCGTCTACACCATCTCGGTTGCCGCGGCGGTGGGAAGCCTTTTCCACAGGACCGCGACTGCCACGATGACCAGCTACGCCGTCTTGATTGTCGCGTTTCTCGGCCCACTGTTGATTTGGATGGGCCGTGACGCTCCGTTCTCGCATGACATCGTGCAATCGGCGTTAGCGATCAACCCAACCGGAGCTGCGCTTAGCGTCATTGAGACTCCGGGCTTTGAATCCTACGAACTTGTACCGCTTGCTTGGTGGTTCAGCGGTATGATTGCCGTTTTGGCCTTGCTGGGGCTCTTTGCCCAAGTCTGGAGAATCAGCCGCCCGCAGTAGTCGATTTCATGGAGAAGCTTGTGACGATTAAATACTCTTTTAGGAGAGTTGCCAGGCCTTTCGAGCCTGGACGGGGTGCGTGGCCTGGAACCTGGGCTATTTGTGCGGCGTTGTTGACGTGCCTCCCCAGTTACTCCGTTCGAGCGTTTGACGATCGGCTCGACTCGGTCATGATGCAGGATCCCAGTCTCTCCAGCCCTGTCGTGCAACTTGTATTCCCGGACAGACTGGCACTCCTCTGGACGTCTGCGCTGCAACGCCCGGATCTCGAGTTGCGAAGACTCGCCGCCGACACAATTGCTCTTGCAAATAGCTACGGCATGAGCGGCTTGGACAGCATGGAGGACCAGCTTGTTGCAGTACTTCAGTCCGAGCAACAAGACGTTACCGTTCGCAGGGCGGCGGCCCATGCGTTAGTCAAGCTGAACACGAAGCGCGCGGCCGACCTGCTTGCGAAGCAAAGTGAGGAAGCGAACCCAGATATCGCGCTGATTGTCGAACCCGCATTGGGTCGTTGGGGCTACGAGCCGATTCGAACAACTTGGCTTGCTCGTTTGGACGATCCGGCCACGGAACAGATTCGTTTGCGATTGGCGATCGAAGGTTTGAAAGCGACGCGCGAGTCGCAGGCATTACCCGGCTTATTACGAATCGCAGGAAACGCGAGCGCGATTTCCTCGCTCCGGCTCTCGGCGGCCCGAGCGGCGGCGGCGATCGAGTCGTCTGGGCTCACGGAATCTGCTGAAGCCGCTTTGACTCATGAATTCGCACTCGAACGTCTCATCGGGTGTACGTTACTCGAACACCACAGCGATCCCAAGGCCATCGACCTCTTGAAGACCTTCGCCCGCGACGAGTCAGCGGTGGTGGCGGCAGTTGCCCTGCGGCGGTTGCTGGCAATCGATCCGAGTTTGGGATATGAGATCGCTGCAATTGCGATTGTCAGCAAGGATGTCAATGTTCGAACGCTTGGGGCACGGGCCGTTGCGGCAAGAGCCAGCACAGAATCGCTCCGACAACTCAGCCCGCTGCTCTGCGATCCGAATCCTAGCCTCAGGCGTTACGTGGCGCAGTCGCTGATCGCATTCGCGGGCGATCCTGACTTGCGTGAAGCAGTCATCGACGCGAGTATGCAGACTCTGTCGGGTGACCAGTGGCGAGGGCTTCCCGAAAGTGCCATTGTACTCGCGGAGTTGGAACACAAGCCAGCGGCACCCCGCATGCTCCAGCTTTTGCGGCACGAACGCCCCGAAGTAGCAGTTGCCGCGGCATGGTCACTGCGACGCCTCAAGGATGCCAGCCTTCTGGCCTCCCTTGACGAATTCGCGCAGCAACTCGGCGCGGAGATCGTTAGTGGGCAAATCAAGTCAAATCGCCTTGCAGTTATCGACTTCCAACTGGGTCAGATCTTTCAAGCCTTTGGCGAGCACCATTATGACGGAGCCGCTCCTCTCCTGCGCATGTTCATTCCCAAGAAGATGATCGACATGGACGAAGCGAGAAGTGCGTCGATCTGGACGCTCGGAAAACTCTACGAAGATCAGGCACCTCAGGATTTGACGGACGCCTTGCTTTCAAGATTGTCGGATACCAGCGTCACGTCGCCGGAGTCGCGGAGAGTTCGAAGGATGAGTGCGATAAGTGTGGGACGCATGAAATCGGAGCTCGCCGTGACGACACTGTATGAAATGGCCGAGTACGAATCCGGAACCTTGATCGCCGTGGCATGCAACTGGGGGATCGAGAAGATAACAGGTAAGAAAGAGGAGACTCCGCGACCCAAGAAGGAACTGACCGACTGGTTCTTGGCTCCAAAATAGTCTTCATGTATCGTAAATTGGAACTCGTCGCCAGCAGCCCATAAACAAATCGGCGGAAGTAAGGAAAAGTGTCATGTGCTTCGTTCAGGAACGTGGGAAAAACAATGTCGCCTTTCGCTCCGAGGCTGTGAAAAAATGGGACTGGCTCCGAGCGGAAGTGCGAATCTCCCAAGAGATTCGAGCAGTCGCGAGGTGCCTGTCCCAATTTTTTCACAGCCTCTCCGCGAAAGTGCGTGCTTTCGCGGAGCGAAAGACGACAATATCCCGAAGTTATTCTTCCCTTGTTCCTAAGTGCGGTCTTCGCTCTCTTCGCCATCATGCAGCGAGAAACTGCGTTGTCGTATTGTTTTCGGCGCTGCTTGCGATCGGAACGAGTCATGCCGCTGAATCGGACGGCCTCTATCAGCAACAAGTGGACGTCGTTTTCGGCGAGGCACACGGCGTTGGCCTGCTGATGGATATCTTCTTGCCGGCCGGCGAGAAAAATGGTCGTGCGATTGTTGATGTGATCAGCGGTTCGTGGCACTCGAACCGGGGCAAACTGCGAGACCACGAGCGGGCTCAAATGTTCGACATCTTTTGCGCCCACGGCTACACGGTCTTCGCGGTCCGGCCAGGATCGATCACGAAATTCTCCGTTCCCGAAATGGTTGCCCATGTTGAACAGGGAATTCAGTGGGTCAAGCGGCATGCCGCCGAGTATGAGATCGACCCCAACCAACTGGGGCTCGTCGGTGCATCCGCGGGCGGACATCTCGCCTCGCTCGTCGCCGTCACCAACGGCCGAACGACGGCCGATTCTTCCAGACACGATGGATCCGTGAAGGCCATCGGTGTCTTCTTCCCGCCAACGGACTTCCTGCACTATGGCGGTCGCGAGATCGATCCCAAGAACGATCCCGGCATCGGCGCGATTCTTCAGCGCCTGGCCTTCCCGGATGGCTTCGATCAGCTCAGCGACGAGCAAGTTCGAGAACGCATCGTCGCGATATCACCCGCGCGTCGAGTGACCGAGAACGCGCCCCCGTTCCTGATCTTCCACGGCACGGCCGACCCGTTGGTTCCGATTCAACAATCGCGAGCCATGTTGGCGGCGTTAGAGGATAAAGGTGTTGCCGCTGAATTGATCGAAAAGTTGCGAGGCGGACATCCCTGGCCGACGATTCACGAAGAAGTCGCGACGCTGGCCGATTGGTTCGACCGACAACTGGCTTTGACGCCCGTTGGCGCAACTACGGCTCACACGATCGCGATCGATGGCAATATGGATGATTGGAGTTCAATCCCTTCCCACATCGATCCGGCGGGCGATACCCACGACACCGACCATATCGCGCGGCAAGACAGGCCATCGCCAATCGATCACCCGGATGTCGATCTGCTGGAGTATAAAGTCACGCACGACGCCGAGAACTTGTACGTCTATCTTCGTTCGCGCGGCACGATCGCGCGGACACAGCGCTGCGCGGACGGTATGCCGGGCCGCTACTATGTCATCGTCACAATCGACGTCGATGACAACGACGACACGGGCTATTGGATCAACGAAGGTGGCTATTACCCAACGACTCGAGGCTACGATGTAAATGCCGAGGTCGAGTTCTTCGACGGCGAATTCAACACGGCTTGCTATTTAAACCATGGCGCACGCGATGCGGCCGAGTTAAGGCAAGCGTTCCTCGATCAATCGACGGGCAAGTATCAAGCGGGGAATGACGGGCCGTATCCAGCCGGTTTCATGAAGATCCTGCCGGGGACTTACGATCAATACACGCAATGGGTCTATCACGTCGACGACACGATCACCTTCGTGCGGGACAAAGGCCCTGTCGTCAAAGGCATCGCCAGTGCGGCGGTCTCGGCGGACGGCCATCAAGTTGAGGCGAAGTTCCCCCTCCGGGGGTTTCTTCGCGACGAAAAGGGAAAGCCAGTGATCCGGCTCGGCACCAAAATCGACCTTTCATTTTCACTAGAAGCGAGTGGCGAGTTGGCTCCCGACCAGGCCTGGGCCTCCGATACGGGCGAACCAGTAAACAATTATTATCTAACTCCCGTCGCCCAGTAAACGCGACCTGTGCTCGCATTGGATATCTCTCCATGAACAAGCTTCTCTTCACGACTGCTGCCGTTTGTTGCTTTGTCGCCTTCGCTGGCTTTACCTTTGCGGCGGACACGGCAGCGCCCGAATATGCTGCTGAATTAATCTTCTCACTCCACGCCGAGCATAACCACGCGCCGGGCATCGTCGAGTGTCCCAACGGCGACTTGCTTGTCTCGTGGTATCGCGGGTCGGGCGAACGGTCGGCGGACGATGTTGCCGTGTACGGCGCGCGGCGTGTCAAAGGCTCGGATAAATGGAGTGAAGCGTTCCTGATGGCCGATACGCCAGGTTTTCCAGATTGTAACACATGCATGATGATCGGGCCGGACAAGCGGTTATGGCTGTTCTGGCCGACAATTCTGGCCAACTCGTGGGAATCGTGCCTGACGAATTTCAAAGTCGCCACTCGCTATACCGAGCCCGGTTCGCCCAAGTGGGAACGCAACGGATTGATCTTGCTCAAGCCCGACGATTTTCACAGCGACGCGATCAAAGTCTTGGCTGCTATCGTTGAAAAGTTCGAGCCTCTGTTAAACGAGCGAGCCCGCACGGAGATCGAAGAAGGTCGCGAACGCCTCGGTCAGAAACTCTATCAGCGCCTCGGCTGGCAGCCTCGTTGCAAGCCGACGGTACTGCCGAGCGGACGGATTCTATTACCGCTCTACACGGATACGTTCTCGATCTCGATCATGGCCATCAGCGATGACGTTGGAGAATCATGGTTCGCGAGCAAGCCGCTGCTCGGTTTCGGCAACATCCAACCGAGCGTCTTGCGCCGCGATGACGGGACGCTTGTCGCATACATGCGCGAAAACGGACCGCTCGATCGCATTCGCATTTCCGAGTCGCAAGATGATGGCGTCACATGGGGGCCGGTCGGGGTCTCGGAGTTGCCGAACCCTGGAGCTGGCGTCGATGGCGTGCGGCTTGCCAACGGTCATTGGCTGCTGGTCTACAACGACACGACCAACGGCAGGCACAGCCTGGCCGTGTCGATCTCCGACGACGAGGGTAAGACTTGGAAGTGGACTCGCCACCTCGAGTTGCATGACGACGGCTCCTATCACTACCCAGCCGTAATCCAAGGCAGCGACGGTCAGATTCACGCGGTCTACAGTTACTTCGTCACGGGCGGCAAGAGCATGAAACACGCCGCCTTCACCGAAACCTGGGTGCAAGCCGGAGATTGAACTTTGAACTTTGAACTTTGAACTTTGAACCTTGAACCTTGAACTTGCAAACCATGCAAATCATCTTAAAAACACTCTTCCTGTGTACACTGGCTTGCCTGGCTCGCGCCGAAGATGCCAAGCGGTACTTGATCATCCATGCCGATGATGCCGGCATGTCACATTCGGTAAACAAGGCCACGATCGAAGCCATGCAGAACGGCGTTGTCTCGTCGGCCAGCATCATGGTCCCTTGCCCTTGGTTCACGGAATTCGCCAAGCACTGCCGCGAGAACCCGGCTGGCGACTACGGCATTCATCTGACATTGAACTCCGAATGGGACTATTATCGCTGGGGACCAGTCGCACCGCGCGATAAGGTGCCCAGCCTCGTCGATCCCGACGGTTGTCTCTGGGACAACGTCGGGCAAGTCGTCGAGCATGCCAAAGCAGACGAGGTGGCCCTCGAATTGCGTGCTCAAGTCGATCGGGCCAAGCAGTTCGGTGTTCCACTTACACATCTCGACACACACATGGGTGCGCTGGTCAGCCGCCCCGACTTGTTGAACGAGTACGTCAAGCTCGGCCTCGAATATGACCTGCCCGTACTGTTCGTTCGCGACACGGATGGCGAAACCGCGAAGGCGTATCCCGCCTTGGCTCAGCGGGGCGACGAGTTGCTGAAACTGCTCGACGATCGCAACCTGCCGGTATTGGATCAGTTGGCCCAGTTCTACGGCGGCGATACGCACGAACAGCGGCGCGAGAACTACATCAAGTTGTTGCGGACTCTGAAGCCTGGAGTCACCGAACTGATCATTCATTGCGGCTACGACAACGAGGAGTTGCGGGCGATCACCAACAGCGCCTCGCGCCGCGACGGCGACCGCCGCATCTTCACCGACCCCGACATCCCCGCATTGATTCGTGAGCTGAACATCGAAGTCATCTCGTGGCGTCAATTCCGGGCGATGACGGCCAAATGATCCGGTTCGTGGGTCAAACAATACTCGCAGCAACCGCCCGCGCGGTCGCGTACCAGGCGGCGCATTGCGGCGGGTACTCGTTTAGTCATCGGTCGTTTCACCCGCGCGAATGCGAGCCTTCACCAACCGCATGAGCAACTCGGCTTGCACGAACTGATCCAGTTCGCATTTCTCTTCGTCCGTGATCTGGTCGTCCTTGAGCCGCGCCAATAATTCCGCTGCTCGACGCTGCACGATCTTCGAGGGACGAAACTTCAGCAACTGCTGAGGAGACGGCCCCTTCGCCAGGAAATCGGCCAGCTCTTCCATTAATGGGGTGAGACTTTCAACGGTCGCCATCAAAAA
>Ga0326597_10004169_pt1 | contig 20430 bp, 19 predicted proteins | sample RVTome_12_FD_203789 | JGI IMG/M metagenome (GOLD analysis project Ga0326597, IMG submission 203789) | Soil microbial communities from uranium-contaminated site in the Upper Colorado River Basin, Wyoming, United States - RVT100D185 | ecosystem: Environmental > Terrestrial > Soil > Contaminated >...
GCGCGTGGATCACCGCGCCGGACCCGAGGAAGAGCAGCGCCTTGAAGAAGGCGTGGGTGTAGAGATGGAAGATGCCCGCCGCGTAGGCGCCGACGCCCATCGCGAGAAACATGTAGCCGAGCTGCGAGACGGTCGAGTACGCGAGGACGCGCTTGATGTCGTTCTGCACGAGGCCGATCGTGCCGGCCATGAGCGCGGTGACCGCGCCCACCGCGGCCACGACCTCGAGCGTCATCGGCGCATGGCTGAACAGCACGGCGTTGCGGCCAATCATGTACACGCCGGCGGTCACCATGGTCGCGGCGTGGATGAGCGCCGAGACCGGGGTCGGGCCCTCCATGGCGTCGGGCAGCCAGATGTAGAGCGGGATCTGCGCCGACTTGCCGGTCGCGCCGACGAAGAGCAGCAGCGTGATGATCGTCAGGGTGCCGAACGCGACCTCGGGCGCCAGCGGATCGACGAGCCCGGCCAGCTCCTGGAAGTCGAGCGTGCCGAACGTCGCGAAGATGAGGAGCATGCCGAGCAGGAAGCCGAAGTCGCCTACCCGATTGACGACGAACGCCTTCTTGCCGGCGTCGGCCGCCGACGGCTTCTGGAACCAGAACCCGATCAGCAGGTACGAGCAGAGGCCCACGCCCTCCCACCCGACGAAGAGCACCAGGAAGTTGGCGGCGAGCACGAGGACGAGCATGAACGCCGCGAACAGGTTGAGATACGAGAAGTACCGCGCGTACTCGCCGTCGGTCTCCTCGTGCATGTACCCGACCGAGTAGATGTGGATGAGCGAGCCGATGCCGGTCACCACGAGCACCATGACCGTCCCGAGCTGGTCGAGGCGCAGGGCGAAGGCGATCTCGAGGTCGCCCGACGCCAGCCACTGGTAGACGACCTGCTCGACCGGCGACCCCTGGCCGACGAGCATGGGCCAGCTCGCCGACGCCGCCACCAGGAACGCCCCGACCATGGCCGCGCAGGCGACGCCACCCGAGATCGCCTTGGGCAGGCGGCGGCCCAGGCCGACGTTGATCGCGAATCCGAGGAACGGCAGCAGCGGGATCAGCAGCAGCACGGGCCTACCACCTGAGCGACGTGAAGGCGTCCGGGTTCAGCGTCTCCCGGTGCCGGAACAGGGCGATGACGATGGCCAGGCCGACGGCGGCTTCGGCCGCGGCGACGGTCATGACGAAGAACACGATGATCTGCCCATCCACCGTCCCGAGGTAGCGTCCGACCGCGACGAACGTGAGATTCACCGCGTTGAGCATGATCTCGATCGACAGCAGCAGCGTGATGAGATTGCGGCGCAGGAACACGCCGGCCGTGCCGATCGAGAACAGGACGGCGGACAGCACGAGGTAGTGGTTCAGCGTCAGCACTCCCCTACGCCTCCTTCCGGGCCAGGACGATGGCGCCGACCAAGGCCACCAGGATGAGGATCGAGGTCACCTCGAACGCGAACGCGTGCTCGGTGAACAGCGTCCGGCCGATGGCACGGACCGAGCTGATCTCGGGGATCTCCCCGCCGAACGGCGTGCGCCCGAGCCGCCGGAGCGCCCAGACCAGCTCGGCGACCAGCGCGAGCGCCAGCACGACGCCCAGCCGACGGGGGCCGGCGCCGCCGAAGAGCCGGGAGGGATCCGGCACGTCGGGCTCCTCCCGGGGCACGTTGAGCAGCATGACCACGAAGAGGAAGAGCACCATGATGGCGCCGGCGTAGATGATGATCTGCGTCACCGCCATGAACGGCGCGTCGAGCTGGACGTAGAGCGCCGCCAGCGCCAGGAACGACGCGATGAGCAGCAGCACGCTGTACATCGGGTTCCGCTGGCCGACGACCAGCAGCGACGCGAGCACCGTCAGAGTGCCGAGGGCGTAGAAGACGATGAGATCCATGGCACTTCTCACTTCTCACTTCTCACTTCTCACTTCTCACCGCTATCCCCAATACAGCACGCCGGCCGCCGTCGCGATCAGGTTGACCACCGAGAGCGGCAGCAGGAACTTCCAGCCGAACGCCATGAGCTGGTCATAGCGGTAGCGCGGCAGCGTCCAGCGCATCCAGACGTAGAAGAAGAGCAGCGCGAACACCTTCACCAGGAACCAGATCCAGCCGAGCCACACAGGCAGGAACGGTCCGTGCCAGCCGCCGAGGTAGAGGTTAGTGGCGACCGCCGACACCGTGACCATGTTGATGTACTCCGCGAGGAAGAACATCGCGAAGCTCATGCTGCTGTACTCGGTGTGGTAGCCGGCGACCAGTTCCTGCTCGGCCTCGGGAAAGTCGAACGGGGCGCGGTTGGTCTCGGCGACGCCGGCGCACATGAAGATGAAGAAGCCGACGAACTGCGGCACGACGTACCAGCGCGGGATGAACCCGAGCCAGTAGCCCGCCTGCGCGTCGACGACCTCGCGCAGCGACAGCGACCCGGCCATCATGATCACCGCGGCGATCGCCAGGCCGTAGGACAGCTCGTAGCTGATCATCTGCGCCGCCGAGCGCAGGCCCCCGAGCAACGAGTACTTGCTGTTCGAGCTCCAGCCGGCCAGGACGATGCCGTAGATACCCATCGACGTGATCGCGAAGATCACCAGCAGCGCGACGTTGACGTCCGCCACGCCGAGCGGGAGCGGCTCGTCGAGCAGGCCGAAGAGCGTCGTCTCGGCGCCGAAGGGCACCACCGCGAAGGCGGCGAAGGCCGCGGCGGCCGAGAGGATCGGCGCCAGGGAGAACAACAGCGCGTCGGCCGCCTTGGGACGCAGCTCCTCCTTGAACATCAGCTTGAGCACGTCCGCGAAGGGCTGGAGCATGCCGCGCGGCCCGACCAGGTACGGGCCGTAGCGCTGCTGGATGGCCGCCGCCACCTTGCGCTCCATGTAGACCATGACGGCCGCCGCCAGGAGCAGACAGGTGAAGACGACCAGGATCAGCGAGGCGTGGGCGATCAGCGCGACATCCATCAGCGACCGTTTCGTCAGTTCTCAGTTCTCAGTTCTCAGTTCTGACTTCTCCGCCTAGTGGGCGCCGACGGGCCGGCCTGCACGCCAGTCGGCCGGCAGCGTGCAGCGGCCTTCGCGCACGTGCGCCTCGTATTCGTGCCGGAAGTGCTCGATGGTGGTCAGGGCCGGCGCGACCGCCCCATCGCCGAACGGGCAGAGCGTCTTGCCGCCGATGTTGTCCGCCACGTTGGCGATGAGATCGATGTCCTGCATCCGGCCTTCGCCCCGCTCGATCCGCGAGATGAGCTTGTAGAGCCAGTCGGTCCCCTCGCGACAGGGCGTGCACTTGCCGCACGACTCGTGCTTGTAGAAGTGCAGCAGGTTCTCGGCGAGCCAGACCATGCAGGTCGTGTCGTCCATGACCATGATCCCGGCCGATCCGAGCATCGAGCCCGCCTGCGCGATGTGGTCGAAGCTCGCCGGGATGTCGAGCTGGTCGGGCATCAGCATCGGCACCGACGACCCGCCCGGGATGACCGCCTTGAGCCGACGCCCGCCACGGATGCCGCCGGCGTAGTCGAAGATGATCTCGCGGAGCGTCGTCTGCATCGTCGCTTCGTAGACGCCCGGGCGCTCGACGTGGCCGCTCACGCAGTACAGCTTCGGTCCGGTGTTCTTCTCGGGGCCGAGACTCGTGTACCACTCGGCGCCGTGGACGACGAGCGGCGGCACGTTGCAGAGCGTCTCGACGTTGTTCACCGCGGTCGGGCAGTTGTACAGGCCGGACACGGCCGGGAACGGCGGCTTGATGCGCGGCTGCGCCCGCTTCCCCTCGAGCGACTCGATGAGCGCCGTCTCCTCGCCCGCCTCGTAGGCGCCCGCGCCGCGATGGACGTAGATGTCGCAGTCGAAGCCCGTGCCGAGGATGTTCTTGCCGAGGTAGCCCGCCCGGTACGCCGCCTCGAGCTGCGCCTCGAGCACCTGCTGGACGTGGTAGAACTCGCCGCGGATGTAGATGTAGGCGATTTTCGCGCCGATCGCGTAACAGCCGATCGCGCACCCCTCGAACACGAGGTGCGGGTTGCGCTCCATCAGGACGTGGTCCTTGAAGGTGCCCGGCTCGCTCTCGTCGGCGTTGCAGCAGATGTACCGGGGCTTCGCGGTGTCCTTGGGAATGAAGCCCCACTTCATCCCCGTCGGGAACCCGGCGCCGCCTCGCCCGCGCAGCCCTGACGCCTTGACCAGCTCGATGACCTGCTCGGGCGCCATCGCGAGCGCCTTGCGGAGCCCTGCGTAGCCCTGATGCCTGAGGTAGAAGTCGAGCGTGTGGCCGTTCGGCTCGCGAACGTATCTGGTGAGGACTGGTTCCATAGTGCAAGAGCGGCTCTGGCCTCTACTCCTTCTTCAGGTGGCACCCCGTGAGCGCCGCCGTGCCCGTCGCGCGCAGCTCGTCGACGAGCTTTGCGGCGTCGCCCGGCTTCAGGCACTCGTGCCAGTCGGTGTTGACCATCACGACCGGCGCGCGGTCGCAGGCACCGAGGCACTCGACCTCGAGCAGGGTGAACTCCCCGCTCGCGTCGGTCTCGCCCCGCTTCAGGCCGAGCTTCGCCGCGAGCTCCTCGGTCACCCGCTCGGCGCCGCCGAGCGCGCACGACAGCGTCCGGCACACCTGCAGCACGTACTTCCCGACGGGCCGCGTGAAGAACATCGTGTAGGAGGTCATGACGTCTTCGACCTCCGCCGGCGTGATGCCGATCGCCTCGGCCACGTGGCGCGCGACGTTGGCCGTAATGTAGCCCTCCTGCTCCTGCGCGAGGTACAGCGCGGGCAGCACGGCCGACCGCCGTTGCTCGGCCGGATACCGCGTGCAGATCTCCTCGAGCGTCGCGCGCCGCTCTGGCGTGTACGCGAACGGCGGACCCTCCTCGAGGAGCGTGCGCACCGATCGATGGTGCTCCGTGCCGTACGACATGACCGGGTGAAAGCTCATCGATCCACGTCCCCCATCACCACGTCCGTCGAGCCGATCACCGCGACGACGTCCGCGATCATCCCGCCCACGATCATCGTCTGGAGTGCCTGGCACGCCAGCAGCGACGGCGACCGCGGCTTGACGCGCGCCGGCCGGTTGGTGCCGTCCGAGACGATGTAGAACCCCTGCTCCCCGCGCGGCCCCTCGATCGGCACGTACGCCTCGCCGGCGGGCACGTTGAAGCCCTGCGAGTACAGCAGGAAGTGCTGGATCAGCGCCTCCATCTCGGTGTACACGCGGTCCTTGGGCGGCGGCGTGATGCGGTAGTCGTCGATCGCCCAGGGGCCGGTCGGCGTGATCCGCTCGAGCGCCTGCCGGCAGATGCGCGCGCTCTGGCGCATCTCCTCGATCCGCACCAGGTAGCGATCGAACACGTCGCCGGCGCCGCCCACGGGCACGTCGAAGTCGAACGTGTCGTACCGCAGGTACGGAAACGCGCGGCGGACGTCGTACGCGACGCCGCTCGCGCGGGCCAGCGGCCCGACGAGGCTGAGGCTCACCGCCTGCTCCCGCGTGAGGGCGCCGACGCCCTTCGTCCGCTTGATGTAGATCTGGTTCCTGGTGAGCAGGTCCTGGTACTCCTGCAGCTTCGGCGGGAACCGGTCGAGGAACTCGCGCACCGCCTCGTGGAACCCGCGCGGCAGATCCTCGCGCAGCCCGCCGATCCGGATGTAGCCCGGGAACATGCGAAAGCCGGCGATGAGCTCGTTGATGTTCAGCAGCAGCTCCCGCTCGCGGAAGCAGTAGAGCATCACCGAGATCGCGCCGAGCTCCATCGCGTGCGTGCCGAGCCAGACCAGGTGGCTGTTGATGCGCTGCAGCTCGGCCAGCAGCACGCGAATCCACACGACGCGCTCCGGCACCCCGATTCCCAGCAGCTGCTCCGCGGACATGCAGAACGCCAGGCTGTTCGATTGCGCGCTCAGGTAGTCCATCCGCTCGACGAGCGGGATCACCTGCTGCCACTTCTTCTGCTCCGCCGTCTTCTCGATGCCGGTGTGCAGGTAGCCGATCGTCGTGTCGGCCGAGACGACCACCTCGCCGTCCAGCGTGAGGACCAGCCGCAGCACGCCGTGCGTGCTGGGATGCTGGGGCCCCATGTTGACGGTCATCGTCTCGGTGCGGAGTTCAGGCATGAGTGATCACGGGCGTCAGTGGGCAGTTCTCGGTGTTCAGTTCGGAGTTGTCGGTTACCAGGGTTTACTGATAACTGATAACTACCAAGGTCAACCGTCCGCGATCCGTTCCTCGATGAGCTCGCAGATCGCGTGGAGCACCGTCCGGTGCAGTTCCTGCACGCGCGGCGTCGCGGTGGCGGGCACGACGATCGGCGCGTGGGCCAGCCGGGCGATCCGGCCGCCGTCGCCGGCCGTCAGCGCGACCGTCGCCAGCCCGCCGGCCAGCGCCGCTTCGAAGCCGGCGACGACGTTCGCCGACGTGCCGCTCGTCGAGATGCCGAACGCCACGTCTCCCAGCCGGCCCAAGGCCTCGATCTGCCGGGCGAAGACCCGGTCGTACCCGTAGTCGTTCGCGACGGCCGTGACCACCGAGGCGTCGCTCGACAACGCGACGGCCGCGAGCCCGCGGCGGTCGGCCCGGTAGCGTCCGACCAGCTCGGCGGCAAAGTGTTGCGCGTCGGCCGCGCTGCCGCCGTTCCCGAACGTCAGCACCTTCCCGCCCCGGCCGAGGGCGCCGAGGATGAACTCCGCGGCCGCCAGCACGGGCTCCGGATCCAGCGCGGCCATCGCCTCGTGCAGGCGGATGGCCTCCTTCAGGACGCGCGCTACCGTCGTGCGCCCGCCGGGGCCGGGCCACTCCCCGTCCGCCATCGGCTAGCCGTCCTTACTTGAATCGGCGGGGACCCCGTGCACCCCGCCTGGCTCGGTCGTTCCGGGGGGCCCCAACGCCCCCTCCACTCCCTCGCACGTCTGCCCGGATCGCAGGTTCCGTGGTCATTCCGTGGCCATTCCGTGGTTATTCCGTGGTCTTTCCGTGGTCCTTCCGTTGAATGCGCCGCGCCGCCACGATATTGGCCGCGAACTGCTCGGCCGAGAGCTGCAGCGGTTCGCTCGCCCGCGCCACCATCCGGACCTGCACGGGGTAGTCCTTTCGAAGCGGATGGCCTTCCCAGTCCTCCGGCATGAGCAGACGGCGCAGATCCGGGTGACCGTCGAACACGATGCCGAACATGTCCCACGTTTCGCGCTCGAGCCAGCCAGCGGCGGCCCAGATTTCGGAGACCGTCGGCACGCGCGGATCGTCGCCCGGCACCCGCACCTTGACCCGCAGGCGCCTCGGCGTCGTCGGTCCGCCGGTCGGAAACCCCGGCGTGCCCAGGCAGACGAGGTGGTAGACGATTTCGAACCGGGGCGCGCGCGGCAGGTAATCGGCGGCGCTCAGATCCGCGAGCAGGGAGAACTGCAGCGCGGGGTGGTCCCGGAGCGCGGTCATCGACTCCACGAGCCGGTCGCGAGGCACGACGATCGTGGGCTGATCGGTCGCCGTCCCGGGCTCGATCGCGACGCCGGGCACGGCTTGCTGGAGGGTCGCGATGACTGCCGTCGAGTCCATGTGGGTCACTGGAATGCGGCCAGGCGGCGCCGCTGCCCCCGGCCTCGGGCCTCCGGCCCCTGGCCCCTGGCCCCCGGGCCCCGGTCTCTGGCCCCCGGCCTCCGGCCTCTGGCCTCTGGCCTCACACTATGCCGACATCCGCTGCTTGTCGATCTTGCGCTGCAGCTGGACGATGCCGTAGAGCAGCGACTCGGGCCGCGGCGGACAGCCGGGCACGAACACGTCGACCGGCACGATCTGATCGACGCCCTGAACGATCGCGTAGTTGTCGAAGACGCCGCCGCAGGAGGCGCAGGCGCCCATCGAGATGACCCACTTCGGCTCGGGCATCTGGTCGTAGACGCGGCGCAGCGCCGGCGCCATCTTCCGCGAGAGCCGGCCGGCCACGATCATCAGGTCCGACTGGCGCGGCGAGCCGCGGAACACCTCGGCGCCGAACCGCGCGATGTCGTAACGCGACGCGCTCATGGCCATCATCTCGATCGCGCAGCACGCGAGCCCGAAGGTGACCGGCCAGATCGACGACCGCCGCGCCCACTGCACCATCTTCTCAACGGTCGTGGTGAGGATGGGAATCTCGAGGTCAGCCATATCGACACGTCAGCCCGAGCGGTCGGGCAGGTCAGTCCTTGCCGGGTCCCCAGTCGAGGATGCCCTGGCGCCACACGTAGACGAAGCCGGCCAGCAGGATGGCCATGAAGACCACGAGCTGGAAGAACCCGACCCACCGGAGGTCGCGCAGGGCCATGGCCCACGGGAAGAGGAACGCCACCTCGATGTCGAAGAGCAGGAAGATCATCGCCACGAGGTAGAACTTGACCGGGTGGCGCTCGCGGGCGTCGCCGACCGGCGGCATCCCGCACTCGTAGGGCGCGGCCTTTTCGGGCGTGGGCTTGCGCGGCCCGAGCAGGTTCGACAGGATCACGGACCCGCCGCCGAACGCGACGCCGAGACCGATCATGATGAGGATGGAGATCCAGCCGTCCATTGCTTCCCTCGGCGGGGACCCCTGCACCCCGCCTGGCTCGGTCGCTCGCGGGGACCCCTACGCCCCGCGCCGCTCCCTCGCTCGCTTCCCTCGGCGGGGACCCCTGCACCCCGCCTGGCTCGGTCGCTCGCGGCCTTCGACGAGCTCAGGCCGCCCTGAGCCTGCCGAAGGGCGGGGACCCCGACGCCCCGCGCCGCTCCCTCGCTCGCTGTGCGTGTCCTCGCCCGAGATGAGGGACCCGTCCGACTTGTGAACGATTTCTCAAGCTTGTGAACGATTTCTCAAGCTGACACAAAAAAAGCGCCGTCGGGCAGCGACGGCGTCGTGCGTTCGGCCGACCCCTCATGCTATCGGAGGGGTCCGGGCCAAGTCAATTCGCGCGGCGCGAGGGCCCTGGCCCGCCCCGCCGCGTCCAAACGGCTGTGTCTGAACGGCTTAACCTTGACTTCCCGCGGACCTCCACGGTACGCTCGCTGCTGAGTCTCCGCCCGCGCGCGCGCCGCCCGTCCGGCGCACGGCACCTGACCGACCTTGAAGATCCGCCTCAACGGTGAACCCGTCGAGATCGCCGGCCCGATGACCGTAACCGCGCTCCTCGCGCACTACGACATCGATGCCCGCCGCGTCGCCGTCGAGCACAACCTCGTCGTGGTCAAGCGCGCGCTGTACGACACGACGACCGTCAACGCGGGCGACGAGGTCGAGATCGTCAACTTCGTCAGCGGCGGCTAACGGTTAGGACCGCGGAAATACCACGGAAAGACCACCGAAATGGGCCGCGGAATGAGCCACGGACAGTGACGAGCGAGCGCGGAGGTAGCGTGGGCGTGCGGGCCCCGCGCCACCGAACGCGCCAGGCGGGGTGCATGGGGACCCCGCCGATCCAAGAGAAGCCCCGTCATGACTACTGATGCCCTCGTGATTGCCGGCCGCACCTTCAGGTCCCGCCTCATCGTCGGGACGGGGAAGTACGCCTCTCCCGCCGTGATGGTCCAGGCCCACGAGGCCTCCGGGGCCGAGATGGTGACGGTGGCCGTGCGCCGGGTGAACATCGCCGACCGAAGCCAGCCGTCGCTGCTCGACCACATCGACGCGTCGCGCTTCTTCCTGCTGCCCAACACCGCCGGCTGCTACACGGCCGACGAGGCCGTCCGGACGGCGCGGCTCGGACGCGAGGCGGGGCTGTCGGAATGGGTGAAGCTCGAGGTCATCGGCGACGAGCGCACGCTGTTTCCCGACAACGAGGCGCTGCTCGAGGCGACGCGCGTCCTCGTCAAGGAAGGCTTCGTCGTCCTGCCCTACACGAACGACGACCCGATCATGTGCCGCAAGCTGCAGGACGCCGGCGCGGCGGCGGTGATGCCGCTCGGCGCGCCGATCGGATCCGGGCTGGGTATCCAGAACCGAAACAACATCGAGATCATCCGCGAGACGATCACCGTGCCGCTCGTCGTCGACGCGGGCGTGGGCACGGCCTCGGATGCGACGGTGGCGATGGAGCTCGGCGCCGACGGGGTGCTGATGAACACGGCGATCGCCGGCGCGCAGGACCCCGTGGCGATGGCCGAGGCGATGAAGCTCGCGGTCATCGCCGGACGGCTGGCGTTCCAATCGGGGCGGATCGCCCGCAGGCGGTACGCGTCGGCCAGCAGCCCAGTCGACGGAGTCGTGGGATCGCCGGTGGCGCCGGCGCGAGCCGGGAGCTAGCGTTTCATCACCGGCCGAGGATGGCACAGGGCTGTCTCGGTGGCACAGGGCTGTCTCGGTGGCACAGGGCTGTCTCGGTGGCACAGGGCTGTCTCGGTGGCACAGGGCTGTCTCGGTGGCACAGGGCTTTAGCCCTGTGCGTGTCACACAGGCCTGAAGGCTTGCGCTTGACACAGGCCTGAAGGCCTGTGCCACGGTAACGGGCGACGCTGGCGGGAGCGTTTGCCAGCGCCAGGCGTGGATGTTCAGCGTCAGTTCCGCCTGGCAAGGCAAATGCCGGCGCCGGCGGCGGCGGCGCCTGCACCACAATCTGATCGGACAGGCCACCATGTCGGACGAACCACTCGCCGACCTCGTCACGCGGTTGGGCCCCGAGCGGCTCGAAGCCGACCGGCGGTACAACGACGCGCTCACGCGGCTCGATCGCGCGCTGCCGGGTCCGGCGGCGCTGCCATCGCCGCCCCAGCCGCACGACGAGCAGCTCGTCACGCCGATCAACGAGCGGTGGGACATCCTGCCGTCGGGCCCGCCGGCGGCGGCCGGCGGGTGGCGCGGCCGGCTGACGGCGTTCGTGTGGCGGCTGGTCGGCCCGGCGCTCGAACAGCAGCGCGCGTTCAACGCGGCGCTGGTCGAGCACCTGAATCGCAACGTGGCGGCGCACCGCGACAGCCGCCGCGCGACGGCCGACCTGCTCGCCACGCTTCGCACCCACCTCGACGCGCGCGCCGGCTTCGAATCGGTGCTCCTGCAGTTCCTGCAGCGCATCACCCCGTTCGTCGAGTCCAAGGACCGCGAGCTGGCCGGGGCCATCGCCGAGCTGCGAACCGTCGCCGAGCTGTCGCAGCGGGCCGCGGTGATGGCGAAGCGTGAGGTCGAGCGCGTGGCGGCCGGCGTCGCCGCGCCGGCGGGGACGCCTCCGGCCGCGCCGGCGGCCGTCGTCAGCGACGCCTACAAGTACGTCGTGTTCGAGGACTGCTTCCGCGGCTCGGAGGCCGACATCCGCGCACGGATGGCCGACTACGTCGGCTGTTTCGAAGGCGCGTCCGGCGTGCTGGACGTGGGGTGTGGGCGGGGCGAATTCCTGGCGTTGCTGAAGGAGGCGGGGATCGACGCCCGGGGGCTCGACCTCAACCACGAGATGGTCGAGGTGTGCCGGGCGCGCGGTCTGGACGCCACCGAGTACGACGCGCTCGGTTACTTGAGGGGGCTCCCGGACGAGAGCCTGGGCGGGCTGTTCGCGGCGCAAGTCGTCGAGCACCTCGAGCCAGGGTATCTGGTCGAGATGCTCGAGACGGCCCGGCACAAGCTCCGACCCGGGTCCACGATCGTCCTCGAGACGATCAACCCGGCGTGCTGGGTCGCCTTCTTCGAGAGCTATATCCGCGACCTGACGCACGTGCGGCCACTGCATCCCGAGACGTTGAAGTTCCTGATGCTCGCGAGCGGCTTCTCGCGGGTCAACCTGGTCTTCAAGTCACCGGTGCCCGAGTCGGGCCGGCTGCAGCCGGTCGCGGCGCCCCCGCCCGGAGACGACTCAGCGGCCGCGCGCCTGCTCGCCGAATGGGCGCGGACCTTCAACACCAACGTCGAGCGTCTCAACGAGCGGATGTTCACCCACCTCGACTACGCCGCGGTGGCGACCAGAGCGTGACGCGCCGGACCAGATGCGTCTTTCCCGAGGCTCTTCACCCATGAAGCTGTCGGTCATCATGCCCGTCCACAACGAGCGCCGCACGATCCGCGAGATCGTGTCCCGCGTGCTCGCCGTCGATCTGGGCCACCTCACCAAGGAGCTGATCATCGTCGACGACGCGTCGACCGACGGGACTCGCGAGGTCATCCGCGAGCTGGTGGCCACCCACCCCGACATCCAGCCGGTCTTTCTGCCGCAGAACCGGGGCAAGGGCGCCGCCGTCGCGCAGGGCATCCGGGTGTCGACCGGCGATCTGCTGGTGATTCAGGACGCCGACCTCGAGTACGACCCGGCAGAGTTTCCGGTGCTGCTCGGCCCGATTCTCGCCGGCCACGCCGACGTCGTCTACGGGTCGCGGTTCCAGGGGTCGCCGCACGGCCGGCGCGTGCTCTACTTCTGGCACTCGGTCGGCAACCGGCTGCTCACGCTCGTCTCCAACGCGTTCACCAATCTGAACCTGACCGACATGGAGACCTGTTACAAGGCGATGACGCGGGAAATCGCCGGCCGGCTGGACCTGCGGTCGCGACGGTTCGGGATCGAGCCCGAGATTACGTGCAAGGTGGCGCGGCTCAAAGCCCGTATCTTCGAGGTGCCCATTTCGTACCACGGCCGCACGTACGGCGAAGGCAAGAAGATCGGGTTGAAGGACGGCTTCCAGGCACTGTGGACGATCCTGCGTTTTGCGCGCTGGGAGGCGCCGGCGGCTGACGTCGGGACCGTCACCCTGCGGCGGATGGCGCGTCTGTCGTCGTACAACAAGTGGCTGCACGATCGGTTCGACGCCTATCTCGGCCGGCGCATCTTCGAGGTCGGCTCCGGGGTCGGCAACCAGACGACGTACTTCGTCGAGCGCGAGCGGGTGATCGCGTCCGATATCGAGGCGCACTACCTGCGCGAGCTCCGGGCCCGGCTCGGCGACCGCAGCAACGTGCGCATCGCGTCGTTCCGGTTCCCGCTCAGCGACGAGGACCGCGAGGACCTGCGCCGGGAGCGCCTGGACACGATCGTCTGCCTCAACGTCCTCGAGCACATCGAGGCCGATCGCGCCACGCTCGAGGATTTCGCGGCGGCGCTGCCGTCAGGCGGACACCTCGTGCTGCTGGTGCCCGCCATGCCGTCGCTCTACGGCTCGCTCGACGTGAACCTCAACCACTTCCGGCGCTACGAGCCGACCGGGTTGCGTTCGCTGGTGTCCGCGGCCGGCTTCGCCGTCGACACCATTCGCTACCTGAATCGGCCCGGCGTCGTCGGCTGGTGGCTCAACTCGAAGGTGCTCAGACGAAAGGTCCTGCCGCGACAGCAGGCGAGGGTCTTTCGGCTGCTCCTGCCGCTGCTCCGCCTGGAGCAGGAGCGGGCGCCATCGTGGGGCATGTCGTTGCTGGTGCTCGCGCGTCGTCTCTGACCACGCTCGCTCGACGCTATCGGAAGGTCCAGTCAGCCAGAGCCGCGCCCAATTCGCGTGTGTCTTCCGACCCGAAGTCGGCGGGCCGCCACGTGCGGCTCACCCACGTGCGCACGACGACGCGCGCGTCGCCGGCCGGCATCCGGACGTCGCGGACGAGGTGCGAGGCGTTGTGGAGCGACCGGTCGACGACGAGCGTCCCGTCGATCCAGACGCGCAGCTCGACCGGCCGTTCCGCCGCATCCGGGTGGTTGATCCAGGCGTCGAGCGTCAGGGTCGTCCCCTCCACCGGGATCACCGCCACCGCTTCTTTGCGGGTCTGGCGGAAGGCACCGTCCACCCCGGTCTCCAGGTCGTAGAGGCCGTAATGGTAGTCCCAGCCGACCCGCTTGGCGCGGTTGGCGGGCAGGAGCTCGCCGCGGGCGACTGCATAGGTGCCGGCGGCGTAGGCCGCCACGAGGGCCAGCCCCATGGCCCAGGCGACCCTCGACGGCCGTTTCGACCATCGGGTCCAGATGCCCGGCTCATCCGACGCGACGAGCGCCAGATACCAGAAGGCGAAGACCCAGAACGTGAAGGACACGGCGCTGTTCTGCGACGGCACGCCCAGCATCGAGGCGCCGGCCAATCCGACGAGCGTGCCCTTGACGGCCGCGGCCGGTACGCGCCGCGCCCCCTGGCCCCGCGAGCGCCACAGCAGGCGCGCGAACACGGCCATCCAGCCGATCCACCCGAGACTGCCCAGCAGTCCCAGCTCGGCGAGCTGGTGTCGGAACCAGTTCTGCGCGTTGTCGAAGGGCACACGGGTTCCGCGGAGGTACGAATAGTCCGCCACGAGCATGTTGAAGGTGCCCGCCCCGACGCCCACCCACGGGAACTCCCGGATCATCTGGACCGCTGCCCCTCCGTACCCGTTGCGGTTCCACAGCTCGCGGGCGACGGCCCGGACACCGGCGGTGCTCTGCGTGGGCATGCCCGAGTACAGCCGGCGCAGAGGGCCGACGCTCGTCGACGGCAGCACGGAGGCGACGAGCAGGAGGCACAGCGCCAGGGCCACGGCCGCCCCTGCCACCCAAGAGCGACGGCCGCGCGGCACGGCCGCGAGCACCGCGACGGCAAGGAACACCAGACCGACGACCGCCGCGAGCGCTGCCGTTCGCGAGCCGGATACCCAGACGGCGGTCAACGCGAGCAACAACCCGGCCGACGCGACGGTGGCCCGCACCCAGGCGGGCCAGTCCTTTCGCTGCCAGACCAGCGCCACGAGGCCCGGTCCCCACATGGCCGCAATCGCGCCGAACGCGTTGGCGTCGACGAGCGTCCCCGCGGCGCGCCCGAGGATCGGCCACCGGCCGCCGCTGAGCAAGCCAAGATCGAAGAAGCCCTGGTAGACCCCGAACGTGCACGCCGCCACCGCGCCCGCGCCGAGCGGCCACAGCACGTCCCGGTCGAGCCGCGGCGCCGCGTCGCGGAAGCGCTCGCACAGCCAGTCGGCGAAGAGCAGGCCCGCGAGCTGAATCACGACCGTGTCGAGGATGCCGAGTGCCGCGAATCCGGGTGGCACCCCGACGCTCGTATTGGCGACCCGTTCACGCACGAACAGCGTCAGCGTGAAGTCCGCTTCCCGCATGGCGACCACCGGCCAGGTCGTCGCCAGGACGAGGGCCCAGAAGATCAGCGGCGATCGCCAGGCTCCGGGCAGGCTCCACGGGCGCGCCGGGCGGCGTGCGAGCACCAGGCCCATCACGGCGGCCGACCACAGCACCAGGTAAGACTGGATGAACAGCCCGAAGCGCCAGCGAAACACGAGGGGAACCAGGTACGCGCTGGCGAGGACGGCGGCCGACGCGATCGCCGGCCATCGACGGGCGAGCGCGGCAGCGGCCACCGCCGCGCCCACCGTCCACCAGACCGCGGGTGGCCATGCCCACGCGACCAGCCAGGTCTCGCCGGCCAGCGCGACGAGCGTGGACAGCACGACGAGGAGCCGCGTCAGGCGCTCCACGGAGGCTCACCCTCGAGTCTCGTCACGTGGCGGGTCAGCGCATCCTGCCACGACGGCATGCCGATCCCGAGATCCGCCAGGCGCCGATTCGACAGGGCGCAATACTGCGGCCGCGCCGCCGGCAAAGGGGTGTCCGCCACCCGAACGGGTACGAGTCGCGGCTCGACGCCGAGCAGTCCCGCGACGAACTCCGCGAGGCCGAACCAGGTGACGCTTCCGCTGTTCACGCAGTGGAAGAGGCCCGACGGCACGCGCCGCTCGACCAGCGCCAGCGTCGCCGCGACCACGTCGTCGACGTAGCTGGGCGAGACCGTTCGATCCACGAACACCCGCGCCTCGCGTCCCGATCGGAGACTGTCCACGATCGTGTCGACGCTGCTCCGGCGCGTCGCGCCGCCGAACAGGCTCTCGACTCGCAGCACGTAGTGACGCGGGGCATCACGCGCGAACCACTCGCCGAGCAGCTTCGAGCAGGCGTAGGCGCTGCGAGGGTTGGGGGCGTCGTCCTCAGTGTAGGGTTTCGATCCGGTGCCGTCGAACACGAAGTCCGTGCTGAAATGCACCAGCGTCGCGCCGACCTCGGCCGACGCCCGGGCCAGGGTGCGCACCGCGATCGCGTTCACGGCCAGCGCCGTGACGGGCTCGGATTCGGCGCCATCCACGTCGTTGTACGCGCCGCAGTTGACGATGACGTCGGGCCGGACGGCCTGGACGTGCGCGAGGACGGCCGGCGCGTCCGTCAGATCGAGCTGTGCGCGCGCGAGGCCGACGACCTCGTGGTGCGGAGCGCCGCGGTCGACGAACGTCGATCCCAGCTGGCCGGCGGCTCCGGTGATCAGCAGCTTCATGTCGACGAGGCGCGGGCGGTGCGGGCCATCGGCGAGGTGACGGCTCCTGAGCAGGCGGTCAGGGCTGTCGAACCGGTCGGGTCGCGGGCTGTGCGGACAGCCGCTCCAGGTCGGCGTCCACCATCATCTCGATCAGTTGTTTGAAATCCACGGTCGGGCTCCACCCGAGCCGGGCCCGGGCCTTCGCCGCATCACCGATCAGGTGATCGACCTCGGCGGGCCGGATCAGCGCGGGGTCCTGGCGCACGTACGGCTGCCAGTCGAGGCCGGCGTGGCCGAACGCCACCTCGACGAGGTCGCGCACCGAGTGGCTCACCCCGGTCGCCACGACGTAGTCGTCGGGGGCGTCCTGCTGCAGCATCGACCACATGGCGCGCACGTAGTCACCGGCGAACCCCCAGTCCCGGTGCGCGTCGAGGTTGCCGAGCGACAGCGAATCGGCCAGGCCCAGCTTGATGCGCGCCACGCCGTCAGTGACTTTTCGCGTCACGAACTCGAGGCCGCGGCGCGGCGACTCGTGATTGAAGAGGATGCCCGAGCAGGCGAACAGGTCGTAGCTCTCGCGGTAGTTCACCGTGATGTGGTGCCCGAACACCTTGGACACGCCGTACGGGCTGCGCGGATGGAACGGTGTGAGCTCGGTCTGCGGCACTTCGCGCACCTTGCCGAACATCTCGCTCGACGAAGCCTGGTACACGCGTATCGCCGAATCCACGACTCGCACCGCCTCGAGGACGCGCGTGACCCCCTGCGCGTTGAACTCGCCCGTCAGCATGGGCTGATCCCAGGACGCCGGCACGAAGGACATCGCGGCCAGGTTGTAGAGCTCGTGCGGCCTGACGTCCTGGATCAGGCGAATGAGCGACAGCTGATCCAGCAGGTCGGCCGGTCGCAGGTCGACGCGATCGAGGATGTGGCTGATCCGCCACGTGTTGGGCGCGCTCAGACGGCGAATGACGCCCACGACCTCGTAGCCCTTGCCGAGGAGCAACTCGGCCAGGTAGGACCCATCCTGCCCCGAGATGCCGGTGATGATGGCGCGCTTGGACATTGACTCTCTTATCGGTTCTTGGTGCTTGGTTCTTGGTGCTTAACCTGAAAGCGGTTTCATCACGTCGCGGGTGGCCGAGCCCGGGCGCCCACGGGCGCGCAAGGCCGGCGGCCGTGGTCGCGACTTGAGGCCTGAGCACCCGTGGGCTGGGCTCGGACAGGACCCGAGCCGGTTATGAAACCGCTAAGCACCAAGCACCACCCGTTACAACCGGAAGATATGCCCCCCGCGCCTCCCTTTCAGCGCGTTGCGCGTGTCGACGACGAGCGGGGCGCGCGCGACGAGCGCATCGTAGTCGAAATCTCGGTGGTTCGTCGTGATGAGCGCGCAATCGAAGCCTTCGTCGATCGCCTGCTGTTCCGGCACGGCGTCGAGGCGAAACGCCCCCTCCTCGACCCGCGGAACGTAGGGATCGCTGTAGGTGACGGTCGCGCCCCGCTGAATCAGCAGCCGGGCGATGTCGATCGCCGGGGACTCGCGTGCATCTCCGACGTTCGGCTTGTACGCCATGCCGTAGAGATGCACGTGCGAGCCGCGCACGGCCTTCCCGACGCTGTTCAGCGCGTCGGTGACGCGCTCGACGACGAACCGTGGCATGCCGCTGTTGATGTGCCCCGCCAGCTCGATGAACCGGCTCTCGAACCCGTTCTGCCGCGCCTTCCAGCTCAGGTAGAACGGGTCGATGGGAATGCAGTGCCCGCCCAGCCCGGGCCCCGGGTAGAAGGGCATGAAGCCGAACGGCTTCGTCTTGGCCGCCTCGATCACTTCCCACACGTCGATGCCGAAGTCGTGGGACATGAGGGCCAGCTCGTTGACCAGGCCGATGTTCACCGCCCGGAACGTGTTCTCGAGCAGCTTGACCATCTCGGCGACTTTCGTCGACGAAACCGTCACCACGTCGGCGACGATCCCCTTGTAGAGCTCGGCGGCGATCGCGGTCGATACGTCGTTGACGCCTCCGACGACCTTGGGAATGTCAGCCGTCAGGAAATTCGGGTTGCCTGGGTCCACCCGTTCAGGCGAGAACGCCAGAAAGAAGTCCACACCGGCCTGGAGTCCGCCGCGCTCGAGAATCGGCTGCACGACCTCTTCCGTCGTGCCCGGATACGTCGTCGACTCGAGCACCACGAGCTGGCCGCGATGGAGATGGTTGGCGATCTCCTCGACGGCCGTCACGATGTACGAGAGATCGGGGTCCTTGGTCTTTCTGAGTGGTGTCGGGACACAGATGTCAATCGTGTCGACCGTCGCCAGCTCGGCGAAGTCGGTGGTGGCGCGGAGTCGGCCGGCATCGACGTGCATCCGCACGTCGTCCGACGGCACGTCGCCGATGTACGACGCGCCGCGGGACAGCGCCTCGACCTTGGCGGCATCGACGTCGACGCCGACGGCCTCGTGGCCGGCGCGGGCGAACTCGACCAGCAGCGGCAGCCCGACGTAGCCCAGGCCGATGACGCCCACCCGCGCCTGGCGGGTTCGCAGGCGCTCGATGAGCGTGCCCGCCAGGTCGTTCCTGAGCATCCGATCCGTTGCCATGTTCGTTGGTGCTCCGTCGTCTCGACGCCTCACTATACCACCGGGATTGACGGCATGTGACAATGAGGGGCGATGGAATCGGTCGATGTAGTCGTCGTGGGTGGCGGCGTCGTGGGCCTGGCCGCGGCCGCCGAATTGGCCGAGCGCGGGCGCACGGTCTGCGTGCTGGAGCGGCATCCCCGGCCGGGCATGGAGACCAGCACGCACAACAGCGGCGTGATTCACGCCGGCATCTATTATCCCGCGGGCACGCTGAAGGCACGGCTCTGCGTCGAGGGCCGCGAGCGTCTCTACGCGTTCTGCGCCGAGCACGGCGTGCCCTGTCGCCGCTCGGGCAAGCTCATCGTCGCGTCCGACGCTTTGGAAATCGCCGGCCTCGAAGAGCTGGCCGCGCGTGGCGCGAAGAACGGCGTACGGCTCGAGATGGTGGACGTCGCCTTCGTACGCGCGCGGGAGCCGCACGTCCATGCCGTCGCTGCGCTCTGGTCGCCCGACACCGGCATCGTCGAGCCCGAGGCGCTCGTGAGAACGCTCGCACGGCTGTGTGAATCGCGCGGCGTGTTCCTGCTGCCTGGCACGCCGTTTCTGGGCGGCGAGCCCGGTCCTGACGGGATGGGCGTCCGTACGCCGAGCGAGGAGATTCACGCCGAGGTCGTCGTCAACGCGGGCGGCCTGTGGGCGGACGACGTGTCGGCGGCGCTGGGGGGCGAACGCTTCACGATCCACCCCTGTCGCGGCGAGTACGCCGAGCTGTCGGCGGCGAAGCGACATCTCGTGAACGGCCCTGTCTACCCGCCACCCGATCCGTCCGGTCATGGCCTCGGCGTGCACCTGACACCGACAACCTGGGGGTCGGTGCTGATTGGGCCGACCGTCAAGTACCTGAGTGACAAGACCGACCTCGAGGGCGACCGGCTGCCACTCGAGGCGTTCGTCGAGCCGACGCGACAGATCCTGCCTGGTGTCACCCTGGCGGATCTGCGGCTCGGCGGCAGCGGCATTCGCGCCAAGCTCCATCCACCGGAGGATTCGTTCGCCGACTTCCTGATCGCCCGCGATCGGCTGCAGCCCCGACTCGTGCAGGTCGCCGGCATCGACTCGCCGGGCCTGACGTCGTGTCTGGCGATCGCGCGTCGAGCCTGCTCGCTCGTCGATGAAGTGTTGAACGACTGACTGGGCGCAGGACCCGTGCCGATCTGCACAAGTCTCACCGGCCGGCTCGCGGGTGGCCGCGACCGGGCGCCCGCCGACGCGCAGGGCCGGCAGCCGTGGGCTCGGGTTGAGGCCCGAGCATCGGTGGGCTGGTCGCGGACAGGACCCGCGCTGCCAACTCTCCGAATCGCGGCTCAACGACGCTTCTGGTCGAGAGCGTCGTTGGACCGGCCGAAGTCGAAGCGCTTCTCGTACCGTTTGGTCGTGACCCATCCCGGGTCCATGGCGCGCCACAGCGCGAGCGAGGACACCCTGCGCCGGCCCTGGATTTCTCGCCGCTTGCGCCAGACGCCAGGGAGCCCTCGTACCGCCGCCCACTTGCCCCTCGCGAACGGTCCGATTCGGCCCTGCCGCGCGTAGCCCAGGGCCGCCGCGAAGTCGTACAGCACGTGGCTCGGGAGCGATCGCAGCAGCAGTGGCCAGGGGGTGTTCTTCAGATAGGTCC
>Ga0326597_10004171_pt1 | contig 20427 bp, 12 predicted proteins | sample RVTome_12_FD_203789 | JGI IMG/M metagenome (GOLD analysis project Ga0326597, IMG submission 203789) | Soil microbial communities from uranium-contaminated site in the Upper Colorado River Basin, Wyoming, United States - RVT100D185 | ecosystem: Environmental > Terrestrial > Soil > Contaminated >...
GCGCTGAAAGTGCTTCCGGCCTCCGTCGCGAGCGACCCCGATCGGCTGGCCCGGTTCCAGCGCGAGGCCGAGATCCTCGCGTCGCTGAATCACCCGAACATCGCCGCCATTCACGGCCTCGCCGACGCCGGCGCCGTCAAGGCGCTCGTGCTCGAACTGGTCGAGGGGCCGACGCTCGCCGACCGCATTGCCCAGGGGCCGGTGCCATTGGATGAGGCGCTGCCCATCGCCCGGCAGATCGCTGACGCGCTCGAGGCGGCGCACGGGCTCGGCATCGTCCATCGCGATCTCAAGCCGGCCAACATCAAGGTGCGCCCCGATGGCACCGTGAAAGTGCTCGACTTCGGCCTCGCCCGGGCAACCGCGGCATCCGACGCGGCCGGCGCGGCCGACGGCATGAATTCGCCGACGATGCTGTCGCCGGCGCGGACGGAGATCGGCCTGATTCTGGGAACGGCGGCCTACATGGCGCCCGAGCAGGCACGCGGGCGCGCCGTGGACAAACGCGCGGACATCTGGGCGTTCGGCTGCGTGCTCTACGAGATGGTGACCGGCCAGCGGTTGTTCGCCGGGGAGGACGTGACGGACACGCTCGCGTCGGTCGTCAGGGAGCAGCCAAACCTGGATCGGGCGCCGCCCCGGCTCCAGCGCCTGCTCAGGAAGTGTCTGGAGAAGGATCCGAGGCAGCGCCTGCGCGATATCGGAGACGCATGGGAGCTCGTGGACGACGACTCCCGGCGGGCGCGCGAGGTACCGGCGACAGTCTCATGGTGGCCGTGGACGATCGCCGCGGCAGCCGGGCTCGTCGCCGCCGGCATCGGCATCGTGCACGTCCGCGAGACGGCGCCGGCGGGCGCGACGATCCGCTTCGCGCAGCCGTGGCCCGCGGCGGCATCGGGCGGGGCCGGCGGCGCGCAGTTCTTCGTCGTGTCACCGGACGGCGGCCATCTGGCCATCGTCGCCGAGGGCGCGCTCTGGGTGCGCTCGTTCGAGGCGCTCGAGCCCGTACGCCTCGATCGAACGGAAGGCGCCACCTATCCGTTCTGGTCTCCCGACAGCACGCGGCTCGGGTTCTTTGCGGGCGGGCAGTTGAAGACGATCGCACGCACGGGCGGCCCCGTCCAGACCATCTGCGAGGCACCCGAGGGGCGAGGCGCCGCCTGGAGCTCGCGCGGCGCAATCGTCTTCAGCGACAGGTTCGGCGAATTCGGCCTTTCGCGCGTAGAAGAACAGGGCGGCGCGCCGGGCGCGCTGACCGAGCTCGGCACACCCGGGTCCTCCGACGGACACCGGTATCCGCAGTTCCTCCCGGGCGGCGAGCGGTTCCTGTATCTCCATCTCACCAGCGCCCCGGAGGTCGCAGGCGTCTACGTGGGCTCGCTGGACGGCATGACACCCGTGCGCGTCCTGGAGGGCGCCGACAACGCCTTCTTTGCGCCGTCAACCCGTTCGGCGACACGCGGGCACCTGCTCTACCGCCGGCAGAATGCGCTCATGGCCCAGGCGTTCGACGCCGGGACGCTCGCGTTGTCCGGTGCGGCCGTTGCGGTCGCGACGGACGTCGGCCAGGGCGAGAACACGGGACTCGGCGCGTTCTCGGTCGGCGGCGGCGGCGTGCTGGCGTACGCGTCCGGGATTGGCCTCGACCGCCAGATCGTCTGGATGAGCCGCACGGGCGAGCGAGAGGCGAACGTGACGCCGCGCCTGCCGATCGACAGTTTTTCCGTGTCTCGCGACGCGCGCCGGGCGGCCTTCGGCGTGATCAACCCCGAGCGCCAGACGGAGACCGACATCTGGATCCAGACGATCGGCGCGGGAGCACCGTCGAAGTTCACGTTCGGTCCGGCCCCGGGATGGATGTTTCCAGTGTGGTCGCCCACCGATGATGAGATCGCGTATACGAGCTCCGATCTGGCCGGCCAGACGGGCTACGAGATCCGCCGCAAGCCTTCCAATATGGCCGGCGTCGACGTACCGCTGCTGCGGCTTGGCAATTACATCTGGCTCTGGGACTGGTCGCCGGACGGCAAGACGCTCGTGTTCGCGAACAACGGAGACTTGTACCTGCTGCCGCTCGAGGGCGATCGCAAGCCAGTCGTTTTTGCGACAACGCCAGGCGACGATCAGTACGCGCAGTTCTCCCCGGATGGGCGGTGGATGGCGTACAGCTCCGGCACGCGCGGGCAGACCGAGGTGTACGTCCAGCCCGTTCCGGCGACTGGTTCGCTCTGGCAGATCTCGAAGGACGGCGGCACGATGCCGCGATGGCGGCGCGACGGCCGCGAGTTGTACTACCGCGCGAGGGACGGCCGGCTCATGGCCGTGGCCGTCGGCGTCCGGGCCGGCGCCTTCGAGCCGAGCGAGACGCACGAGGCGCTCTTCCCCGTGCCCGAAACGGGCAACACCGAGCGCTTCACCTACCAGCCTTCGAGCGACGGCCGGCGCTTTCTCGTCAACGTGCCCGTCGCCGGCGTGTCGCCGCCAATCGCCGTCGTGCTGAACTGGCAGGCGGCGTCGACCCGCTAGCGCAGTTTCCGGTTCTGCGTCGCGTCGTCCCGCCAGCCCTCCGGCTCGCACGCTTGACGCGACCCAGCGCGATCGGGCCCGGGCCGCGTCGCTCGCAACGTCGGGCGGGCGGAACGACGCGCCACAGAACCGGAAGCCATGATTGTAGGACGACCGCCGAAAGCGGCGCCAAATGGCCTCCGCTTCGTCAGTACTCCACCACCTCGAGACCCGGCACACGCCGGTAGTGCTCGGCGTTCCGGGTGACGACGGGCATGCGATACGCGAGCGCGGTCGCGGCGATCCAGAGATCGTTCCCTCCGATCAGCCGGCCGTTCTCCTGCAGGTAGCGATAGGCGCGGCCGTACTCCCAGCTCACGTCGGGAGTCGGCGAGAGCACGTAAAACGGAGCCAGGAACCCCTCCCATCTGGTGCGATCGCCAAGCGAGGTTCCGGCGGCCAGCTCGCCGGCGACGACGAAGGGGAGGTAGAGACGCGCGTGCTCATTGGCTTCGAGGAAAGCGACGGCCGGTCCAGGCAAACCACGGTTGTGCTCGCGCTCGAGATCGATGAGAAACGACGTTTCGAGCATCAACGACCGGCCCACTTGTCCTCCGGCGGAGCGTCGCGGCGCTTGAGGGCCTCGACGCGATCGAGCTCGTCGCTCGACAAATGCGGCCGTCCGGCGCGATACGCATCCAGCAGCGCGCGCGCCGTCGTCGTGTCCTCGGGCCAGGTCGCCCGGAGGACGACCTCGCTGAACGACTCAGTTGGATAGCGGCGGGCCTCCCGAAGCCTGTTGTAGGCCTCCTCTTTCAGGGAGATAGTCTTGGTGGCCATCTGTGCACTATGCACATTGCATGTATAAGGTGTCAAGCGACGGGTGTGGCCCCCCTCGTGCGCGAGGCCGCCCGGAGTGCGTCCTACGATCTCGGTTCTTACCGGTTGTCTACCGCCAGACGGGATCGGGGCGACTGGAAGGTGTCCCGGTTCACCGGCCCGCGGCGGCGTCCCGCGTCAGCCGCCGCAGCGACTCGAACCAGTTGACGATGAGGTTGAGCGAGCCGACCGGTGGTCGTTCGTCGAGCCGGACGATGAGCAGACGACCGTCAGGCAGCGCGTCGTGCAGATCCTCAAGGGGTCCAAGGGTGAAGAGCTTTTGAGCGGCGCGCCGGTGGACGTCCGGCGAGGCCGTGACCGCCACCGCCCAGACATCCGAGCCGCTGCGGTAGACGATCTTGCGTCCGTCCGGCATCCAGATCGGCGTCGTCCCGCCCGCCGACGAGATCTGCGAGGGTTGTCCCGTCGCGGGGAAGGGCTGCATGTAGATCTCGAAGCGCCCCGATTGATTCGACTGATAGGTTATCCACTGGCCGTCCGGCGAGAAGGTCCCGGAGCCTTCCTCGAACGGCGTCTTGACCAGGTCCTGCGACTGTCCGTCGTCAAGCGAGAAGAGCATGAGATCCAGGCCCGTGGAGGGATCGACCTGCGCGTAGATCACCCATCGGCCCCTGGCGTCTGTCGCGAACTGCTCGCGGGGATCGGTCGTGAGCCGTTCGGCCGTCGCGCCGAGGCCCGCCGCCTGCCGATGCAGATTCCGCGCGCCGCCGCCGCGATTGGAACTGAACACGAGGTGCCGGTCATCGTCGATCCAGACTGGCGACGCGTTGTCCCACTCGAACGTGACGCGCTGCGTCTCGCTCGAGCGAAAGTCGATGAAGGTGAGCTGTGTCGTCGCATAGTCGGCGCCCGACACGGTCCGCCGGCCATCAGCCGACACGCGAAGCAGACCGGGCTTCTGCGGTCCGTCAGCCAGTTTGGTCAGCCGGCCCTGCCGATCGGCCGCCAGGATCGTCGATCGGCGCGCCACGCGATCGACCGGTACATATACGAGTGTGCCCGACGCCGATACGCCGTAGAACGCCGTGCCGTTCTCGGTGAGGTTGGCGACACCATCGAGCACCGTGACCGGCGCGCCCGACACCGCGAGCCGCTCGGGATCGAACGGCACCGCGACGAGGCTGCCCGCGCGTTCGTACACGAGCTGCCCGGTGGTCGCCGAGTAAAACGGCGCCGTGCCGCCCTGGATCAACGGGTGTCGCGATCGATCCGGGAGTGACAGCGCTTCGATGCGCGACTCGTCGAACGACTCCATGCGCGCCGTGCCGACGACGAACAGGATGGTCCGGCCATCGGGCAGCACCCACGGCCGCCGATGGGTCTTTTCCCCCTTGTCCGCGTCGGGCGTCGTGAGCACTTCGGGCTGGCCTCCCGAATCGCGCACGCGCCAGAGGCCCATGCCCGGCGCCGGCGAGTAGTAGATCCATCCGTCGGTGCTCCAGCACGCGCCCTTCATGCTGCTCACGCCTTCGACGATCGTCGTCGGCGCGCCCCCGGTCACCGCCGCCTTCTGGATGGCGCCGCGCAGACCCAGATTGCCGCTGAACTGACCGGCGACGAACCCCACGAACCGGCTGTCGGGCGAAAAGAATGGCTCGTTGATGGCGCCGCCGCGCGCGAGGACGCGCGTGTCTCCGGTGTCGAGCGTCACCAGCAACAACGCGAGCCGATTGGCTGCGACATACGCGACGAAACGGCCATCTGGCGACACCGCGAGGTTCTGTCCTTCGCCGGTCGCGATGCCGGCGTAGCCATCAACCGTAGCCAGCGGGAGCGTGGCCCGCACGGGCGTGGCACCAGGCGGACTCGCCGCGGGCGGGCGCGCGACGATCCAGGTCAGCAGGCTGACGGCAGGCGCCAGCAGCACCGCTCCCGCGATCCACGCGGCGCGACGCCGCGGCGCGTTCGCGCGAGTGGCGGGCACGACCGCCGGCGTCCCTCCGCCGTCGGCAATCCACCTGAGTTCCCGCGTCAGATCCGCAGCCGACTGCCAGCGGTCGTCCGGATCCTTCGCGAGACAAGTCGCGACGACGCGGCCGAGCGCGGGCGAGAGCGACGTCAGATTGGGCTGGTCTTTGAGAATAGCCCCGATGAGGCTGGCCTGGCTCGCGCCGGTGTAGGCCCGCGCGCCGGTCAGGCACTCGTACAGCAGGCAGCCAAGCGCCCAGATGTCCGCGCGCGTGTCGGCGTCGCGGCCTTCGAGTTGTTCGGGCGCCATGTACTGGAACGTGCCGAGAATCGTTCCCTGCGCGGTGAGCGGCGTGGTGCGGGTGGGCGCCACGGTGACGCTCGTCGCCGGACCCGCGGGGACGATCGCGCGCGCCAGCCCGAAGTCGAGGAGCTTCGCGCCGGCCTTCGTCATCATCACGTTGCCCGGCTTCAGGTCGCGGTGCACGATGCCGGCGCGATGCGCCTTGTCGAGCGCGCTCGCGATCTCCTGCCCGAGTCTCAGCGTGTCGGCAACCGCGAGCGGGCCGCGCTCGATCCGCGCCGCGAGCGTCTCGCCTTCGAGGTACTCCAGCACGAGATAGGCTATGGTGCCGCGCGCCCGGCGGCTCTCGTCACGTCCGCCCGGTTCGGCATCGGGCAGGGCGTGATCGCCGACGTCGTAGAGCGCGCAGATATGGGGATGACTGATCTGCGAGATGACCTTCGCTTCGCGTTCGAAGCGCTGCCGAAACTCGGGATCGGAGGCCGTGTGTTCGGGCAGGACCTTGATGGCCACCGTGCGATCGAGGCGCGTGTCGCGAGCCCGGTAGACCTCGCCCATCCCGCCCGCGCCGAGGGGACTGACGATCTCGTAGGGTCCCAGCCGGGTCCCGACCGTCAAGCTCACTGGAGCGCTCGAGCGGGCGGAGACGCGGCGAGGACGGGTAGCACGGGTGTCCGGATTATACGGCGGCCTGGCGCGCACCGACCCGCTATAGCTACTGTTTCGATCGATCCTGAAGGGCCGCAGCACCGAGAGCAGCTAATCTGCGCCGTGTAGCGAAGGGCCTCGGCTTCCTCGTGCGAGCCGTAGATGACGAGCATGGCCGTTTTTGCCGGCGCCGTCAAAACGCCAGGTAGCACAGCACCGCGCCGACGACCGACATCGACAAGCCCCAGGCCAGCAGTTGCAGGAAGAGCTTTCGCGCGTCGCCGCCGACCGCGCCCGCCATGCAGAGCGCGCCGATCGTCGAAAGCGGAGAGACGTCCACGAGGTGCCCGCCGATGTTCATCGACATGGCGATGCCCACCGCGCTCGACCCCGGCAGTTCGGCCGCAAGGCCGGGCACGATGGGCAGGAACGCCGGCAGGACGACGCCCGACGTGCTGCTGTAGACCGACACGATGCCGGTGAGAAACGCCACGACGCCCGTGACCGTGTCGGCCGACGACACCCGCGCGACGAGCGAGACCAGCAGCTCGATGCCCTGGAAGCGCTCGAGGAGCGCGATCAGCACCGTCACCCCGCACACCATGAGAATCACGCGCCACGGCATCAGCCGGACGGCTTCCCCGTCGTCGGCCGCGCCCGCGAGGACGAGGACGACCGCGCCCACGAACGCCGCCATCCCGACGTGCACGCCGACGACCAGCACGCTGACGATGAGGGCGCCGATCACGCCGAGGGTGATCCACTGGGGACGCGTGAAGGCTTCGTCGCCGCCGGACCCCGCGTCGACGGCCACGGTCCGGCCGGCGCCGAAGAGCTTCAAGCCGCCGAAAAGCGCGTACGCGCCGAACGCCAGCATCGCGTGCGCGCCGAGGTTGTACAGATAGGTCTGGGCCTCCAGCCCCGGCATCTCGTTCCGGGCCATCAGGCCGTTGACGATGATGCCGGTGGGCGCGAACGGTGAGAGGGCGCCGGAATTGGACCCGTTGCCGACCATGATCGCCATGAGAAACAGCGGGATGCCGGTTCGGCCGGCGGTGGCCATGGCGAGAGGCGCGAGCAGCGCGGCCGTGGCGATGTTGCCTGGGCCCATCGACGACAGCAGCGCGCCGAGCAGGAAGAACATGATCGGGATGACGCCGGCGTTGCCTCGGCAGACGCGCACGGCGTGATGCGTGAGGCGCGGCAGCGTGCCGTTGGTCTGTGCCATGGCAAAGAGCAGCGTCACGCCAGCGAGCGTGAGAAAGAGCTGGCTCGGGAACCCGCCCATGACCGTGCCGGCCGACAGGCCGCCGCAGTAGACGCCGACGATCCACGCGAGCGCGATCGAGAGCACGCCGACGTTCAGCCGGCTGACGCAGCTCACGAGCACGGCGAGGCCGAGCGCGGACACCGACAGGACAGCGAGGGTCATGCGGGTTCCATCATGAGGGATTGCACGAGCTCCGCGGCATGAAACGCGCGAACCCCGGCCAGATCGGCGATCTGCTGGCGGCACGACGTGCCGCTCGCGACGAGCACATCATCCTTCCCGAGCGCACGCACGGCGGGCAGCAGGCGGCGCTCGCCGATCGCGCGCGAGACGTCGAAGTGTTCGCGCAGGTAGCCGAACGACCCGGCCATGCCGCAGCAGCCCGCGTCGGGATCGACGACCGTCGCGCCCGGGATCCGCTCGAGCAGCGCCTTCGACGCCGGCAGTGCGCCCAGCGCCTTCTGATGGCAGTGGCCGTGGAGCACGACCCGGGCCGGGCCGGGTTTCAGCGACAGACGCGCGCGGCCGGCGCGGCATTCGTCTTCAAGCCACTCCTCGAACAGGCGCGCGCGACCCGCGACGGCCAGTGCCTTCCGCCTCGCGTCGCCCGCCAGGAGGTCCGGCGCATCTTCTTTGATCGCCGACAGGCAGCTCGGCTCGAAGAACACGAGCGTCTGTCCCCGATCGGCGAGGGGCACGAGACGCGCGGCGTTGTCCGCGGCGCGGCGGCGGGCCTCGTCGAGCAGCCCCTGTGAGATGAGCGGGCGTCCGCAGCAGACGTTCGGCGCGAGCGCCACGCCGTAGCCGAGGCGTTCGATGACATCGAGCCCGGCCAGGCCGATGCCGGGGTGATGGTGATTCGTGAACGTGTCGTTGAAGAGCGCAATCGTCACCGGCCTTTCGGGATGGCGCCGCGCGAACCGCCGCGCGAACGGCTTCGACGCCCAGGCCGGCGGCACCCGGCGGCGGTCCAGGCCGTACAGTCGTTCGTTCAGGCCGCGAATCGGGCCGGACCGCGCGAGGGCGCTCGAGAACGGCGCGAGCCGGCTCCCCCACCGGGCGATCGAATCGACATGGCCGAGGAGTTTCGCCCGCGCCGGGACGCCACGGCGGCGCCAGTACGCCGAAAGGAACTCGCTCTTGAAGCGCGCGACGTCCACGCCAACGGGACACTCCGCCTTACAAGCCCGGCACTCGAGGCACAGGTCGAGCACCTCCCGGACCGTCTCGTCGGCCAGGCCGGCGTCGCCGAGCCGGCCGGCCATCGCGAGCCGGAGGGCATTGGCGCGTCCGCGCGTCGAGTGCGCCTCGTCGCGCGTCGCCATGAACGACGGGCACATCGTCCCGTCGCGCGTCTTGCGGCAGGCGCCGAGGCCGCTGCACATCTCGACCGCCCCCGCAAGCCCGCCGTGCGCGCCGTAGTCGAAAAACGTCTCGACCGGCGTGGTCCGGTACGACGGACCGTACCGCAGGTTGTGCGTGAGCGGCGGCGCGTCAACGATCTTGCCGGGGTTCAGGATGCCGTGCGGATCGAACGTCCGCTTGATCCGGCGGAAGGCGTCGTAGAGCACGGGTCCGAACATCCGCTCCATGAACGGGCTGCGGACCAGCCCGTCGCCGTGCTCGCCCGACAGCGCGCCGCCGTGCGCGAGCACCAGATCGACCACGTCGGACGCGATGGCCGCGAACCGGCGCACGCCCTCCTCCGTCTTGAGGTTGACGACCGGCCGCACGTGCAGGCACCCGACCGACGCGTGCGCGTACACGCCGGCCGTCGTCTCGTGGCGGCCGACGATGGCGAGGAACGCCTCGATGTAGTCGCGCAGCCGCTCGGGCGCCACGGCCGTGTCCTCGACGAACGACAGCGACTTCTCGTCGCCCTTCATGGCCATCGACAGGCCGAGCGCGGCTTCGCGCACGCTCCAGATGGCCCGCTGCGCCGCCGGGTCGAACGCGCGGCGGGTCCTGTTGCCGAATCCGCGCGCCGCCAGGTCCGCCTCGAGCGCGTCGAGACGCGGCGGCAGGTCTTCCAGCCGGTCCGCGTAGAGCTCCACGCACAGCAGTGCCGCCGGATCGCCCTCGACGAACGTCTGGCGCAGCCGATGGAGGTCGGCGTTCTGCTTCGTGTGGTCGAGGATGAACCGGTCCATGACCTCGACGGCCGACGGACCATGCCGGAGAATCGCCGGCGTGGCCTCGAGCGCCTCGAGCAGGTCCCCGAACTGGATGACGAGGATGGCCTTTGCCGCCGGCAGCGGCACCAGCCTGAGCGTCGCCTCGACGAGGACGGCCAGCGTGCCCTCGGAGCCGACGATGAGCTTCGCGAGATTGAACGGGCGGCCGGGGTCCGTGAACTCGTCGAGGTTGTACCCGCTGACGCGGCGCAGGATCTTCGGATAACGGCGGTCGATCTCGGCCGCGTGCTCGCCCGCGAGGCGCCTCACCTCGCGGTAACACGCCGACTCGAGCCCGCTGCCGGAGCACATCCGGTCGAGTTGGGCCGTGTCCAGCGGCCCGAACCTGGCCGGCGTGCCGTCGGCCAGCAGGCACTGCAGCTCGAGCACGTGGTCCACGGTCTTGCCGTAGATGACCGACCGGGCGCCCGAGGAGTTGTTCGCGATCATCCCGCCGACGGTTGCCCGGCTCGCCGTCGAGATGTCGGGGGCAAACCGCAGGCCGTGCGGCAAGAGCGCGGCGTTCAAGTCGTCGAGCACGATCCCCGGCTCGACCCGCGCCCATCGCTCCGCGACGTTCACCTCCAGCACCCGGTTGACGTGCTTCGACGTGTCGACGACGATCCCATGGCCGATGGCCTGCCCGGCCTGCGACGTTCCGCCACCCCGCATGGTGATCGGGCACCGATGGCGCGCGCAGGCGGCGACGATACGGGACAGATCCTCGCGCGACCTCGGGATCGCCACGCCGAGAGGCTGAATCTCGTAGACGCTCGCGTCGGTCGAATAAAGCGCGCGCGACAGGTCGTCGAACCGCACCTCACCCTCGAGCGCGCTCTCGAGCTCGCGGCGCAGGGCGCCAGCGTCCATGGGCATGGAAAGCGGATTATAGGGCCTCGGTTCGCGGTTCGCGGTTCGCGGTTCGCAGTTCGGTCACACTTCCGCAGTCCCGCACCCCCGCACCCCCGCACTTCCGCACCCCCGCACTTCCGCACCCCCGCACTTCCGCACTTCCGCACTTCCGCACTTCCGCACCTGGAGTACGCTGTCCCGATGCCGCGCCCCGGCCGCCACTTCCTCCAGATCCCCGGCCCCACGAACACGCCAGACCGCGTGCTGCGCGCGATGGCCATGCCGACGATCGACCATCGCGGCGCCGAGTTCGCCGCGCTCGGACGCGAGGTGCTCGACGGCCTCAAGACCGTCTTCCAGACGACGTCGCCGGTCGTGCTGTATCCGGCATCCGGCAGCGGCGCGTGGGAAGCCGCCCTCGTCAACACGCTCTCACCGGGCGATCGCGTCCTCACGTTCGACATCGGCGAGTTCGCGAAGAACTGGGCCGAGGTCGCGCGCAGGCTCGGCCTCGACGTCGAGGTCGTGCCGGGCACCTGGCGACGAGGCGTGGACCCCGACGACCTGGCCGGGCGCCTGGCCCGCGATCGCGAGCACCACATCAAGGCCGTGCTGGTCGTCCACAACGAGACCTCGACCGGCGTCACGAGCCGCCTGCCGGAGATCCGCCGCGCGATCGACGCCGCGAGCCATCCGGCGCTGCTGCTCGTTGACGCCGTGTCGTCGCTCGGCTCGATCGACCTGCGCCACGACGAGTGGGGCCTCGACGTCACGCTCGCCGGATCGCAGAAGGGCCTGATGCTGCCGCCAGGCCTGAGCTTCAATGCGATCAGCGACAAGGCGCTCGCCGCCTCGAAGGCCGCGAGGCTGCCCCGCTCCTACTGGTCCTGGGACGCGATGCTCGCCGCCAACCTCCAGGGCTTCTTTCCGACGACGCCGGCGACCAACCTGCTGTTCGGCCTGCGTGAGGCGCTGCACATGCTCCACGAGGAGGGGCTGATGCACGTGTTCGCGCGTCACCGGAGGCACGCGGCGGCCGCGCGCGCGGCGGTCCGCGGCTGGGGCCTTCCGCTGGTGTGCGAGCGAGACGACGAGCTGAGCCCGGTCGTCACGCCGGTCCTGATGCCGGACGGGCACGACGGGGATCGGTTTCGCGCGATCGTGCTCGAGCGCTTCAACATGTCGCTCGGCGCGGGCCTCGGCCGGCTGAAGGGTCGCGCCTTCCGCATCGGCCACCTGGGCGACTTCAACGACCTGATGCTGATGGGCACGCTGGCCGGCGTCGAGATGGGGCTTGGTGCCGCGGGCGTGCCGTACCGGGCGGGCGGCGTCATGGCCGCGCTCGACTCGCTCTCCGGCTCGGTCGAGCCCGCGGCCGCCGGCGTCAGCTCCCGGTGAACTTCGGCGGGCGCTTTTCCAGAAACGCCGTCACGCCCTCGCGAAAATCGTGGCTCGCGTAGCACGCGGCGATGAGGTCGCGGGTGTCGCCGGCCTCGACGCGTCCGCGCCGCGACAGCCGGCGCAGCGTGTCTTTCATGGCGCGAAGCGTCAGCGGCGCGTTGCGCGCGATGACGCCGGCCAGTTCGTCCACGGCCGCGGCGATGCCGGCCGGCTCCGCCAGGCGCGTCACCAGTCCAATGGCCGACGCTTCCGGCGCGTCGATGAACCGGCCGGTCAAGAGCACGTCCTTCGCGCGCGGGAGGCCGAGGTGCTCGACGAGGCGCTGGCAGTTCTCGGCCGACAGGCCGTTGCCGAGCGTGCGCGCGATTGGCACGCCGAAGCGCGCGGTGGGCGTGGCGACGCGCAGATCGCAGGCCAGCGCGATCGCGCAGCCTGCGCCGGCGGCGATGCCCTCGACCTGCGCGATCGTCGGCACGCTGACGCGCTCGAGGCGGTCGAGGGCCGTCTCGAGCCGGCGCTCGTAGTCGAGCCCGTCGCCGCTCGAGCTGAACTCCGCGAACTGCCGGATGTCGGTGCCGGTGCCGAACGCGCCGCCGGCCCCGCGCACGACGAACACCCGGAGGTCGCGGTCGAGGTCCACGCGCTCACAGGCCGCGACGAGCGCATCGTACATCGCCCACGTCATCGCGTTGCCCGTCCCGGGCCGGTTGAACGTGAGAAACGCCACCGGACCAACGATCGTGAAGAGCGTGTCGGAAGGGTTCACAATGGTCCCTCGCAGGGGAGATCCGAGATGAGTACCCGACGGACCGCGCTCGACGGAATCCGCGTGCTCGACGTCACCCAGGTGATGGCGGGCCCGTTCTGCGCGATGCAACTATCCGACATGGGCGCCGACGTGATCAAGGTCGAGCCGCCCGGCGGCGACGTCACGCGGCACATGGGCCCGGCGGCGGGCACCGACAGCGCGGGCTTTGCCGCCGTCAACCGCGGCAAACGGGGCATCGTCCTCGACCTGAAGTCGCCGGCGGGCGTCCGGGCGTTCCGGCGCCTCGTCGCACGCGCGGACATCCTGGTCGAGAATTTCCGGCCGGGCGTGATGCGGCGTCTCGGCCTCGACTACGAGGCGCTCGCGGCCGACCACCCGGCGCTGATCTACGCGTCGATCTCGGGCTACGGCCAGACGGGCCCGGCCGCGTCGAAGGGCGGCTTCGATCTCATCGCACAGGGCGCGTCGGGCATCATGTCCGTCACCGGAGAACCCGGCCGGCCGCCGGTGAAAGTAGGAGTCCCCATCACGGACCTCGGCGCCGGGCTCCTGGCGCTCGGCGGGATCCTCGCAGCGCTGCACTACCGCGATCGAACCGGCCGCGGACAGCACATCGACACGTCGCTCGTCGAAGCCGGGCTGGCACTCTCGGTCTGGGAGGCGGCGCAGCACTTCGCCGAGGGCGTGACGCCAGGTCCGCTCGGCTCCGCGCACCGGTTCCTCGCACCGTACCAGGCGATCCGATGTGCCGATGGTTACATCACGCTGGGGGCGGGCACCGACGGCCTGTTTGCCGAGCTGGCCGAGGCGCTCGGCCATCCGGAATGGGCCGCCGACGCCGACTATCGAACGGCGCCGGCCAGGCATCGCCATCAGGCCTCACTCATCGAGCGCGTCGAGCGGATCACCGTCTCGAACACGTGCGCCCACTGGCTCGATCGCTTCGCGGCACGAAGCATCCCGTGCGGGCCGATCAACGACTACGCGCAGGCGTTCGCGGATCCGCAGGTGCGCGCGCGAAACATGGTGGTCGAGATTGAGCACCCGACGCTCGGCCGCCTGCGCACGCCGGGCTCGCCCATCAAGATGTCCGAGACGCCGACCGTCGTCTCGCGGCGCGCGCCGCGGCTGGGCGAACACACGGGCGAGGTCCTGCGCGAGGCAGGCTTGAGCGAGGAGGAGATCCTCAGCCTCGAGCCGTAAGCCGTAAGCCTTAAGTCCTCCGCCCTAGCCGCCGCCACCCGGCCCGCCCCCACCGCCGCCGGGGCCGCCGCCGCCGGGACCGCTTCGACCGCGATCGCCGCCGAACCGCGGGTTCACGATGTTGTTGAAGATCGAGCCGAACGTATAGGTCACGCTGAAGTTGACCCGGACGTCGTAGCCGCTCGCAAGCTCGCGGACGCGCAGCAGCACTTCTTCCGGCGTGGCGCCACGGAGCGGCAACGACAGCTGGTCACGGATGTGCGACGCCGAGCCGTTCACGTTGAGCGAGAGCCCGCGGGCGACGCGGAACGTCATCATGCCGTCCACGCTGAGGCGGTTCTTGCCGGGATCGTGCAGATACTGCGTGAAGTCGAAGCCGGCTCGCAGCGTGCCCCACGGCTGGCGCTGATCGAAGTCGATCGAGAACTCGTGCCGCGGATGCGTCTCCTCGAGCCTGCCGAAGATGGTCTCCTCGAAGTACTCGGCACGCGCGATGCCGACGGCGTACTGCAGCCGGAGCTGGCGCTCGGAGTACTCGTCGTACGGAAAGATGTTGTACTCCACGGCAGGATACGCGTCCGCCGCGAGCTTCTCGTTGCCGAACGTCGAGGAGTTGACGCGGCCTTTGAACCCGAGTGACAGGTGCCGGCCCGCGCTCTTGGCGACGAACCAGTTGAAGCTCTTGTCCCGGCGGATGACCTCGACGGTCTCGTCGTCGACGTCGAACGTCTGGATGCGGCGCTCGTAACGGCTGCCGAAGCTGATGGCCCATTCGCGCGTCACGCGATCCGCACCGACGCTCAGGTTCCACGTGTCGGTGCGCCGGCTCTCCTCGGCGTCGATGTTGCCGCTGCCCCGCACGCTGAACACCCACGCGTTCCAGGGATCGTCCTGAACGGAGCGCGACACCGACGTCGGCGACGGCGCCGCCGCCTCGACCTGCACCTTGACATCGGACGGCAGCCCCTCGCGCGCGAGGAAACCGAGCAGCCCGACCTGAAGCGTCTGCAGAATGGTGTCGCGGCGCGTCGCGTCGGTGTCGCCCGCCAGCGACAGGGCCCGAAGCTCCTGCGTGACACCGGTGAAGCTGTTGACGCCGACCAGGCGCAGGACCATCTCCCGCCCGCCGCCGCCGGTCGTCTGACTGGTCGCGAACACGTGCACCTGTGCGTCCTGCGACTGCTGCACGAAGTCGACGAAGGTGATCTCATCGCGCATGTAATCTTCGTAGCAGCCGCCGGGGCCCGCGCCCCGGCAGTCGAGGTACACGCGCAGCCGCGCGCCGGCCGGCTGAACCGGCCGAGTCTGCTGAGCGGGCGGCACCTGCTGGGCGGGCGGAGTCTGCCCTGCGGTGGCTGCCGGCACGGTGAGGGCCGCTATCAGGCAGCCAGCAAGAGAGATGCGCATCCGGCCGATGTGTCCGCGCATCCTATCGCGAGAATGCTCGAACCGTCTATTGCGACTCCCCTTGAGTATCCGTTGCGCCACCGGTTCATAATGCCCGCATGCTTGGACCTGGGCGCCGACCCGGGATGCTCTGGCTCTTCATGCTGGCGGCGGCCTGGGTGGCCGCCGGCGCCGGGCAGACGCCGGCGCCCGCGGCGTTCCCGCCGGCGCTCGATCCCCAGGCCTGGCAGGACCAGGACGACATGACGTGGGCCGACTACCGGCCGATCCCCGGGACCAACTGGGGCGATCGAGCGCGGACACCCGAACGCGCCATCCGCGCGGCGCTTGTCGCGATCGACTTCGAGGACCAGCCGTTCGTGATCGCCCGGCCGAAGCAGTCCGACCCGTTCGGCAACCCGCAGATCGATCCGGTGCGCCGCGAGGACGTCGCCCGGTTCTACGCGAGCTTCTGGGGCGAGCCCGGGCCGTTCAACCACGGCCACACGATTCACGAGTACTGGATGGAACAGTCGCGCGGCAAGGTCGGCATCCCGCAGATCGATCCCTACGGGCCGTACCGGATGCCCCGGAGGCTGTTCGAGTACGGGCTGAACGAGTACGACCAGCAGAGCGGGTGCCCGGGCGGCTTCACCTGCGACGGACGCATGGAGCGCGACGTTGACGTGCTGTGGATGGCCGACGCGGGCGCCGACATCCGATCCCGGTACGACGTCGTGCTTCGCATCTACGCCGGCTACGACGAGACGACCGTCTGGCAGGAGTTCGGCGAGATGAAGTTCGCCAGCCGCGACGACATCCCCGAGGCGTGGGGGAATCCGGATCCGGCCATGCCTCGCTGGGTCACCACGCGGTACGTGCCGTGGACGTCGTGGCTGGCCGGCGCGCAGCAGTGGGGCCTGTCGTCGGTGCGGCAGGGCGAAAGCTCGGGCACCATCACGCACGAGCTCGGCCATCTCGTGTTCCGCGTCGGCGACAACAACAACAATCCGTACGTCACGCCGTATCGCCGCGTGGGCACGGGCCCGTGGGACATGATGGACCGCGGCTCGTTCAACGGACCGGGCGGCCCGCATCGGCGCTGGGTTGTGCCGGCTGCCGAAGGCGCCTCGATGCCGGCCGGCCTGATGCTGCGCAACCGGCTCGCGATGGAGCTGCTGCCGTTGGCACAGGTCGTCCAGCTCGGCCGGACCGGGCTGGCTGCGTCCGGCCCGGCGGTGGTGCGCCTCGCCGCGCGAGCGGTCGAACCGGGCCCGGGCGCGTACGCGGGACTGTCGGTGCGACTCGACGGCGAGGATCCCCGCGATCGCACGCCGCCCTGCGACCGCAACGCCGATCCGCTGTGCGCGGGCGACCCGGTGTTCGACTCCTACTCGGTCGAGGTCGTCCAGCGCATTGGCTACGACTCGTTCACGCCCGACAGCGGCGTGCTGATCGCGAAGAACAAGGACCGGCAGACCAACTCGTGCGGGTACGGCTGCCATGCCTGGGTCATCGACGCGCACCCGGGGGACATCGACCGGCTCGACTTCATCCGCCCGAACGGCGAGCGCGTCATGCGGACAATGGCCGACTACCGCCAGCTGAACGACGCCCTGTTCCATGCCGGCCTCCGTTCCGGCAGCGCTGACGAGTGGACGGACGGACCGAATCGCCTGCACTTCTACGTCATCGACCGGCACGCGGACGCGCAGGGCATCCTCTCGTATACGGTCGGCGTGCGATCGCTCGACGGCGGCGGACTACAGGCACGCGGCGTGAGCGCCGACGCGCCGGCAAGAGCCACCGCGAGCGGCGCGGCGCCGAGTTTCCGCGTCATCGTCCGCAACACGGCCGCCGCCGGCGCCGGCGGCGGCGGGCACCCCGGAGCACCCTCGTCGGTCTTCACCGGCGACATCTACCGCGTGTCCGTCGAGGTGGACGGGGCGGGCTGGATGGCGGACGTCCAGAACGCGCTCCTCGCCGTCAGAGCCGGCGCGTCGGTCGAGGTTCCCGTCTTCGCCCGGCCGGCGACCGGCGCGGCCGCAGAAGCGCGGGTGACCGTGACGGTCGTCTCGGAGAGCGACCCGTCCGCGCGGGCGGCAGCCGTCACGGCGGTGGCGCGCAACTGACGCTCCACGAGGCCGAAGCGGCCTGCCGGCTGTCAAGATTTCTTGAGCAAATCACACCCAATCGACGCGGGATTCCGAACCGCGGGCCACCGATCCGGGCGACAATCGCCGGGACTCACCAGGCAGCATGCGCGGGGACCAGCTCGCCGGGTTTCCCGAGCGAAGGGGACAAGTGATGACCAAGCCGGCCAGGACCGCCTGCGTTGCCAGTTTCGCCATTGGCCTGGCGATCGGCGCCGCAACTATCAGCTCCCCGGTGATCGCGCGCCAGGGTTCGGTCCCCTTCAACGCCGGTGTCCCGGGACAGGCCGGCCGCCGGGGCGCGCCCCCACCAGCGGAGGCGCCGCCAGCAGCCGCCCAGATCTTCGAAGGCACCGACGAGAACGACACACTCGCCGGCGGAGACGGCGACGACTGGGTGCTGGGCAAGAAGGGCCTCGACATCCTGCGCGGCGGCGCCGGCAGCGACAAGATCGACGGCGGTGAAGACGACGACAACATCGACGGCGGGCCCGGCGCGGACATCATCGACGGCGGCGCCGGCAACGACACCATCGCGGGTGGCGACGGCGACGACACCATCGATGGGGGCGACGGCAACGACCTCATCGACGGCGGCGCCGGCAACGACGACATCGACGGCGGCGACGGCGACACGATCGCCCACGGCGGCCCGGGCAACGACATCCTGACCGGATCCGACGACGGCACACACCATCTGTTCGGCGACGCGGGCGACGATCGCCTCATCGGCGCCGAAATCGGCGACACACTCAATGGTGGCGCCGGCAAGGACGTGCTCTTCGGCGGCGATGGCGACGACGCGCTCGACGGCGGCGCCGATGACGACCGTCTGGACGGCGGTGGCGGCAACGACTTTCTCCGGGGCGGGGCCGGGAACGACACCCTGCTCGGCAGCGGCGGCGCGGACACGCTGCACGGCGGACCCGGACACGATCTGATCCTCGGCAGCGACGGCAACGACGTGCTCGACGGCGGCTTGGGACACGACTGGCTTCACGGCGGGACCGGCAGTGATCCACAGACCGGCGGCGATGGCGACGATATCTTCCTCGTCCGGGCCGGCGACGTGCCCGCCGGCGAAATCGAGATCGTCAACGGCGGCAGAGGCACCGACGTGCTCTTCCTGACGGGCTTTGCGCTGGCCGTCCAGCCGGCCGCCGAGATTCGCATCGTCGATCCTCTGACGGGCGGCGTCTACCTGGTCCTCGGCGTCGAGTCGATCGAGTACACGACCGTCGTGGCGCCCGTGGACCGGACGGGGACGCCCATCTCGCTGCTGTTCGTCAATCCGTCGGCGACGGCGGCTGCCGGGCGTGTGCTGTTCTTCGGGGCGGACGGCTCGATCGTGCAGGCGACGGTGGCCGGACAGCCGGCCCGCGACGACATCGCGTTCACGGTCCCGCCCTTCGGCAGCGCTCGCGTCGAGGCGACCGTCGGCGCGCCGTCGGTTGCCCAGGTGTTCGCCGCGACGCCGCTCGCGACCGTGGTTCGCGGTGGACTCACCGGCGCGGCGGGTCTGCTTCCGACTCCGCTCGTGGACAGCGCCGTGGTCCCCGTCCGGGAGGATGCGGCCGCGGGGATCGGCACCGCTGTGCTCGTCGCCAACAGCCTGACCGACACCTCCATCAAGCTGAGTCTCTACACGCCGGACGGCGCGGAGATGGACGGACAGGTGTTCACCGGCACGCGACAAGTGGAGTTTCCGGCCTACGGGCACCGCGTGCTGGTCATCCGCGAGCTGTTTCCGGATCTGCCCGCTGGCTTCCGGGGCACGCTGGGGATCGAGGAGGACGGGCAGCGGCCGCAGCAGGGCGGCCCGGTCGCGTTCGCCGTGCTCGAACGCAGCGCGGCCGGCGGTGTGGCGGTGTCGCCGGCGGCCTCGACGAGCCCGGCGTCGGCGAAGGGACTCGTGCACTTCCCGCTCGTCACCACGGGCGGCGAGACGGCTTCGTCGGTCGTGCTCGTGAATCCGTCGCTCCTGGCCCGAGCGCAGGGCACGCTGCGGTTCTTCGACGCGAGCGGACGACCGTGGGCGGTCTCGATTGGCGGCCGGCCGGCCGCCGAGACGGCGACGTTCGACATCGGCCCGAAAGGCGCCACCGTGTTCGACCTTCCGGCCGGAGGCGCGTCGCAAGTCGGATCGGCACGTGCGGAAGCCTCGCAGGGCATGGTCACGGGTCTGCTGCGCGCGGCGTCACCCGGCGTCATCACCCACGTGCCCGCGAGCGAGGCGCTCGCGAGCTTTATCGCGCCCGTCTCACGGGATGGCGCGAGCGGCGTGACGACGACCGTGTCGGTCGCTTCCGCGGGACCGGCCGTCACGCTGCGGCTGCGTCTGCGGACCGCGGCCGGCGCGGAGGTTCCTGGGGGCACCGCCGAGCTGCAAGTCCCGGAGGACGGCCAGGCGACGCGCACGCTCGAGCAGCTCTTCCCGTCGGCCGCGACCGACGCGTTCGACGGCACGCTCACGGTCGAGGCCGAGCGCGGCAGCGTCGCGGCGAGCGTCGTGCTGTCGGGCGGCAGGTCCGGGCCTGTCGTGCTTCCGGTGGTGCGGTTGCGGTAGTCTTGGGCCGGCGGAAGCCGGCCCCTCGGGTGAACGGAGCCCCGGGTCGTCAAGGACGGAGCCCCTATCCCGAACGCTGCTTGGCGAGCCGGACAAATCGGTGTAGGTCGGACTTCTCCGTGAGGCCATGCACGACCGCGTGGAAGCGGTCGGGCATGTAGCAGTAGGCAAGAACTGCAAACGACTCAATCGATCCGTTGGACCACGGATCGCCCGTCATTGCGGCGCGTCGTCGGCCACGACGTTGCGCGCCGGGACCGGGTCGATCGCCAGCTTGCGGATTGCCTCTTCGAGCGTGAGCCCGGAGGCGATCTTTCCGTGGTAGCGCACCGCGAAGAGCTTCAGTTGCGGCAGCTCGTTCTGCGTGGAGCTGACCCAGATTGTCTCG
>Ga0326597_10004172_pt1 | contig 20425 bp, 12 predicted proteins | sample RVTome_12_FD_203789 | JGI IMG/M metagenome (GOLD analysis project Ga0326597, IMG submission 203789) | Soil microbial communities from uranium-contaminated site in the Upper Colorado River Basin, Wyoming, United States - RVT100D185 | ecosystem: Environmental > Terrestrial > Soil > Contaminated >...
GATCCGCATGTCCCCGGGGAGGTCGGATGCCACCCGCTCCATCTCGGCGCGGACACCGCGCGATACGTCGACGGTGTTGGCCTGGGAGAGCTGCTCGATGGCCAACGACACGGCTGGAATACCGTTGGCCCGGGCCACGTTTCGCTCGTTCTCCGCACCGAGCCGCACGTCTGCGACCTGCGCCAGACGCACGAGTTGGCCGTCGGCACCGCGGCCCACCACCAGGCGACGGAAATCGTCGGGTGTCGCGTATCCGGTGTCGGTGCGCAGTGTGAACTCCCGCTGCTCGGATTCGAGCCGGCCCGCCGGCAGCTCGACGTTCTCCGCGAGCAGGGCGTCTTCGACGTCGGTCACCGTGAGTCCGTGTGCGGCGAGCGTCTCGCGATGCAGCCAGATGCGCATCGCGTAGCGGCGCTCGCCTGAGATTTGAACCCGGGCGACGCCCGGCACCGTCGAGAACCGATCGGTCAAGAAGCGATCCGCGTAGTCGGTGATCTCGAGCCCCGACATGCGGTCGGACGTCAGGTTCAGGTACATGACGGCACGGGTGTTGCTATCGATCTTGGCGATCTCCGGTGGGTCTGCCTCTTCGGGAAGCTGGCTCGCCAGCCGGGCGACTCGGTCGCGGATGTCGTTCGCGGCCGAGTCGACATTGCGCTCCAAGCCGAATTCGACACGGATCGACGACAGCTCGTCGCGGCTCGAGGAGGTCAGCTTCTCGATCCCCTCGAGGCCCGCGATGCGGTCTTCGATTACCTGCGTGATCTTGGTCTCGACGACCTCAGCCGAGGCGCCCCGGTAGCTGGTTTCGATATCGACCACGGGCGGATCGATGTCGGGGTACTGGCGCACCGGAAGGTTGACGAGCGCCGCGAGCCCCAGGATCACCAGCAGGAGCGAGAGAACGCTGGCGAAGACCGGCCGCCGGATCGAGAGATCCGAGACGATCAAGGAATCGCATCCGTGGCGATGTCCCTGACCTCGTCGATCTCGACCGAGGTGCCGGGCCGAATTTTCTGGGTGCCCTCGGTGACCACTCGCTCGCCGGCTTCGAGGCCGTCGACGATCTCCACCTGACCGGGGCGGCGTCGGCCGGTGCGGACCTCGCGCTTCTCCACGGCGTTTCCGTCCCCCACCACCCAGACATACTGTCGGCTCTGCTCGGGCACGAGGGCCTGCTCGGGAACCATCAGCGCGCTGACGTTTTCGCGCAGCAGCCTGACGGCGAGGAACATGCCGGGGCGCAGGAGTGCGCCCTGGTTCGGGACCCGCGCACGCACGGTGATCGTCCGGCTGACCGGGTCGACGCGCGTGTCGATCGTCGCCACCTCACCGCGAAAACGCTGATCCGGCCAGGCGGCGCTGAGGGCTTCGACGACGAGCCCCTCGGCGAGCAGCGAGAGCGCCGTTTCTGGGACGTCGAAGTCGAGTTTGATGGTGTCGGTGTCGTCCAGGGTGGTGATGATGGTCGACGGCGTCACCAGGCTGCCGAGGCTCACCCGCCGCAGCCCCAGGCGCCCCGCAAAGGGCGCGCGGATCTTGGTGTCGGCCAGGCGCGACTGGGCGGCGTCGAGCGCGGCGCGATCGGCGTCGCGGCGCGCCGTGCGCTGGTCGAGCACCGAAGCCGACACGGCCTTGGTCTTGAAGAGCTCCTGCGCCCGGCTCGCCTGGGTTTCGGACTCCACGAGCGCCGCCCGCGCGGCGGCCACGTCTGCCTTTGCCTCGCTGTCCTCGAGCTCGAGCAACACCGTTCCGGCCTCTACGCGCTGGCCTTCGGTGAAGTGGATTGCGGTGACGGACTCGGAAATCTGTGGCCGTATCTCGACCGATTCATTGGCCCGCGCCGTGCCCGGCGCCTCGACGGTGAGCGGGAAGTCGAGCGGCCTCGCCTCCGCGACGATGACACGCGGCACCTCATCCGCCAATCCGACCGCAGGTAACACCACTGTCGCGAGAGCGGCGCAGACGACTCTCCAGATCACGCCGAGAGACTAACCCAGCCCGATTGAAACCCCACGCGTGCAGGTGCCCTCGATGCTGAATTCGATCCCAGGGTATTTTTCGCAAGCTCGAGGTGAAAAATCAGACGTTGCGCACGTATCGATCCGGCAACCCGATCGCCAACTTTTCGTACAGCTATGCATTTGCGGAAGGCTGGTCGACCTACAGCGAGGGGACGATGCTGCGCGAAGCGCTGGACGACGGTCCCGAGACGGCCATTGGCCAGCTACAGGGTGTGCTGTTGGGCGATGTACGGGTGCTCTCCTCGATCGGCCGTCACACCGGCGGCATGAGGCTCTCGGTGGCCCGCATTGAAGGCGCACCACGCGGATGAAGTCGCCCGCTATTCCGTAGGTTGCCATCGCGTGGGGGTGCGCGTGTGCGGACCGGTGTTCCAACTATAATTCGGGGGCAGGGTCGGGGTAGCTGGAGAGTCGGTGCGAAATCTCAATCGGTCGCTGTCGGGTTCGGGTGGCCGGTGCCGGGCAGGCGCCGCGATGGTGCTGCTGGCGTTGTGGGTCGCGGGCGGCTGCGCGACGCATCACCACGACGAACGCCTGCACAGTACGCTGTGGGTGCAGACGAGCGCCGAGTACGTCGTCTCGACGAACCAGGTCTACTCGATGGCTCTCGAAGACCTCGAAGCGGCGCTTCGCGACCCGAACTGGGATGTCGCAATCGAGCGCGGCGATCCCGGCGGTAACCTGCCACCGGCGATCATCGTCGATATCGACGAGACCGTGCTCGACAACTCCGGTCATGCCGCGCGCGCGATCATCGCGAGAGAGGGCTTCGTACAGGAGATCTGGCGCGTCTGGGTCCGGGAAGCGGCGGCTCCGGCCGTACCGGGCGCTGTGGATTATCTTCGCCGTGCCGACGCGATGGGAATCGGGGTCTTTTACGTATCCAACCGTTTTCGCGATCTCGAAGAGCCGACCCGCAAGAACCTGGAAGCGATCGGCTGTCCGCTCGGGAATGACATCGACGTCGTCCTGCTCCGGGAAGAGAGGCCGGACTGGGGAATCGACAAGTCATCGCGTCGGGCCTGGATCACACAGCACTTCCGGGTCCTGCAAATCGTCGGGGACGACCTACGGGATTTCGTGCGCGTGCCGGAGGACATCGACGATACCGCCCGAATCGAGATTGCGCTTTCCCATCGCCATCGCGATCGCTGGGGAGCGGGCTGGTATCTGCTGCCCAATCCCATCTATGGAGGGTGGGAGGAGGCACTGATGAAGGGAGCGCACGCAGAACACGTGACGCCGCTGGAACGCAAGTTCCAGCACCTCGAGACCCATTGAGACGCCCGAGTCAGCAGAGGTCCGAAGCGCGGTCTGGATTCCGCATGCGCTCGTCATGGATCGAACGGCGACTCGTCGTGCCGCCAGGAATCACGCTGCTATTCCTGAATCGCCCGCGTTCCGATCCAGACGGCACCGCTGCGACCGTCGATCGACACCACGTCGCCGCTCGTGACCTGCGCCACCTCTTGACCCTTGCGATCGACGAACACCGCGCGTTGCTTCTCTGCATCGACGTGTAGCGCAATCACACCCAGCACCGCGCTGAATGGCCGGTCTTCGATTCCGTGCACCGCGACCGCGGCGTGCGAAGTCGAACCGCCGCGCGCCGCCAGCAAACCATCGGCGGACAGGATCATCGGGATCTCGCCTGGGGTTGGATTCTCGAGCAACAGGAGAACGCCGTCCGTGTCCGCGTCATCCGCAGCTGCAAATTGGGCGAGATCAGCATCGCTGAAGGCGACCCGGCCGCAAAACGCGCCCCCGCGGATGCCAATTCCCGTGGCGATGGCTTCGCCGGGCTCGTCGAACGAGCGCACCTCCTCGTTCAGTGTGGTCGCCGCCGTTCGCGCCTGCAAGATGCTGAGTACTCCTCGCTCGACGGTAAACTCGATCTCGACGTCGGTTCCTCGAGACATCCGAATTCGCGTCCCCGCGTGATCAATGCGGCGCTCGAGCATCGGCATCAGGCTGCGCAGCCTGGCGACGGGCTCGAACGAGTCCGCCGCGGTCAATCCACCCACGAGGTCATCCCCAGCGGCGGAGAACTTGATGTCGCCGGTGAGCTGCCGCAGGCCTAGCCGGGTAACCATCGTCTGCGGGATCACACCCGTCAGCGAGCACCGGGTTTCGTCCATGCCATCGCGCACTTCGGGGTTGCGCCGGTTGCCAGACGACATCTGTTGAATGATCACCGCGGTATTCCAGGTATCGGACAGGCCCTTGATCGCGCGGTAGCGCCTCGCCCGCTCGGTGTTCCAGGATTCCATGACGGCGGTCACGGCCGTCACGAGCTGGCGGTGGGGGTTCTGTAGCGCCTCGTCGAGGAAATCGGCTGCGCCTCGCTCCCGCAGGATCTTCTTGCAGTTCTGGGCGATGTCGCGCATCGCCTCCCACGGCAGGTCGTTCTTGTAACGGATGCCGCGGCTGCGCTTCGCCTCTTCGACGAGGTCGAAGCGCTCGACGTCTACCCCCATCACCGACTCGCCCCACGAAGTCAGGAAGCGGCGGTAGGTGTCGTAGGCGTACCACGGATCTTCGGCTGCCAACGCTGCAGCGATTTCGTCGTTCATCCCGACGAATACGATCGTCGACAAGATTCCGGGCATCGAAAACACCGAGCCCCCGCGCACGGCGAGCAGCAGCGGTCGCTGCGGGTTGCCGAACTGCAGCGAGCCCTCTCCGCAGCGCGCGAGATCTCGCTCGAGAATTGCGAGGTTGGTCGCAATCTCGCTCGCAAAGCGCTCTGGGTCGCGCTCGTGGATCCGCGAACGGGCGAGGTCGGTCGGCAGGACGAAGCCGCGGCGAGTGGGTATGCCGGCGTAACTGATGCGGATCAGACCGCCCCCCTTGTTGCCAAAAACCTCTCGCAGCGCCAGCTTCGGGTCCGCGATGTGTGCGGCGATTTCGTCTTGGTGCGCGAGATGGAGAATGTCGAACGTCTCCGGCGGTTCGATCACCTCGCGCGCCCGTTCCGGCGAACCCTTGGTACGGGCGCACAGGTGGGTTTTTGCCAAGTCGGTGAGATTCGCAATGCTGTTGAGATCGTGCATGTAGCGCTGCAGATTGGCCAGCACGATCCGCAGTTCGTCAGCGGAGAGCCCCAGCGGTTCGCCGAGCGCTTCGTACGACAGGCAGGTGCGCTGCAGTACCCGGTGGTAGCAGCGCTGCAACGCCTCTAGGACATCGATCAGCTCGGCATCAGTGCGACCGGGAACCCCGAGCATGCGCGTCAGTTCGCATAGCTCGTCGGAGTGCAATCCATCGTGAGCGAGATTCCTCGCTGAGATCGTCAAGATCTCGAAACACTCGTCGATCTGCATGCCTTCGTTCTCGATCTGCATGTCTTCGTTCTGATAGGAACTCGCGATGTGGCGCATCGCGAGGTATCCCATTTCCTCGAGCAGGCAGTCGAGCTGATAGAGCAGGTAGCGCTGTTCGGGAAAACCGCCGGATTCAGCCAGTGCCTCGATGTCGTCGCGCTGCCGTGCGAGCAACCGCACGGTTTCGAGGAGGGCATCGCTCTCGTAGGCGGTGAGCGCGGCGTCGAGCGACCCGAACAGCGGCTCCTGGCAGCGCTCACGAAGCGCCCCGGTGAGTCTCGCCACGATGTCCCGCAGCGCGTTTTCGGCGCGCTGCGCGTCGAACTCCTCGGCGGCTGGATCGAGTTGCTCGAGTGCGTTCAATTCGGATCCATATTGGGTGCCGCTCAGCAGCGCCGCGACTTCCTCGACCTTATTGCCGAGGATGCGAAGGTGATGGCCGAACACCCAGCGGTTGCGCGCTCGGATGCCGCCGTCCACGGTCGTTTCCAGCTCCTCGTCGAGGCTCTTGCCGAATTCGCAGCGGACCAGGGCTTCGGCGTAGACGTCCTGCCATTCGCGGATCCGGGTCGCAATCTGCGCGCTACCGAGGAGTTTTTCGAGGCCGTGGACCATCCTCTCGAGAATCGCGCGCGGCTCGGCCTGCTGCCTCGCCGCCTCGTCGGAGGCGGATATCTCACCAAAGCCGAGTGCCGCCAGCTGTTCCACGCTTCCGTTTTCGAGGTACCCGCGATAGGCGGTGGCGAGATCGAGTGTCGCCTTGCCGAGCGCGTGGTGGCTGCTTCGGCGCAGTTCGTTGGCGATGCGGCTGCCCCGAACGTGGACCTCCGAGAGATCGATCGCGTCGTTCCAGACCTGATCGATCAGGCTCGGTCGAAGCAACAGGCCCGACGCTTTGCGCACGAGTACGCGCATCGCAAATCGGAGTCGATCCGCGAACGGGCAATTCAGCACCTCTACGATTTCGGTATTGAGTTGATGCACTTCGGAGCGCAAATTCTTCGCATCCAGGAATCCGCGGAATGAGTGCCCGCACAGGCGCATCACGATGCCGCGGAGATAGATGGCCGCCCCGTAGTAATTGGCGGACGCCCCGAGTTCCTTGAGCAGCGCCGTCATGTCGCGGACTCGCGAGATCCGAATCTCCGGTATGGCGTCCATCGCGTAGCCGTAGATCTCACCATCGAAGTCGATCACATCACCGCGCACCCCGGTCATCTCGGCCAGGAGTTCATCGGTGATGATCGTTCCAGCCCTCAGCGGTCGGCTATTCGCCGTGACCTCGCCTGCGCGAACGTCGTGCACGAGGAAGTCGTCTCCGACCAGATACGGAACCAATACCCGGCCCTCGGTGCGGACGATCTTGTCGTTGGCGATTTCGAAAGGCCTGACGGTCTTCATCGTCTCGGTTCGGACACGGAGGTATTGGCGCAGCGCGATCCGGAGCTGCTCGGGCTCTGCATCCGTCGCGTAGCATCGGTAGAGCGCCGAGCTCACTTCGCGAACCGCTTCGTGTTGCGCGTCGGTGAGAACGGTTTCCGCGGCCAGCGATGGGCGCGCCCGTGCGGCGTCCGCGACGGCACCGGATTCGACGGCGGGCTGCAGGCGACGATCGGGCGCCGCCGAAATCAGGCGCGCTTCGGAGCGAAGCGGCTGTCGCAGCGGCTGCGCGGATGGAGGGGCGAGCTGTGGGTCGTCGTAGACGCCGGTCAGCTGGCGCAACTCGGCGTGGACCGGGGTGCCGTTGTCCTCGAGCACCGCGGCGGTCCGGCGCAGCGCAGCGACGTAGTCCTTCCAGCAGGCTCCATCGACCGACACGCCGTGCGCGTTCGCCAGCCGCTCGATGATGACGCACATTTCCTCGCGCATCAGCTCCCAGAGCTGCTTTCCGCGCACGCTCGCGATCGCGCGGGCCATGGCCAGCGACGCGGAGAGCACGGCATTCATGCCGAGATTCTGTTTGCGCTGCATCACTGCGACCACTTCGTCAGGGGGCGCGTCCGCGGCGAGCTTGCCGCGGCGCTCCGCGGTGCGCCGCTCGAGCTGCAGCAGGGCGCGGTCGATGTCGAGAAACGAAGTGACGGTGAGGTCGCGACCGCGGAAGTAGGGCGCGATGATCTCGTGCACGTTGTCGACCGCGTTGAGGCAACCCTTGCCCTGGTAGCGCCGCGCCCGCGTGAACAGATCGACGAGGTCGTGGTCTCCGAGATCGCGCACCTGCGCCGATGTCACGTCCTTGCGAAACGCGTACACGCCCTTCTCGACCTCGTCGAGAAGGGCGCGGTGCGATGCAATCGTTTCGGCGTATTCGGCACCCTCGAACACGCCGTCCACGAGGTGGACGGCCTCGGCGGTGCTCGCGGACGTGCCGAGGGGCGTGGCGCCCCGGAAACTCAGGTGAACGTCCCCCCTCGGTACGCTGATGTCCGCTTCGACGCCGACCGTCGGAATGCCCGCGTTGGTCGGCTCTTCGGTGGCGGACAGGTCGACGATCAATGCGCTGCCGTCTACGGCCCCGGTAACGGCGACTCCGCGGTCGATCAGCGCCATCTGCGTTGCGACGGAGTGGTACTTGACCAGGCGCTCGGTATTCGCCCCGCCACCGGCCTTGAGGCCGAGAGCATTGGTCGCCAGTGCGATGTGCGCCTCCATGTCGTCGTTTGGGCTCTTCGAGCGGTGCGAGATCACCAACGCCAGGCCCTTGCTGAGTGCCACCAGCATTGCGAGAACAGTCTCGTGTAGCGTTCCGATCTGGTTTGCCTTGATCAGCGCGGAGTTGACCAGGCCGCGGTTGGCGGCGTGCTCGATCGTGGCGTCGTTGGTGGTGATGAGATCGTCGCCGATGATCAACAGCCGCTCGCCCTGCGCCTCGTGGAGCTGTTTCCAACCGTCGTGATCCTCCTCCGAGAAACCATCCTCGATCGACAGCAGCGGGATTTCGAACTCGCGCAAGGCGCGGTCGTAGAGTTCGAGCACGCCGTCCCGATCGAGCACCGTCTTGCTTTCGTCACGCCAGAACAGGTACGTGCCGATGCTGTCGGGCACGCCGAATTCCTTTCGGTAGGCGATTTCGAGTTCGCTCATCGCGGGGTCGAGAGCGATCGCCACGTCTTCACCGGGCCGGTAGCCACACTCTTCGATTGCCTGCTTCATCATCGCCCAGAGCCGAATTTCGGGTAGCTGGTACTCGCCGCGGTCGATGTAGGGGGCGAGACCACCCTCGAGCCCGATGCCCATCACGCGGCACCCCTCCGCGTTTTCGATGATCTCCTTGAGTCGGGACTGCAGCGCGACCGTCATCTCTTGTGCGTCGAGGTAATTCCGCGCACCGCGGATCAGGAACATCGCCTCCTGCATGCTGATGTTGGATTCGGGGTATTCCTTTTCGGTGTGGCGTCCGCCCATGCCGCAGTTGCGAAACTGCCAGGGCGCGGTGACCGGGCCGAGATGGGGGTGGAGCACCTCTTGCATGCGCAGCTCGACGAGCTGCTGCTTCGCCTGCTCGGCCTGCGCAAACCAGCCGGTGGCCGGCGGCAGCGCGGCGGCTGCGTCGCGCGCCTTGCGTTCGCGCTGCTGGAACTCGCGGTATTTGCCGCGATCCGCGATCAGGAAGTCGAGTCCGGCGACGATGCCGATTCCCAGCAACAGCCGACCGAGATAGATTGCCGGAATCGCGGACACCCACAGTCCGACCCCGAGCAACAGGATGGCGGCCGGCAACGCCGCACACGAGAGGTTGCGGCTGGCCCTGGGCCCGGCGGCTGCCACCGCCAGGTTGAACGGCGCGTCGGGGTAATAATTCAATCCCTGCCGCTTGATGCCGATCGCCCGCCCCCACGGCGCCAGCACGAACAGCTTTACGAGATAGAACCAGCGCTGCGCTCCGCGGCGGAGCAAATCGGCATTGACTTCTTCGGCGACCGAATCGTTCAGAGCGTTGAGTCGAGCCGCCGTCAGGAAGTGGCCAATCTCGTGGATTGCGATCCCCACATGGAAGCTGATGTAGACGAAGAACGCGGATACCACGGTCTCCGGACTCACGAAGATGAATCGAAGCACCTCATCCTTGGACACGTCCATCGACGGCAGCACGAGAACCGATGAGATGAAGGCCGCGTGGAACGAGACCAGGATGTGGTTTGCGAGGACCCACCCTTCCTGCAGGAGAGCTCTTCCTTTCACGATCTCGGTTGGGGCGGTGCGGGTGGGTCGTCGCGCAATGCGGCTGAAAGAACGTGCGCCAATCATGGTCGCTTCTCTGTCGACAACCCTGGGGGTGCGGTGAAAATTCGCTGATGCCTTGAGTACCGGAGACTAGCAAGCTGAGAAAAAACGGCGCTAGAAGGTTGGAGCCGTTCGCCTGGGCCCCCGCCTCGAAGCCTTCACGGTCGGCGCCAGAACGGCCTCCAGCACCGCCACTTGATTGCCCCGCCAAGCGACGGTAGCGAAATACCGACGCGCGGAGTCCGCTCCCGGCCACCCTCGAGCTTCGGGCGGAATCTCGCTCCTGCGCGGCGGCGAGGAGAGGCCTTCGATTTCAGTCCTCGACCTCGAGCACGAGGTGCTTGGTTCGCGCGCGGCGGATGCGCGCGGCTTCTCGAGCCAGCAGGCGGTCTCGGTAGGCGCTCGCATCGAATTCCACCACGAGCAGATTCTCCCGCTCGTCGCCGTCGCTGGTCCGCGCTCTCACGGCCAGCTGATTCTCGCCGGGTGTGAGCGGCACCGAGGCGGCAAAACGCCCGTCGGTCTCGAAGGACAGATTGCCGATTTCCCGACCGTCCGCCGCATTGTGGATCGAGAGCTTTTCGAGATAGGGCATCGACACGCGTTTCGCGAAGAAGGTTTCGAGGCCGGGCGACTGCACGCGCGTGAAGCTGCTCGCGCGGTTGGTGAGCATCTCGTCGATGAAGGCCGGAGGCGCTTCGGAGATACCGCCGAGCGCGAACATGTGCAATGCCACGCCACGGAGCGAAGCGTGCCGCGCGCGCTGAACGTTGCGCTCGCGAAAATCGCGGTCGGCCTGGGCACTTGGCCCGAACGGGAATCCACCGCTGCCATCCGCCGATAACATCACGATCCGGCGTGCTCCGGGGCGCGCGGCGCCGAACCCGCCCGGCGGGCGGTAGAGTTCGTCCAGCGCGAGCGCGAGCCCGTCGCTGAAACTCATCGGGCCCGCGCGGCCTCGGTCGATCAGTCGCTTCAGCGTTTGCTCGATCGCAGCTGCGTCGTCCGTTAGTGGGAGTTCGCGGTGTGCAAGGAACCTTCCCGACTCGCCGGTCGGTCGTGCACTTTCCGCGGCGGTCTTGCGGCTCGCCGCGTTGGCGTCGGGGCCCGGAAAACTGACGATCCCCACTCGAACCGCGCCGAGCCGGTCTCGAATCGAATCGACGAATCCGTGCGCGGCGCGCACCTGCGCGGCGAGGAGGTCTTCGGGCGTCAATTCTGAGCCCGCGCGGTCGCTCGAAGCGTTCGCGCGTGAGGTCGCGTCGTCGCCGCCGGATTCCGCCTTCGACGTATCGATCGCGATCACGACGTCGTACTGCGCGCCCGGGAGGCCACCGATCCAGACGCTTCCCTCGATTTCGAGGTTTCCGTCCGCGTCCGAAATCATCTCGCCGGGCTTCGGTGTCGAGACGTGAATCTCGGTCTCGCCGAACCCGTCTCCGGTGCGGACGACGTCGCAGCGCTGCATGACGGCGTTTTCGAACACGCGCACGCCCACGCTCCAACCCTGCTCCTGGTCGGAATGACCGCGCTCGAGACAACGCCAGCGGATTTCGTTCAAGAGCACGCCGGCGTCTTCGAGTTGGCAGGTGTCTACCGGAATCACAGGGTGCTGCGGGTGCTCGGCCCAGCGCTGCTCGTCGCGGTTCCAGACTTCGAGCGCAATCCGCTCGCCGCTGCAGGAGCCTCGCGGGTAGAAGACGAAGACGGGGTCCATCGTGCTCCCCCAGGCCATCGCGAACCCCGGGAGCGCGAGCACCGCGACCAGCGCGAAGAGCGCAGGAACGGGGCAAACTGCCACGCGCCGCAGCTGCGAGATTTGTGAGGCGAGGGGCATGGCCCTCGATTATAGACCCGCGCGTGCCACGGGGAAGCTCGGCCCCTCGCCCCGGCCGCGCCCCGCGGTCAGGCAGCTCGCGCCCGGGCGCGCCAGGCACTCCGAGCGGCTCGATCCGCGGGTGGGTCTACCTGAGCTGGGCCGCGCGCTTGACCCGCTGGAGGGTTCGCTCGACCTCGCCGCGCGCTCGCGCCGACATCTTGCGCCACTCCTGCTGGCCGCGCGCTTCGAGGACTCCGAGGTGGTGGCTCGCATCCCGAACGACGCGCGTCAGGCTCCGACGCGTATCCTTGCGCGCGGTCTCGACCTGCTTTTCGATCGCGTTGAGGTCGCGACGCAGTTGACGCGACAGCGCCTTCAGGGATTTCGGGAGTTCCGCACCGAGCAGCTTGGACGCCGTGAATCGCCGCGTCTTCTTTTGGTCGGTCTTTTTCGCAGCTTTCTTGCGGGTGGCCTTCTTTGGGCTCGTCTTCTTGCGCGCCGCCTTCTTGCGTGTCGTCGATTGTCGAGCGGTCATCTGCAGACCTCCTTGGTGTTCAATCCGAGGTCTTGGGGTTCCTGGAAATCGAGTGGCCTCGGCTGGTGTGCAATGTGCAATACGACTGGCTAAGTAACCAAAACCATAACGCTCGATCGCAGCGCTGTCGTTGGGGAATCCCGCCCCACTGGGCGGGCCGGGGGAATTCGTTGGGCGGATATGCGTCGATTTGCGCGAGTGCGGCGCTCGCAGTACTCGCCGCGTGCGGCGATCGTGCCGAGACGAATCAGAGCGTGACGGATCGAGCTGGCGCGAGCCAGCGCGCGATGGAATCGCCAGATTCCCTGCCCGCCTTCGTGGGTGGAGAAGCCTGCCGATCCTGCCACGTTGCCGAGTTCGATCGCTGGAGGGACTCGCATCACGACCTCGCGATGCAAGCCGCGGATGAGGCCAGCGTGCTCGGCGATTTCGATGGCGCGCACTACACGCAATTTGGAGTCACCTCGAGTTTTTTTCGGCGCGATGGAAAATTCATTGCGCGCACGGATGGGCCCGATGGCGAGATCCGCGATTACGAGATCGCGTATGTGTTCGGCTTCGATCCGCTCCAGCAATACCTGATCGAATTTCCGGGTGGGCGCCTTCAGGCCCTGAGCGTGTGCTGGGACAGTCGGCCCGAGGGCGAGGGCGGCCAGCGCTGGTTCCATCTCCATCCAGATGACCCGATCCCTCACGGTGACGTGCTTCACTGGACCGGGCCGAACCAGAACTGGAACTACATGTGCGCCGATTGCCACTCGACGAACCTCCAGAAGAACTACCTCGCGAGCGAAGACCGCTACGACACCCGATGGGAGGAGATCGACGTCTCCTGCGAGGCGTGCCACGGGCCGGGGTCGGCGCATCTGGCGTGGGCAAACGATCGCGCGAAATCGGGCGCCGACAACGGCCAGGCGGCGGCCCTCGGCAGCGTCGACGACGGTCTGACAGTCGATCTCCGCAACGACGGTGTCTGGCGCTTCGACGGCGATTCAAAGATCGCGCGACGCACACCGGAAAAGGGGGCGGATGCACAGCTCGATACCTGCGGGCGCTGTCATTCCCGCCGCGCCGTCTTGCACCCCGAGCCAGTACGCGGCCAGTCGCTGCTCGACACCCACCGTCCGGCGCTGCTCGATGAGCCGCTCTATCACGCAGACGGTCAAATTCTCGATGAGGTCTACGTCTGGGGCTCGTTCCTCCAGAGTCGGATGTACGCCGCCGGCGTCGTCTGCAGCGATTGCCACGACCCCCACGCATTGCAGCTGCCCAAGGACGCCGATCTGGGCTGCCTCGGCTGTCACCGCGCGGATGCGTACGCGGTGCCCGACCACCACCACCACGAGTGGAAATCGGTCGGTGCGAGTTGCGTGGCGTGCCACATGCTCGCCCGCACCTACATGGGCGTGGACGTGCGGCACGACCACAGCTTCCGAATTCCGCGCCCGGACCTCACGGTCGCGATCGGTACCCCCAATACCTGCACGGACTGTCACGCGGACCGCTCGTCGCAATGGGCGGCCGACGCCGCCGAGCGCTGGTACGGGAGCGAGCGTTCCTCGAAGCCCCACTACGGTCAGGTTCTTCAAGCGGGCAGGCAGGGCACGCCGGGCGCATCGCGCGCGCTCGCCGAGTTGGTGCGCGAGCCGACTGCGCCCGCGATCGTCCGCGCGACCGCCCTGCACCTGCTGCCCCCCGACGCGCAGGCCGCCGACGCCGTGCGTCGCGGGCTCGGAGATGCAGATCCTCTGGTCCGCACCGCAGCGCTGGAAGCCGCGGAAAGCCTCGAGCCGCGCTTGCGCATGCAACTCGCTCGCCAGCTTCTGGGCGACCCGGTGTTGAGCGTCCGGACGCAGGCGGCGCGCGTGATGGTCCTGGTTCCCGCACAATTCCGGGACCCGAGCGATCGCGCGAAACTCGAGCGGCCGCTAGCCGAATACCGTGCCACACAGGCTGTGAACGCCGATCGCCCCGAGGCACACCTGAATCTCGGCGTTCTCGCGCTCGCGCTCGGTGACTTCGAGCTTGCCCGCAGCGAGTACGAAACCGCGCTGCGGCTCGGCCCGTGGTTCGTGCCTGCCTACGTGAATCTCGCCGACCTCGATCGCCAGATCGAACGCGATGACGAGGCGGAGCGCGTGTTGCGAACCGGACTCGCGCAGCTGGGAGACAGCGCGGAGCTCAGCCACGCGCTGGGCTTGACGCTGGTTCGCCAGGGGCGGACGCCCGCTGCCATCACCGAGTTCGCTCGCGCCGCCGAGTTGGCGCCCGAAATCCCGCGCTATGCCTACGTCCACGGAATCGCGCTGCACTCGGCGGGCGAAACCGATCGCGCGCGGGCCATATTGGTCGACGCGTATCGCCGCCACCCGGGCGATCCATCGCTGTTGACCGGGCTCGTCACGTTGAGCCGCGATGCGGGAGATTTGGAGACTGCGCTCGCGTATGCGGTGGCTTTGGCCGAATTGATTCCCGAAGATCCCGGGGCGCGTCGGCTGCTAGCCGAGATCGAAGCGAGTCGGAGCGGAGAACGGTAGGTCAAGGCGGAGAGCGGTAGACCCAGCGGACCAACGGTAGGCATTCACCGAGAACGCAAGACCTGCGCGAATACCATAAGTCTGTACGAAAGCGATCGGTGTGAATGGTAAACGATGGACCTGATCGAAGAATGGTAGGCCTGAGCGGAAAACAGTAGGCCCAACCAGAGAGCGATCGGTCAGAGCGAAGAACCACAAGTCTGGGTGGGGAACGACAGGGTAGGGGGAGTGGTGTCGAGAATTCGGGTCATTGTCAGCAATCTGCTTACCGCGATGGTCAGCCTCTTGCTGGTCGCGGTCTTGCTCGAGCTGGGCCTGCGGGCGGTGTATTTTTCGGCGGATCCACGCGTGCTCGTCTATCCGCCGGTCGCGAACGAGATCAATGGGCTGCGGGATCCCGATTTCGATTCGGAAATACCGCCCGGCGAATTCCGCATCCTGGCGTTGGGGGGGTCGGCGTTCGTCACCCGGGATTTTCAGCCGAAGATCCAGGCGCTGCTCGACGAGGATCCGCTGTTCGCCAACCAGGGCTTGAAGGTCCGCGTGATCTCCGCGGGCGTTCCCGCGCACATGACCTACGACTCACTCTGGAAGTACCGTTATTGGTACGACGGCTACGACTTCGATCTGGTGATGTTCTACCACGGGATCAACGACGCGCGGGCCAACAACTACCCGCGGGAGGCCTTCCGGGACGACTATACGCAATTCAGTTACTACCAGCGTTTCTGGCCGGCCTTCGATTGGATCGAGCAGCATCCGAGATTGTCGCGGTCGTTTCTCATCAGCTGGGCGATGAAACTCTCGCTCGGCGCCAAGTCGATCCTCGCGCCCGATTTCCAGCGAGAGGCCCCCTACAACAATCCGCTCGACGATCCGTGGCGTGCCGAGGCTGGGGATCTGAAGACGCCGCCGGTATTCGCGCGCAACGTCGAGGCGGTGATGGAATTGGCCGAGGCGCGGAATCAGCTCTTCTTGCTGCTCACCTACACCTACTACGTGCCCAAGGGCTATTCGAACGAGCGCTTTCTCGCGGGGGATCTCGACTACTCGTTTGCGGAGGAGAGCGTTGCGACGGAAGTCTGGGGATGGTCGTATCACGTCGAAGCGGCGATCGAAGCCCACAACGCGGTAATCCGCAAGATCACCGCCGAGCACCCCGAGGTGCTCTTCTTCGACATGGAGCGCTTCATGCCGAAGGACGGCGAGCACTTCATCGACATCTGTCACTGGACGGATCTGGGTCAGGAGCGATTCGCGCAGGGGATCGTCGAGGCCCTGAAGAGCAAGCCGGAGATCATCCGACGCGCACTCGATCGGCGCTGAGCCTGGCGATCAGCGCGGCGATCTGCGGGCGCCGCGCTGCCGTCACCGCGCGCACAGCGCATTGGCCACCGGAGGTACAGCGCGATGGCCGGCGAGTGCACGACGGAGTCATCGGCGCGTGTGCCGCGCAGTTGCCAGAGTGTGTACGGCGCGTGTCCGGCGCGAGTGCGGAGCGACTACCAGCGGGTGCGCAGCGTGAGGCTGCCGGTGCCGCGGTCGAAGCCGCCGCTCGAACCGCCGCCCGACGCGGTCTTGGAGCTGAAGTAGCCGTATTGCAGCGCGACTTCGAGCCAGTCGTTGATCCAGTAGCTGAAGCCACCCGCGGCGCTCCAGATGAACTTCGCTTTCTGGCCGCTCGAGTCCTCGGCGCCCGCGCTGGCTTCGACGTGGTACCAGAGACCCGGGAGCAGTTCGTCGTAGCCGCGCAGTCGGCCCTCCCACGAGTGGTAGACGTTGGGATTGAAATAGCCGTTGTTGAGCACCTTCTCGAAGTCCATCCCCGTGTAGCGCACGGCGAAGTGGGCGCGCGGATCGTTCCAGATTCGCCGCTCGGCTTCGGCCTGCCACCAGGTCTGCTCGTTGCCGTCGGTGAAGTCACCCCAGCGGAAGCGGCCCGTGACCCGCGTCTTCTCGTCGGGCATCACGTCTACGGAGCCCGTCGCATAGGTGGCCTTGATGTTCTGACGCAGCGATTCGACGTTGTCGAACGTGGTGCGGTTGGAACCGACGTCGATGCGGAAGAAATCGTTCGGCCAGAGTGTGAGCCAGGTGTCGTAGGTGAACGGCGCGCTGTCGTCCTGGTGCTTTTCGTCGATCACGTCGACCCAACCGGTACCGTTCCACTCGATGGCGTCGTTGAAGCGATGACGCACGTGCAGGCCCGGGCGGTAGACGAAGATGTCGCTCGAATCGACCGGAGCGCCGACCAGGGCGGGCGGAATCGGCGTCTTCCTCTGGTTCTTGTCTTCCGGATGGTAGAGGTAGGTGTGAAAGCGCGGCCCGACGGTCGTGAGCCCGTCGTTGAACTGGAAGTCCTGGCCGAGTTCCCAGCCCGTGATGCGCAGGTCGTCGCTCTGATGGGACTCGCGGTAGTTGAAGAGCGTTTCGGGCCGCTGGCTGCGCTCGAGTTCTTCCAGCAGGCGCTGTGCATTCTGGTCGCCAGGCGAAAACGCGAGATGGTCGCGCAGCACCTTCTCCGCGCGGTCGGGTCGCCCCATCCAATCGAGCGCCTGTGCGAGCAGCGCGACGCCCTCCGGGTCGTTCGGGTATTCGGCGAGGAAACCCTCGAGCTGCCCCACGGCCCTTCGATGCTGGCCGCGCCAGCTCTGTATGCGCCCGACACTGCGCAGCGCATCGAGGTCCTCGGGGTTGTTGGCGACGAGCGCCTGGTATTCGCGGAGCGCGGGCAGCTGTTGGTCGGTCCACGAGAGCGCGAGCGCGAGCCCGCGCCGCGCGCGTTTCGCCTCGTCCGCCGAGATCCCCGGTGTGTCGAGGGCCTCGCGGTAGAGCGGAACCGCTTCGCTTCCGCGGCCGCCGTAGGTGAGTTGATCCGCGTACTCGCGGAGGATTTCCGGGCGCTTGGAGGGCGCTTCGCCAATCGCGTATTCGAAGGCCCGGATCGATTTGGTGTGCTCGTTGGCCTGCGCGGCCTCGCGCGCGGTGGCGATCCAAGCGTCCGCGGCGGCTTCTCCGGCCCACGTCGGGGGTGGCGCGACCGCGAGTGACAGGCAGAGACCGATCGCCGCAAGAAGGGACTTGCGCGAGTTTCTCATCGCGTACGCGCCTCGATTTTCTGGCTCTGCTCGGTCATCGACCGGCGCGTCACCACCCAGTCTGCGCGGCCGAGCATGTGATCGTACATCGCGACGAGCGAGATCATCGCCTTGAAGAGCGTGAAGAAGAAAACGAAGAACGCGTAGCCGAACCAGCGCAAGGCGTGGTGACGCGCAAAAGCGTTCTTGGCCGCAACCCCGGTCTGGTAGGGGCCGCTCGCGAACGTGATGATCGCCGTGGTCCAGAGATACCAATGAGAGGTGAGTTCGATATGGCCCTGGATCAGCAGCAGGCTCAACAGGATCGGGTAGATCTGCAGCGCAAGGATCGGATAGAGCTCGCGGTACAGCAGCAGGTAGGTCCAGTAGATCTTCTGGGGGGCGCTCAAGTGGCGTGATTTCCAGAAGGCCATCTGGAATTTGATGCTCACCTCGAGCCAGCCCTGCGCCCAGCGCTGACGCTGATACCAGAAGGCGGGAAGGTCTGTTGGGGCGAGCTCCGTCGAAACGATGCTCCGGTCGTTGAGGATGCGGTGGCCCGAGAGCAGCGCGCGAGAGGTTGCGTCGATGTCCTCGGTCAGCATCGTCGCGTCGAAGCGGGTCTCGCGCAGCACCTCGGTCCGCCAGTAGCCGTTGGAGCCACCGAAGATGCCCGTGTCGACGAACAGCGAACGCGCCGCATGGCAGACGCCGTACGTGCACTCGAATTCGACGGCGATCATCTTCGTCAGGAAATTCGTTTCGCTGTTGCGGACCACGTTGCGCCCCTGAACGACGTCGTAGCCGCGCTCGAACCAACGCCAGGCGCGCTTGAAACAGTCCGGCTGCGGGTGGTGGTCTGCGTCGAGGATTCCGACGACCTCGCCGGTCACGACCGGGAGTGCGGCGTTGATGTTCTCGGCCTTCGACTCGCTGCCTTCCACGAGAAGCAGTCGCAGGGATTCGTGACGCGCCTCGAGTTGCTCGAGTTCGTCCTCGACGGGCAGCCGAACCGGGCGATTGTAGGCGAGGATCAGTTCGAAGCCGGCTTCGGGTCGCTGGACGTTGTCCAGGATCTCGGTGAGTGTCTCGATGATGATGTCCTGCTCGTTCGGCAGGTACGCGGCCACGATGAACGAACAGCGCGGCAGTGGGCGCGTCGGCTCTGGGACGTGTGCACCGCTCACGCCGAAGGCGTCCTTGAATTTCCGCTTCCAGCGCTCGGACGAGCCGACCGGCTCTCCAGCGAATCCCGCGTAGCGTCGAAACAGCGCCGCCGTCGCCTCGTAGGTGATCATCAACGCGGTGATCAGGTAGGCGGTCGCGACGAGGGCGTGCAGCCAGAACAGCGAGGCTCCGCCCACCCGCAAGTAGTAGTAGAGAATTGCGGGCACGCCGATCACGACGACGTGCGTGAAGATGATCTTGTCCCAGCCGATTCGTCGTTTCACAGGACCCCTACCATTCATTCCAGCGTCGATGATCTGCTCGCTGACACGGGCACGACCGGGTTCACGCCTCAGCCTAACGGGGCTGCGGGCTCAACTCGAATCGGCTGGCAGGGTTCTTCACTTGACGACGCGACGACGTCAAGGCCCAGCGAAAACCGAACACGTCGCAACCTTGCGGGTATTTCGCATCAGGGTGCGCGGCTTTGGGCGTCGCTCCCGCTGGCCGGATCGCCTCTCCGGCGTCGGCCCTGCGGCGTCGCGAGGGCGTCGGGGCCGCATTCAGCGCGCTTGGCGCCCATAACCCGGTAGGCGGGGGTTCACCTCAAGCTGATGTTGAGGGCACCGACAAGCTGAACTGGGGCAGGGGGCCCCAGCGGGGGTTGCGCGTGCCATGACGGGACGAGTCTTCGAGCGCAAACGGCGCCAGATGCCCTGCACGCTGACACTCGACGGTCGGAACCACGGCGGGCTCATTCTCGACGTTTCCCCCGGGGGGCTGTTCATCCAGAGCAGCGCCAAAATCAAGCCCGGCGACCAGCTCGAGATCCAAACGACCATCCCGGGGGTGGAGGGCCGGGTTCGGATGCAGGTCGAGGTCGTGCGCAAGGTGATCGTCCCGTCGCATCTGCTCAAGGTCGCGCACGGCGGCGTCGGCGTGCGGATCATCAACGCCCCAGAGGGCTACTACCAGTTCATGGAGGCGCTCGGGATCACCGCCGACTCCAGCCGATCGGGGCCCGCGAACTCGAAGAACCGAAGTGCCAACTCAGACCGGATCGCCTCCGGTGCGAAGGCCGAGCCCAAACCGGAACTCAGCGCGGAACTCAGCGCGGAACTCAGCGCGGGACTCAGCGATCCGTCCCCGCGCGTCGCGAAGGCCGAGTCCAAACCGGAGGTCAGCGATCCGTCCCCGCGCGTCGCGAAGGCCGAGTCCAAACCGGAGATCAGCGATCCGCCGCCCCCCCCGCAGCCCCGTTTCAAGGTTCGCATCAAGCAGAGCCAGGGGCCGCGGTCGCGTGCGGTCGAGGTCGCCGCGGAGTCTCACGACGACGCTCGACGCCAGGTGCTCGCAGACGTCGGCGATGGTTGGATCGCGCTCGGTGTGGAGCGCGTCGACGCCGATTAGTCGAGGGCCACGGCTGCGCGAGCGGCGTGGGGATTGCCGGCTCCCACTCGTCCCTTCCACTGGCTGCCCGCGCCGATCCGATACCGGCGCGCTGAATCCAGGGTCATTCCCAGATAGAGCAGGGCTGCCGCGGGCAGAACCAGGCCGAGCGCGGGCGAGCGTCGATAGCGCAGCGCGCTGGGTCTGAAGCTCCACGCCATCGCGAGCCACGCGGACAGCGCCAGCAACGCCGCCCAGACGCTGCCGTGGGCCGCAACGGTCAACGCGACGAGGGGTGGCGAGAGAAACACGAGTGTCATGCCGACGACG
>Ga0326597_10004173_pt1 | contig 20423 bp, 18 predicted proteins | sample RVTome_12_FD_203789 | JGI IMG/M metagenome (GOLD analysis project Ga0326597, IMG submission 203789) | Soil microbial communities from uranium-contaminated site in the Upper Colorado River Basin, Wyoming, United States - RVT100D185 | ecosystem: Environmental > Terrestrial > Soil > Contaminated >...
CCGCCAGACAATTTACACAAAGGCGCGGGCAACATAAAGAGAAGCGCATCACCATCCTTGCCCCACAGGGTTAATTGTTGTTGAACGGATGCCGAGGAGCTCCATCCATGACCAAACGCAAGCCACTCGTCATCGTGACCCGCAAACTTCCCGATGTGGTCGAGACCCGCATGCGGGAACTGTTCAACACCCGCTTGAGCGACGACGACCACGCCATGGCGCAATCCGAATTGATTGAGGCGGTCAAGGAGGCAGAGGTGCTGGTGCCGACGGTGACCGACCGCATCGACAAGGCGGTGATCAACCAGGCGGGCGAGCAATTGAAGCTGATCGCCAATTTCGGCACCGGGGTCGACAACATCGACGTCGAAACGGCCACCATGCGCGGCATCACCGTATCGAACACGCCGGGCGTGCTCACCGAAGATACCGCCGACATGACCATGGCGCTGATCCTGGCGGTGGCCAGGCGCATCATTGAGGGCGCCCAGGTCATCGGTGCCGACAACACCTGGCAAGGCTGGTCGCCCACGTGGATGCTTGGCCGGCGCATCACCGGCAAGCGGCTCGGCATCATCGGCATGGGCCGCATCGGCCAGGCGCTGGCACGTCGGGCCAGGGCCTTTGGCTTGCAGATCCACTATCACAACCGCAAGCCCGTCCACTCCAGCATCGAAGAGGAGCTGGAGGCCACCTACTGGGAAAGCCTTGACCAGATGCTGGCGCGCATGGACATGGTGTCGGTCAATTGCCCGCACACGCCGGCCACGTTCCATCTCCTGTCGGCAAGGCGGCTCAAGCTGATGAAGCCCAATGCCATCCTCGTCAACACGGCGCGTGGCGAGGTGATCGATGAAAATGCACTGGCCCGCATGCTGATGGCCAACGAACTGGGCGGCGTCGGGCTCGATGTGTTCGAGCACGAGCCCGCCGTGAATCCGCGGCTGCTCAAATGCCCGAATGCCGTATTGCTGCCGCACATGGGTTCGGCCACCATCGAAGGCCGTATCGATATGGGTGAGAAGGTGATCATCAACATCAAGACCTTCACCGACGGTCATACCCCGCCCGACCGCGTGCTTCCCGCCATGCTGTAAGCCGGGGCGCACGCGACGCATCGGGCATGAAAAAGGGCACCGGCCAAGGCGCCCTTTTCGACGTTGAAGCGTCGTTATGACGCATCGGTCAACTGGCTTGCTGATCGCCGGCAGCTTCTTCTTGCTGCTTCTTGGAAAGGTCTTCGCCGGTCTCCTGGTCCACCACCTTCATGGACAGGCGCACCTTGCCGCGCTGGTCGAATCCAACCAGCTTGACCTTGACGATATCGCCTTCATTGACCACGTCGGTCACCTTGGCGACGCGCCGCGGTGCCAGTTCGGAGACATGAACAAGACCGTCGCGCGCGCCGAAGAAATTCACGAAGGCGCCGAAGTCGACGACCTTCACGACCTTGCCGTCATAGATTGCGCCGACCTCGGGCTCAGAGACGATCGACTTGATCCACTTGATCGCCGCGTCGATGGAGGGACCCGAAGCCGAAGCCACCTTGACGGTGCCGTCGTCGGAGATGTCGATCTTGGCACCGGTCTTCTCGACGATCTCCCGGATCACCTTGCCGCCCGTGCCGATCACTTCGCGGATCTTGTCGACCGGTATGTTGAGCACCTCGATACGCGGGGCATATTCACCCAGCGCCGGGCGTGATTCCGTGAGCGCCTCGGCCATTTTGGTGAGTATATGCATGCGTCCGTCCTTGGCCTGGAACAGGGCGGTGCGCATGATCTCCTCGGTGATGCCGGTGACCTTGATGTCCATCTGCAACGAGGTGATGCCCTCATCGGTGCCGGCCACCTTGAAGTCCATGTCGCCGAGATGATCCTCGTCGCCGAGGATATCGGAGAGCACGGCGAACTTCTGACCGTCGAGTATCAGGCCCATGGCGATGCCCGCCACCGGCCGTCGCAGCGGCACACCTGCATCCATCAGGGACAGCGAAGCGCCGCATACGGAGGCCATGGACGAGGAACCGTTCGATTCGGTGATCTCCGAGACGACGCGGATGGTGTAGGGGAACTGGTCGCCTGCCGGCAGCAAAGGACGGATGGCACGCCAGGCAAGCTTGCCATGCCCGACTTCGCGGCGGCCGGTAAAGCCGACGCGGCCGGTCTCGCCCACCGAAAAGGGCGGGAAGTTGTAATGCAGCAGGAAGGATTCCTTGTAGGTGCCTTCCAGGGCGTCGACGAACTGCTCGTCATCGCCGGTGCCCAGCGTCGTCACCACCAGGGCTTGGGTCTCGCCGCGGGTAAACAGTGCCGAACCATGGGTACGAGGCAGTACGCCCGCCTCGCAGACGATCTGGCGGACATCGGCAAGGCCGCGCCCGTCGATGCGGCTGCCGGTCTCGATGATATTGCCGCGCACGATCTCTTTTTCGATCTTCTTGAAGACCTCGCCCACCTTGACCGCATCGGGCGCAGTGTCGTCATCGGGCTTGCAGAACTCGCCAACCGCCTCAGCCTTGATCGCAGCCACCCGGTCGCGGCGCTCTTCCTTGCCGGCAATGGCATAGGCATCACGCAACTGTTTGCCGACCAGCTTGCGCATGCCATCGAGCATAGCGGTGTTGTCGGCAAGGGCGAGGTCGCGCGGCTCACGGGCGGCTCGCTCGGCCAGCCTGATGATCGCCTCGATCACCGGCTGAAACTCGCGGTGACCGAACATGACGGCCCCGAGCATGGTATCCTCTGCCAACTCCTTGGCTTCCGACTCGACCATGAGTACGGCATCGGCAGTGCCGGCAACCACCAGATCGAGATCGCTCTCCTTCACCTGCTCGATGGTCGGGTTGAGCACATAGGCGCCCTCGATAAGGCCGACGCGGGCGGCACCCACCGGCCCGAAGAACGGCACGCCCGAAAGGGTCAACGCCGCCGACGCACCAACCATGGCGACAATGTCGGGATCGTTTTCCAGGTCGTGCGAGAGAACGCTGATGATCACCTGGGTCTCGCACTTGAAGCCCGGCGCAAACAGCGGCCGGATCGGTCGATCGATGAGGCGCGAAACCAGCGTCTCCTTTTCCGACGGGCGACCTTCGCGCTTGAAGAAGCCGCCCGGAATCTTGCCGGCGGCATAGGTCTTTTCCTGATAGTTCACGGTGAGCGGGAAAAAGTCGAGACCGGGCTTGGGCGTCCGTTCAGCGACAACAGTGGCCAGCACCGTGGTCTCGCCATAGGTGGCGAGCACTGCGCCGTCGGCCTGACGGGCCATGCGCCCGGTCTCCAGTCGCAACGGGCGGCCGCCCCACTCAAGTTCCTCTACATGGATATTGAACATTCCAATTCCTTCCGAACGCCCTTCGCCACACTATTCGCGTCAACCACATCTCGGCGGCATCCCCACTTGGGCCTCAAAGGCGAACGACCCCATTGCCATTCACCGTATGTGGGATTGGCGAACGGCGACCCCTGTCGCCATTCGCCCGGCCTTGCTAGATCAGGATGATATTGGCTTGAATTAAGCCAATATCATAAACCTGATCGATTCCAAGAAGATAGAGCATGATTTTTTCCGAAAAGTGCGTGCACTTTTCGGATCATGCTCTAGAGCCTCGCTGACCGGTTTCCCCGGGCGGTTTCATGCCTCGACATGATGCACGGAGAATGACGGTCAGAAATTCACGCACCTGCAAGCGGATGGTCACCGCCCGTCGTTCTGGACGATGCCAGAAATCAGCGGCGAATACCCAGCCGCTCGATGAGCGTACGATAGCGCTCGTTGTCCTTGCCCTTCACATAGTCCAGCAGCTTGCGGCGCTGGCTCACCATCTTGAGGAGCCCGCGACGCGAGTGATTGTCCTTCTTGTGGGTCTGGAAATGATCGGTGAGGTTCTTGATGCGCTCCGTAAGGATCGCCACTTGTACCTCGGGTGAGCCGGTATCATCGCCGACAGTTGCATATTCCTTGATCAGCGCCTGCTTGCGCTCGGCCGTAATCGACATCGGATAACTCCTTTTCGCTAATGCGGTCGCGCCGCTCAATTCACACTCAATACACGCCTCGCCCGCAGCACCCCGCCGGCGATTTCGCCGATCGCGACGGCCTCACCCTGCCAGGTGACGAGCACGACCGGTTCGGCGACCGGCGCATTGGCTCCCCGTAGGATGACGGATTGTCCCTGCTTCAGACGCGCGGCGTCTGCCGTGGCGACGGCCAGCGCCGGGATGTCGTCCAGCGCGGTCGCGACAGGCAGTAACACCTGGTCAATGGCCTCACGGCCGGGGCCTTTATGGCGCAAGTCCTGCAGCATTTCCAGCGAAATCATCTGCGCTTCGCCGAACGGCCCGACACGGGTGCGACGCAAGCTCATCACGTGACCGAAGACGCCGAGCTGGCGGCCCATATCGCGTGCAATAGCGCGCACATAAGCACCCTTGCCGCACTCGGCTTCCAATGTCGCGCTGTCGCTGTCAGCCACGACGAGCCGCAGGCTGGAAATTTCCACCGGGCGCGCCGCCAGTTCCACCATCTCGCCGCTGCGGGCCAGATCATAGGCCCGTTCGCCGGCGACCTTGATGGCGGAAAACTGCGGTGGCACCTGATCAATGACGCCGGTAAAGCGCGGCAGGAGCGTTTCGATTTCCAACCGCGCCGGGCGCTTGTTCGACGATTCTACAACCGTGCCTTCGGCGTCATCGGTCGTGGTTTCGGCGCCCCAGCGCACGGTAAAACGGTAGGCCTTGGCACTGTCCATGGCATAAGCGACGGTCTTGGTCGCCTCACCAAGAGCGATGGGCAGGATACCAGTGGCCAGCGGATCAAGAGTTCCCGCATGGCCGGCCTTGGCTGCTTCGAACAGGCGTTTGACCGCGCCAACGGCCGCCGTCGAGGTCATGCCCAGAGGCTTGTCGAGGGCCAGCCAGCCGTTCACCGGCCGGCCACGCCGGGTGTGCGCCATATTCAGTGGTCCTCACCGTCGCCGGCGATATCGCGCTTGACCACCGGGTCCTCGAACAGCCGGTCGATGCGGCTGGCGTAATCGAGCGAGGTATCAAGGCGGAAACGGATATCGGGCATGAACCTGAGCTTCAGGCGCGGCGCCAGCAGGCCGCGGATGAAGCGATGATGGCGCTTCAGAGCGCCCACCAGTTGGTCGCCTTCACCCGTCAGGAACGGCCGCACCCAGCAGGTGGCGGTTCTCAGATCGGGTGTCATCGTCACCTCGTATACGGTGACGCCGATACGCTCAATGATCGGATCGATGATCTCGCCGCGCGCGAAAATCGCGGAGAGCTCGTGGCGGATGAGTTCGCCAACCCGCAGCTGGCGCTGGCTTGGAGCGGAAGATCTCGACATGGCTTGCTCAAGCAGCCTTGGTGACGGAGCCTCGGTGCCCCGTCAAAGCTTGCGCTGCACTTTCTCCACGCGGTAGCACTCGATGACATCGCCGGCCCGCATGTCCTGATAGTTCTCGAACGCCATGCCGCATTCCTGGCCGGCCACCACTTCCTTGACCTCGTCCTTGAAGCGCTTGAGGGTCGAGAGTGTGCCCTCGTGCGCCACGACATTGTCACGCACCAGACGCACCTGAGCGCCGCGCTGCACCACGCCTTCGGTGACGCGGCAACCGGCCACCTTGCCAATCTTCGAGATGTTGAAGACCTCGAGGATTTCGGCATTGCCGAGGAAAGTTTCACGCAGCGTCGGCGCTAACAGGCCCGACATTGCCGCCTTCACGTCATCCACGAGATCGTAGATGATGTTGTAGTAGCGGATTTCGATGCCGGCGCGTTCGGCCGCTTCACGGGCTTGGGCGTTGGCGCGCACATTGAAGCCGAGAATGACAGCATTGGAGGCCGTGGCGAGCTGTACGTCGCTTTCCGAGATGCCGCCCACCGCATAATGGATAGCGCGGGCCTGAACCTCGTCAGTTCCCAGCTTGTCGAGCGCTTGCACGATGGCCTCGGCCGAACCCTGCACGTCGGCCTTGATGAGGACCGGAAACTCCTTGTGGCCGGCATCCTTCAGCTGACTCATCATCTGCTCGAGCGAGGAACGGGCAGCCGGCGCGCCGCGCAGTTCGCGACGCTTGCGCTCGCGGTAGTCGGTGATCTCGCGAGCCCGGCTTTCCGATTCAATCACCACGAGATGATCACCGGCTTCGGGCACGCTGTCGAGACCTAGGACCTCCACCGGTACCGAGGGACCTGCTTGCTTGACCTGCTCGCCGCGATCGTTGACGAGGGCGCGCACGCGGCCCGAAGCGGTGCCGGCCACCACGATGTCGCCGGTCCTGAGCGTGCCGCGCTGCACCAGTACAGTGGCGATGGGGCCGCGGCCACGATCAAGCTGGGCCTCCACCACGATGCCGTCACCAGGACGGTCGGGATTGGCCCTCAGTTCCAGCACCTCGGCCTGCAGCACGATCATTTCGAGCAGCTTGTCGAGATTGGTACCCTTGATGGCGGAGACTTCCACCTCGATGGTGTCGCCGCCCATACTCTCCACGACCACTTCGTGGCTGAGCAGATCGGTGCGCACGCGGTTGGGATCGGCGGCGGGCTTGTCGATCTTGTTGATTGCCACGATCATCGGCACTTTGGCGGCACGGGCATGATTGATGGCCTCGATGGTCTGCGGCATGACACCGTCGTCAGCGGCCACCACCAGCACCACAATATCGGTCGCCTTGGCGCCGCGGGCGCGCATGGCGGTGAAGGCGGCATGGCCGGGAGTGTCGATGAAGGTGATCGGGCCGCCCAGCGTTTCGACCTGATAGGCACCGATATGCTGGGTAATGCCGCCGGCCTCGCCCGCCACCACGTTGGCATGGCGGATGGCATCGAGCAGCGATGTCTTGCCATGATCGACATGGCCCATGACGGTTACCACCGGCGGGCGCGGCAGCAACGCTCCAACCGTGTCGACATCGCCCATCAGGCCCTCTTCGACATCGGCTTCGGAAACCCGCTTCACCGTGTGGCCGAATTCCTCGGCCACGAGCTGGGCCATGTCGGCCTCGATGATATCGTTGATCTTGTGCATATCGCCCTGTTTCATCAGCAACTTGATGACATCGACGGCGCGCTCGGCCATGCGGTTGGCAAGTTCCTGGATGGTGATCGCCTCGGGGATGACCACGTCGCGAGCAATCTTCTCCTTGGTCGGCTGGAAGCCGGAAGCCTGTTTCTTCTGACGTTCCTGGCGGCGGCGCAGCGCGGCCATCGACCGCGCCCGCTCCTCGTCTTCGTTGAGGGCATTCGATATGGTGAGCTTGCCACGCCGGCGCTCGGCGTCGGTGCGCACTTTGGCTGGCTGCTGCGGCTTGGCGTCGCGGCGCGCCTTGCGCGCCCGACTTTCGCCCTCATCCTCAGCCTCTGCCGTAGCGGCAGTGGCTGTGTCAATGCGCCGCGCCGTGTCTTCGGCGCGGCGTTTTTGTTCAACTTCAGCCTGGCGGCGGGCTTCCTCTTCGGCCTTGCGTGCCTCGGCGACAGCTCGCTCGACGGAGCCGCGCTGCTCTTCCTCGGCACGGTGGCGGGCATCTTCCTCGGCGCGCTTGCGATCCTCGGCCTCACGCACCCGCGCTCCGACGAGGGCGCGCTCGCGCGCTCCCTTTTCTTCGTCGGTCAGCGTACGCAAGACCATCCCGGGGCGGGCGGGCTGGCGCTGCTCGGGACGGGGCGCTGCCTCCGGCCGCGGCGTTTCGCGCTGCGGCTGCGGGCTGGGTTCTTGCGGCTTGCCGGGTTGGGCAATGGTGCGCTTGCGCTTGGTCTCAACGACCACCGGCTTGGTGCGGCCATGCGAAAAATTCTGCCGCACCCGTCCAACCGTCTCGGTCGTCGAGCGTCTCAGATTCAACTTGCGCCCGGTCATGCCAGGCTTGCGGTCTTCGGTATCGTTCGTTTCAGTCATTCTTTTGGTATCACCTCAGCGCGCGACGGGTCCCGATACTTCTCCAGCCTGCGCACTGCTGCCGCGAGCTTGTCGGCAAGCGGGCCCGCAGCCACGGCAGCATGTATCACATTTACCCGTCCCAATGCCAAACCCAATTGCTCGCTATTGAAGCATTCGACCAGTTCGCCCCCGGCCGAAGCCTTCGCCACACGTCCGGCAAGCTTCCGGCGACCGTCAGGCGCACCGTCGCAAGCCGCAAGAAGAAGGCGCACTCGCGCACCAGCAATCACCTCTTCGACCTTACCGAAGCCCTGCACCACCAGGCCTGCCTTGTTGGCCAAGGCCAGGAGACCGAGAGCATCACGCTCAAGCAGATCCTCGATTCGATCCGGCAGACTTGCATCGACCGTGCAGGCGGTGCGCAGTGCGCGGGCGAACAGCTTGCGCTGGCAAGCCCCGGCAACGGCTTCACGCGACAGGCTCACCCAGGCGCCGCGGCCGGGAAGCTTGCAACGCAGATCCGGTACCACTCGCCCGTCCGGCGAACAGACAAAACGAAGCAACTCCGCCGCGTCCATCGTCCGGCGATGCACGATGCAGGTCCGCTCCGCCACGTCGTCGTCCATCGTAGCCGTCATATGCGCACCAGCTGCAATCAGTCTTCCTCGCGCCCGCTTGCTGTTTCGGCTTCACCGATTTCGGTTTCCTCGATCTCGGGCAGTGGCTCGATCCAACCGGCAGCGAGGCGCGCGGCCATGATGACGGCCTCGGCCTCAGGCCCGGATACATCGAGTTCACTGAAGGCGCCTGCATGATTGATCACATCACCGTCCTTGCGCTCGCTCCAGCCAATCAAATCATCGGTGGCGCAACCGGCCAGGTCTTCAAGGCTGAGAATACCGGCCTCGCCCAAGGCTACAAGCATGGCAGGCGTTAGCCCGTCCACAGCAGCCACCGCGTCATCGACGCCCAGTTCCTTGCGCCGTGCCTCCTGCACGGCGGCCACCTTGTCGAGATGCTCGCGCGCCCGGGTCTGGAGTTCCGTGGCGGTTTCCTCGTCGAGACCATCGATGGAGGAAATCTCATCAAGGTCGACAAACGCCAGCTCGTCCACGGTATCGAAGCCCTCCGATGCAAGAAGCTGGGCCAGCATCTCATCCACATCAAGAGCGGCAATGAAGCGCTCGGTGCGTTCGGCAAATTCTTTCTGGCGGCGCTCGGATTCCTCGGCCTCGGTCATGATGTCAATTTCCCAGCCGGTGAGCTGGGAGGCCAGACGCACATTCTGGCCGCGTCGACCGATGGCCAGCGACAGCTGTTCGTCGGGGACCACAACCTCGATGCGCTCGGCATCCTCATCAAGCACCACCTTGGCGACCTCAGCCGGGGCCAGCGCATTGACGATGAAGGTGGCGGCATCTGGCGACCAGGGAATGATATCGATCTTCTCGCCCTGCAGTTCGTTCACCACCGCCTGAACGCGGCTGCCACGCATGCCCACGCAGGCACCTACCGGATCGATGGAAGAGTCCTTGGAGCGCACGGCGATCTTGGCGCGACTGCCGGCGTCGCGGGCAACCGAGACCACCTCTACGATGCCGTCATAGATCTCCGGCACCTCCTGGCGGAACAGCCGTGCCATGAATTCCGGATGGGTGCGCGACAGAAAGATCTGCGGGCCGCGTTGTTCGCGCCGCACATCGTAGATATAGGCGCGGGCCCGGTCGCCGGTGCGGAAATTCTCGCGTGGCAGCGCTTCGTCGCGGCGAATGATGGCCTCGCCGCGTCCCAGATCAACGATGACGTTGCCATACTCGACGCGCTTGACCACACCATTGACGATATCGCCGATGCGATCTTTGTATTCCTCGTACTGGCGCTCGCGTTCGGCGTCACGCACCTTCTGCACAATAACCTGCTTGGCGTTCTGGGCGGCGATACGGCCGAAATCCACGGGAGGCAGCGATTCGGAAATAAAATCTCCAATCTGGGCGGCCGGATTGCGGTGCCGTGCTTCGGCGAGCGTGATCTGCGTCGCCTCGTTCTCTACGGTCTCGGCCACCTCGAGCAGACGGGCGAGACGGATCGCACCGGTCTTGGGATCGATCTCGGCGCGAATATCGTTCTCGGCGCCATAACGCGAGCGGGCTGCACGCTGGATCGCGTCCTCCATCGCGGCCAGCACCAGCGATTTTTCGATCGCCTTTTCGCGCGCTACGGCATCGGCGATCTGCAACAGCTCGAGCCTGTTTGCACTAACTGCCGGTTCAGTCATCGGTCAAACTCCCATCCGTGGTTGCATTGTCCAAATCCGTTATCCAGTCGCTACCGTCAGCGGAAGCAACCGGCGCGTTGTTCCGCGTCGCAGTGATAAGCGCATCGGTCATAACCAGGCGCGCCTCGGCGACGTTGTCAAAGGCAAGGCCGATCAGGACCTCTTCGCCACCCGCCTCGGACGGGGGCAGGAAAAGCCGCACCTCGCCATCGGCAAAACCCTCCAGCATCCCGCGAAACCGGCGGCGCCCATCGATGGGCTCAAGCATCTCGATTTTCGCCTCGTGCCCGGCCCAGCGTTCGAAATCCTCTGGCCTGACCAGGGGCCGGTCGATACCCGGCGAGGAGACCTCCAGCATATAGGAACCAGCTACGGGATCCTCAACATCGAGCAGTGGCGAAATTGCCCTTGATGCCTTCTCGCAATCGTCGATCAGAAATGATCCATCGGGCCGCTCGGCCATGATCTGCAGGATCCGGCCATCCTGGCCGGTCAAGCGAACCCGCACCAGTCGGTAGCCGAGACCATCGAGCACCGGCTCGACCAGCCCGGCGACCCGTCGGGCAACTCCCGTTTCTCGTGCCAGTCGAGCCTGCGTCACGCTCCTTTGTCCTCTCCGGCCTGCGGCCTGGCGCAGGTAACAAAAAAGCGGGCCCCGCAGGACCCACCCCCAACATCCCGGCCTAAGCTGATCCGCATCAGGCAAGGTTATATGAGAATGAACTCTTCGCCGGGCTTATACACGTTACAGCGCCAAGGTTGCAAGCCCTGCGCCAACCCTGCGGCCAGCTTCAATCGGGCCGGCGGCGAAAATTCAGATAGGCCGACCGTCGTCCCGCCGCCATGGCCTTTTCCTCATATCGCGTCTTTAGCCAGTCACCCGGGCGTTGACGCCAATCGCTCGCTGCCTTCGCGCACCACTCAAATCCGCCGTGACGATGCAGAGCCGTCAGTGTCCAGGCAATGTAGGTCGCCATATCGCTGGCGATGCACAAGTCGCCGCCGGGGCGCAGCACCCGGTGAAGGCTCGCGAGATTTGCTGCGTTAACGAACCGCCGTTTCCAGTGTCGCCGCTTGGGCCACGGATCGGGATAGAGCAGGAAGACGCGATCAAGAGTGGCATCGCCGAGGAGGTCGAGAACATCCCGTGCATCCCCGTGGTGAATGCGGATGTTGCCTAGATTCTCGCGCTCGATGACGGCAAGGACCTTGGCGACACCATTGAGGAAGGCTTCGCACCCGATCAGGCCGACATCGGGGTTGCGGAGCGCCTGCCAGATCAAATGCTCGCCGCCGCCAAACCCGATATCCAGCCAAACCGATCGGCAAGCTTCGTCGAAAAGACGCTGCGGCTCGGCCAAAAAGCGCGGTCGAGCCGCAAGGTTCAACTCCGCGCGGGTAGCCTCAACTCGACGGGCTTGAGCGGCGCGCAGCCTGGGCCCCACGCGGCGGCCGTAAAGCCTCAGCCGGGCGCCACCGGTGTCGTCACCCCCGGTCATGTTCTAATTCCAAGACCACTCTCGCTGACCGGACTGGCGGGCTCAGCACACGGCGTTGCGCAGAGCATCCACCAGGTCGGTCTTCTCCCAGGAAAAACCACCATCGACGTCCGGCGACCGGCCAAAATGTCCGTAGGCCGATGTCCGCGCATAGATGGGACGGTTGAGGTCGAGATGCCTGCGGATGCCGCGCGGGGTGAGGTTCATCACCTCGCCCAGGGCACGTTCGAGCTTTTCCTCATCGACTTTGCCTGTGTCATGCAGATCGACATAAATCGACAGCGGCCGTGCAACGCCGATAGCATAAGAAAGCTGGATGGTGCAACGATCGGCAAGATCGGCGGCGACTACGTTCTTGGCCAGATAGCGCGCCGCATAGGCCGCCGAACGGTCGACCTTTGTAGGATCCTTGCCCGAGAATGCGCCACCACCGTGGGGAGCGGCGCCGCCATAAGTATCGACGATAATCTTGCGCCCGGTGAGACCACAGTCGCCATCCGGTCCACCGATGAAGAACTTGCCGGTCGGATTGACATGCCAGATGGTCTCATCGCCGACCCAGCCTTCAGGCAGCGCCTCACGACAATAGGGCTCGATGAGAGCGCGAACGTCGCCCGAACTCATCGATTCGTCGAGATGCTGGTGAGAAACCACGATCTCGCGCACGCTGACCGGTCGGCCTTCCTCATAACGAACCGTAATCTGGCTCTTGGAATCCGGCCCCAGCCGCGACTCGGCGCCGGAATGGCGCGCTTCAGCCAGGCGCTGCAGAATGCGATGAGCATAGTAGATCGGTGCCGGCATCAGGTCCGGGGTCTCGCGGCATGCATAGCCGAACATGATGCCCTGGTCGCCGGCGCCCTCGTCCTTGTTGCCAGCGGCATCGACGCCCTGGGCAATGTCGGCCGACTGGCCATGCAGCAGAACCTCGAATTCGGCGTTCTGCCAGTGGAAACCCGCCTGCTCGTAACCGATGTCGCGAATGGCCTGGCGGGCCACATCGATGATCATGTCAGTCCCAACGCTGGCGGGACCGCGGTATTCGCCGGCAATCACCACCCGGTTGGTCGTGGCCAGCGTTTCGCAGGCCACTCGAACCTGATTTACGTCAAGACCGGCTCTCGGCGCTTCGCGATAAAAGAGATCGACGACTTCGTCGGAAATCCGATCGCAGACCTTGTCGGGATGGCCTTCGGAAACAGACTCGCTGGTGAACAGGTAATCGCTGCGCGGCACGGACCTTCTTCCTTCATGACAGCACCGGCGAGAGCCGGGAACAATGCGCGAGAATGCACCCCGAACCACAGCCCGGGACGCAAAGACGGCGCACTAGTGGCAGGCATGGCCCGGCCCGTCAAGACAGCTTTGCCGCAAGTAGGGGCCGGCATCGCCGCGCTGGCGATCAGCCGGACTGTCCAGCCAGCGTCTTGACCAGGTCGACCACCCGGCGCCTGACGTCGGGACTGGCGATTTCGCTGAAGGCGCGGTTCAGTTGCAGTCCTTCCGACGAGTTGATAAACCCGATAATCGATTCCTGCTTGCCCGGTTCGGCGAAACCGCCGGCGCTCGGCATTTCAATATCGGCAGGCATGTCCTCGAAGAAAAATTGCACCGGCACGTCGAGAATTTGCGCCATTTGGTAGAGTCGGCTGGCGCTTACCCGGTTCGAACCTTTTTCGTATTTCTGTACCTGTTGAAAGGTCAACTCCAGCTTCTCGCCAAGCTTTTCCTGGCTGAGACCGATCAGCATGCGCCGCATGCGGACCCGGTTGCCGACGTGCACGTCAATCGGATTTGGATTTCTTCTAGCCATTTTTGTACTCTCAGATCGTAAGCCCCCGATCTGGATCCCAGGCACCAGTCGCCGACGATGCGTCACTGGCACGCACCCTAGCCTGAAGAGGAGGGCGCGCGAGTTTCTAGGCCGCTTCTACCACAAGGTGCAAGAGAAAAAGTGCGCATACCTAACGACATTTGTCATTGGGCGGAAATATATTTAAAGCCTCTTTCCCAAAGGCAATATCGATTCAGGCGAACATTTTCGCCAAAATCCGATCGCCCCGCCAACGAGTCCGGCGATCAGCAGCACAAAGATTTTATCGCCGAACCGGCCGTAAAGCGTCGGGCCCGCCGGCCGGGGAAGCGGGGTTGTCAACACCCCGACAACGCCCAGATCCAGGCGTTTGAGTACGTTGCCGCGCGAGTCGATAACGGCGGATATGCCGGTGTTGGCCGCCCGCAACAGGGGGATGCCTTGCTCGATGGACCGAAAGCGGGCCTGCGCCAGATGCTGGGCCGGACCCGCCGAAGTGCCGAACCAGGCATCGTTAGTGACGTTGACCAGCCACTCCACTCGCGAAGCGCTGACGGAGGCCGCAAGGGGAAAAATCGCTTCATAGCAGATCAGCGCTAAAAAGCCTGGCAAACCGGCGATCGCGACCGGCGCTGGCGCCCTGCCGGCGGTGAAACTCAGCGGCACCGGCACCAGCTTGCGCAGACCCAATGGCGCAAGGACACTCTCGAACGGCAGAAATTCGCCGAACGGAACGAGACGGTGCTTGTCATAGGCAACGGTCATGCTGCCCGCCTTGTCGATGACCAGCACGGAATTGAAAACCTGCATGAAGCCCCCGGGCGCCGGTTCGCGCCGGATGGCGCCGAAAATGAGCACCCCGTCTGGTGGCAGCCCGTCTGCGATTTGCTGGCGCAAGTCGGGCAACTCCGCCACGAGATCGGGTAAGGCCGTCTCCGGCCATATGATGACGGGGCGACCGGACGCGCCGTCGGTCCGCACTCTTGCGGTGAGATCGAGATAGCGGGCGAGGATGTCATCCCGGCGCTCGCGTTTCCACTTCATGGTCTGGGGAATGCTGGCCTGCACGATGGATACCGATACATCGTCGCGCAGACCCGGTCCCTGTCCCGACAGGCGCCAGGTGCCACCAGCCCAGCACAGGCCGAGCGCAACGAGCGATACCGCAGCCAGACGAAAGGCCGGCCGCCCGCCGGGCCGCCATAGCATGGCCGGTATCAGTGACCACACGAGAACCAGCATCGTCAGACCATAGATGCCGGTAACAGAAGCTGTCTGGGCCAGCGCGGCGCTGGCATCGGCCGCATAGCCGGGGAGGTTCCAGGGAAACCCGCTGAGCAGATGGCCGCGCAGCCATTCGGCCACCGAGAGCGCTGCGACAACCGCCAGAAGGTCGCCCGCCCCCCTTGTCCACCAGCGCATGACCAGCGCCGTTGCCGCGGCCCAGTAGAGGGCGAGGCCCGCCGGCAGCAGGATGACGACAAACGGAATGAGCCAGGCGAAGATGTCGGACTCCACCCGAAAGGCCTCGGCAACCCAGGACAGGGAAAAAATGAACCAGCCGATGCCCCAACTCCAGCCGGCCATCGCAGCCGCCCGGCAACGTCGCGCAACGCTCGCTTCATGGCGCGCGACATGATCGAGAATCCACACCAGCGCGCTGAAGGCCACCGGCAAGGCCGGCCAGATGTCCCAGGGCGGCAGGGCCAGCGACCCCAGCAGCCCGGCACAGCCCGGCATAACCCCGCGCCAGAGCACCGCGCGCGCGCTACCGGGCCAGATGTTCGCCAGCATGGGCAAGACCGGTTCTATTCCGCCGGTGTCGATTCGGGGCGGGGCGGGCGGGCAGGGCGCTGACGGGTATGGATCTTGATCTTGCGCACCCGGCGCGGGTCGGCCTCGAGAATCTCGAATTCGACGCCGCCAGGATGGCGGATCAGTTCACCGCGCACCGGCACGCGACCCAGCATGGCAAACATCAACCCGCCGAGGGTGTCCACGTCCTCCTCATCCTCTGCGGGCAACAGGTCCATGCCAAGCTGCGCTTCCACATCGTCGATGTCGGCTCGCGCATCGGCCAGAAAGCTGCCATTTTCGCCTGGCTTGATCAGCGTTGACTCATCCTCGTCATGCTCGTCGGCAATATCGCCAACGATTTCCTCGACCAGGTCCTCGATCGACAGCAGGCCATCGGTGCCGCCATATTCGTCAACGACAACAGCCATGTGGATGCGGGTCGATTGCATCTTCACCAGGAGATCGGCGGCCGGCATGGAGGGCGGCACGAAAAGAAGCTGCCGGACAATGCCGGTGTCGCTCACCGGCCGATCGAGATCGCCAGATGCAATCGACAGTCCTCCGGCACCCGGCCGGTCGTCGTTTGCCGGACGGCGCTTGTTCTTCCTTGGGTCGCGGGCCCGTTCTCCCAGCCAGCGCAGCAAATCCTTGATGTGAACCATACCCACGGGTTCATCCAGGGTTTCCCGGTAGACCGGCAGGCGCGAATGGTTGGCCTCGGTGAACAGCTTGAGCAACTCGCGAACGCTCGCCCCCTCCTCAATAGCGATGATATCGGCACGCGGTACCATGACATCGTCGACCCTGAGATCGCCAAAACGCAAGAGGTTGACCATCATGGAACGGGCCTCGGGTCCGATCGGGCCGGCGGCGGACGGCGTCACATGCTCGTCGATCACACCGTCGAGGCTAGTATGCAAGTCCGGCTCGCGATGATTGGCGAACCACCCCTTGACCCGACGCAGGAGACCCGCACGGAAAGGTTCTGACTGGCGGATTTCTCCGGCCTGAAGTTTTTGCTCGTCGTCCATATCTTTTCCGGATGCAACCGCAATCTACCTGGTCACGCCTGCAACTGCTTCATAGGGATCGGGAATACCGAGACCGGTCAACGTCTTGATCTCGAGCGCCTGCATCACCGAGGCTGCCTCGTCGGTCTCATGCTCATGACCGGCCAGATGCAGCACGCCATGAACAATAAGATGAGCCAGGTGATTTTCCAATGTCTTGCCCTGTTCTTGTGCTTCCCTCGCAACCACCCCCCAAGCAAGGGCAATATCACCGAGAGGCTGCACTATAGCATGCCGTCCCGCCGGCAGGGGCGCGGCGGGAAACGACAGCACGTTGGTTGGGCGATCCTTGCCGCGCCATTGCCGGTTGAGCTCGGCCACGACAGCATCGTCGGTCAGCAGCACGGTGACGCTCACTTTGCCGGTAATGCCGACGGCCGCCACAGCCGCCGTCGCCGCGCGCTGTATCTGCGCCTCAGGCTCGAACAGCACTGACCAGCCTGACGCTTCGATGAGTACATCCAGATCGACGCCGTCATCCACGCCAGATGCTGCACCAGCGCGCCGGGCGTTCATGCCCGGGGATTCCCATGGTCGGCTTCATAGGCCTCGACGATGCGGGTCACCAGTTCGTGGCGCACGATGTCCGCGGAGGTGAAGGTGACATGGCCAATGCCGGACACGCCGGCAAGCAGCCGCAATGCCTCGCCGAGCCCCGACTCAACTCCGCGCGGCAGGTCGATCTGGGTGGGATCGCCGGTAACAACCATGCGACTGCCCTCGCCAAGGCGCGTCAGAAACATCTTCATTTGTGGCGAGGTGGCGTTCTGGGCTTCATCGAGAATCACGAAAGCCGACGACAGTGTGCGCCCCCGCATGAAAGCGAGAGGCGCTATCTCGATGGTGCCTTCGGCCAGACCACGGGCCACCAGTGTAGCCGGCATCACGTCGTAGAGTGCGTCGTAGAGCGGCCGCAGATAGGGGTCGACCTTCTCCTTGACATCGCCCGGCAGGAAACCGAGCCGCTCGCCCGCCTCCACCGCAGGTCGCGACAAGATGATGCGGTCGATGCGGCCCTGTTCCAGTTCGGCGGCCGCACAAGCAACGGCCAGATAAGTTTTGCCGGTACCGGCCGGGCCGGTGCCGAAAACAAGGTCGTGGCGGCCAATTGCCTCGACATAGGCACGCTGGCGCGGCGAGCGCGGTACCACCGTCTTCTTGCGCGTACGCACCGCCGCTGCATCGCTATCGCCGTCCTGGGGGCTTTCGGTCATGCGGATGGCGCCAGCGACATCTCCGGGAATGACGTCATGGCCGCGGCTGGCCCGCAAATACAGATGCTGGAGGACCTGGCGGGCCCGCTCGCGCTTGCCGGCGTCACCGCTCAGGGCAACGCGGTTGCCGCGCGGAGTGATGGTGACGCCGAGACGCTGCTCGATCAACGCCAGATGTTCGTCATGTTCGCCGAAAACCGTGGTCAGCAGCCGGTTGTCATCGAACGCAACGATAAGATTGTCTGCGGTGCCGTTGCGTCCGCCTGCCAGCTGTTTGCCGTTCCTGCCTGTCATGCCGTGTGATCAACACCCTCTATGGCGCCGTTGCCGGACGGCCTGCGTCGGGCGGCGGGAATCACATTCGTCGCATCAACAATATGAGCCGAAAGCGAATTGGCGCCAACGGCATCAACACATACTACAACCAGATCACCGATGCGCGCTTCGCCGGCGTCCAGATGCACGGACTGAAGATAAGGCGAGCGTCCCACGAGTTGGCCTGGATGGCGGCCCGGCCGCTCGAGCAGCACTTCGACGCTGGCGCCCAGCATGGCCAAGTTGAACGTCTTGTGCTGGGCGGCGAGCAGATCCTGCAGCCGCCGCAGCCGTTCATGCTTGATGGCCTCGGGTATCTGGTCGACCCGCTCGGCGGCAGGGGTGCCGGGGCGCGGGGAAAACTTGAATGAATAGGACTGGGCATAGCCGACGTCGCGCACCAGCGCCAGGGTCGCCTCAAAGTCGGTGTCGTCCTCACCGGGAAAGCCGACGATGAAGTCGCTGGAAAGCGCAATGTCCGGGCAGGCTGCACGGATGCGGGCCACGAGATCGAGATAGAACGCCGCGTCGTGACGGCGGTTCATGGCTGCTAGCACACGTTCGGAACCCGACTGCACCGGCAAATGCAGATAAGGCATGAGACGGGGGTTGGCGCCATGGGCGGCGATGAGTTCCTCGTCCATGTCGCGCGGATGGCTGGTCGTATATCTTATGCGCTCGATGCCCGACACCCGAGCGAGGCGGTCGATGAGGCGCGCCAGCGATGTCAGCGTGCCGCCGGCGCCCTCGCCGCGGTAGGCATTGACGTTCTGGCCGAGCAGCGTCAATTCGCGCACGCCGGCAGCGGCCAGACCTTCGGCCTCGGCGACGATCTGGGCGACGGGACGCGAATATTCGGCACCGCGCGTATAGGGCACCACGCAGAAGGTGCAGAACTTGTCGCAACCCTCCTGCACGGTGACAAAGGCGGTGACACCGCGCGGCAGGGGCGGGGCGGGGGGCTGCTTTTGCAGCATTTCGAACTTTTCCTCGGCGGGAAATTCGGCGGCTACGATCTGACGCTCGCCCTTTTCGAGCCGTGCCACAAGATCGGGCAGGCGGTGGTAGGTTTGCGGGCCAAACACCAGATCGACGACACCAGCACGGCGAATGATCTCTTCGCCTTGGGCTTGGGCAACACAGCCGGCAACCGCGATTCGCTTGTCCGGCCGGCTGCCCTCGTCGACCCGCTTGAGACGGCGCAGGCGCCCGATCTCGGAATAGACCTTCTCGGCAGCCTTCTCGCGGATATGGCAGGTATTCAGGATGATCAGGTCGGCATCCTCGGCCCTTTCGGCCGCGACGTAACCATGATTCGAGAGAATTTCGCCCATGCGCTGACTGTCATAGACATTCATCTGGCAGCCGTAGGTTTCAATGAAAAGCTTGCGGACCGGCGATTGAGCCATAATTGGGTTCCGTGACAGGGTGATAACCGCCTCCTTAGCGCCTTTTGGGTTCAGGGGGAACCATCGGGCAGCAGCGCCGGGCGACCGACTGTGGCGCGTACCAGACCGTCGCGTACCTTGTCCTCGCAATAGCGCGCCAGCGCCTTCCTGTCACCGGTCACAGACATGTCGGTGGCGGGATGGAACACGATATCGATATCGACCGGCCCAAGCTTCAGCGCCCGCCACAGATGAGGGCCCAGGCGCATGTCGCCATACCAAGCAAAGAACGGCCGGCTGGAACGGTCCATGGGCAGTCCGGCCAGCCGCGTATAGGCGATGGTGACGGGCTGTACCGGCACCAGGGCACCATCGACATGCAGGCCAGCGGCGGCCAGCAGGGTGCTTCGGAACGGCAAAACCCGGTTGCCGTCGCTCGAAGTACCTTCAGGGAACAGCACCAGACTGTCGCCCGCGGCTAACCGGCGGGCCATCTCGTGACTTGCCCGTTGCGCATCACCGCGGCGCTCGCGATCGACGAAAACGGTGCGGCCCAAGCGTGCGATCCACCCGAGAAGCGGCCAGCCGCCAACTTCCCGCTTGGCAACGAAACACAAAGGACGAAGCGAGCCGAGCGCAATGATGTCGAGCCACGAGGCATGGTTGGCGGCGATCAGGCAGGCTCCGGCAAGGGGTATGCCGTGCACCCTGACGCGCAAGCCCACCAGCCGGCACACCCACCACCAGTAACGCCAGGCGAACCAGCGCGCCAGCGGCAGCGACAGGGCAAGAAAAAAGGCCTGGACAGGCATGCCGATGAGGGTGATCACGGCGAAAGCGGCCAGGATTGCGGAAGCGCGCAGGGTGCCCATGGATGGTCAGTTACTCGGCTTGGGCCGCCGGTCGAGCTTGACCCCGTAGAGTTCCAGCCGATGGTCGACGAGTTTGTAGCCCAGTTCGCGCGCCACGAATTCCTGCAGCCGTTCGATCTCCTCATTGCGAAATTCGATCACTTCGCCGGAATTGAGGTCGATCAGATGGTCGTGATGGTCGTCGCGCGATTCTTCATAGCGGGCTCGCCCGTCGCCGAAATCCAGGCGATCGAGGATACCGGCATCCTCGAACAGTTTCACGGTGCGGTAGACAGTGGCGATGGAAA
>Ga0326597_10004174_pt1 | contig 20422 bp, 23 predicted proteins | sample RVTome_12_FD_203789 | JGI IMG/M metagenome (GOLD analysis project Ga0326597, IMG submission 203789) | Soil microbial communities from uranium-contaminated site in the Upper Colorado River Basin, Wyoming, United States - RVT100D185 | ecosystem: Environmental > Terrestrial > Soil > Contaminated >...
TGGCGAGCGCGGCGTAGCGCGCCAGGCGGGCGCGAGAGATCGCTAGCGGCGGGAGGAGGGCCACGATCGCGGTGCATCCTGCCACGGCGACCTCACCCGCCGCTGCGCGGGCGCTTTGCTAGACTCTCGGCGGCGCCTCCCGGCGCCGGTTCCGAACCCGCAGGACCGAGACTCCGATGCCCTCCACCCAAGACGTCTTCCAGCGCCTCGAGCGCGAGCGGCCACGCCACCTCGAGGAGCTGTGCGAATACCTGCGCATCCCCTCCGTCTCGACCGATCCGGCCTACGCGGCCGAGGTCGAGCGCTGCGCCGACTGGCTGCTCGCCAAGATGCGCGCGGCGGGCCTCGCCGCCGAGAAGATCGCGACCGACCGCAACCCGCTCGTCTACGCGGAATGGACCGGGGCCGGTCCGTCCCGGCCGACCGTGCTCTTCTACGGCCACTACGACGTGCAGCCCCCCGACCCGCTCGACGAGTGGCGGCACCCCCCCTTCGAGCCGACCGTCGAGGGCGAGATCCTCGTCGCCCGCGGCGCCACCGACGACAAGGGGCAGTCGTTCACCCACGTGAAGGCCGTCGAGGCGATGCTCGCCGAGCGCGGGGCGCTGCCGGTCAACGTCAAGTTCATCGTCGAGGGCGAGGAGGAGTCGGGCGGCCAGTCGATCGAAGCGTACGTGCGCGGCGCTGGCCGCGAGAAGCTCGCCGCCGACGTCGTGGTCGTCTCCGACACCGCGATGTGGGCGCCCGGCGAGCCGGCCGTCACCTACGGCTTGAAGGGCCTCGCCTATTTCGAGATCCGCGTCCAGGGGCCGAACCGCGATCTGCACTCGGGCGCCTTCGGCGGCGGCGTCGCCAACCCGGCCAACGCGCTGGCGGCGATCGTCGCCGCGCTGCGCGACCCGGCGACCGGCAGGATCCTCGTCCCCGGCTTCTACGACGACGTGCGGCCGCTCGCCGAGTGGGAGCGCCAGGAGTTCGCCGCGCTCGGCCTCGACGAGGCCGTGGTGCGCGCCGAGCTCGCTGTCGACGCCCTGCCCGGAGAGGAGGGCTACGGCTACCTCGAGCGCATCTGGGCGCGGCCGACCTGCGACGTCAACGGCCTGTGGAGCGGCTATCAGGGCCCGGGCGCCAAGACCGTGCTGCCGGCGAAGGCCGGTTGCAAGGTCTCCTTCCGGCTCGTCGCCGATCAGACGGCGGAGAGGGTCACCGAGCTCGTGCGCGCCCACGTCGCCGCGGTGGCGCCGGCCGGCGTCACGGTCGAGGTCGACGCCCTGCACGGTGCTCGCGCAGTGACCGTCGACGCCACCGGCGAGTACGCGCGCGCGGCGCTCGCCGCGCTCGAGGAGGTGTGGGGCAAGCGTCCGGTGCGCATCCGCACCGGCGGCTCGATCCCGATCGTCGCCGCCTTCGCCGAGGCGCTCGCGGCGCCGGTCCTGCTCCTCGGCTTCGGGCTCGAGAGCGATCGCCTGCACTCGCCGAACGAGAAGCTCGATCTCGTCAACTTCTACCAGGGGATCCGCTCGGTGGCGCGGCTGCTCGATCGGTTCGGCGAGCTCGCGGAGGCGGCGCGATGAGCGCCAAACCGAAGCCGGACCTGCCGCCGCCGAGCATCGAGCGCGAGCTCAAGTTCGCACAAGTCGATCTCGACACGCTGCGCTCGCGCCTGCTCGAGCTCGAGGCCGAGCGGCTGGGGCCGACGGTGTTCGAGGAGAACTGGCTGATCGACCGCGACGGCGAGCTCGGCGACCGCGCCTCGATCCTGCGCGTACGCGCCGAGGAGGGACGCGGCGCCGTCGTCACCTTCAAGGGCCCGTCCTCCTTCGAGGGCCCGACCAAGGTGCGCGTCGAGCTCGAGATGCGCGTCGAGAGCGCCGAGAAAGCGCTCGAGATCTTCACCACACTCGGCTACAAGGCCGAGCGCCGTTACCAGAAGCTGCGCGAGGAGTGGCGGCTCGGCACCGAAACGATCTGTCTCGATCACACGCCGATCGGCGATTTCGTCGAGTTCGAGGGCGACCGCGCCGAGGCGGTCGCCAAGCGCTGCGGCTTCGATCCCGAGACGGCGCTCAGGAAGTCGTACCTGATGCTCTACGCCGAGCATCTTGCGGCGAATCCCTCGGCGCCGTTCGACATGGTCTTCCCCGACGTCGAGAAGAAATAGTAGCCCCGCCGTGGCGCGGCCGGCCCTGCGCGCGCTCGTGCTCGCCGCCGGCCGCGGCGAGCGCCTGCGGCCGCTCACGCTCGAGATCCCCAAGCCGCTGCTGCCGGTGGCCGGCCGACCGCTCGCGGCGTGGACGCTCGAGAGGCTGGCGGCGGCCGGCTGCGAGGTCGCGGCGCTCAACCTCCATCACCTCGGCGCCGCGATCCGCGCCGCTCTCGGCGAACGCTTCGGCGGGATGTCGCTCGCCTACTCGGAGGAGCCGGAGCTGCTCGGCACCGGCGGCGCGCTGCCGCCGCTCGCCGAGCTCCTCACGGCGGCGCGCGCCGTCGCCGTCGTCAACGGCGACTCGCTTTGCCGTTGGCCGCTCGACCGCATGCTCCGGGCCCACCGCGCAACCGGTGCCGCCGCGACGCTGCTCGTCCACCGCAGCGCCGACCCGCAGCCCTACGGCGGTGGCGTGGCGATCGAGGGCGGGCGCATCGTCGCCCTCCGCCGCGGCGGGTTGGCCTGGGAGACCGCGCGCGCACGACGGGTCTTCGCCGGCGCCGCGGTGCTCGACCCGGAGATACTCGCGCGCCTGCCGCCGGGCCGCTCCGACATCGTCGCGGCGCTCTACGAGCCGCTCCTCGCGGCGGGGGCGACGGTCGGCGTCGTCGAGACGTCGCGGCCGTGGTTCGACCTCGGCACGCCGGCGCGCTATCTCGAGGCGGCGCTCGCCTGGGGGCTCGCCGGGCTGCCGGAACGCGGCGCGCGGATCGTCGCCGGCGCCGAGGTGGACGCCACAGCGCGGCTGCGGCGCGCCGTCGTCGAAACCGGCGCTCGTGTCGCGGCTGGCGCCCGCCTGGTCGAATCGTTGGTGCTGCCCGGCGCCGCGATCGGAAGCGGGGCGCGCCTCGCGCGCGCGATCGTCGGACCGCGCGTCGCGATCGGCGCGAGCGAGGCGTTCGAGAGCTGCCTGCTCACCGTCGATGGCGACGGCGTCCGCCGCGCGGTGCCGCTCACCGAGTAGCTGGCCGAGGGTTGCCGGCGTCCGGGTCGGCGGCCGGCTCGGCCAGGATGCGCCCCGCGGTCACGACCTCGACCTCGGTGCCCGTCGCGACCGCGATGCAGGTGCCGCCGGGGGGCATCTCGACGCGGCGCAGCTCGCCGCCGACGCGCACCGGCAGCGCCAGCGCGAAGCGCCCGTCGTCCCAGCCGAAGCAGACCTCGTCGCCCGCCACCGCCGCGCGCCGCGTCATCCGCCACCGCGGCGGCTCGGCGCGCTCGAGATAGCGCTGCCAGAACCAGGCGAGCTCGCCGCCGGCGACTTCGTCGGCAAGCGCGGCGAGCGTCGCGCGCGAGACGAGGCCGTAGCGGTGCGGCGGCGCCGCGAAGCGGCGCACGAGCTCGAAGAAGGCGGCGTCGCCGAGCTGCCAGCGCAGCGAGTGGAGCACCCAGGCGGCCTTGAGGTAGAGGTCGTCGTCGTAGGCCTCGCCGGCGGTGCGCGAACGGCCGGCGACGAGCGGGCGGCGGTTCTCGACCAGCTCGCGCTTTGCTTCGAGGTAGTCGTGCCCGGCCGGCGCGCCGTCGCGCGCCTCGACGTAGAGCGCCTCGGCGTAGGTGGCGAAGCCCTCGTGGATCCAGAAGTCGTCCCAGTCGTCGACCGAGACTGCGTTGCCCCACCACTCGTGCGCCAGCTCGTGAACGAGCGTCTCGTCGATGCCCGAGGGGTCGACGAGGAAGTCGTCGCCGTAGGCGACGAGCGTCTGGTGCTCCATGCCGAGAAGGGGCGCCTCGACCATCGCGATCTTGTCGTCGAGGAAGGGAAACTCGCCGAAGAGCCGCGCGAAGGCGGCGAGGATCTCCGGCGCCTCGCGCCACATCGCGCGCGCCTCGCGCTCGTGCTCGGGCAGTGCCCAGAAGGTCATCGGCACGTCGAGCGTGCCGTCGGCGCCGCGATAGCGCTCGACCACGGCGACGTAAGGAGCGACGTTGACGGTGACGAGATAGGAGTTGATCGGATAGTGCACCGCCCACGAGCTGGTCACCGTGCCGTCGCCGTTGGTGCGCTCGCCGAGTTGGGCGCCGTTCGAGAGGCCGACGAGGCCGGCAGGCACGGTGAGCTCGATCGCCATCCCCTCGTCGGGCTCGTCGGAGGGGTGGTCCTTGACCGGGAACCAGAGGTCGGCGCCGTCGACCTGGGTCGACAGCGCCACCCACGGTGCGCCGCTCGCCGTCGCTTCCCAGACGAAGCCGTCGAGCCACGGCGGGGCGGCGGATTCCTTGGGCCGCCCGGCGTACTCGACGGTGACCGCTCTCCGGCCGCCCGCCGGCCACGGCGGGGCGAGCGGCACGCGCAGCTTGCCGCCCCGGTGGGCGAAGAGCGCGGCGCGGCCGTCGACGGCGACGCCGGCGACGCGCATCCGGCGATCGAGGTCGAGCTCGAGCTCGGCGAGTGGAGCGAGCGGCTCGAGATGGAGCACCGTGCGCCCGGCGATCGCCTTCGCGGCGGGCTCGACGCGCACCGCGAGCTCGATGCGGCGGACGTCGTAGGCGGCCTGCGCGGGTGCGAGCGGGCCGCCGGAGTCGAGAATCTGACGGCGCCACCACCAGGCGCGCGCCGTCGGCCAGAGGAGAGCGAGCGTGGCGCCGAGGGCGAAGGCGAGGAGAAGGCCCAATCCCACGTGGCGGGGCCGTAGGCGCATCGGCGCAGTCTACGGGCGAGTGCGCCGCGCGGCGACCGGGGGAGCGCGACTTGCTAGGATCGCCGCCGGCCGGCGCTCCGCCGCGCCGGCCGACCCCCCCGCCCCAGCCCGTGATCCGACGCTCTCGCCCCGAACCGCTCCGCCTCGTCGTCTTCGACTGGGACGGCACGCTCATGGACTCGATCGGCACCATCGTCGAGTGCACGCTCGCCGCGGTGGCGGACGTGCCGGGAGCGCCGGTGCCGGCGGCCCAGACCGTGCGCGAGTCGATCGGCCTCGGCCTCGTCGAGTCGTTCGCGCGCTTCTTCCCCGGCGGCGACCCGGCCCTCTTCGGCGAGGTGGCCAAGGCCTACCGTGCGCGCTGGCTGGCCGATTACAAGGAGCGTGTCGTGCTGCTGCCCGGCGCGCGCGAGGCGGTGCTCTCGGTGGCGGCGGCGGGCTGCCTCGTCGGCGTCGCCACCGCCAAGAGCCGCGCCGGCCTCGAGCGCGAGCTCGCCGCGACGGGGCTCGCCGGCGTCTTCCACTCGACGCGCACCGTCGACGAGGCGCCGTCGAAGCCGGCGCCGGGCATGCTGCTGCAGCTCTTCGACGAGCTCGGCGTGGCGCCGACGGAAGCGCTCATGGTGGGCGACACCGCGTGGGATCTCGAGATGGCGGCGAACGCCGGCTGCGCCGGTGTCGGCGTGCTCACCGGCGGCCATTCGCGCTCGCAGCTCGAGGCGGCCGCCGCTCTCGTCTGTCTCGATTCCGTCGCCGAGCTGCCCGAGTGGCTCGCCCTCGCGCCGCCATCGCGCTCGGCCGCCGGCTGACCCTCCGCTCTCCCGCGCGCCGCCGCCCGCGCCAAGCCCGGGGCTTGACAAGCGGCGCCGACTATTCGATAGTTCTCGAACTATGGAATCGAAGTCTGCCACCGAGCGCCTCGCCGCCCTCGCCCACGAGTCTCGGCTCGAGCTCTTCCGGCGCCTGGTGCAGCGCGGCCCGGCCGGGCTCGCCGCCGGCGAGCTCGCCGCGGCGCTCGCCATCGCGCCGCCGACGCTGTCGTTCCACCTCGCGCACCTCTCCCGCGCCGGCCTCGTGCGCTCGCGCCGCGAGGGGCGCTCGATCCTCTACTCCGCCGACTACGACGCGATCCGCGACCTGGTCGGCTTCCTCTACGAGAACTGCTGCGGGAGCGCGCCGTGCGCGCCCGTCCAACTGCCCGCCCGCGAGCGGGCGCGAAGGAGCGAGTGATGAGCACCCGGAATCCCGAAACGATCGTCGCGCACGTCCGCGAGCGCTACGGCAAGATCGCCACCGGCGAGCAGTCGGGCTGCGGCTGCGGCTGTCAGGCGGCCGAGACCCTGGAGGCGCTCGAGAAGGGCGTCTCGCGCGGCATCGGCTACGCCGACGCCGAGCTCGCCGCCATCCCCGAAGAGGCCAATCTCGGCCTGGGCTGCGGCGCGCCGATCGCCGCGCTCGCCCCGCGCGCCGGCGAGACGGTGCTCGACTTGGGCTCCGGCGGTGGCATGGACGTCTTCCTGGCGGCGCCGCAAGTCGGCCCGTCGGGACGCGTGCTCGGCGTCGACATGACGCCCGAAATGATCGCGCGCGCGCGAGCCGCGGGCGAGAAGCACGGTTTCTCGAACGTCGAGTTCCGCCAGGGCCGGCTCGAGGCGCTGCCGGTCGCGGACGCGACGGTCGACGCCGTGACCTCGAACTGCGTCATCAACCTGGTGCCCGACAAAGCGGCCGTCTTCCGCGAGGTCGCCCGCGTGCTCAAGCCCGGCGGCCGCCTGGTCGTCTCCGACGTCGTGCTCGACCGGGCGCTGCCGCCGGCGATCGCCGACGACCTCTACGCCTGGGCGGGCTGCGTCGCCGGCGCCATGCTGCGCGACGATTACTTCGCGGCGCTCGCGGCGGCCGGCCTGGGCGAGGTCGAGATCCTGCGCGACATCGACTTCGTGACGACGATCGCCGAGAAGCTGCCGGCGGAGATCGAGGAGCTGCTCGCGCGCGCCGGCGTCGGCCGCGAGGCGATCGCGGGCGCCGTGCGCGCGCTCACCTACCGCGCGCGTCGCCCGGCCTGAGGTCTCACTCGCCGTCCGGCGGCGCCGCGGCGGGACTTGCTGGCGGCGCCGCCGGGCCATTCATCGCCTCGACGCGCGCGAGCGACTCGGCGAGAGGCGGCACGTCCCAGGCGGCGCGCTCCTCGTCGCGCACCGCCGGGTCGACTGGCGCCAGCACCCAGCGCCCGTTGTCGAACACCGACTGCGTGCCGTAGCGCTGTGGCTGGCCGGCGGCGACGAGGGCGCGGTCGAGCGCCGCGGCGGCCAGCCAGCGCGCGCGCGGGTGATCGGCGTCGAGCTCGGCGGCGCGCCTGGCGAGCTCGTGGGCGAGGGCGAAGTCCTCCACTTCCTCGCCGTGCTGGAGCACGATCGCCGCGTGGTAGAGGTCGTCGGCGCCGAGCTCGGCGCGACGCGCAGCCAGGATCTCGCGCCCGCGGCGCAGCCGCTCGCGGTCGCGCCCTGCCACCGCGGACCAGTCGACGCCGCCCGCCCGCGGCGCGCGGTCCTCCTGATCGGCGAGATAGAGCGCGTGGAGCTCCGCGTCGAGGCCGGCGCGCCAGCGATCGACTGCTTCGTGGAACTGCCGTTCGAGCTCGGGCCAGCGCGCGTCGGCGCGCAGGGGACGCAGGCGCGGATCGTCGTAGAAGCGCCCGGCGTCGTGGAAGTCGAGCGCGATCGCCGCCGCCAGCGCCGCGAAGCCGCGCTGGAGATCGCCGTCGAGCGCCGCGCACACCGCCTCGCCGTAGCGCGCGCGACGGGCCAGGCCGCCCTCGGCGGCGGCGGCGATGGCCGCGAAGCGGCGCGCGCACTCGGCGTGATCGCCGCGTTCGGCGGCGGCGACGGCCGGGGCGAGCTCGGGCGGCGTCGCGGCGAGCGCCGTGGCAGCGAGCAGGGCGAGGGCGGCTGGCGCGCGCGCAGCGCGCCCGGACGCCGGCGGTCGCGCGGTGGCGATTCGGTGGCTCACGAGGAGATCTCCCGGGCGCTTGCGCGCGGCCCCATCTTACGCGCCGCGCGGCACGCCGTCAGCGAGCAGCCGGCGCACCGCCTCCTCGGCGGCGCGCGCCAGGCCGGCGCGGTCGCCGGGGGCGAAGGGCGCGACGTCGATCGGCTCTCCGATGCGCACCTCGATCGGCCCTGGCCGCACGCGGAAGCCGCCGGGCGGCAGCACGCGGCCGGAGCCGACGAGGGCGACCGGCACCACCGGCGCGCGGGCGGCGAGCGCGGCGCCGAAGCCGCCGCTCTTGAAGTGGCCGAGCCGGCCGTCGCGCGAGCGCGTGCCCTCCGGGAAGGAGACCACCGCCCGGCCGCTCGCCAGCAGCTCGGCGGCGCGGCCGACCGCGGCGCTCGCCGTGCGCGCCGCGCCGCGCTCGACGAAGACCATGCCCATCGCGCGGATGTACCAGCCGAGCCACGGCACGCCCGCGAGCTCGCGCTTGGCGAGGAAATGAAGCGGCACCGGCAGGGCGCGGAAGAGCGCCGGGACGTCGATCCAGCTCTGATGGTTGGCGACGACGAGCGGAGCGCGGCCGGCGGCGAGCGCCGCGCCGCCGCGCACCGCGAGGCGCGCGCCGGCCGCGACGAGCAGGCCGGGCCCCCACGCGGTGCGCGCCAGCCGGAGCGCCGGCAGCGGTCCGCCGAATGTCGCGGCGACGAGCGCGACCGAGATCCAGCCCGCGCTCCACAGGACGGTGAAGAGCGCCTGGACGAGGTTGACCGGCAGCCAGACGACTGTCGAGACCGCGCGCGGCATCGGCATGGCGGCCGACAAGCCTAGCGCGTCGCGCGCCGCCGCGGCGCCGCCGGTAGACTCGCGCGATGCCGTTCGAGCCGACCGCCGCGCGCCTGTGGAAGCGCCTCGACCGCGCGGCGCGCGAGCGCGCCGCGCAGGCCTTCTGGGAGCGTCCGCCGGAGCCGGCGGCGGCGGCCGCCGCGCGCGCCGTCGTCGAGCTGCTGCGCATGCGCCCGCAGGCCTTCGCCAGGCTCGCGCCGGAGGCCCGGGTGCGCGCCCTCGCGCGTCTCGCCCAGCCGCCCGAGTCGGTCGCCGACGCGCTGCTCGTGGCGCACCATCTCACCGAGCGCCGCGAGCTCCTCGCCGCCTTCCTCGACGCCCTCGCCGTGCCGCACGAGGACGGGCTGATCGCGGAGGACGTCGAGATCCAGCCGGTCGATGCGGCGCGGGGGCGCGCGGCGCTCGCCGCGCTGCGCGCGGCGCACCAGCCGGAGGCGATCCGGCTCTACTGGAACGCGCTCTGGCTGCAGGACCGCGAGCGCTGGGCGGGGCTCGCGGAGATCGCCGACGAGATCTGAGCGCCGCTCAGTCCGGCATCGGCAGCCGGCTCGCCGCCTCGGCGGCGAGCGGATCGTCGGCGCGGCCGAGCCGATGGCGGCGCAGGGCCGCGAAGGCGATCATCGCGGCGTTGTCGCCGGCGTAGGCGAGCGGCACGAGCGCGAGCTCGACGCCGCGCTCGGCGGCCCACGCCGGCAGCCGGCGCCGCAGCTCACGGTTGGCCGCCGCGCCGCCCGAGACCGCAAGGCGATCGAACGGCGCGCGGCGGTGGAGGCGGCTCAGCCGGTCGAGCACCTGCCGCACCGCCGAGTCGCGGAAGCCGGCGACGAGATCGAGGACCGCAGCCGGCAGCGGCGCTTCGCCCGCTCCCGCCTTCGTCGCGACGCCCGCCGCGGCGAGCCGCTCGAGCTCGACCAAGGCCTGCGTCTTCAATCCCGAGTACGAGAAGAAGAGCTCCTCGCCGCCGGCCGCACGCGGTAGCCGGTGCGCCGCGGCCTCGCCGAGCTCGGCCAGCGAGTCGAGTTTCGGACCTTGCGGGTAGGCGAGCCCGAGGCGCTTGCCGAGCTTGTCGAAGGCCTCGCCGAAGGCGTCGTCACGCGTCTCGGCGAGGGTCTCGAGCCGGACGCCGTCGACGCCGTAGAGGCTGGTGTGGCCGCCGGAGACGACGAGGGCGACGAAGCGCGCCGGCACCGCGCGCGCCGGCTCGCCGTGCTCGGCGAGGAAGGGCGAGAAGACGTGGCCCTCGAGATGGTGCACGGCGTGGAACTCGCGCCCGCGCGCCCAGGCGAGCGTGCGGCCGAGCGTCAGGCCGACGAGGAGCGCCCCGACCAGGCCCGGGCCGCGCGTCGCCGCCACCACGTCGACGTCGTCGAGCCCGACGCCGGCGCGCGCGAACGCCTCCGCCGAGACCGCCGGCCAGTTCGCCAGGTGCTCGCGCGAGGCGATCTCCGGCACTACGCCGCCGTAGGGCCGATGGGCGGCGATCTGGCTGGAGACGACCGAGGCGAGGACGCGGCCGTCGCCCGTGACGAGGGCGCAGGCGGTGTCGTCGCACGAGGTCTCGATCGCGAGAACGAGGGGGCGCGCGAGAGCGCTCAAGGCGTCTCCGGCCGCGCCACCAGCTCGACATAGAGGTGGAAGCGGTCGGCGTTGCGTACCGCGCCCAAGAGCGCCGAGTACGGCTCGATGCGGAAATCGGTAAAGCGCAGCTCGGCGAGGAGCTCGCCGCGCAGCTCGCCCTCGGTCACTCGCCAGGCGAGAGGCGCCGTCGTCTCCACCGTCTCGCCGCGCAGCTCGACGCGGAGGCGCGCGCTCCAGCCGGGCTCGCCGCCGCCGTCTCCGCCGTCTCGTCGCGCGAGCGCGACGAGCTCGGCGCGGATCTCGGGGAAACGCTCGGCGAAGAGCTGCCGCGCGTCGAGCATCGCGGCGCGGATCTCGCGCCGGTCGTCTTCGGGGATCACCGGGAGATCCCCGGCGAGGGCGCCGAGCGCGGCGAGCCGCGGCGCCAGCCGCGCTCGATCGGCGGGCGGGTCGACATCGAGGGCGAGCACCGTCTGGCGGCAGGCGAGGCGCGCCGCCGCCGCGGTCGCGGGGTCGAAGTCGAGCTCGCAGGCGGGCGAGCGGGCGACGACGAGGTGGTCGTGGGCGAAGCGCGAGGCGAAGCCGGCGCGATGGACGAGGACGGCGAAGCTCGAGCGCTCGAGGTCGACGCTCCACGCCGCGGCGCCCGTGGCGGCCGGCGCCGCGAGCGCGGCGGCGAGAAAAGCGGCGAGAAGTCGGGGGCGCATCCGATTCGCTCCGCGTGCCATGGTACGCGCTCGCGGCGCCAGCGGTCGAGCCGCGCTATCGTCGCCCCCGACCATGGCGCTGCGCATCGGCATCAACGGCCTCGGCCGCATCGGCCGCGCGCTCCTGCGCGTCGCCCACCTGCGGCCGGAGCTCGGGCTCGAGGTGGCGGCGGCCAACGACGCCGCCGAGGCTGCCGTGCTCTCGCGCCTGCTGCGCCACGACACGGTGCACGGCCGCTTCCCGGCCGATGTCGGCGTCGCCGACGGCGCGCTCGTCGTCGCCGGCGCGGCGGTGCCGATCTCGCATGCGACCGAGCCGGCGGCGATCGACTGGTCGGCGCACGGCGTCGAGTGCGTCGTCGAGGCGACCGGCCGCTTCCGCGCCCGTGAGCTCGCCGCCGGCCATCTCGCCGGCACGGTGCGGCGAGTGGTGGTCTCGGCGACGATCCCCGACGCCGACGCCAGCTTCTGCTACGGAATCAACCACCGCACCTTCGCGCCCGAGCGCCATCGCGTGGTGTCGAACGTCTCGTGCACGACGCACTGCCTGGCGGCGACGCTGGCAGCGGTCCAGCCGCTCTTCGGCGTCGAGCACGCGCTGATGAACACCGTGCACTGCGTCACCAACAGTCAGAACCTGGTCGACATGGCGCACCCGGATCCGCGCCGCGCGCGCGCCGCGATCGCCAACCTCATCCCCACGACCTCCGACGCCATCCCCTCGGTCGGCTGGCTGCTGCCGGAGCTCGCCGGGCGCGTCGAGGGCCTCGCGATCCGCGTGCCGATCGTCGCCGGCTCGCTCGTCGACGTCGCCGTGCGGCTCGCCCGGCCAGCGACGCGCGAAGCGCTGGCCGACGCCTTCCGCGCCGCCGAGGCGGGCCCGCTCGCCGGCATCCTCGGCACCACGGACGAGGAGCTCGTCTCCTCGGACTTCGTCGACGACCCGCGCTCGGCGGTGGTCGACTTGCCGCTCCTGCAGCTCGCCGGCGACCGGCTCGCCCGCGTCGTCTCGTGGTACGACAACGAGTGGGGCTATGCCAACCGCCTCGCCGAGCTACTGGCACACCTCGGCAATAGCGGCGGCTGACGGCGCGGCCGATAGAATCGCCGGGCCCCGCGCCCGGAGCTCCGAAGATGACCGACCTGCTGACGCTCGAAGACCTCGATCTGCCGACCTTGCGCGGCGTGCACGTGCTGGTGCGCGTCGACTTCAATGTGCCGATGAAGGAGGGCGCGGTGGCCGACGACACGCGCCTGGTCGAGGCGCTGCCGACGCTGCGCGAGCTCGCCGCGACCGGGGCGCGGCTGATGCTCGTCTCGCACCTGGGGCGGCCGAAAGGCGAGCGCCAGTCGAAGTTCACGCTGCAGCCGGTGGCGGCGCGGCTGGGCGAGCTGCTCGCGCGCGAGGTCGCCTTTGCCGAGGACTGCATCGGCGAGCCGGCGGCGGCGGCGGCGGCGGCGCTCGGCGACGGCGAGCTCGTGCTGCTCGAGAATCTGCGCTTCCACCAGGGCGAGGAGCGCAACAACTCCGACTTCGCCCGCGCCCTGGCGGCGAACGCCGCCGCCTACGTCGACGACGCCTTCGGCGCCGCTCACCGCGCCCATGCCTCGATCGTCGGCGTCGTCGAGCACCTGCCGCGGCGGGCGGCGGGGCGCCTGCTGGTGCGCGAGGTGGCGGCGCTCGAGCGCCTGCTCGGCGAGCCAGAGCGGCCGTTCGCGGCGATCGTGGGCGGCGCCAAGATCGAGGGCAAGATCGACACCCTCGACAACTTGCTGCCGCGGCTCGACGTGCTGATGGTCGGCGGCGGCATGGCCAACACCTTCCTCGCCGCGCGCGGCGTCGACATGCAGGGCTCGCTCGTCGAGCGCGAGCGGCTCGCGCTCGCCGGCGACCTCGCCCGCCGCGCCGCCGCGCGCGGCGTCGAGCTCGTCCTGCCGACCGACGTCGTCGTCGCCGACCGCTTCGACGATCCGAGCGACATCCGCACCGTCGACGTCGAGGAGATCCCGGCCGATTTCCTTGCCCTCGACATCGGCCCGGCGACGCGGGCGGCCTTCGCGCGCGAGATCGCCCGGGCGCGCACTCTGTTCTGGAACGGCCCGCTGGGCGTCTTCGAGAAGCCGCCGTTCGACCAGTCGACGCGGGCGATCGCCGAGGCGCTTGCCGCCTGTGCGGGCTTCACCCTGATCGGCGGCGGCGAGACAGTCGCCGCAGCCCGCCAGGCGGGCGTCACCGCTCAGCTCGGCCACGTCTCGACCGGCGGCGGCGCGGCGCTCGAGCTCCTCGCCGGTCTCGCGCTGCCCGGCGTCGTGGCTCTCGAGCGGCGATGAGCGGCGCGTCCCCGCGGCGCCGGCAGCCGCTCGTCGCCGGCAACTGGAAGATGCACTTCGTGCGCGGCGAGGCCGAGCTCTACTGCCGCGAGCTGCTCGCCGCGCCGCTGCCGGCCGGTGCGGAGGTGACGCTCTTCCCCTCCTTTCCGCTGCTCGCGGCAGTGGCCGCGGCGGTCTCGGGCTCGGCGGTCGGCGTCGGCGGCCAGGACCTGCATCCCGCCACCGAGGGTGCCCACACCGGCGACGTCTCGGCGCGCCAGCTCGTCGACGCCGGCTGCACCCAGGTGCTCTGTGGACACAGCGAGCGGCGGCGCGGCCACGGCGAGTCGGACGAGCTCGTGGCGCGCAAGGCCGAGGCGGCGCTCGCGGCGGGGCTCGCGCCGGTGGTCTGCGTCGGCGAGAGCCGCGAGGAGCGCCACTCCGGGAAGACCTTCGACGTGCTGGCGCGGCAGGTCGAGGCGTTGCCGCTCGACCGGCGGCTCGTCCTCGCCTACGAGCCGGTGTGGGCGATCGGCACCGGCGAGACCGCCACGGTCGAGATGGCCGAGGACGCTCACGCCTACCTGCGCCGCCGGCTGGCACGGCGCGCCGGCGACGGCTTCGCCGCGGCGCTGCGCGTCGTCTATGGCGGCTCGGTGACGCCGGAGAATGCCACCGAGCTGGCGGCGGCGGAGGAGATCGACGGCTTCCTGGTGGGCGGCGCGAGCCTTGACCCGGCCCGGTTTCGGGCTATCATTCGTGCTTTCGCCGTCGCCTGACGGCGTCCGCGAGGTCTCCCGTGATCTACCTGCTGTACACGCTGCACGTCCTGCTCTGCCTGTTCCTGATCCTCGTCGTCCTGCTGCAGCAGGGCAAGGGCGCGGACCTGTCGGTTTTCGGCGGCGGCGCGACGATGACGGCCTTCGGCGCCCGGGGGGCGACGACGCTGCTGCATCGGCTGACCGTCGGCGGTTTCATCGGCTTCGTGCTGACGACGCTCCTCATCGCCTACCTGCAGGTCGGCATGCAGCGCTCGTCGGTGATGTCGGGCGTGCGGCCCAAGGCGCCGGCGAGCGCCCCGGCGACGCCCGCGCCCCCCGCCGAGAGCGCTCCCGCCGCCGCGCCGGGCGCCGCGACAGACCCGACCGCCGGCGACGCCGCGCCGCAGGACGCTCCGCCGCCCGACGCCAACTAGCGCGGGCGGGGACGGGAAACTGGAATCCGATCGATGCCGAAGTGGCGGAACTGGTAGACGCGCACGTTTGAGGGGCGTGTGGGGTAACCCGTGCCGGTTCGAGTCCGGCCTTCGGCACCAACCCTCCCGATCGAGACCGATTCCGCCGCGCCCGCCGGCGCCCCCTCACTCGACGACCGCGGCCCGGGCGATCACCACCGGCTCGACCGGCACGTCGCGGTGGCCCGCGCGCGAGGTCGTCGCGACCGCCTCGATCGAGTCGACCACCTCCATCCCCTCGACCACCCGGCCGAAGACGGCGTAGCCCCAGCCCTGCGGCGTGCTCGCGCGGTAGTCGAGCGCCCGGTTGTCGACCGTGTTGAGGAAGAACTGGGCCGTCGCGCTGTGCGGATCGTTGGTGCGCGCCATGGCGACGGTGCCGCGCGCGTTGACGAGGCCGTTCGCCGCCTCGTTGGCGATCTGCGCGCCGGTCTTCTTCTGCCGCATCTCGGCGTCGAAGCCGCCGCCCTGGATCATGAAGTTCTTGATCACGCGGTGGAAGATGGTGCCGTCGTAGTGGCCGGCGCGCACGTAGTCGAGGAAGTTGGCGACCGTCGCCGGCGCCTCGCCGGCGTCGAGCTCGAGGACGATCCGGCCCTTCGACGTCTCGAGCGCGACGCGCGGCGAGCCGCCGCCGGCGGCGGGCGCCGCTCCCGTCGAACCGTCGCCGCTCATCAGGGCCGCTGCGAAGAGAAGCGCCATCGAGACCATTCCTTTCTCCTGTCCGTGAGTCTGTCTTTAAGGGGCGATCCTATCCGCCCTCCCGCCGCGGGCCGCGTCCGGGTTATGCTCGGAGCCCAAGTCCGGGATATCGGGGCTGCCGGAAGCCCGCATCGAAGAGGAGATTCGTCGATGAAGAGACTCGCCTTCGCCCTCTGCCTGCTCGCCCTGCCGTCCGCGGCGCTTGCCGACGGCGACTACCGGTGGGAGCTCACGCCACACATCTCCTACCACTTCGGCGGCCACTTCGACGCCGAGTCGGGCTCGCCGCTCGGCGCCGATCTCGAGCTCGATCAGGGACCGGCCCTCGGCGTCACCTTCGACATCCCGATCACGAGCACGCTGCAGCTCGAGCTCCTGCTCAATCACCAGGAGAGCGACCTGTTCTTCGACGCCGGCATCTTCGGCCCCGACATCAAGACCATCGAGACCGACATCACCTACGCCCACTTCGGGCTGCTGGCGCAATTCGGCCGGCCGGAAGTGACGCCCTACTTCGTGATTTCGGGGGGCGTCACGCACATCGATCCCGATCTCCCGGGCGCCGGCGCCGACGATCGCTTCTCGGTGTCGCTGGGCGGCGGCGTCAAGCTCTTCTTCACGCCGTGGTTCGGCATGCGCCTCGAGGCGCGCGGGTTCTGGACCGAGCTCGACAACTTCGAGATCGGCTGCGAGACCAGCGCCGGCGGCGGCAGCTGCCAGGACTATCGCGACTACCTGTCGCAGGGCGAAGCCTCGGTCGGTCTGATCTTCGCCTGGTGACGGCGCCTCAGGCGCGCTCGGGGGCGACCTCGACCCGGTTGCGGCCCTCGCGCTTGGCGCCGTAGAGCGCTTCGTCGGCGGCGGCGACGAGAGCGCGGCCCCGGGCCCGGCCGTCGTCGCGCCCGCCCTCGCGGGCGGCGACGCCGATCGACGCGGTGACGCGCACGCTCTTGCCCGCTTCGGTCGCGATCTCGAGGCTCTCGACTTTGTGGCGCACTTTCTCGGCGAACAGCTGCGCGCCGTCGAGGGTCGTCTCCGGCAGCACGTAGAGGAACTCCTCGCCGCCGTAGCGGCCGATGAAGTCGGTCTCGCGCAGGAGGTTGCGCATCTCGGCGGCGACGCGCTGCAACACCAGATCGCCGGTCAGATGACCGAAGCGGTCATTGACCTCTTTGAAGTGGTCGAGATCGACCAGTGCGACGGCGAGCGGCCGCGCGTAGCGCTGCGAACGGCTCCACTCGCGGTCGAGGATCTCGAGCAGCGCCTCGCGGCGGTAGAGGCCGGTCAGCCCCTCGAAGGTGGCCGAATCGAACAGCCGCGCGTTGTCGAACACCGTCGCCGCGTGGTGGCCGGCGAGCATCAGCAGGTCGAGCTCCTCGGCCGCCCAGCGCTGCCCGTCGCGCTTGCTGCCCACCGTCAGCAGGCCGACGAGGATCTCCTGCTTCTTGAGCGGTACGACGAGCTCGGCCTGGACGGCGCGCAGGCGCTGGCCGATGGGCGGGCTCGCCTGCGCGAGCGTGGCCGCGGGGAGCGGCCGCGGGCTCGCCGCCAGCTGGCGAACCGCGGGGTCGTCGCCGCCGACGAGCGCGGTCTGCTCGAAGTCGGGCTCGCCGACGCCGCTCGCGGCGATCTGCAGCAGCTGGCCGTGCGGTGGCGAGGCGAGCCAAACGGTGACGGAGCGAACGGCGAAGATGCGCTCCAGCTCGTGCGCCAGGTGCTCGCCCATGCGCGGGAGCTTGCCCTGCGCCGGCAGCTCGCCGGCCAAAGCGACGAGGCGCGAGCGCAGCGCCAGCCGCTCCGGGAAGAGCCGGCGGTCGATCTCGCGCTGCAGCCGCGAGCGCAGGGGGTTGAAGAGCAGCCCCATGGTCAGGCCGGCGCTCGACAGCACCCAGAAAGGCACGCCCTCCTCGCCGAACTGGCGCGCGAAGAGCGCCCCGATGCCGCCGACCAGGGCGTAGAAGCCGAGCACGAGGAGCGAAGTCAGGCCGCCGTAGAGGAGGCTCTTGCGCACCACCAGCTCGAGGTCGAAGAGCTGGTAGAGGAAGATGGCGGCGAGCACCGCCAGCGGATAGGCGAGGAGGGCGTAGTTCCAGACCGAGTCGGGCAGGGGCACGGCGGCGGCGTCGACGAGCGGCCGCAGTGTGTCGACGAGCACGACGACGACCCACGGCAGGACGCCGATCAGGACCAGGCCAGCCTGCTGGCGACCGCGGGGGTCGGGATGGGAGAAGGCCCGGCGGCCGATGATCGCCGCCACCGCGATCGCCCACGCCGGCAGCAGCCACGAGAAGACGAGCTCGTCGGAGGCCTCGGCGAGCGGCGCCACCGACTGGACGCCGAGGGCCGCGGCGGCCAGCGAGGCGGCGGCGACAGCGGCGATGGAGATGCCGGTCGCGTAGTAGGCGGGGACAACCCAGCGATGGCGCGCGAGCCATGCGGGCGTCGTCGGCAGCACGGTGGCGAGGTGCAGCTCGAGCCCGAACTGCAGGCCGGTGACGAGCCGAAACGCGATGTTCGCGGCCAGCCCGCCCGCGGTCTCGGGACCGAGCAGGCTCCACGGCAGCGTGAGCTCGAAGGCGACTGCGAAGCAGAAGCCGGCGAGCAGCGTCGAGCGCAGGTCGTCGGCGCGTTGGGACGAGGCGATCAGCCCCAGGCCCAGGTAGAGCAGGCAGGCGATCGCGCCGAGCGCGAACTCCCCCCAGTCGTAATCCGTTCCTGGCACCACCTCGAGGCGCAGCCGGCGGTCATCGCGCGCGATCTCGAGCTCCACCGGCCGCCCGCGCGCGAAGGTGTAGGCGATGCGATCGAAATCGGCGCTCTCGCGCAGCGGCTGGCCGTCGATCGCGAGCAGCACGTCGCCCGCCGCGACTCCGGCCCGCGCCGCGGGCCCGTCGGGCACGACACTGAGGATGCGGATCTCGAGCTCGGTGGGGTCGTAGCTGACGCCGATACGGCGGTCGGCGATATCGAGGCCGACGCGCAGCAGCACGAGCAGAAGCGCCGCGACGACCACGACGCCGAGGGTCGCCCAGAGACGGCGGCGTGGGCCGGTCTGCCGCGTCGAGATCAGATCTCCTCCCGGAACCGCCGCGATCCTAACCCAGCCGAGCTCCCGCTCACGGCGGCGGATCGACGGTGCCGGCGCGAGTCCACGGCCCGCAGCGCGCGACGCGCCAGAGCGCGAGCGCCGTGCCGGCGGGCGCGCCGCGGCGGCGGATCGCCTGCTCGGCGTAGCGGCTGCAGCTCGGAGAGAAGCGGCAGCCGACGCCGGCGGCGGCGAGGCGCGGCGAGAGGTGGCGGCGATAGGCGGCGAGCGCGGCGAGCTCGGCGCGCGCGCTCCACTGCGCCGCCGGCGGCCGCGTCCAGTCGTAGAGCGCGAGCACGGCGCCGGCGACGACCAGTGCGCGGGCCGCGCGCGCGCGTCGGCTCAGCGGCCGGCTCCCACCAGATAAAGCCAATTGGCGACGAGCGCCGCGGGCAGCGCGAGACGTGCCCAGCGCGGCAGCTCGCGCGGCTCGGCGAGCGGCCGCCCGCCGAGCTCGGCGAGGCCGGCGGCGGCACCGAGGCCGACGAAGGCGAAGCCGGCGGCGACGACGAGCGGGTTGGCGGCGAGCGCGGCGCCGAGCTCGCCGCTGGCGAGCGCGGCGAGGGCGCGGCCGCTGCCGCAGGTGGGACAGGGCCAGCCGGTGGCGGCGCGCAGAGGGCAGCGCGGCAAGCGGCCGGCAACGTCGGCGAGCACGGGCAGGAGCGCCGCGCCGCCGAGGGCGATCGCCGCCCAGCCGAGCGCGAGCGGTCGAGCGAACCGCCGCGCGCTCAAGGGCCGCCCGCCGCCGACGCCAGGCCGCCGACGACGAGCGCCACGATGCTGGCGAAGAAGACGGCGAAGCAGACACAGCAGAGCAGGAGCGGCGTCAGCACCGCCGCCAGCGCGCGCCCCTGAGTCGTGCGGTGGAACGTCGCCAGCGCCATCGTCTGCAGGACGACGCTCCACACGGTGGCGACGAGCCCGCCGGCGAACGGCACGAGCTGACCGAGCTGCGCGGTCGACGACCAGGCGAGAGCGCGCAGCGTGCCCTCGAAGCCGGCCGCGGAATTCCGCGTCGCGCCGTAGAGCATCAAGAAGAGGTGCAGGATGGCGCCGTAGACGAAGAGCCCGAGCAGCACGACCACGGGCACGACGACGAGCGCGATGGCGATGCCGATTCCCGACAGTGCGAAGCCGAGCGCCGCGGCGTCGCGCATCTCGGGCGGCATGAGGTCGACGAGGCTCGAGCCGATGAGCAGGCTCCACGTGCGCTCGGCGAGGACGCCGAGCCAGGCGAGGAGCACGGCGTAGGCGAGCGGCGAGACGAGCTCGCCGCGGCGCTTGGCGTCGCGGAAGGCGGCGGCCGGCTCGAGCACGAGTCGGCGCAGCGTGTCGACGAAGCCCGCGACCGCACCGTGCTCGGCGCGACGCTCCCAGGGCAGCCCCGGCGGCTCGCCGGCGGCGGGCGGCGGAGGCGGACCCGGCTCGCTCATCGCGGGGCTCGCGCGGCGCGCCGAATCAGAACTTGTTGGCGAAGTCCGAGACGCCCGGGATGAGGAAGCGCTCGCCCTTCGTCGCCTTGACGATCGAGAGCACGCAGACGATCAGCCACGCCAGCCCGACGATCGGATAGAGGAAGGCGAAGACGCAGCCGATGCCGGTCGAGGTGATGATGCCGATCACCACCCACAGGATGACGAAGAAGAAGAACTGCACGAGACCGTGCTTGGCGTGCCACTGCACGTTGGCGTCGTCCTTCTCGGTGAGGAGCGGGATGAGCGCCAGCAGTCCGAGATAGGCGAGCACCAGCATCAGCGTCTTGTCGTTCGAGCCTCCCGCGGGGGCGGCCGGCGGCGGAGGGACGGTCGGTTCGCTCATCGTCCGGTTCTCCTCTCACGATCGATGACGTCAGCTGCGACGTGCCTGTTCTCTGCGACGGCGAGACTGGCGGCGAGTGTACACCGCGGCGGCGGGGCCTCCAAGGGAGCGCGGCCTCAACGCGGGGCGGCGCGGGCGGCGAGGCCGAGCTCGGCGAGCGTTTCGGTGAGCGCCCGGCGAGCGTCGAGGGCGACCGCCAGGGTGAGCTCGGCGCGCTCGGCGTAGCGCTCGCCGACGAGGTCGACCTCGCCCGCGCGGAGCAGGCGCCGGACGGCGCCGAGCCGCTCGTAGTCGCACTCGACGACGAGC